>Ga0315338_1000661_pt1 | contig 66335 bp, 58 predicted proteins | sample ASW8metaG_FD_204518 | JGI IMG/M metagenome (GOLD analysis project Ga0315338, IMG submission 204518) | Ammonia-oxidizing marine archaeal communities from Monterey Bay, California, United States - ASW #8 | ecosystem: Environmental > Aquatic > Marine > Coastal | place: USA: California | collected...
GCGTCAGGCGCTCAAGCGTTTGGTCGAACTTGGATTGGTGGCAAAGCTGAGCCGGGCGGTTGGCAGGCTTCGTAATCGAAATGCGTATCAGCTGGTCGGACTTGGTTCTAAACCGGCATCTGGTTCCTCCATACCGGCATCAAATTCCGGTGTTAAACCGGCACGTGATGCCGGTTCCAATAAGAAGAACACGGATAAAGAAGAAAACACGGATGAAAGGGAACAGGCAAATGCTGTTCCTGGAACCGGCGCAACCGTCCTTCCTGCCGTCGATGATCAATGTTTGATTTTAGCAAGGGAGTGGCAGCGGCTGTGTTCCGAACCTTGGACTCTGGTGAATGCTTGCTTGCGGGTGAATGAGGCGATTAATCGCGTTGGCATTGAGGCCGTTAGGCTTGAGCTTGATGGTTTGCGACAGAAGGGGAAAAGGCCTTCTAGGGTGGTTCTTCTTGATACGCTTGATGGTTTGGTGCCAGAGCAGCCCGTGGACACGCAGATGTCTAATAAAAGAGACGTTGTTGGTCCACCTGAATGGCAGGAAATATGCGCTATTGTTGCGCGTTCCAATGTGCCGGGATGCGCTAACCCGAGTGCCTGGTTGTCTCAAATACAGGCGACGATTGCTGGAAAAACGATTGATCTGGTCGCAAAAAATCACTGTGTGATGGATATTACAAAGCACTACCTCATAGATAGAATTGAAACCATTGCGAGGCACAGAGGGCTGAGTGTGGGTATCATCTCGTGTTGAGCTGATTGGTTCGTCTGTGCAGATTGATACGTGCTTTAATGGGGCCTGACCCTAAGCATACCCGTACTCATTGTGGCTATCGTTGAATTCATTGGAATGTGTGGGAATAGAGCTTGCGATATAAGTTTTTTTGTAAACTCAGAGGTCTATTTGAGCTCTGGCCGATCCCACTCGGTAGTCCACAGGATTAACAAATTTATCCATTTGGCAGTTCTGGTGCGACAAACGTTATTGATACGATGGAACTAAACCATGATGCGAGATTGGCGTCAGCCTGATGTTTAGTGAGGTTGCTTAGGTCTTCAAATTTAGGAGACTTTGGACGAGTAATCGTTTTGTCGAAAAGCTAATGCAGGCTTGAGGCCAAGTGATTGCTCGAAATGGGAGTTTCTGAGGTTCTGCAGGTATGCCCCTCGCGCTGCTTTGATAGCGTCTTTGCAGGCTAGTGAAACTTTAAAAAACCGCATCATGAGGAAACAGCGTTTTGAGCATGTGCATTAGCGGGAGTCACTGACAATGAAGATTTATCCTCCATCTTCCGATTAGCATCTGCAGTGTCATAGGCCTTGTCTGTGATAAGGCCCGGTAGTGGTTTGGGCTAGTTCGGGAAGCCGTCGAGTGTAGGGGGCTGAACTTCGACTTGTTGTGCTATCATAAGGGATGGTCCCTCGATACTAGTACCGCCGTCAAAAAATATACTAATAGTAAATTTAGTCAAATTATGAATCGCTTAAAGGTAGCATTAGTGATACATAATGGATTGTTGCTCTCGTTAAACTCAACCTAATGGGGATATCAACATGACCTTTAGCGTAAAGAAGCATTATGGGCCAGATGCCTTTGTCGAGCTAGAGACGCTCCATAAAGGGCTGTGCGGGAAGTGGAAATTTAAGGGGAAAATTTGGCCATACTACCCCGAGGACACTGTAAATGATCCGAAAACCCAATTGGACACCGATGGTGAAGCTGAAATTACCCTGACTGCGGATGGTCGGTATTTTCACCTAAATTGGACAGGTCAGAGCTGTGATGACCGTTGGGCAGGAGGATGCATCATTGGTTATGCGGCTGGTTTGGAGGATGCCAATGGTAAGCGCACGATGAATGAAAGTTTCTATAACAGTTATGGAAGCTTCGGCTCATCCAAAGCCCTCCACAAAAAAGGAGACACTCATCTTGAGATGTCAGGTGATGTTGAATGTTACGACAGGAATAGTAAAGAGAATTACCGTCATATCCTGAATATCAAAAATAGCGACTCCTTCGAGATGGAGGTGCACTTAACGGCCGATGGCGGTAAGGAATCAAAGGTTCGTCACCTGTTTTTTACTCGTGTGAAATAAACGCACAAAACATCTCGGGGAAATGACATGCCAAAGTTAATCTCAGACACCCTAAATGAAAATATCGATATCGGCATCAAGATGGATAATAATAGTGCTGAAAGTGCGCTGTTAAAGTTTGATGTCGTGGAGTATTACGAAAATGACGTGGATCCGAATAGTGATGTGGTGTTTTATCGAACTACGTGTACTACCTGTTCTACATCATAAATAAAAATTGTCATTGTCCTGTGGCAGCGAATGCGTGCGTTGTCACAGGTGATGATTTGTTTTCGTGGTAAACTTGGCGGGTAAGTGATTGTTTTCATTTATGTGAAAATAAAATTGATGATATTTTAAAAAAAATATTCGAAATAGTTGCAAGGGATGGTTATGGCAATATTTGAAATGTCGTCGCAAGTGTGGACTGTTCCGATTGAAAATGGATTTTTGATTGGAAAAAGATCAATTATTCTAAGAAAAGTAAAGGGTGGGAGGGAGTTGTGTGTATTTCTTGAGGATTTGAAAAATAATATAAATACAAGTTCTATGGAAAAAGAGAAAATTAAGGAAAAACTTAGTCATCAATATGCTCCTGCATTTGTAGAAGAGGCTCTGCATCACCTTTTAGAATTAGGTATTATTAAGCAGATAGAGAACCCTACGCCTTCTCGCCGAGAGGCGCATGCTTCAGGTCAAGAGTCGTCCACAAAACATTACATTACGGAAAATTTTGATGAAAGTGGTCAGGCTTATGAGAAGTTAAAATACAGTTCTGTTGCTGTTGTTGGACATGGGGTGTTGGCTGAGAAGGTGAGTTTGGCTTTGGGGGACATGCCCCTTAAATCTGTTGTCTGTATTTCTGATGGCAAAGACAAGATTAAGCGAGCGTTGGAAGATAAAGATTTTATTATAGCTGTTGCTGATGACCCAGTTGAGCGTCTTAGGCTATTCCCGAAAGTGAATGCGCTCAACTTGGAGGGGGCAAACAAGCCTTGGTTGACTGGTTATATGGATGGGCATCAAGCTTTCATCGGCCCTATGTTCGTTCCAGAGGAAACAGGCTGTTATCGTTGTCTGGAGTTGAGGGAGGATAACCATCTCCCATACCCAGAAGAATTCGCCATCTTTAAGCAAGCTTTAGCGAACAATAAAATTTCGTGCGATCCCAATGCTCCTGCACCAGCCTTTCAGGTTGCAAGTGGGTATATAGCAACAGAGGCTCTCAAATTTTTAGCTCGTATCGGTCATCCGGCTACTTTCCAGACGCTCATAGTAGTTGATTTGAATTATCTGGATACCGAGCGCCATCGGCTACTTAAAGTGCCGAATTGTGACGTTTGTGGTACCCACCTTACGACCCCGTTCCGAAAAACTTGGGATATGTAAGTAATGAACGGGCAGCTAGGTCTGAAAAACATTCCTTTAAGCCACAGTTTTCTTTTGAGAATGCTGCTTAAATCCCGACGAATTGGCCCGTTTGTAAGGCAAAGCTTCCATCGTGTTCCTGGTAATTATGACATGCTGCACGCTGTCACTGCTAGTGTTAAAGACGTTTCCCAAGTGAAGGAAGTTTTGGCTGCTGGCGGAGGTTTGACTAGAGATCGGGCTTTTTTTGCTGCTATTGGTGAAGCCTTGGAGCGTCTTTCCTTGAGGCAACCTCAGCATTTGGAGTTCGTGCTGAAAACTTTTGATTGCCCTGAAAATGAGATTGACCCCAATTTATTTTTGAGCGGGATTTCTATCCAGGAGGTGCCTATAACTCCATGGCGAAAAGACATGCCGATATTCTGGCGAAAAGGGATTAATTTGAAGACCAACAGGTTGCATTTGATTCCGGCCTTTGCGCTATTTCCTGATGGGGGGGCACATACTCCAGATTGTGCTTTGCTTTATGCAAATACATCAACAGGAACGGCCACATCAAGAAGTAAAACTTCAGCTGTTATTTCTGGTATCTATGAAGTGATAGAACGTGACGCGTTCGTTACTCATTGGGAAAATCGTTGGTCGGGGGTGCCGGTTGCCCTTGGTAGGAAGACACAAGCCTTGCTGGAAGTTATTGAGAGCCGGGGTTTCAAGGTGTCGGTTGTTGCCTTGGGCACGGATACTGGAGTGCCTGTTGCTTTAGCCTCGGTGGAGGATCAAACCGGTTATCAATCATCAATATCTTTTGGGGCAGCTGCGCGAGCAAATTGGGATGATGCAAGTTATCGAGCCTTAGAGGAGGCGCTATTAACCAGCTTTTGGATTTCGACGCGTATATATATTGAGGGTAAGAGTTATGAGGAGGCGAGGGAGGCACTTTCCGGGCTTCCGGAGCCTTCCGATCATGCTCTGTTGTATGGCTTTGATCAAGCTAAGGAGTGTTGTCTTTTCCTTTTTGATGCAAGCACTAGTCATGGGGTCTCTTTTGTCTCACCACCAGAAAAATTGGTCGATGAGGAGGCTGAGTTGGAATGGCTTTTAGGGCGAATGAGCGCGGTTGGTGCATCTTGTTTTTGTGTGGATATTACGCATCCTTCTGCAATGGCTCTTGGGCTTCATGTGTCGCGAGTGGTCGTTCCGGGGTTTATTCCACTTAGTCGCGGGAAGGTAAGATCTATCTTGAACCCGCGTTTGTTAAGTACAGCTAACGCCTTGGGACGCTCGCACAGGAAAAGATACGGTTTTAATCCAGATCCTCACCCTTTCCCTTAAGGTATAGAAGATCAAGGATAGAGGCGACAGATGAGTTGTGAAATTAGCAATCAAATTAAATCACAAGATTTGCTTGATCTAAAAAATCGCGCCAGAAGCTGGTACGAGGATACCGCTCTTTATCCAGAAACCGTACTGTTTGAAAAAAATTATAGCTTTATTCCGCGTATGCTATTTGAGGAAGTTTCTCTCACTATGGTGTCAAAGAGGGCTCCATTGGTGTTGGATGTTTCGCCAGCGTTGTGGGTGGACCGGCAACAAGAATCAAGGAAATTTGATGTTTACGAGACTTCACAGCCTTTGTGGCGGATGTCTTTCGCGAATGCCCCAGCAATAGGGAAAAAGTACGACGTTATTTTAGCTTATTCTATCCTTCGTTTGATGCAGTCACCAAAAGAATTCATTCAATGGCTTTGCCTGAATTTAGCTCCAGGTGGGAAGTGTTTTTTAGTCGATTTTTCGGGCGACATTGATGAGCGCCTAGTCGAGCATGTCCTTGGTCGAGTTTCGTCGGTAACTCATAAGAAATACCTGCGAGATCAAATTTCTGTAGCGCTGAAAGCTGAGCAAATTCAGCATTGGCTGAGTATGGTTGGTGTTGAACGTTATCGATTAGCTGTCGGTGGGTTGGCTGGGTATGAAGATAGAAGTCCAGAGTTTATGTCTTTGCTTGCAGCAAATCAAAATATTCTTCCAATTTTAATGAAGTTATCTCAGTCGGGATATCGTAGTCGTCGTGCAGCAGAGACTGTTTTTCACTTAACTTTCACGCTCAATTAGAGAATATATCCATGTCAAATCCACAGAATGGTACATCTCGTTATTGGTTTGTTGAACCTAGTGATCTTGAAACTCGCCTGTCTCAAGACTACCATGAAGCAACGAAGACTAGTGAGTTTCTTTTTAGCTTTGGAGTAGAGGATCCTAAAAGAACGCCGGTAATGATGGAGATTATAAACTCTGTTGCAGGAAAATCAAAAAGTTACAGTTATTTTCCTAGAGTCGACTTGGTTCCTAAGTCATGGGACAGTCTAAGTATGTCTGTCGGGCAAATGATTAAGGACCGAAGGACACACCGAGAAATTGTTGATAAATCAATGTCAATTGAAGATCTGTCAACTTTGTTGGTTCGAGGTGCTGGTTTGAATGGATGTATTAGTGTCGGGGAGAAGCTAACCAGGGATGGCAGAACATATCCGTCTGGTGGGGGGCTTTACCCTCTTGAGGTTTACCCAATCGTTTTAAATGTTACTGGAGTCGATCCCGGCGTTTATCATTTTGATGTGCGTAATCAGTGCATAAACTTATTATATGGTGGTGACGTTAGAGAGAAGGTAAAGGATGCATATTTAGGGGAGAAGATGCTGGATAGTGTCGCTGTTTGCTTTCTTGTTACTGCGATATTTAAGAGGACTTCTTTCAAATATGGCGAGAGGTCGTATCGTCTTGTGAATATTGAGGCAGGCCATCTAGTACAAAATGTTTTGTGCGTGGGGCAAGCTCTAGGTTTATCGATTGTCCCTGTAAATGGTTTTTTTGATCGTCGATTAGAAAAGTTAATCAATGTAGATGGCGTCGAGGAGTCCATTTTATATACGGCAATCGGAGGATGCCTTAAGTAATGGATGAAGAAGTTGAGAAACTACAATGGCTAAATTCAATTGTGCCCGTGGTTGCACATCAACTTCGATTGCCTCAGTCTGAAGTGAAATTTATATTGCATGCTGAAAAAAGCTGCCTAGCATATACTGATTATAGGAATAGTATACCGGAAATAAATCTATCTTTAGACTATCTGGAGGTTGATATTGTTTCTCATGAGATATGTCATGGATTAGTTTATTCTCCATATCTTTTTATATCGGAAGGTCTGGCGGGTTTTATTGGTTGCCTTAATTCTAATAATTGCGCGCATTTACTTTTCAACAGTAAAAATTTATCCGATATTATTTTTGAATTTCAAGGGGAATTGCCGTGTTTGTCGTCGTTTATTTATCAGAGAGTAAATCATCAAGGGCTTCTTTCCCCTAGTCGTTTTACAGATATTGAAGGTCGATTAGCTCATGTCATCGCTAGTTCGGTGATGGAGTTTTGTGTGCAGAAATATGAGAATTTTTCTATCTCTCTTTTAAAGCAGGGAAATGCCAAGTTGGGTGATGTGTTTATTCATACAACGGGGCGTCCGCTCTTGGGAGTTTTAGCTGAATGGAGGGAATATATTGGGCTTGAGATTTGCCCTTTAAGCGATGTTGCTAACTGATCAGTTAGGGGAGGTGATAGATGTCCATTCAGCAGACTGATTATGATAGATCTGCATATGTCACTTTTGTAAATTCTTCGCCACTTATTAGCTCCAGAATTGGCTTAGTAGCGTCTTGTAGGGAGCGAAGAGCAAGTTCTGACAGTTATGGTATTCGTAATTGGATAGCCAGGGGGGGCAATCGATGGGGTGTTTATCCGGCTCCAGAGAGTGTTTTTGGGGGTGGTAGCTCTAATTGGCAGTGGTCTTACGCTTCAGCGATAGGAGAGGCCGTTGAGCGGATCAGTCTTAGTCATTACAGTTTTGCCGATTTGAAGGTCCTGCCATTTAGAGATGTAGATGAACCTTTTTGTCAGCAGGATGAGCTAAATTTCTATTTAGATGAACAGTTTCTAGATTCCCGCTTTCCTTTGCAGAAGCCTGATTTTTCACAACCTATTGCATGGGTTAAAGGTTGGTCTTTGGTTAAGGAAAGGCAGGCTTACATACCGGCATCCTTAGTGTATCTGCCTTATCAGCAGTTCGAAAAAGAGCCAATATTCACGTATCCTATTTCAATTGGTACAAGCTGCGCTCGATCAAAGGAAGTTGCTGCGACTTTGGCAATCTTGGAGCTCATTGAGCGAGATGCATGGAGCATGGTTTGGGAAGCTCGAGCAAATGTTCCAGAAATTCATCCAGACGATATAAAAGAAATGCCGGCTGCGTTAGAGGCTTCGTCAATAGGATTGCAGCTTAGGGCTTACAGCTTAACAAATGATACGGGAGTGCCCAGTGTGTTGGCTGTTGTCCTAAATGATAATTCTCTTCCTTCTCTAGCCGTAGGAACGGCGGCTCGACTAAATATTTACGATGCGTTGGAGCGTGCGGTATCCGAAGCTATAACAAGCTGGAGATCATCGGCATATTTGTGCAATAATATTGAAATTAATTCTCCTGAAATATCATTGAAAAATGACAAGCATGTGGATTTCTCTTTGCAGTCATTATTTTACTCACGTAGAGAGAACAGAGTTCATTTTGATTTCCTGTTAAAAAATTGTTCTAATTATATAAGAATGAGTTCAATAAAAATAATTGATGGGCATAGGAGCGGATTGAAAACTATCAAGGAAATGTTTTCTGCGTCAGGCCATGATGTTTGTCTACTTGAATTGACTCAATGTGATGCAAGTGAGGTTGGTCTTTCTGTTGTGCGAGCTGTTTCGACCAGTTTAATTAGGCAGCCACTTGGTTTGCTGAGGCCTTTAGCGCATCCAAGATTATCCAAGGTGCCCCGTGATATGGGCTGGGTTAAAAAAGATATGTCTCCCAATGCATTGCTGCAGAATGAGCATCCATTTCCTTGAAGAGGCGTATCTTTGTGAAGTCATTCCATTTGTCCGAAAAGCGCCCAAGTCCGGAATTTACTTTGAGGAGCCTCTCTCAAATACTGACAGTTGCTCCTTCCGTTAGAATGTTAAGATGCCCAGCAGATTTTTGTCGATATCATAACGTGCTGATTCAAGGTCGGACTCAGTCACGTATACCCGTTAACGCCTCTGGCTTTTCTTTGCATCGTTCCATCTCAATTCTAAAGGCGCTAGGTGAATTCATTGAGCGCTATGCAGTACTATCGCCACCCGAACCACATCTGATCAAACGTGGGCCGTCCAGCGCTGTTTCATTTCCAATTCTTGATTTCCAGTCGATGCCTCTTTTCACCAAGGATCAACTCCGGCAAGAAAAATTTCGTTGGCGAGGCTATAGCTGTCATGAGTATGAATGGTTGGAAGTGTCAAGCCTTGTGGGTGGCGCATCTATTCACGTGCCGGTAGATTTACTTCATCTACATAGAGCATCAGACATCAGTTTATTCGGTTCCACTGGTGCTGCAGCCCATACTAGTCAAGCTGACGCGCTGATTTCTGGGATATTGGAGATCGTTGAGCGCGATGCCTTATCCATTATGTGGGAAACGCAATCTTTAACACCACTAATCTCGTGCACAGCTAATTTTTTGACTTCAAGCACGCTCCGAACCATTGCTCTACTCGAAAGAGCGAACCAAAAGGTAATCCTAAGAGATATTACAACGGATATTGGGATTCCTGTGGTTGTTGCTGTCATCTTAGATCAATTTGGGCGGGCCCCATGCTTGGTTATCGGTGCTGGTTCAGCGTTATCTCACAGTGAAGCTTGCCTCAAAGCTTTAGATGAAGCCGCTGCAGTATGGATATGGATGAGAGATGAGCACAGTAAACAAAAAAATTCCTTCGAGAAAGTAATGCATCTTGCGTGCAGTGGTGCTGAACCTATGTGGCAAGCTGTTCTATACGGATTTAAAGAAATGCTTCCTGCTGCGAAGATTCTGACGGAACGCGCGCCAACAACAAAAAATATAGTTGTCGAAAAAAAAATAAACCTGTCATCTGCAGAATACCTTGATGCAATAACAGGTTACTTCTCCAAAAGTAAAATACCTCTATATTATCAGTCAATTATGCCAAGCGAGTTTGATGGTATAGGCTGGTACGCTATTCGTGCGATTGCCCCAAGCTTGGTTCCCTTGTCTTTCGGTAACGTTTGTCGTCCACTCGGGAACCCTCGTTTAAAAAGAGTTCCAGATATATGTAATTGGCAACGGGCAAATGATATGGCAAATTTGCCTCACTATCCTGTTCCGCTGCCGTAGGCTCCTCCTCAGTATAAGATTCTTCCAAACAATCAAAATATACTGTCTGTAAGGGCTGTTAGTTTTGTGCGCTTGCAATTACTGTGTTGTCTCCAAAACGACACTTGCAAAGTGATAGGCAGAATTTTGCTGTTTTATCTATGTCTTCTTTGAGGGGGAAGCTATAGCAGGGAAGTCAAAGTCCACACTGCATGTGCGTTGGATATCCGAATTTTTTCCTGCCTCGTTGGTAGCGATTGTAAGTTGGAGAATGACCTGACGTAGCGGATTTACTGCGCTAGGATCTCGAGACCATACGGCAAGTTTCGCCAAAAGGTTTTGATGACGCTCCACAATGGTATGTAGTTTTTTGGGAGGGGCGTTGTCTGCGAGCGCTCGTTTATGGTGGGAGAGGTCGAGCTTCGTGCGTTGGATCTGTTCTGCTTTGTCGTCGAAAAATGCGCGTATTTCATTTGAACGTGCGTCCGGGCCCAAGGCATCGATAACCTTGTTGATGCTGGCTCGAAGATATTCGAGATGCTCAGTCAGGCGTTCAATCGAGCGTGAGTGATGAGCGCGAACTTGTTGGATTTCATCGCTCTCGAAATGCTCAATGATTTTTGTCTCATCCAGTTCAGCGACGGCATCTAATACTAGCTTGATGATCTCGTCATAGTGAAGGTTCCTGTTCGCGCAGCCTTTAACAGGGCAGGAATAATGCTTTGCGTAGGTAGCAGTGATTTTTTGATTGTGCTCCCCGCAAAAGAGTTTGCCGCCAAACAGAGCATTGGCACGCTTTTTCGTGGCGGCTTGGTTGCGACGCCATTCCTTTGAGCGGCGAATGGATGTCTCGCGCTTCTCCTCCTCCGTCATCACAGTGGGTATCATTTTGCGCTGCAGGTGTTTGCTGGATCGTTCATCAAGAGCCTTCTGGACCTTTGCAAAAGTCGCATCGTCAATGATGGTCAGTTCGGGGATTGGGACTGTGATCCATTCCTTTTCCGGACGCATGATTGATAGGCGTTTGCCGTTCTCTGGATGTTTGCGATATTGCATTTTGTTGAAGGTAACGACACCGTTATAGAGCGTCTGACGAAGCATTCCGGTTTGTCGGACAAACGAGCCAACAAGGCTTGATGGTGCCCATTTACCGCCCTTGGGGGAATCAATGCCGCGCCGGTTTAAATCGTCGCAGATGTGTTTCAGCTTTCTACCTTCGGCGTAATATTCAAATATCTCGCGAATGATTGCAGCTTGTTCATCGTTGATTTTGCGCTTGCCGCGAATGGGTTCCCCAAATTCGTCAAGCGCATGCACAAGATCGTAGCCGTAGAGTTGACCACCAGGAACTCCGCCGCGTAGAACAGCTGCGATCACCCCACGATGGGTCTTGTCAGACAGATCCTTGAGATAGAGCGCATTCATGGTGCTTTTCAGGCCAATATGCAGCTCGTTGATTACCCCATCTGTAACGGTCTCAACAGGAAGACCCAAGAACATCATCTTTTTGAAGAAATTGGCAGTGTCAGCCTGATCTCGACTGATGCGACTCAGATCCTCCGCAACGACACCTTCAAACCGTCCGTTTAGTGCTGCGACGAGAAGGGCGCCGATGCCAGGGCGGTTGGCAATGTGAGAACCTGAAATGCCCTCATCAAAAAACACGTCGGCAACCTGATAGCCTTTGACGCTGCAGTATTCTCGGCAGCGGCGGATCTGATCTTTGGTACTGGTTTCCTGTTTGTCCGTTGAGTGGCGGGCGTAGATTGCTACATGCACTGATTGTATCCTCGAAGGTTGGATCAGATTGATTACCTTTCGGGATTGCTGATGCGCAAGGGTAAAACAGCGATTTCTCTTAAGGATAGCTATTTAAAAAATGCTGTAAATACAACGCACTGCATGTGATTGCATGAGAGTGCATAAGATTGCACGAAAATGCAAAAGATTGCATGATGGTGCACGAGATGGCACAACTTTCACCTGTCGTGCTGGGGGCAGGATAGGTTTGGTGGGCCCACCAAACAGCCCAAAGGGGCTTCCTGCTTATTCGCATGGCGGTGCCATGCTCAACGTGATCGTGAGAGGAGAACTAATGCTAAGATATTATGTTCGATAGCAACGATGGCAAATCTTGCGTTAGGAACCTCAACCCTTGGACCTTTGTTGTGCGCGTGTCACGGTTGAATTATTGCTTGAATGAGCCTGTCACGTACTTGATCTTGTCCGTTTGGTCAGCTTTTCCATTAGTTCCACTCTTTCTCAAAGGGACGATTTTTGATAGTGGGGGCTATATAAATCGACATTCAGAGTGTTTAGGTAGTTTCAGAATATCTTTGTATCGACGGAAAGACTATTTATCGGCTGCTGCTGATCGAAAGTAGTCGGACTTATAGGCTCAAGGCCCTTCCGGAAGGGTGAGATTGACGATTGGATTGAGGAGCGGAGACGTTTTGCTCCTGCAGAAAAGAAATAGAGGGGGCTTAATTGGCCAACAAAGAAGCAGTTATTGGTCTCGTCTTTGATATCGCGAACAAGCTTCGCGGCCCCTATCGACCCCCTCAATACCGCAAAGTAATGCTGCCGATGACGGTGCTACGAAGGTTGGACTTGCTTCTCCAGCCTACCAAGGACGATGTCATTGCTGAGTATGAAAAGCTCCAAGCGAAAGGTCTTGAAGGCGATGCGCTTCATAGAGTGCTCGCTCGAAAAGCTGCAAAGGGACGTCGTCAGCCCCTCTACAATATAAGCCCTCTCACCTTCGAAAAAATGCTTGGTGATCCGCCCAATATTGCTACGAATCTAGCCTCGTTCATTAATGGGTTCTCGGGTAACGTCCGCGAGATTTTTGAGCGTTTCGAATTTGAAAACGAGATTGAGAAGCTCGACAAATCGAACCGTCTCTTCCTTATTATTAAGGAATTTACAAATCCCAAGATCAAGCTGCATCCGAACGACCTCGACAATGCCGATATGGGCGACGTGTTTGAGGAATTGGTGCGACGCTTCAACGAGCAGGCCAACGAAGAAGCAGGGGACCACTTCACACCCCGCGAAGTAATCCGTTTGATGGCCCATCTTGTCTATACTGACGAAGAAGACGTCTATAAACCTGGTATTGTCCGTACGATCTACGATCCAACCTGCGGAACTGGTGGCATGCTGTCCGTCTCGGAAGAAGTCATCACGAGGCAAAATGACCAAGCCCACCTTGAGCTCTTTGGTCAGGAATATAACGCAGAAAGTTGGGCGATCTGTTGTTCGGACATGCTTATCAAGGACGAATCCGTTGATAACATTGTTTTTGCCGACACCCTGACTGACGACGGGCACGAAGAACGTCGGTTCCATTACATGCTGGCGAACCCGCCATTCGGCGTGGAGTGGAAGCCACAGGAAAGTTTCGTTAAAAAAGAACACGAGCAACTCGGATTTGAAGGACGCTTCGGGCCTGGCCTACCTGCGATCCGTGACGGTGCGACGTTGTTCCTTATGCACATGATGTCAAAAATGCATTCCGCCCCAGAACATGGTGGCGAGGGTTCTAAAATCGCCATCGTGTTCAACGGTTCGCCTCTTTTCAATGGTGAGCCAGGCCCAAGTGAAAGCAACATCCGTCGCTGGATCATAGAAAACGATTGGTTGGACGCCATCGTCGCGCTTCCTGACCAGCTTTTCTATAATACTGGAATCCTAACCTACATCTGGATCGTTTCGAACAGGAAGCCCAAGTATCGGCGTGGCAAGGTCCAGCTCATCGATGGTTCCGGACACTTCGTTAAGATGACAAAAAGCAAGGGCAGTAAACGCAATCGGATCGCTGGAATCGAGCCCGGTGATCTGGATCAAATTGGCGATATCACTCGTCTATATGGTGAGTATCGAGATGGTGCTACGGCTCGTGTACTCGTCAAGAATGGCGATAAGGACGAATGGGAAGATCGCGTTTGTAGCCGCATCTTCGACAATCGTGAATTCGGGTATCTTCGTGTGACAGTTGACCGTCCTCTTCGGCTCAATTTTCAGATTTCAGAGGCACGTATTGCTCGGGTGCTGAACGAGTCGGCTTTTCAGAACCTCGCCAAGAGCAAAAAGAAGTTGGGCAGCGCTGATTACAAGGCAGAAGTGGCAGTAGGCGAACAGCAGCAGGATGCGATCTATGCTGCGCTTAAAGCCGCCGCGAGCGATGTGCTCTTCAAAAACCGGGATGCTTTCACTTCTCACATCGAAGAGGCGTTGGCGGATGTCACACCGAAGATTCCAGCCAATGTCCGCAAGGCAATCATTAGCGCGCTCAGTGAGCGGGACCAAAGCGCCGACATTTGCACAAACAACAAGGGCGAGCGGGAACCTGATGCGGAACTCAGGGATATTGAGCTTGTCCCGCTCCCAGTCGACATACCCCTGCCTCTGCCCATCGGATATGACCGCGATGCGGACAACTCCGAGCTGCTTGAACTCATCGGCGATCATTGTGAAGACTATCTTGCCCGTGAGGTGACGCCTTATGTCGCCGATGCGTGGATGGATCATTCGAAAACCAAAGTCGGATATGAGATTCCGATCAATCGGCATTTCTATGTCTACAAGCCGCCGCGCGAGTTGGAGGCAATCGAGGCCGATATCAACACCCTTGAAAAGGACATTCTTGCTCAGCTGAAAAAGGTCGTATCATGACGAATTCCGGTCATGGCCAATCGCTGGAACTCTACTTCATCAACGGTAAGCCAGATGGCATGTTGACAGCGGAAGTATTCAACTGGACCGGTCATGTTCTAGTCACGCCACGCACGCAGATCACGGAAGCATTGCGCCGCCGTGAGGCGCAATACACCGGCGTTTACCTGCTGTTTGGTGAACAGGAAGGATCAGACCTCGCCTATATCGGTGAGGGCGAGGATATGTCAGACCGGATCAAAAGCCACGAAGCAAAGAAGGATTGGTGGACCAAGGTCATTCTCGTCACCTCGCAGGCCAATACGCTGAACAAGGCGCATATCAAATATCTCGAAGCGCGCCTTTTCGAAGAGGCCAGAAATATAGGCCGCATTGCGCTAGAGAATGGCAATACACCGCCACGCCCATCGCTGAAAGAGGCCGAACAGGCCAATATGGAAGGCTTTCTCAACTACCTGCTGATGGTCCTACCTGCCATCGGTGTTGACGCGTTCAAGCAGAATAAACGTCCGAAGTTGACCAAGGACGATGTTCGTGAATCCGCCTCTCCCATATTCGAGCTGGTAACAAAAAAGCACGCCCTGTATGCCCGCGCGATTATCGAGGACGCAGACTTTGTGGTGCTGGAAGGCTCGACGGCGCGTAGCGCATGGAGTGGGCGCGGATCGGAGCAAACCTCATACGCCAAACTCCACGGTGATTTGATCACCAACGGCGTTCTGGTGCGTGAAGGTGATGTCTGCCTTTTTACCCAAAATTTTGCTTTTGCCAGCCCGAGCGCAGCTGGCGCGGTCGTAAACGGCCGTCCGACTAATGGCACCATCGAATGGAAGGTCGAAGGCATCGGCAAGACCTACAAGGACTGGGAAGCGGAACGGCTGGAGGCCGAGACATGACAGTAGATCTTGCTAATCCTCAGAGTTGGCCGAAAAAGCGTCTTCGGTTCGTTGCTCGGGTTAATAAATCGCGAGTCCCGTCATCACTTATGCCAGATAGTGAAGTGTCCTTCGTTCCTATGGCAGCGGTTGGAGCATATGGCGGCATCAACTTGAGTGAAACAAAGCCTATTGAGGAGATCGGAACCGGCTATACGCCCTTCATCGAAAACGACGTCGTAATTGCCAAGATCACTCCCTGCTTTGAGAACGGTAAAGGAGCAATTGCGCGAGGTCTAAAAAACGGCGCAGCTTTTGGAACAACTGAGCTGCATGTATTGAGCTGCGAAGCCGAGTTGCTGCCGGAATTTGCGTTTTACCTCAGCATCTGCACACCCTTCCGACACCTTGGAGAAGCGTCGATGTACGGCGCTGGAGGGCAAAAGCGTGTTCCTGAAACTTTCATTAAGGACCTTCGGTTTGGCGTTCCACCAATTGCAACGCAAAAGGAGATTCTGGCATTTCTAGCCGAGAGGATGTCTGAAATAGATGATCTAATTGCGAAAAAACAGAGCTTGCTGGCGCTTTTGGCGGAGAAACGCTCGGCTCTAATCACGTGCGCGGTGACTAAGGGCATCGAAGAGAATGCGCCTATGAAAGCCAGTGGCATTGACTGGCTCGGCGACATTCCTGCGCATTGGGAGTCCCGGCGTTTCCGGTTTCTGCTTTCAGCTCCTTTCAAGTATGGCGCAAACGAGCCTGCTGAGCTGGAGAACCCAGATTTTCCACGATACATCCGCATTTCGGACGTGCGAGAGGATGGTACTTTGAGAAGTAATACATTCAGATCGTTGCCACCTGAGGTCGCCGAGCCTTATTTACTTCAAGAAGGCGATATCCTTTTAGCTCGCTCAGGCGCGACGGTTGGAAAATCATTTAAGTATGAACAATCATGGGGCGTGGCGGCTTATGCTGGTTACCTAATCCGTGCACGCTTGTCTGACGACATTCTTGCCGACTACGTAAAGTTCTTTTTACACTCGCTTTCTTACTGGCAATGGATCGAAGGAAGCTTCATCCAATCAACGATCCAAAATGTCAGTGCGGAGAAATACGCAAATCTTTGGATGCCAGTACCTTCACTGAAGGAGCAGGCAGAAATCGTAGCTGTAATTTCAGAAGGCATTACCGAAATTGATAAATCTAGGGAGCTGGTGCAGCGCGCTATCGATCAGCTAACAGAGTACCGCGCCGCAATAATCACTAAAGCCGTAACCGGCGAGCATGAGGTGATGTAGAATGGCGCTGACAATCGAGGCTTATTTCGATCATCTCAAAGCATGTATCCATCCTGAGTACCTTTTGGATCCGAGAGCGCGTGATAGGCTCACTCTCAAGGAGAGAGGCGAAGGCGGTGTTATCGTTCAAGAAGTAGAATTCAGCTATGAGGGAGATGCCTTTGCTATCAATCTGGACTTGCCTTCGCCTCAGTTGACGAAGGCGGATCGGAAGAAGGGGGAAAAGGCAGCACCTCCTAGATTATTCCGCTTTTTGGACGACGAAGCGAAGCCTTGGGGCAAGAAGTGCGATTTCGTCGTGTTCCACCGCCTGCCCGTAGGAATTTACGCCTATCTTATTGAATTCAAATCGAATGGTATCGATGGGGGGCAAATCAAGGCTCAAATCGACTCCAGCATGAACTGGCTTCGGTCCCTTCAGAGGATCGTAGAGCATTATTATGGACATAGTTGTAAGCTGAGTGTTCAGAAGTTCGTGTTCAGCAGCAACACCAACCCGACACAATATCTTGATCGTTCGGGAAAATACTTGAAGGCCGATCCTGCTATACGTTTCTACCACTATGATGATTTGAAGACCCTGTCGCTCGGCGACCTCGAAAACAAAATGATTGATGAAATTCAGGGGGGCGCACGATGAATAAACATAATGAAAAAAGATTCGAAGACGCTATAGAAGCCTCTCTCCTGAACGATGGGGGTTATGCGCAAGGTGATGCGAACGGTTTTGATCAGCTTTTTGCCCTATTCCCAAGCGAAATCATCGACTTTATTGCGCGCACGCAGGAAGCTCGTTGGCAGTCGATTAAGGACTTGCATGGACCGAAGGCTGAAGATGCGCTGCTGTCAGCCCTGTCTCGAGAACTTGGAACGAAGGGCGCGCTGCATGTGCTGCGCAAGGGCTTTAAATGCTACGGCAAGACGTTCGACATAGCCTATTTTGCGCCGAATACTGGCATGAATCCGGAGGCGCGGAAACGCTATGAACTGAACCGCCTTACCGTCACGCGGCAAGTGCATTTCAGCGAACGCCGTCCCCACGATTCCATTGATATGGTGCTCGCGGTGAATGGACTGCCCCTGGTGACGCTGGAATTGAAGAACCAGTTCACGAGTCAGAATGTCCAGCACTCCATCCATCAATACAAATATGATCGTGATCCTAACGAGCCGCTGTTCCAATTCAAGGAACGGGCGCTCGTGCATTTCGCGGTGGATACCGATCTCGCCTTTATGACAACGCGGCTGATGAGGGGGTCGACGACCTTCTTACCCTTTAACAAGGGGGATGAGAATCGCGCCGGGAACCCTGCCGACGCTAATGATTACAGGACGGCATATCTCTGGAAAGACATCCTAAAGGCTGACAGTCTGATGGATATTCTTGCCCGCTTTGTTCACCTGCAGGTGCAGGAGCGTCGGCGTATAACACCCAAGGGGGTGAAGGTTGAGAAGCGCGAGATTATGATCTTTCCGCGCTTTCATCAACTGGACGCTGTTCGAAGTCTCGTCAGCCATTCCCGTACCAATGGGGCGGGGCACAACTATCTAGTTCAGCATTCTGCTGGGTCGGGCAAATCTAACTCAATTGCCTGGCTGGCGCATCGACTTTCCAGCTTGCATGACGCACACGGCAGGCAGAAAGTCTTTCACTCGGTCATCGTTGTGACGGACCGCCGCGTCCTTGATCAGCAGTTGCAGGACACAATCTATCAGTTTGAACATAAGCAAGGCGTCGTACAGAAAATCGATAAAGATTCCAAGCAGCTGACGTTAGCGCTTTCCAGTGGCGTACCAATCATCATAACGACAATCCAAAAGTTTCCTTTTGTTGCGCGCGCAATCGATAGTCTTGGCAAGCAGGGAGAGACGGTGGAGCTCGATACAACGGGCAAGCGTTTTGCGGTGATCGTTGACGAAGCGCATTCCTCACAGTCCGGGGAGACGGCGATGGAACTGCGCAAGATCCTTAACAAGTCTGGGATAGAGGATGCGATTGCTTCTGAGTATCTTGACGATGAGGAAGGGCTGACAGAAGAAGCCAAAAAGGCGTTGATCGCCGAAATGATGAAGCGACCACGCCAGCCTAACTTGAGTTTCTTCGCTTTCACGGCAACGCCGAAGTTTAAGACGCAAGCCTTGTTCAACGAACCGAGCCCCGGGACGAACCGACCGCCTTTTCATCATTACTCGATGCGGCAGGCTATAGAGGAAGGGTTTATTCTCGACGTTCTCCAGAATTACACGACCTACAAGCGCTTCTTCGGGCTGATCCGCCAGATCGAGGATGATCCCGAGGTTCCCAAGCGTAAGGCCGCAAAGGCGCTGGGCAGATTTGTCTCGCTGCATCCCTATGATATTGGCCAGAAGGTCGAGATCATTGTCGAGCACTTCCGGTCATCGAGCCGTCATAAAATCGGCGGGCGCGCCAAGGCAATGGTGGTTACGGGGTCGAGGCTCCACGCCGTGCGCTACAAGCTAGCGTTCGACAAATACATCAAGGCGCACCGGTATGATGAGATCCGGTCGCTTGTTGCTTTCTCGGGTGAGGTGAGTGACCCAAATCTTCCAGAACAGAGCTTTACAGAAGTTGGCATGAATGACGGCATCAAGGAACGAGAGATTCCGGATAAATTTGCCTCTGACGATTTTAAGGTACTGCTAGTCGCCGACAAGTATCAGACAGGTTTTGATGAGCCTCTGTTGCACACCATGTATGTTGACAAACGGCTTGCAGGTGTTCAGGCGGTTCAAACCTTGTCGCGTTTGAACCGTACTACACCCGGTAAGGAAGACACTTTTGTCTTGGACTTCGTCAATGAGCCTGAGGAGATTTTCAAGGCATTCAAGCCCTATTACGAAGTTACACCGTCAGGCGATGCCACCGACCCTCATCAGCTTTATGACCTTCAGCATAAGGTCGAAGAATGGCGTTTGTTTGATTCTGGCGATGTCGACGCGTTCTGCAATATTTGGTTCCGGCGCCAATCCGAGACGATTGCGTCGGAGCACCAAGAGTTGAATTCGATCATCGATATCGCTGTCGAGCGGTTCAAGACTCTCAATGAAAAAGCACAGGAGGAGAGCAAGGCACACCTCGAAAGTTACCGGCGCCTCTACGCTTTCCTCGCTCAGATCATTCCGTATCAGGATACGAGCCTCGAGAAGCTCTATGTATTTGCACGTTTCCTCCTGAAGAAGTTGCCGCGACGCGATGATAGCGGCATGTTCAACTTAGAGGAGGAAGTTGCGCTGCAGTACTACAGGTTGCAGAAAATTAGTGAGGGTGAAATCAACCTTGCTGATGGAGATCCCAGCGCTCTAAAGGGGCCGACCGAGGTCGGGTCGAAATCGACGATGGAAGACAAGGTTACACTATCTTCGTTGATTGATCGCCTTAACGAACGGTTTGGCACTAAATTTACAGAAGCAGATCGACTGTTCTTCGAACAAGTGGCCGAGGCCGCCACAAGCGACCAAACTCTGAAGGCCGTAGCGGAGGTAAACACGATGGAGAATTTTGCGATCGTGTTCAACAAGATGCTTGAAAGCCTTTTCATCGAGCGCATGGAAGGTAATGAAGCTATTTTCACCAAGTTAATGAACGATCGTAAGTTTCGTGATATTGCCGCTGAGCACCTTCTAAGAGACGTTTACCAACGGTTTAAAAAATGAGTGTTTAGTGTCCAACCTTCACTCCTATACCAGAGTCTTCGGCAACAAGTTTTCGGAGTTGAATGTGGAGAAGATAATCGATGTGCTTGTCCACGGAGAGCTGATCGATAACTATCTGGAGCAAGAATTTAAAGACATACCGAAGGCAAGAGTACGCCTGCTTCCCTACGTTGTTATAGTGACTGCCCAGAATTCATGAAGTGCGAAGTCAGCTGTCCGCAGCCTCTAGTCGTTTTTGCTCTGACACGAATTCGAACTCTCGATGAGTGGAGTTATTCGAACCGAGAGTTCAACGGTCTACGATCCATATTCGAGCCTGATTATTTGTGAAGTTTAATCAGACTAACCGAACGTCTTTACTATCTCATGCAGTATTTCTTGAAGTTAGCTATGAATGAGCAGTCACGTTTAAAACGTACTCAAACTTGTTTCATACCATTCAGGTAATTAACAGATTCGGCCTAATTCATGAGCTGTTTGATTGCTTTGATTGCATGCTTATTTAGTGGATACCTTGCTTCCTTCAGATCATGTAGTTGCTTGAGTGTCTCTACACAGGAGCCTGGATCGATCGAAGCACTCTTTAATTCCTCGCGCAATGTAGTGACGTCAGCACCATTCAGTATGCAAGTATGCAGGAATGTCACCATCTCGGCAGGATCTGTTGTGAAATAAGTCAAGTAATTCGAGATATTTGGTTCATCTTGTTCGACGAACACTGCAATGCGTTCTTGGGTGCTCGAGCGATTATCCCAGCACACACGACGAACTGCAATATGCAACAGTAAGTTCTGCCATTTGTCACGATTGATCGTATCGTCAAGGTGAAGTATTTCCATAATTGCGTTCGAGAGTGCCGAATGAAGATTGCCTATTTCCTGAACGCATTTTTTGGGGGAGCTCTTATTTAAGCGTGAAGAGGTTTGATCAAAGCAGGCCAGACCCATACGGCCTAGCAACAATAATAGGCGACTTGCGTCAACTCTGTCCGAGTAAGTTTGTTTTCCTGCATCAAACGATCCAAACTCGAGGATTTCTCGGAGTTGAGAAGCTTTATGCCATAATTGTTGCCAAGCATTTAAAAAACCGGTCTTTGATGCAACCGGCAACACCAGCAAGTTTGCTGATAAGCCGGGGACATCGTCTCCGACAAGGTGATGCTCTGCACGCTGCAACAGATCTCGACCTTTTTGTCCCCTCCAATCTTCTGGAGTGAGATCCCATTCTTCTGAAAATTGCGTGAAAGATGGCATTTCACATGAGCCATCGTAAGCAGCGGATGTTTGTACACAGTAATAGCACCAGTCTTCCCATGGGGCGGCATCTTGAGAGATGTTCTGAATGATAGGTTTAACTTGGACCGCCTTACTCATCTTCTCAATTAGGAGGTTGTCTACAAAACTGGGTGAGCGGATGTCGTTGTATTCTTGTCGTCCATTGCGAAGTACCTGTTGCATTAGCCATGTGCTCCAGCGAGCAATCGTTCCTGCGGCATCATCTCTACTTGCAAGAACATCTACTACAGCCTGTACCAGTTCTGTTACTTGGGCGGTGAGTTCGACAATCTCTGTGGCTTCAGCGCTATAGCGCGGAGTCCTAATACCTGGTTCAATCAATTGGTTTCGTGCGTGCATCAGCAATAGTGGAAGCATTGCTGAGCCCTTCCAAAAACCACTGTCTTCGAACGATGGTGGGGCGCTTTTGATGCATGTTTCCCATTTGGCGAAGCATGGGCTGAAGCCTCCAGCCCCGATGTTTAGAAGAGCGGTATCCAATAGAAACGGGTTATTTGCGCCTTTGAGTAACTGATGAAGTACCTCGGGAGCTATTTCACTTAGAAGTCTAACGACCGGCATCTCTTCTTCATAATTCATGAAGTCAGATACTCGAAGTCCCCACCATAGTTCCTCAAGCGGATAGTCCAAATCTTGCCAGTAAATCAAGGCGCTTTTACGCTGCTCATTTTTGCGTTCGGACTCAGAGTGAAGGCTGCCATTGTCCAATTTTTCAAACAACAATCTAGCTAGTTTTGTGTAAGGTTCTTTGATAGCCGGGTGTTTATGGGCGTATGCGACCATGGATTCGCTCAACCAATTTTCAACTTGCCACGAGTTGCGCATGATCTTCCGAACTTTTTTCCATGTGGCGAGTTGCGGGGCTTTTCCAAGCGCATATGCACAGGCGACTGTCAAAACCCTATCTTTGTCTAGCGTGAAATCTTTTGGAAATTCAACCTCTAGATCCTGATCTGGCGTTAATAGGGTATCTGCTAACGATGCAATGAGTTGGGGAGCGGTTAGATCAACCTCTTCAATAAAAAAGTGGAAATCCTTCTGACTCTTAAAATGAGGGTCGGACTGAACGATTTTAGTGTCGTTGTTGCGCTCGAGTATCCATTGCATCGTCATTTTACCTTACATCTGCTCCACACCATTTCGAAAAACTCAATCGCACTCGACTCTGCCGCACACCAACCTCGGCTGGCGGCATTAATACTGGTGTGAAAACCACCTACTGTAGCACCAAAGTGCCAGAGTTCGTCATCGACAATCGCAAATCTGTCATGGACGTAATCGAATTTTTTTCTTAGGTGGGTGCTTACCTGAATGCTGCATTTCTTCGTTCTTCTGACTTGGTTTGAGTTGATGCTATCTTCTCGTTCTTGGAATAGTTGCAAAGTCTTCTCGGTTATCTGATCGTGTTTTTTTGTTAGAATTCTGATGTCGCTCGCGACAAGGTCATCGTGAAGCCAATCAAGGATGGTCTCGACGCGTCTAGCTGAGCTCCGATCTTTATCCGGAACTAAGAAATAATCATCAACGACCCATACTCGATCTTGTGCCTCTCGGACCGCTTGTTGAAATGCTCTCATAGGCTGAGGGTTTGGGGAGTGTTTACGCGCGTTAATGGTTTCAAAGTTTCTGGGAAAGTGAGCGCTACCACCACCATCGCAGCCCCATATAATCTCAGGTTTTAGTTGGCTACGCGCTGACTTTTTTGGAATTTGGATGTTCGAACCGAACTTGTTCATTCTATCTCCTTTCCAGCAATTTCAGTGGGTAGCTTACTAATATATTCATCGAGGCCCGGCGCCTTCGACTTCAGGGTTTTAAGCCGCTCAATGACTTCGTCCGGATTAGGTAATTTAACAATCATTGAGGCTTTTTCCCCAAAACTGTTCAGTGAGTTGCCTAAGAACCACGCATCATTATCAATGACTAGAAAACGATCGTGAAGGCTCGATGCAGGCATTACTCTAACTTCTGGTTCAAGCTGTTGGTGCTTAATCAATTTATCAAGTTGCAGCTTAAAGGCTTTCAACAAGTGCATCTTCGTTTCTGATGGCTGGGGCGAGAATGCTAGCTTGGAAGTCAGCAGGGTTACATCCATTTCTCTGCCGTGCACAGCGTAGAGGAACTGCACTATTTGCAAGCTGCCAAAGTAGGGATCGGCTACGACAACTCTGTGACGCGCAGCGCGAAGCAACTTATGAACTAAGTTAGTAGCTTCTTTCCTTGATCCCTCAGGAAACCAACGCTGTCCGTAGTACTTGGCATTTGCCTGCCTTTCTCGTTCTCTAGCTGCTCCAGAGATTCGGGCCGTAGAACTAGTATTGCTAGCGTCGCCGAAAGTAGACTGCGACACTAGATCGGAGCCCATCGCTGCTTCGTATTCCATATCGTGTGCAGCAGGAGAATTGCTGGAAGGTACGATTACCCTCCTTCTGTTACCCGAGTTTACACTGGTGTTAATGTTCATCTGTCGAATAAAACTTGCTGGGGGCTTGTAAACTAGCACTCCGTGTTGTTCATGTGTAACAACGAAGCCGTACTCCCCCATGCAAGTGCCTTTATCAACTTCTAGGATTCCGTTTGCAGGAACCTGATGACTCTCGAAACTTGTGAGTAGGTGTGCTTCCTTATCGAAAGTAGTGACGCGCAATCCCTCTAGATTCTGATTGGGGCGAGGAACAAACCGATAAATAATCCGCTCTCCATGACCGTCCTTAGATGGAACCATGAAATTGTCGATCTGGTTAATTACGGGGTCTGGCGCAACGTAAGCTGCGCTGCCCAAGTATTCAGGATAGTTGAACAGGTCGATATGCATGCGCCGAGCTACGAATGCTCGAGCGTCCGGATCTATAAGACGTGCTTTTAGGTCATGGTGATAACCGAAGCGCCGATGTAGTCGGGCAGGCACGCTGCCGATAAAGGGAGGAGGCTGAATTTCGTGCAGCCCGCGATTAGAGAAGAGCTCGTTCGTTATTGGTAGGCCCAACGCTGGCCAAGGCTTCTCATCTTCCAGCTTCGGCACTTGAAATATAACACCGTCTTTCTGTTCGCGGTCTTCCTCTCGAGTTGGTATTGGTGTGGCAATTTCACCTTCGTTTAAGGACCTGTACCAGTCTATAGCCTCTTTTTTCGACAATAGGGTTCTACGAAAAAACAACCTCTCATTGTTCTTCTTTAATGGGAAAGAATGAATGCCACTCATGTTTGTCGGTATAGGCCTACCTCGAGGTAATTCGTTGACGGTGGCAAAAAGTAACCGCCCTATTCCACCCTTCTTCTGTAACGTTAATAACCTGACTATCGACCACTCTTGATCTCTTCGTGTATGCATTGACGTGGTTCTCCTGAGGCTAAATATCTGGTCACCATTGAAGATGAGTGCTTGATGTTCAAATAATTGACCAGATTATATTTATCAAATTTTGCGCATTTGCCTGGGAATGTGAACCGCTTACTTCGGATTGAGAAGTTAGTACTATATCCATTGCGGATCTTGAAGAACGTTGTTGCTTCTTCGAATACCGAGATCCTCACCTCGCAAGTGCGTTCTGTTGTCGGAGCCAAGTCAGATACGGGAGAAGGTCATCAAAAATCTTTTGAGCTGGTGTTTGTACTCGTTCACTGACATGAAGCGGTTTTCTTGCTTGTAGCCATTTTGGTGTCGTGATTTTAATAGTAAACTCAACGTTATTTTGAATTAAATTTTGTAATATTTTAAGAGGTATCAGAAAATTCAATCATAAGAGACGCGTGATTTTGCGATGATTGATGTGCTTTCTTTCGATATCTAGGGCCGTGCGGAGGAATTTCTGGTGAGACAAGATCAGCACCGTCGCGAGAGGGTCCTGATGAGCTTCCATCATTAGAAACATCTTCCAATTTCGCAAAGTTCGTACTGCTAGACTGGGCTGCTGGGGCAGGATTTTCCGGGAACTAAGGTAACGCCGCCAGAGGGCGGGGGTGCCGCGATGTCGAACAAGCGGGCGAGGCTTGTAGTGGTGTTTAGTTCTGGCTCGTTGCGCGCCTTTCGCCCGTCGTTTATCATGTCTTGCTTCAAACACTCCGAACTGCTCTTCAAGCCTCTTCTTACTGCAAGATCGATCCAATTGACTGGCCTTCATCGCCTGTCCATCAGAGCTCATCAAAACCATGCCATTGCCACGCAGTTTGATGGATATGTCATATCCGGCCAGAACCTCATGCGCCTCCTGCCAGTTTGTGGCATTGCTCAAACCCTCAAGTATTTCCTCACGATGTTTCAATACATGCCGTTGGAATGATTCCTGCCAAGTGTGGGCTTCATAATCGCGTGCTGCAGGCGAAAGCTTGTTTGGATCACGTGCTTTATCATCGGTCATGCCGGGATCAATGGATAGACCGTACTTCTTCTCCATCTCACGCGAAACTTTGGCGAGGGCTTTAAAATCCCGATGCGGTGTGATCACCTTCAGCGTTTCCGGATGAACCTTGTTAAATGCGATGTGCATGTGGAAATTATCGGTATTGATGTGTGTGCCCGCCACCCGCTGATGATCGGCGTAGCCAAGAGCCATGGCATATTCGGCCTCAATGGCCATCAGATCATCTTTGCTCAGCCTTTCCTGGTCACCAGACCGGAATGAAACGACAAGGTGATAAGTCTTGTCCGCAATATCGGGCTTCTGTCGCCGAACAGCTTCGATTTCCAGAAGGGCAAGATCGATATCCTCGATATTTGTGCCGGCATCGCAATTGCGAATCCAGAACTGATGAAGCTTCTCGCCTTTTTCTTCGGCAGCGGCGATGTACTCACCAAGGCGGGTATAATTGTCCGGCACACCGGATTTCTTGCCGATCTTAGTTGCGATCATGATTTGTCCTGCTTGCGTTTGCCAGGCTGAAGCTGGTCGCGGATCTCGCCAATGGCGGTCTTGAGCTCTGCCTGTGTTGTTTCAATATCACGGACCAAGCCGTCAAACTTCTTGAGCAGATTTGCCGAAAGCGGTTCATCAAGAGCCAGCTTGAACAGATTGCCCAAGCGAGCCTGATCGGCATTGACCTTCAGCAGATCGCGAATGCCCTGCCACGCGGCAAAGTCGCTGGCACTGGGCAGTTTGGTGTTCATCAATAAGCGCTTGAGCAATTCCGAGCGTGACAAACGCATTTGATGCGCAAGCTGATCGATGCGCGCTTTCTCTTCGTCGTTCAGATAGGTTTTGATGACGTGGCGTTCGGTGGCCATGGCATGGTTCCAGTATCGATAAAAAGGTGCCGGTGGCGTTCATTGCACCACCGGCATTCGGGGATCAGACGGCCAAGCTGGCCGCCTGCTGCTCGCGTCCCCGTGTTCTGGTTCTGGCCTTCGGCTTGGTCAGGCCGAGTTGTTCGGTGACGAGACGTTTCAACGCCTCAAGTCCGCGTTCCCGATGGATGTCGTTAAAATCGGTCAGGCCCTTGGCCTTTTCATCCTCACTCAGATCCGGACGCAGAATCTTCGCACCGCTCAGCTCCGCTGCGCGTTCAGCCCCCTTGATCCCGGCATTGACATTTCTGGCATGATCATCATCTGCGGCAATCACCAAGGGGCGATCTGGATGCTTCTTGTGAAGGGCCTCAGCCACGGGGGCGAGATTTCCGGAATCAAGCGCAACCAACACCGTCAACCCGCTGGCCATATGCAGGCTTTGGCCGGTGGAATAGCCTTCGGTGACAATCATCGGGCCTTTTGGGTCGCCCTCAATCACATGCATCAGGCCACGCTTTTTACCGTTCTTGAGATACATCTTGGTGCCATCGGGATGGATGGTCTGGATGTTCTCGATAAAGCCTTTGTCATTGGCCATCGGCATCAGAAGATTGCCCGACTGATCAATGCGCAGATCCCCTGCAGGTACCTGCTTGTTTTGCAGATAAGCGTGATTGGCCGGAGCCGGTTTGGCGTTCTGGAATATCCCGTAGGCACGTTTGGCCACAGCACGGTATTGGGCACGTAGTTCCTGTTCTTGGGCTGCCTTGCGAGCCGCGGCTTCTGCTCTGGACTGCTCCAGTTCCTTGGGATCGATCTTGGTGCCGGTCGCCACCCATTTGACCGGATCCTGACCGGATTTGTAATTGGTGATATTGCCAGCTGGCAGACCTTCAAGGAAACCGCGATAGGAACCGCTTTTCTGGCCCTTGCGGTCTCCTTCAACCGCAACCCTATGCCACTTGCCATCCATGGTCGGTGGCCCATCGAGGATCAGGCCGTTTTCCTTAAGCGCCTGGGCGAACTCGTCTTCCGGCTTGATCTTCGGTTCAGGAGCTTTGGCTTTGGTCTCCTGCCAGCGTTTGAACGGCTCAAGCTCCATATCATCTCGCGCATACCAGGCTTTGGCGCGACGATCCCATTTTGCGCCGAGCGCCTTGGCCTCATCCTTTTCACTGAACGGCACATTGAGATAGATGCGTTTGCGTTCGGTGTTGGCGTCCTGGTTTGGTGCCTGTGACATCTCGTTGGTCATGGCATTTTCCTTCTGTCGTTCAACAGCCGGGTTTTGTTCGATGGTTTTGGTTGCCTCTTTGGATTTCACCGGGATCAGGCTTTGACGTTTGTCCGGCTCCATGATCCAGGTGCGGATGTTTTCCGCATCGCGTGCAGAGGCAAACAGCGCATTGCGGTCTTCCTTGATGGCTTTCATCCAGGATCCAACATAAGAGGCATGGCGCTCAGGATAATGGCCAAGACCAAGCTCGGTGGTCAGCATGTAACTGGCGATCTCGGCCCGTAGTTCTTCCTTGGCGTAAACTTCCGAGCCAAACGGCCCGAACTCGCGTGCCATGCGTGTGCTGTGGCCTGTGGCATGACCCAACTCATGCAAGGCAGTTGCGTAATATTCATATTGGCCTTTGAAGGCAGCCTGATGGGGCATGTGGATCTGATCTGTTGAGGATCGATAAAACGCCCGATCATTCTGGTCATGAAAGATCGGCACATTGCCCTGCTTGAGGATCTGTTCGGCGCGTTCGACCGGACTGAAGGTTGGTTCCGGTGCGATATAGGGGGAAAGGCCATCGATCTGCTCGGCATTGAAGACGACAGCATGAAACACCCTTGGCCGATCCAGGCGCACGTCGCGTGTTTTGGCGACCCCCTTGTCGTCAAGAACCGGCTTGCCGTTGTCATCCAAGACCTTCTCGCGCTCAGACCATTTCCAATATTCGATCATGGTGCCTTTCTCACCTTTGCGGACCTGTGCGTCCTGCGCAGCCGCTTGGCGATAAGTCATCCAGCGCGGATCGGAGCGCCCGCGCATTTCAAGCCACAGCGCATTGATGCCGCGATAGTCCTTGCCGGAGACCGGATTGAACGGGGCCATGCGGACCTTTCCCGGTACCCATGGCTTTTGCCAGGGGGCGGTGCCCGCTTCGATATGGCCAAGCAGTTCTTCGACCACCTGATCGCGATAGCTCTTCTTCTCAGCCATGGTTCGAGCCCTCCACATCAGCGGTTGGATCGATCCCGTCAAAATGACTGTCGAGCGCGTCATCGGCAGACAGGGCGTCTTCGGCAAAAGCGCCCATGACATCGGCAATATCCGGATCGACCGGCACCGGGCCGTTCAGGCTTTCGGCATTGATCATGGAAGAGGCCAGGGTCAGATAGTCCTGGTCATTCAGGGCTGCAGATGCAGGCGTGCCTTTGTCAGGTGTATTGGGTGTTTTCATGATTTGGGTCCTTTGTGAGATGCAGAGGGAATGGAAGAGATCGCCATTTGGGGTGGCGTCATTTGCGAACGACGAGAAAGCTCGCGATCACGGAAGTAGAGCTTTTGACGACCAAGGATGGGCGGTAGACCGGCAACAAAGATCAGGGCATCGCCGGGGATTGGTTTTTTACCCTCGGTATCAATGATCTGAAGGCGCATGCATTCATCAGGGGTCAGAAGGGGCCGGGAGGTTTCCGCCAGATTGTCCGAGACTGATCCGAGATCACCCATCCGCCCTGAGTGTGAGCGGCGCTTTTGCACGATGGTTGCCTTGCCGGTCATATCCGAGAGCAGCTTTGCGGTTTCGAGCTTGTTCGGGGTGAAGGCAATGCGGATCTTGCAATTGGCCATGATTGATTCATCACGTCCGTAATGCTTGAACAGCTGTTCGGTGTTCTGGACGATAATCATCGCCTTGAGGCCATAGCCCGCCATGAAGGCCAGCGATTCCTCAAAGATCTCCAGCTTGCCGATGGAGGTGAACTCATCGAGCATCAAAAGCAGGCGGTGCTTGTATCCGGTGACTGTTTGGCCAGATCCAAACTCCATGCGTTCGGTCATACGCCGCATGAACAGATTGAGGATGATGCGCAGCAAGGGCCGCATGCGATCTTTGTCTGCCGGTGAAACGACTAGGAACAATGCCATTGGGGCGTCATCATTCATCAGATCCTGCAGACGAAAATCACTGACAGCCGTATTGCGGGCAATTATCGGATCGGCAAAGACGGTCAGCTGGGTTTTGGCGGTTGAGTGCACGCCTGAGCGTTCCTGTGGGGCCTTGATCATCATGCTGTTGGCCCCGCGCCGAACTTCCTTGTTCACATGGGCTTTGCCATGATCAAAGGCAGCCATATCGGCAAGGATATGCTCGAAATTATCGTCGCTTTCTTCCGCGTCGCCGTCGCCGGTAATGCCCGAGAGAAAGGTATTCACATCATCAAAACAGGCCGCGCGGTTTTCATCTCGCCGCACGCGATAGATGACATGGAGCAAGACGACCGAAAGCCAGCCATAACCTTCCTGTCGCCAGTAATCCTTCATGCCGTGCCCGTCAGGATCGATGATCATGGCAGCGATATTCTGGCAATCGGCGATGTCCTGTTCGGTATCGACGCGGACTTCGGCCAACGGATTGAAGCGGGCTGATCCATTGGTCGCGGATGGCTCAAACCGCAAGACTTTATGACCAATGCTGGACAGCCAACCACCGGTCTTGGCGAAGTTCTCCCCCTTGATATCAAGACAAAGAATGCTTTCGCGCCAACTGAGCAGGGTCGAGAGGATCAGGCTCACCCCTTTGCCAGTGCGGGTTGGGGCCCAGACCAGAACATGCTCCGGCCCGTCATGGCGCAACTCGCGGATCCGACCAAACCATGATGGCCAGCCACCGACAACCACGCCGTCTTTACGAAACAGCCGCGCCTTCTTGAGGTCCTTGAGCTTTGCCCAGCGGGCAGAGCCATGCAGCTCGTCGCCTTTGCGATTGCCCGCAAGCGTGCTGTTATTGGCACGAGATGCCAATGCCAGAACACCAAACATGCAAAGCAGTCCGGCAATGCCGGTCCAAAGGGCGGGATAGAGCATTTCATTGGGAAGGCCCGCCGAATGGGTGACGGCATCGAGCGACCATTGCCACCAGCGGAGATCAAGCGCATCAAACCCGACGGCGAGATGCCATTGCCAAAGAATGGCAGTGATCATGGCAATCAGAATGACGGGCAGAGACATTCGATAGAGAGCAGTCATCATGCCATCTCCTTGCCGTCTTTGAGCACATAGCGATCATTGCGCGGTTCCCAGATATCGGTGATCCGTCGCCAGCCATCGGCATTGCGTTTGATCTGAACGACGACATCGACCAGCTCGGCCAGAAACTCCGGCACACGCGGCATGGTTTCCCCGGCCCAGGCGATGTTTTGATCAAACTTGCGGTGAATGGCCTGCCACGGGCTTTCGGCATGGATGGTGCACATAAAGCCGGTCACTCCGGAATTGAGTGCAGCCAGTGCAGCAAAGGCGTTCTGGGTGCTGATCTCGCCAAACAGGATATGGTCAGGCGTGATGCGCATCAGGTGATCATAGATCTCGCGCCAGCCGACCATGCCGCTGCCGGTCCCGGCCTCACGGGCGGCGATCAGACCATTACCATCCCAGAACTGCTCAATATGAAGCTCTGGCGTGTCCTCGATGGCCAGCACACGGCGGGCCGGATCGACGGTGGCGAGCAGCATGTTGAGCAGGGTGGTTTTGCCGGTGTTGGTCGCCCCGCTGATGATCATGTTGGCATCACCGGCAACCTTCTCGATCAGGTAATCGCGGATGGCAGGTGTCACCCCGGCCTGTTCCCAGGTCGGGGTGAAAGGATGTTTGCAGCGGATCGCAAGACTGAGGTGTGATCGCACCGATGCCCCGACAAGGATCTCGCAACGATGGTTGCCCGGCAAAACGCAGGAGAGCTTTGGGTTATCATCGGGATTGAATTTTAGACCACGCTGGTTGGCGAGGCTGATGGCAATCCGTTCGATGGCAGCAAGAGTGAGAGCTGGATCCTCGATCTCGCGCTTGCCCTCACCGCGCCGTTCAGTAACGACGCGGTGAGGGCGGTTCATGCGGATTTCGACGGTTGAGAGATCACCGTAATAGTTGGCAAGTGGGCCGAGGATTTTCGCAAACAGGGGATTTGGGGAGAGGGCGTTCACTGCAGCCACCCCCAATTCCCAAGGCAGCCGGATTTCACACCATTCGTGTGAGATGGGTAGGACCAGCCAGAAGAAGGAAATTTGACACGGATATAGCCTTGGAAGCTTCCGTCCGCATCTGATCCGCCGGTGTAATATTTGGCTGCGACTGGGGAATACGCATTGTACGTCGTGCAGGTGTTAGAGGCCGTGCCGATAACTTCACCATCTTCACGAATGGTCTTGCGTGTTCCGACTGAGCTTGTACTGGTACAGTGATACGCGGCGTCATAAACGTGGGCATAGTTCTCGAACACGCCACATGGACCGCTGGATTTGTTCGAAGAAACCGGATTTTCAAACCGTCCATGCGTTACAGCAGCCCACGTAAATTCATTGTAGCATTTGTTCCCAAGGCTCAGCGGGTCGGCTTCACCAATGACAACCTTGTGCATCGAACCATCCGGGCGGTCATAAGATTCGACCAAATCCCTCGCATCAAAGCGTGTGCAGCCTTCATAGAAATGTTCGCCGTTTGTTGCAGGCGCTTGGCCTGAATAGACATAGGTCGTCTGCGGCTCGCCCGGCAGAACTTCGCTGGTCTTGATGTTGTAACGGCCTTTGGGTGTGCCTTCGATATAGACGGTGGTCAGGCGATAAGAGAACAGTTGATCATCATGGTTTTGCCAGCCGGTGGTTTCGACTTGGTGGGGATAGGCAATTTCGCTGTCTTGGCACTCCGTGACATATTGTGGAACACCATCGAGTTGGTAGTAAAACCGCTCGCGGCCATAGCTCGCACCTGCTGCCAGATCATGGTTCCAAAGCGAAGGATTGTCGCAGCCATCAATTGTCGACTGGATGGCGATGTTGGCGCTGTCGGGTTTGCATTCGGTAATGAATTGCTCAACCCCGTTGACCACGATCTGTTTGCGGCTTTGGCGGGTGACCGTGCCAGCCGCCTGGTTAATGATCGGTGCACAGACTTCTTGTCCGGCAGCGTTCTTATAAACGGTTTCGTGCGGATATTCGGTGCCATTGTCCGAGCAGGCATCGGCCTGCCAGGTTGTACCATTCAGCTCATAGATATGACGCCCCGTCTGCAAGGACAGACCACCGGCAAAATCATGCCGGATGGAACAGCCATCGGTGACAGACACAAGCGGAACCGAGGTGATTTCTTCGGACGGTTCACAACTGCGTACCTGGACTTCATTGTTGCTGGCATTGACATAGGCAAGGGATGCCTGCGGCACGGCCATCATCTCGTTGTAGTCAAGATAGACCGAGCAGGCCGATGCCTTCTCGGTAATGTCAAAGACCTTGTCTTCATCCTTCAGGCAGTCAGTAACCTCTTGGCGGTTGCCGCCACCATCGGTGTAATAAAGCAGGTATTGCGCGGTTGCTTGACGGGTTTCCATATCGATGGTGTCACCGCACACCGAGTAGCTTCGATCCAGCGGATAACGATCCGCGCCATCTTCGCAAGGAGCAGAACTGACCGCACCATCTTCGGTGGTTTCCACCCGGCTTTGCTGGACGGCAACGAGTTGGGCGAGATCAACCCGGATGTTGCAGCCTTCTGTCGTCACACGAACAGTTGGCGTGCTGGTATCTTCCGCAACATCCAAAGCGGCAGGTGAGGAATAGCCTGCTGCATCCGCATTCTTTGATGCGTTTGATCCGACAGTGTTTGACGCCCCGGTATCGGCTTCCGCTGCCTCGGTTTCTTTTTCTTCCTTGTCGTCCTCGTCTTCGACAGCGTTCAGACGCTGAAGGGCAGCAATCAGGGTTTCCTGATTGCCTTCAATGGTGACAGGCGAAGCCGGATCAAGCTCGGGGCTGTCCATATTGAATTGCGCAACAAAATCGTTTGAATCAAGCGGCTCGGATCTGCCGTCCTTCTCAACCCCGGTCAGGACCAATTGGGCAATCAGGCTGTCTTCATAATTGACATAGCGGGCATAGGCTTTGGCCGTGACTCCTTCGGTCAGTTTGGGCGGCGCACCGGGCACATTGACCAGGCCAAGGTCAATGGCCATCGGTTCGTTTTGCGAGACGGCGGTGCGGGTTATCGCACGGGTCACGATGTTTACCTTGCGCACCATCTCCTCGATGCCGGGTTCAGGATTAGTTTCGAATGATGGGTTTGATGTTTCTTGCATCTGTGCCAGTGCCGGAGACACCAGACAGGATGACAGGAGCAAACACCAAAGCGTTTGTTTGTTCATGCTTCTACTCCACATTTGCGATGTACCAGTCCGTTGCCGGACGGATTTGAAGGCGTGTGCCTTGGGGAATGGTGATGATGGGTTGTAGTGAGAGGGTTTCTTCAAGCACACTGGCGCTGATTTCGCCAAAGCGGGTCGAGAGTTCTTCGGCGGCTTTTTCAGAAGCCGCGGTTGCGACTTCGCCGTCGCTGTCCTCGGATTTTGTTGAGGCCGCGGCATAGCGAACAGCCGTCGAAATGCCGGTCAGCATGAAGGCCGTGCCATAGCGCTCCCAGAAACGACGCTCCACGTCGCCTGAAGCACCTTGTCTGCCTTGCATGTCGCCAATCGGGGAGGCAAGTTGGCGGATCTCGGCGCGATGTCCGGCGATCAGGATCCGCTCACAGGCAATCGACAGGCGCGAACTGCCCATGTCTTTGGGCGGATCGTAATTGCAGATCAGCCGCGATCCTTTGGGGATCAGGACATTGCGCCCGTGATAGCCGTAAACATCGCGGGCCGACTGGACGATTACGGTGCCGGTTGCGTCACCGCCAACCTGGCTGTTGATCCCGGTTTCGAGAATGACGGTGATGTAGCGATCTGCCGTAATGATCCGGCTGTTATCGACCGGCAGCGTCGAGGTGCGACGTGGACCTTCATAATCTGCCTTGTCGTTTTCGCCGACCGGCATATCAAGCGGATCCATTGCTGCTGGTGCGTTCATGGCGGGCAGGGCGGCATTGCTCGACAATCCTGCCATATCGCCAGACTGCCAGGCCGGAGCCCCCCAACCAGACGACATGGAAACAGGCTGTTGCCAAGCTGCCTCCAAGGCTGTCCGGTATGGATCGGCTGCAGGCGGTTCAGGAATAGGCGCAGGTTCCGGATCGACTTTGAGAACAGGTTCTGGTTGCGGTTCTGGTTTGGCGTCCTTGATGATAATCGGCGGCATGGAAGGTGCCAGAGCAGGGGGCGCTGGAGGAGGTGGGGCCGGAAGTGCCCAGACCGATGGGTCATCGGCAGGTAAGGTCGGCGGTTCGTTGACCACCGGTTCCGCGCACACGCCACCAAAGGTCAGGCCAAGCACCAGGGCGACATCACAAAACGCACTCATGCCGCGTCCCCGGTATATTCAATACAGAGGAAACTTTGTCCGCTTTTAAGCGTGATCAGCGGACGCGTACTTTCGATGATGTAGGTCTCGCCCTGAACACGGGTATTGACCAATTCATCTATGCCGTCGACCACCACATAGGCGGTCGGCAGTTCGATATCCTTCCAGCGCTTGCCAAATCGGATATAGGTGAAGTGGTCATCCCGAAAGACTGTTTCCGGACGCAGCGTTTCATCGCCCCAGAGGTCATATTCACCCCAGCCGCGCAGCGCATTTGGGTCGAACGGGGATTGGGCAACAAAGTCACCGTCAGGTGTGCCCGGATTGGTTTCACTCAGCCCGGCAATTGCGCTGTCGACGGCCGCAAGCTTATTGCCTTGTCCAGGAACAGACATCGCCGGAAGGCTGGCTTTACCTATGTCGTCAAAGCCAGCAACCGCAGGATCGCTTTCGATCTGAACGGATCCTTCAATCCGCACAATCAGATCGGGCACATTGACGGAGTTGAAACTCTCTGCCCTCAGATAGAACGGATAAACAGCACCTGATTTGCCATAGACGACAAGTGAGGTGTCATAACCATAGCCGCTGGGGCGCACAGCCAAACGACGTTCACCGCGTGGTTTGACAGAAAACCCGCCATCATCGCCAAGGTCGACAGCTTCAATCTTTTCACCGCGTGGCAGTTCAAGCACGGTGACCATGAACTCGCGCGTGCGGATCTTGTAGGTACAATCATCACACAGATCGGTCGTATAAACCGCTTCGCTCGAATCTGCATCATCCCACACATCCTGAACTTGGCCGCTGGTACGCGGACGGCTCATTGCGTTGAAGTAGCCCTCATTCTGATCGCGGGCCTGATCGACCACGCTATCGGGCACCGGCATGGCCGGTGCGGATTGTTGCTGAGCGGTTTGTGCCGCAGAGAATGGTTGCTGCGATTGACCCGGCATTGGTGGGCGTGCGGCTGTTTGCGCATTGGCGCGGTGATAGCCAAGAATGAGGGCCGCCAAAATCAGGCTGCCCAGAACAAGATGGAAAACAAGATTACTCAGGCGTTTCATGACGCACCTCTTTCTCTCAGCACCATGTCGAGCACGGTGACGCCAAAGGGATTTGTGTATTTGTCGGCTTCGGAGACATTCTGCTGGCGGGTGGCCAGCGTCAGATAGGCGCGCAATGCTTTGCGCGAGATCTCTTTGCCGCGACGGTGGTCGATCTGGATGAAATCGACCGCGTATTTATGGTCCGATGACAGGGTGGCGATGGGATCAATGGAGACGATCCGCACTTCGCGTTCGATGCCTTTTTCAAGCGCCTCGGTGATCAGGCCGCTATCGATCCGCTCGCGCTTGAAGCGTTCCCAAAAGCTGGCATCGGAAAGTCTGGAAGCCTCGCGCTGGCGTTCTTGCTGTGTGACCAGATCAATCTCATTGGTGATCAGAACGAAACGTTTTGCCTGGGCTTCAAGAAAGACTTCAAAACCTTCGACCTTCTGGCTGACCGGTTCAACGACGTAAGTGCGGTCATCCGGACCATAGGTCCGTACCAGAGCAATTTCGGTTTCCTTAAGAGGCACGAGATGAGCAACGGTTTGCACCAGAACGATCACCCCGGCACCCAGTACGATGTTGGTTCCAGCCGAAAGGCGCAGCATCCAAGCCAACCGGCGATGGCTTGCCTGAAAGCTGTATGGATCTGCTGCGACCGTCCGCGCATGAGGGGATACCGGAGCTGAGATCGACGTGAGCGCGTGATCGCGTTTGCCGATCCGTCCTAACCAAGCCATGCGAAGCCCTCACCGTTGAACTCAACCGGATCGCAAACGCATGGGCTGAGTTTCATTTCATCGGTGCCGGTGCCGTCTTTGGGGATCTCGCGGTCTTTTGAAGCGGTGACACAACCCGACAGAAGAACGACGAGGCAAAGCATGGGAATGAGACGTGGTTGGATCAGGCGCATGGCTGCGATCCTTTCTGGTTGGGGGCGTTTTGGGAGGAGGTTTTGCCGAGGCCAAAGACAAGTCGGGCAAGGGCGAGGGTGATGGAAAGGGCGATCCAGATATGGACAGCGCTACGCATCAGACCGGCAAGCTGGGCGGCATCGACTTCGCGAAGCGCCATGACAAAGACAATCAGGCTTTCCGGCGAAAACATGCCCGTAAGGATGGCGAGCCAGAGCAGCACCATCGGAAGGGCGAGGATCATCAGGAAGGCTTCACGCAAGAACTGTTTGAGACGGGTCATGACTTGTCTCCCCGATCAAAGCTCGGGGTTTTAAGGCGGTCCATGACGGCATTTTTGGCCGCAACAAAGCTGTCTTTGGCGGCACCTGCTGCACCCATCGGGTTGCGCGCAGCACCTGCGCCATAAAGGACTGCATCAAGTGCGGCTGACGCGCCGCCGGGCGCATGTTTTTTGGCTGCATTCGCAAGGGAAAGACCGGTTGCGGTCATGCCTGCGGTAATGACGGCAGCCGCCTGATTGGTCAGCTGCGATCCGGCAATCGAGTTGGCCATGCCGGTTGCCTCGGCCATAAAGGCCGTGCCCATCCAGCCAAGGACGATGGCGACCCACAGGCCGGGATTATCGATAGAGGTGATCTCGCGAACGTTTTCGGTGTTCTGGATATCAAGCGAGGCGGCACCATAGAGACACAACGCCAGAGCAAGTGTTGAACCAAACAACACCATGAAGGCGGCAAAGACGGTGCGAATGCCGGTAATGGCCATCCCACGTCCCCAGCCAAACCCGAGGGCGAGCATCAGGATAGGGGAGAGGGCTGAAAACATCATCACGCGGAAGATGCTGACCACCACCTGGCTGAAATAGACAATGATCAGGATGATATAGGGCAGGGCCAGCAGCACGCCGTAAACACCGGCCATTAGGTTGCCCAGCGAGATCGATGCCCAAATCTCAAAGGCAATCCGCAAGACAACCATTAAGCCGCGTTCGGCGACATAAACCAGTTGCGCCATGCCGCCCAGCGAAGAGGCCTCGCTCGGGATCTTGGCCGTTGCAATGCCGCCTTCCATACCCGCCGAAAGCACGACGCCCGCAGCACTACCCATCGTTGATAAAGCCATCTGATAGATGGAATTTACGAGAGTGGGCCCTTGCCCGCCGAGCAGCAGACCGGCTATAGTGATGAACGCGAATTCATGAGCGAATCCAATCAGATCGCCCTTTCCCATGATCATCTTGCCGCCATGAATGACGATCCATAGACCAACGACGGAGAGATAGATGAACCACATGGGGTCGAGCAGCACACTGCTCAGGTTTTGGGTGAAACTGTTTGCCAGATCGACATACTCCGTCACCACGTCGCAGGTCAGGCACATCAGTTCGTTCGTCACTGTCTCATTCATGACGATTTTCCTTTTGGTTGGTACAGCACAAGCCAGTTCTCTTGGAGTGGCGCTGAACAAAGGGGACTATTTGAATTGGGAATATGCTGTGTCGCTTTGGACCAACTTCGACCGAGCGGAAGCACTCGAGGAATGGGATCAGGTCATGCCCGCGTATGAGGCCCATCAGGATCTGATCGCAGGCAGTCGCGATGAGGTTTTGCAGAAGTTGGCCAACCATCCGCAGGGAGACCTGATCAAGCGAGGTCATGATCTGCGTTTGGTTTATGACGTCTGGAAAGATGCCTATCGTTCGATCTTGCCGCCCGGAGCAAAGGCACAGCCATGGAACCAGCTTAGTGGTTGGAATTGCACCTACGTTAAGCGGCGCAATATTTTCACGGGCGGATGCAACGATATGCCCGATTGGCGTACCGAGACCGACGTCAAGAACCACAATGCGTTTATCGCGAGCGGAGGGAAGTAAGCCGATCATTCTGCGTTCTCCCCACCATCACGTTGCTGGGGCGGCAGGTATTGCAGCAACATGGTCGACTGGATTTTGACCAGTTGCGCCGTAAGCTGCTGTTGTTGAACCTGCTGGCGGTTTGACATCGCCATCCATTTGGCAATTGCCATCAAAAGCCGCTTCATATCCGCCGCACCATTGGTTGCAGCTTCAAGCTCTTCGATGGCCTGCTGGATTTCCTCAGTGCTTTGAACGGTCAGATCGCTTTGTGCGAGCCCGGTTGTGACGGCATCTTTGGCCAGTTCTTCGCGTCTGGCTTCGACCATGGCACGGGCTTGTTGCTGCGCTTGCCATTTGGCCTTGTTGACCGGGTGGTCCGGATCCGCCCAGATGCCACTGCCCGAACCAGAACCACTGTTGGTTCCTTCAAACTCACTGCCTTCCGGAAACGTCCAGGTCGAAGGATCGTTCGGATCGAACCAAAGCGATTTGCGGTAAATGCTGCGCCCTTCGCAGATGCTAAAGAAATCAAGATCATCAAGATTGATGCCGGGCATCAGACCGGACAGATCCGGTGTCAGACACTGGATGTCGCGCATGATCCGGTTGGTGAGTTTCTGCATGTTGAGGATCGGCAGCGCGATTTGCCCGGCGGCCCCGATGGCATCAATCGTGCCCTGTGCCTGGGCACTGAGTTTGGTCAGCCATTCGGTGTGCTGCTTGAGCTGATCAATCTGCTTTTGCATTTTGCTCAGCTGCTCGCCCAATTTGGCGATGGCCGACACATCGATCACCGGATAGGTGGCATAGGCAATGGCAGGCGTTGCCAGAACAATGCCAAAGGCAAGTGCTAAAGTACGAAGACGCCTGTTCATGACGCACCCCCTTTACGGAGAATGACGACAAGTAAAAGGATCAGGACAACGCTTGTTGTGACCGGCCAATGCAGCATCGCAATCAGGCCAACAGACCCAAAGAGGCTGGTAACGGCGGTCATCGCGAGGGTTTGTTTGTTCATGTCAGGATGATCGATACGGGTTACAGATGGCTCTGCCATGCGTCCCCCCATTTGGTTTGGATGGTGGCCAGATCGTTGTTGGCATCCGGCCCGGAACGATAGAAACGCACGGCATCGCCAAGCGGTGTCAGATCGACATCCAGGATGGCGCTTTCCTCAAAGCCGCTGGCTTCATCGCGCTTAATGATCAGAACCCGTCGATCATTCTTCTTGCGTGACCGCGTGCGGCCCTGGACAAACAGCTTTTGCTCTTCGTTGAGATTGAACGGCTTGAGGCTTTCTTCCGTGACCTTGGAGTTCGGGAAGAAGATCATCGTCGCGGTGTTTTCGATGATGGCTTCCGCCGCTCCGGTTTTGCCAAGGCCTGCCGGATCCTGAAACGCCATACCGACCGCCCCGCCAAGTTTGCGGTATTCGCGGTACATCTCGGCCCCCAGATCCCGGAAGCCGGGGTTGGAAAGAAGCTTGGCCGCTTCATCAATGAAAATGACAAAGCCGCCATTGCGTCCGGCAACCGATTTACTGATGGCTTCAGAGATATGACCGACCACAGGCGCACCCAGTGCCGGATCGGCGAGTGCCTCGTTCATATTGATCCCAACCATATGCGATTGGTTCAAAAGACCGCCGAGGCTGTCATGGGGGGCATTGAAGATATGGCTGCGAAGTCCGGTGTTTCCCTTGTCGTCAGCAACCCACTGCGCAAAGGCACGCCGGAGTGTTGAACGGCGGGCAAAGGCAAAGGGATAGATGGCATTCAGCGTGCGGTGTGGCGGTTCAATCTGAAACGCCAGATCGACGGCATGATTAAGCGCATCGATGTCGCCGTCTTCGAGATCAATCCCGGCCAGCGATTTGAGGATCGCATAAACACGTTCGCGGTTCTTGGGCGTGTCATCCCCGACATCAAGCGGATTAAGCGAGAGGCCGTCATAAGCTTGATACAGCCCGCCCATGGCTTCAACCATGAAGCGCGTGCCTTCCTTGGAATCAAAGATGTAGGAGCGGATATTCTCGAACTTCGCCAGGCCACCCATCAGATGCATGATCAGGGTGGATTTGCCGACACCCGACGGGGCAAAGACAAGGAAGTTGCCCAGCGAGAAGGGCTTGTTCACGACCTGAAACTGAAACGCATAAGATTGCCCAGTCGGGGTTTTAAACCAGCGCACAGGTGCCGGGCCAAACTGACTGGCCAACAGGCCGATGGCGGAATGGGGCAAGGCCCAAAGGGCGGCAATGTTCTGATCGCGCAGATCCAGCGGGGCCATGAACTGACTGCCGGGCAATCTGATCTTGCGTTTGGAAACGACTGGCAAACGGTTAAACCAGCAAACCGGTGCTCCGCGTGTTTGCAGCGCATAGCCGATCCGCTTGTTGCCAAGAATCTCGGTGATCTCGCGGATCAGGGTGTTGAGTTTGTCTTCGGTTTGCGCACGCGGAATGATCTGGAACTGGGTGGCGAAGAGCGCTGTTTTGCCTTCGGCCAAAAGATCCAGCAGGGTTGAGACTTCTGCCGCTGCTGCCGGATTGCCAAACCACGAGTTTGATTCACCCGCCATGCGGCGCTTGTTGACCAGCATTGCCTGATCACTGCCCCATGGATCGCAGATCTGGCAAATCTCGATATCACCCTGCAGGGCGAGGATCTCGCCGATCAAATGGCCTGACACCGTTTCCGGCCACAGGGTCACCGTGATGACTTTCTGAAGCTGCTGTGCAGGGACGTGGGTGGTGATGGTGCCATTCACCTTGTTGCAGTGAAGGTCTGAGGCTGGCAGGTTTGCCGACAGATTGCGGCTGATGGCCGGGAGATCGCGGCGATATTCGCCACTGACCAACCCATGCAAGAACCCGGTCAGAAGACAGGGTTGATCGTCGTCAGAGCGGGCAAGCAACTCAGGGCGGTATTCCGACAGAATGGCCGGGATCTTCTCTTCGGCATCCAGCAAGGGCTGCATGGTCTGAGCGGTTGCCATCAGATACCAGTCGATGAAGTAGCTTGATTTATATTGCCTGGCTTCTGCGGTGCCGATCTCATCCAGCACAGCGTTTGGCCAGGTGGCATCTGCGGCAATCTCGCGTCGGCGTTTAATCGCAAACAGGCGGACAGCGATGTTGCGTTTTCCAAGCTCCTGCAGAAGCGATTGACGGCCCAGTAGCAAGCTCTGCTGCTCGGTCTCAATCCTCGCGTCATAGCTTGTGCCCTGCAGGTGCCAGACACGCGAAAGCGATCCATCCTTGCCACGCACGGTGACCCCATCAACAGGATCGATCCCATCAAGCTCCAGCTCGTCCTGGAGCCAGTCTTGGGTAATGTCGCCAAGTAACAGTCGGCGGCCTGCCGGAACAACAAGTCCGCCAGCCATCCCGCTTACAAGGCCCGTCGTGATCACATCTGTCCAGATCATTTGTTCCCTCCTGTGGTCAGGAGGCGTTCACCTTTGCGGTTGCCCCAGAACATCGGGGCTACCAGCAACTCGCGGTCATGGTTCGGATTGATCCGCTGATGTTTAACGAGATAGATCCATGCGACGATAAATCCGAGAAGGCCACCTGGAATGACTAGAACCGGAAAGTCGAACACGACGGGCAGAACAAAGCCCAGCACACCGGCAAGCCCTGCCACGAGAAGCAAACTGATGGGTAGGCCGATCAGGGTCATCTGTCGCTGGGCCTGGATAAGAACAGCACTGGCGGCTTTCATTTGAGAACCCCCAGAAGACCAGATGCAATGGCCGGGCCTGCTGTCACCAGAATGCCGCCGATCACCATCATGATGCCGCGCTGCGGATCAAGCCGACCGGTGAATGCCGCCCAGCCGCCATAGACAACCAGACCGAGACCCAGTGCGATGGCAAATATCTTGCCAAAACCTTCAGCCAGTAGTTCGAGGAAGGAAACAACCGGATCCCACCAGTTGCCGCCTGCGGTTTCCTGGGCAAAGGCCGGTTCGGTCATCACCAATGTTGCGAGGCCTGCGATGGCGGCAATTTTGAGAAGATTACGTTTATTCATGTTCGGTTTTCCTTGTCGTCAAATCGTCAAAACGGTGAGGACGCCCAGCGTGAAGACGACGGCGACCAGATTGAGGGCGGTGAGGATGGAGATCAGCTTGACCATCTTGCGAAAGCGGTCCTGTGCGGTATCGGCAAGGCGGGCAGCTTCCTGCATGGCAGACAGACGCTCGCGCACGGCATCTGTCAGGGCTTCATTCTTGAAGTCCTCGATGGCGGCGGTGACATCGGTGGTAAAGGCATCTGCCTGTGCCTGAATGATGCCCGACAGAGTTCGATTGTGCTGATCGATCAGGCGACGATGCTCGTCGAGCACGACCTTGTGGATGGTGTAAATCATGAGCACCGGATCACCGTCCTCGACGGTGACCTGATGAACTTTCCACAAATGCGTGCGCAGCTCTTCGATGCTGTCCATGGTCAGGGGTGGCGGCGGAGCCTCATCAAGAACACTGGCCATTACAGCACCGCCTGTTCCATGGCCGACCCAATGCTGCGCCAGGTCATCATCAGGCGCTGGCGCGACATCAACGGAAAGTCTGCATGGCTGCCTGCTTCATCAAAGGTCAGGCGGGCGCGCATCATCTGCTCGATGTCATGACCGAAGGTTTCTTTGCGGACCTCGGGCAGACGGACCAGCGCGTGAATGCGGGACTTGTTCTTTTTATAAAGTCCGGAATGCTCGAAGCTCTCGACTTCGCCCGATGCGTTCTTGCGTTCGATCCGCCCGAAATACTCATTGAGCCAAACGACGACGGGAATATCGGGCACGCTCTGCAGAACCTGATGGAGACCCTGCATCGTGTCATTCAGCGCCTGCCCACCGGTAAGCACGGTATGAAGGCGAACCTCATGACCGGCGTCAGCGAGCATCTGAAGCGCCTGAGCTTCGACCATGTAGCCAAGCAGCGGCAGGAAGGTACTGGCCCCGTTATCGATCACGACAACGCCGTCTTCCGGACCGGACATGATCTGTTCGATCAGGGCATCGAAATAACGCGGGTTGATTTCATCGGGACGTTCGCCCAGGCGAATGGTCTCGACCGGAAATGCCTTGTATCCGGCAAAGGTCTGGTTGACCGGATCGGTGTCATAGCAATGAAGCGGGGTGTCGCGTTTGAGGTAATGCTGTGCGAGAAGGCTGGCGACAAAGGACTTGCCAACCCCGCCCTTGCCCTGAAGGGTAAGATTAATCAACGCCATCGGCGATAACTCCATCTGAAATGATAATTTTGATGCCCAACACATGGGCGAGGCGGAAAACATGCGCAGCAGGTAGATCGGTTCTGCCTGCTTCAAAGTCTCGATAGGTGCGTTCGCACACGCCGATGCGCTCGCCTGCACTGGCTTGGGTGAGACGTTTGGACTGGCGCGCTTGCCGCAGGCGGGTGTGGAGGGTGAGGTAGTCGGATTGCCAGTTGCTCATTGGGCGTCCTCCTCGTCATAGGAGGATCCGTCCCAGGCGCGATCAAACTCTATTTGTTCTTCGGCTTTAAGCGTTGGCAGTGTGTTGGTGTGGATTGGACGTGCGTTTGCAGCTTGCGGCTGTCTGTTCTGATTTTTTGGTCGGACAGATTGTTTTGCTGCGGAGCTTCCAGATGATTTTGCAGCATCGGAACGCAGTTGTTTGACCCGGTCATAGAACGACCGGCGGGACATGGTGACACGTCCCGAAGCGCTTAGCTCTTCGTAGATTGTTCGGACCAAAATGCCTTGCTCGATCTTGCCGAGAATTTCATCTCGCAGAGCAAGTATTTCGATCTTCGCCTGACCCCATTCGGTTGGCATTGTTGGACCCCCATCATGCCGTTAACGACTTGACAAGGATCGGAAATGTATGGTCTCAATTCTCTACCGAGTGCACCAGAATTTGATGTTCCTCGGGGAAAAGAATTGGGCAATCAGGTATGCCCCCGCAACCAACATTAAATAAGCTCGCCCTCGTGGCGGGCTTTTTTAATGTCTGGAAGGTGGGGTAGGTGGACTTGAACCTTATGTTCAAACCAAGCAAAGCAAAGCTTTGCGCAGGTTCAGCGAAGCGCAAAGCGCGCAGCTAAATCCTACCCCCGCAACCTTCCTGTATTCAGCCTCTCCTCCCCACAACTCTTTCAATCTCGCCAGCAGCCAATCTCTCAATCAGACTGGTTTGTTTCTCAAGGCATTTCTGCAAAGCAAAATGCTGTGTGATGGTGCGTCGTGCCTCCTGTCGAAGGGGCATTAGCTGTGCGGGGTTCTCAAGGCTGTATATCATTTTGTCCGCCAATGCATCTGTATCCCAGAAATCAGTCAGCAGACCGTTATGACGATCTTTGATGACGTCATGGCAAGGGCCCGTGTCGGATGCAATGACGGCGGCCCCGCACGCCATGGCCTCAAGCACAGACCAAGAAAGGACGAACGGGTACGTCAGATAAATATGGGCCGCGCTGATTTGAAATAGGCTTATGAGGTGTTCATGCGATATTTGGCCAAGGAAGTAGATACGGGAAGGATCAAGCCCGGTTTCTTCCATCATGACGTCGCGCCACTTGCGCCCGTCGGTTCGCGGTGGGCCGTAACTGACACCATCCCCCCCGGCAACGACAAAGACGGCGTCAGGGTTGCGGGCGGCAAGTTTGGCGGCAGATCGCATGAATGTTGGAAAACCACGATATGGCTCAAGATCACGGGCGACATACGTCACTACAGGGGCCCCCGCGCGAAGCACTCGTCCGTCAGGCATTTTTAACGTGGCCTGTGGGTTTGGGCGACAGCGATGAACATCAATTCCGTCATGGCAGACGCCGATCTTGTGCTGATAGGCATCTGGAAAGGCTGTTTTTTGCCAGGGTGTCGGGCTAAGCGCGACATCAAGATGATCAAGTGTTGAAAGCTGCGCACTGTTGCGCAGACGAAGTTGGGTGCGTTTTGCCAGTGAAATCTTTTCATCCTTGGCAAAGCCAACATCACGTCCATCAGCATGATAATAATGTTCGCAGTATCCCAGTAGTGGCGTGTTTGGCAAGACATCGCGGGCAAACAACATACTGCCCCAACCAATGTGACCAAATACAACATCCGGTGGGCCTTCCTGACGCGCCAAGGCATCAAGTGTTGTGGCAGCTTGCAGGCCAAGTTCCTGATGGTATTGGGCAAATGATGTTGCTGGCGGAGGAGGTGTTGCACGTTGACGTAAAACACGGATGCCGGGCAAGCGGACATTCATTTCTTCACACAGGAAGGAAACCTGCCATCCGGCATTCGCCAGATGACAGGCAAGGTGCACAAATTGTCCCGGCCCATGACGATGGACAAAGACTATTTTCATCTACGGTTCCGAACTTCATGCGTAATGACGGCACCATTGATCGGGATACCGCCGTATCTGAGGGTTTGAGTCCAAAATTCTTCGAGCCTGCGCAAGGTGCGCAAAGCCGTTTCCATTTCCTGCTGGTCTTCGAGGTTGTTGGTCAACGCATCGTGATATTCTTCGTGGAACTCATGCAAGGATTCACACAGTTCGTGGCCTTTTGCCGTCAGCTTTATGCGGGCTGATCGTCGGTCACGCGCCATTACCTGGCGTTCTACATAGCCAGAATCGACAAGCTGTTTGAGATTATAGGATGCATTCGATCCCATGTAATGGCCGCGATCAAGCAGATCGCGAACCGAAAGTTCATCCTCGCCAATGGTGAACAGCAACGCTACTTGCGCAGGGCTGATGTCATCCTTGCCGAGTCGAATAAGATCTACACGTAGCAGATCCGCAAACCGTCGATAAATTCGTTCGACAGTATTTGCCAGTTCAAGATGTGTGACGGTCATGTTGTCCGATCCGTTATCTGGTCCCAAGCGAGAGTTGATGCCAAAGCAAGTTTGAGTTGGCACAATTTTCGTGTGGGGAAGATAACAGGACGTTGCTCTTGAACGATTTTTCCGCACGTCCCTTACTTCCCGCAAGTTTGCTCGTTGAACAGAAGTAATTAGAAAGTGTTTTTGTTTTTGAAATACTTCTGCTCTTTTCATTTTTACATTGTCTAATCATCAACATGAGATCGACATATTTAATTTTATTGTAGAACATCGTGTCAGAGCAACTATGTGAGTAGATTGCGGAAAAACTATGACTTTTGACCGATTGGATGAAAATCGATGCATTTTGGTCGCAAAGAACCAACAAAAGCGCTGCAAACTAAAGAGGTTAGACCGGGGCTTGATGCGAAGTCTGTTGTTCGTGAGGCGAGATATACGTTCGTTCGTGGGCTTGGGTGGGCCGGGGTGATGAGCGGTTTCATCACTGTCTTGCAGTTGACGGTGCCGCTTTTCATGCTGCAGGTGCATGACAGGGTTATCAACAGCCAAAGCACGGATACATTGATCCTGCTTTTGGTTATCGCGATTGCAGCCATCATTCTTTACGGCATTCTGGATTTTCTGCGCGCCCTTGTGTTTCAGGAAATGGCGAAGTCTTTGCTGCGTCGGTTGAACTTGCCTGCAATTTCGGCGGCCATGCGGGTGGCGCTTGAAAAAGGAAGCCTGCATGGAACCCAAGTTTTGCGGGACTTATCAGATCTGCGCAATTTCATCACTGGAACGACCATTAGTTCCCCACTCGAAGCGATTTGGTCACCAATTTTTCTTGGAGTGATGTTTGCGCTGCATCCGTACTACGGCATTGCCGGACTGGTTGCGGTACTCACGCTCGTAGGGTTGAGCCTGCTTGGGGACTTGCTGGTACGTCAGGTCACCAAAGAAGGCACCGACGCCAATTTGCGCAATATTGGCGACATCGGATCCACGGTTTCAAATGCAGAAGCAATTGAAGCAATGGGGATGCTGCCAGCCCTTTCGCTGCGTTGGCGCCAAGCTCAAATTCATGCCAGTGAACTCCTAGATGTTGGCAATATGCGCAGCAAGGGGATGTATTCGGTTACGCGGTCCGCGCGGTTTGGCATGCAGATCATCGTTCTGGCGATGGGGGCATATCTTGTCATTATCGGGGAAACAACGCCGGGTGCGATGATTGGCGGTACCGTCATTATGGGGCGGCTTTTGCTTCCGTTTGACAATGTGACGCGTGACTGGCGTGCGTGGGTTGGGGCTTTTTCGTCATGGAAACGAATCCGCTCCATGCTTGAAGAAAGTCAGTCCGAGCGTGAGATTAAGCCGACACCGCGGTCCGAAGGTCCGCTGATCGTTGATAATCTGGTCTATGCGGTACCCGGATCAAATGTGCCGGTTTTACGCTCCATCAATTTCGAACTGTTTCCCGGTGAGATTCTAGGCGTCGTCGGGCCATCTGCGGCCGGTAAATCGACCTTGTCGCGCCTGTTGGTTGGTGCAGCTAAACCATCGGCCGGGGGCGTGTACCTTGATGGGCATAATGCTTACTTGTGGGAGCGGGGCTCATTTGGCGACATGGTTGGTTATTTACCGCAATCGGTGTCGCTTCTGAACGGGACGATCCGCGACAATATCAGCCGGATGCGTGATGCCAATCCACGCAAGGTGATCGATGCGGCGCGTGCCGCAGGTGTGCATGAAATGATCGGGCGGTTGCCGCTTGGCTATGACACCCCAATCGGGGCCGGGCGGCATACGCTGTCAGGTGGGCAGCAACAGCGCATTGCGCTTGCGCGTGCACTTTATGGCTGGCCACGTCTGTTGGTTCTTGATGAGCCCAATGCCAATCTTGATGCCGAAGGTGAAGCATCCTTGATCCGTGCTGTCCGTCAAGCCAGCGAGTCGGGGGCGATGGTTGTGCTGATTGCGCATCGGCAAAGCATTATGCAGTACGCCCATAAATTGCTGGTGATGCAGGATGGACGGGTCAAGCAGTTTGGCGAGCGTACTGATGTTATCCAGAGTCTCAGTAGAGACGATGACGATGTCAAAAGTCTGCCTGCCGTGAAGCGCAGCCAGCGAAATGGAGGTGCGGCATGAACCGTGTCATTAACGTTGATGATAGTGGTGCTGTCATTCCGTCTGACGATCAGCAAGTTTCCTGGCATCAAATTCTTGCCGAAGAACGCCAGGCATCGCGCCAAAGTCTGCGCAAGCCGATTATTGCCGGGTTGACAGTTATCATACTGGGGTTTGGTGGTTTTTTGACGTGGGGCTTTACCGCAGAACTTGATAGTGCAGCCGTTGCGACCGGCTCGGTAATTGTCGATTCAAAGAAAAAGGTCGTGAACCATTATGAAGGCGGCATTCTGAAAAAGCTGCTGGTTGACGAAGGGCAGCACGTCACCGCGGGGCAAACGTTGGCTTTGCTTGACGGGACGCGCAGTGAGTCGGAAATCGGTCAGTTGCGCGGCGAACGGTTTGGTCTGATGGCGAAACTTGCGCGTCTGCGGGCGGAACAGCGTGGTCAGGATAATATTGCATTTCCCCAAGAGCTTACCGCAAGTGATGAGGCGTATGTCGGCGATATTTTAAGTGATGAACAACGCCTGTTTGGCAAGCGCAATGAAGTTTATGCCGCCAAGCGGGACGCGCAGGCCAAACAGATTGAACAGTTCGAGGCGGAGGCACAGGCACTTGTGTCGCAGATTAAGGCCCGGACGCGTCAGGAAAAACTGGTTGCGGAACAACTGAAAGGCATTCGGCAACTGGCGGACAAGGGGTTCGCAACGCGCACCCAACTGGTAGAGGTGGAAAATAATTGGTCCGACCTTGTCGGGGACATGGGCGAATTCAAGGCCCAAAAGGCAGCCGCCCAGCAGCAAAAGGCAGAGGCTGAGATTAATCTGGCATCTATTGAAATGGAGTGGCAAAGCGACATTGCCACCGAGATTCAGGAAGCACAGCTTGCATTCAATGATGTTACCCAGCGGATCAGGGCCAGTAAGGATGTGCTTGACCGGCTTGAGGTGAAAGCACCGCAGGCAGGCACGGTTGCCAATATCCAGATCAGAACGCCGGGTGGTGTTATCAGTCCGGCTGAACCGATCATGGATATCATTCCCGAAGACGAACCGCTGGTGATCGAGGCGCGGATTAATCGGCAGGATATCGATTCTGTTCAGGTGGGTTCAAAAGTGCAAATACGTCTGACCGCCTATAGTCAGAGGCGCCTTTCGCCTCTCATCGGGGAGGTACGATATGTCGCGCCTGATCAAACGGTCGATGAGCAGCGTGACAGTTCTTATTATATCATCCGTGCCGCGATTAACCCCGAAGAGCTGGCAAAATATGACGATATCAATCTGCGACCGGGCATGCCGGCAAATATTCTGGTTCTTAAAACGCCACGCAAGGCGATTGATTACCTGATTGATCCGATCGTTCAGAGCATGGATAAGGCCTTCCGCGAGGAATAACGGAGCAAGAGATTCCCCTGTTTTTCATCAGGCTGCCCTCAGATTTTTAACGGGGCAGCCTTTTTTCTGGGAAAGTTGATTTAAATTTGAATTAAATAAAAATCAAACAAAAAACAATATTGTTTAAATAAGTAATCAATAATTACATGTAAAATTGAAGTGCGTCATAATGTTGACAAAATAAAAACACCACAATACCCTCCACTAACAAAGTAAAAAAATATAGTCTTTCTGAGTGGCCGTTCAGGGCGGTGCTTAGATCGCCTGGAGGGAACGGCCATCCTCTCGCGAGGGAAATATCCCCGCGATGTCATTAATGTTGGGACACGAAGGAGGATTACATGGCAACTCTCGAAGGCGGCGCCTTTGATGATGCGCTTCTCGGATCTCGTTTCAGTGACGTCATCTTTGGACGTGGCGGAGACGATACAATCTTCGGACAAGGCAATGACGACGTGCTGTTTGGCGAAGAAGGCGATGATGCCTTGTTCGGCGGATCAGGCGACGACGTAGCACTTGGTGGCGAAGGTGATGATCTTCTGTTTGGTGGGTCGGGTGACGATGCACTGATCGGGGGCAGCGGGAGCGACCTGATGTCGGGTGGCTCTGGCGAAGACGTTCTGTCAGGTGGATCGGGTGACGATATCATGCTTGGCGGATCAGGAGACGACGTTCTGGACGGTGGTTCGGGCGATGATGTCCTGGTCGGCGGTGCTGATAACGATATCTTGCTCGGTGGTGCTGGTGATGACGTCATGCTTGGCGGCTCTGGAGACGATGTTCTTCAGGGTGGCGAAGGCAACGATGTTCTTCTGGGCGGCTCCGGGGATGATGTCCTCGAAGGCGGTGCCGGGGACGATATCCTGTCTGGTGGTTCTGGTGGAGATACATTCGTGTTCTCCGGCGGCGGCGGCAATGATGTCGTTCTCGACTTCCAGGCTGGCGAAGACATGCTTTCCATTAGCAGCAATATAAACGACACCGGTATTGAAGGTGCCGATGACGTTGCTGCGCGTGCAACGCAAGTTGGGGCCAACACAGTTATCGACCTTGGCAATGGTGATTCCATCACCCTTAACAATGTCGATGCAGAAGACGTACAGGACGATCCGGATAGCTTCTTTAGCGTCCAGTAATCCGTCAAACGGCGTCCGCAGTTACGGCTGCGGACGTTTCGTCCTGAACTTCAAGTTAAGCGAAAGATGGTCATGCTTGAATTTGCCTCGTCCGATGCTGTGCGGACGACCGGCGAAGCGCCGGACGTTTGTCTGCTCAACCCAGATACCTTGATGTTGATCTGGGATACACCGACCCGCTTGTGGGAGGTTCCCAGACTTGAAACTGCTGCCGGTGTCGCGATTTCACCGCAAGCAACATTGCGTCTTCCTCTAAATAGTGGTGGGACACGGTTGTTGCGTGTGATTAGGCGTCCAAAAGACGAGCCGGTCTCGTTTCTGGCGGAAGCCGGGACACTTGGTCGTAAAGACGAAATCACAATCGAGCCAGATGGCGATTTTGAATTCGCAAATGCATCTCATCTGATTGAGGGTGTTACACCTTCCGGGCGTCTTTCGCTGGTGTCGACCTTGCTTGGCATGTGGGCGAGCATGTTCCGTTTGCGCCTGAGCAAAAGCTACAACCGCTTCCTTAATCATCTTGTCTCCGAAATTGTTGAACGGCCGCAGCGCGCCCAGGCGCTGGCAAAACTGTCCGATCAGAAAATGCTGATTGCCGCCGGGCTGCCCGAGGCGTTCAAAGAAATCGAAGCTGTTTTTATGGTTTCACCATCAGGTTTCCGTCGTCTTGCGATGTTGCCTCATACCAGCCATCAGGGGCCGCGAGGGCAGGATCTGGTGTATATGATTGCCGATCGTGCAGGCACAGAAGACGGCGCGTATCTTGTTGTGACCGGTGTGCGCACCTTGGCCATTCGTCATCTTCCCGGCACCACGGTTTTGCCATCCCTGTCGCGTTGGTGGCAGGCGCGTGGCAAATCGGATGCTGATCTCCGCGAATACATTATTGGCGCGCTGGCACGGTCCGATATGAAGGCCAGCAAGGCCGCCATTGAATTTCAGTTGCGCTGTCCACTTTCAAGTCAGCGAGTTGCCGGTGGTGGATCATTGCCAAGCGGTGAAGTCGACCTTGCCGTCACAACGGCACGGGGCACGCTGATTGGCGGCTGGTATCGCGATCCTGTTGATATGATTGCAAGTATCGATCTTCTCGATAGCAATGGTATTGCCCACCCGTTTGGCGATGGGTTTTATCGCTATACCGGAAACGTTCAAGACGAAGACCGTACCGTTCCAGCGACCGGGTTCGTCGGATTTTATCAGGACATTCAAAGTCCTGTACCAATCCTTCAGCCAAGAAGCGTGATGCGCCTGACATCGGGAAACCGTCATTTGATGGTGCCACCGGCACAACCCATTGACCCGGCAGAGGCACGTGCGCGTATCTTGCGCGCGGTTCCGCCACAGCATTTGAGCGATGAGATCATCGAAAATTGTTTGGTGCCGGTGATTGGCGACCTGCAACAAAAATTGATGGGGTCCGCAAAGGTTGATCACATCATTGAAATGGGCACGCCGCACGAAGACCCGGATGTTTCGATTATTGTGCCGCTATACCGTGTGCTGGGGTTCCTGCGCGCGCAAGTCGGTGCCTTTGCCTGTGATCCGTGGGTTGCGAAAAACTGTGACCTGATTTTTGTGCTGGATTCCCCTGAACAGGTCGAAGAATGCGAACATCTTTTGCGCGGCTTGCACATTCTTTATGGCATTCCAATGCGATTGGTGGTGATGACCCGGAATGGGGGCTATGCGCGTGCTTGTAATGCCGGGGCGGAGGTTGCCCGTTCTCATCTTCTGGCGATGCTCAATTCGGATGTCATCCCCCATACACCGGGATGGGCGCAAGGGTTGGCCTCGAAAATGGGTGGCCCACAAGAAGTCGCTGCCGTTGGGCCAAAGCTGTTGTTTGAAGATGGCTCAATCCAGCATGCCGGCATGTATTTCGCCCCCAACGAGAGCGGAAAATGGCTAAACTATCACTACCACAAAGGTATGCCTGATCAGTATCGGGATGCCAATGTCGAACGTTCCGTTCCCGGTGTTACCGGTGCCTGCATGATGCTGCATCGGGATGCATTTAACGAGGTCGGCGGGTTTACCGAAGACTATGTCATCGGTGATTACGAAGACAGCGATCTGTGCCTGAAAATTCGTCAAGCCGATTTTGACATAAAATACGTTCCCGACGTCAGTCTTTACCACTTCGAGCGCAAGTCAATCTCGACCCATGCCGATTACATGCGTGGTGTCGCAGCCGAATATAACGCGTGGCTTCATGCGTCGCGTTGGCGCGACATGCTCGAAGATATCCATGCCAATGGCGTTCCCCAAGAACGTTCCCCCAGCAAAACAAAACATGGAGCCGCGGCATGAGTCAGGTTCTCGCCTTGTCGGAACATCAATCCCCGGCCCATGATGCCGTGGATGACACCTATCTTGAATGGCTATGTCAGCAGATCATCGCGAACCATTTCCTGCCGGTTCCGCCGGAGGAGGCCGTTTTTGTCGGCGATGGTGACTACCGGATGATTGGTGCCGAGTTCCTTGGCCATTTTGTCCGCCGTGCCGAGCTGGTCCCAACGGATGATGTTCTTGATATCGGCTGCGGTATCGGCCGGATTGCAGTGCCACTCACCCAGTTTCTTGATCCGGAAAAGGCAATCTATCGCGGGCTTGATCCAGTGGCGAACGGGATTGAATGGTGCAAACGTTCAATTACACCAGCCTATCCGAATTTCCGGTTCGAAACCCAGGATATCAAAAATTCGCTTTATAACCCCGAAGGATCCATCGGCGGGCGCGGCATGCGATTGCCTTTTCAGGATGGAACATTCGATTTCACTGCAATGATCTCGGTGGCGACCCACCTGCCACCAGAAGAAATCGAAACCTATTGTTCCGAGGTATTTCGTGTGCTGCGTCCGGGAGGGCGGATTTTCCTGACCGCTTTCATTCTCCGGGAACAAGACGACCCGGCCAAGCCGGGCAGCGATGTGCGTCTGTCGGGACTTGAAAAGGTCGAAGGTCAGCCGTGCTGGTATCTGCGCGGGGAGAACCCCATGGCGGCGGTCGGGTTTGACGAAGAATTTATTGTCAACGTCCTGACGTCAGCAGGCTTTGAAATCAGCTCAAAAAGCTTTGGTGGCTGGCGCGGTGAAACGGCCGAGCATTATCAGGACTTCCTTATTGCCAAAAAACCACGGAGGACCGCATGAACCCCCGTATTATGGTGCTGGCGCATAACCACCCGGACCTTCATCCCGGCGGAACCGAAATATTCGCCCATGATCTTTTCCATGCTTACAAGCGTGCGGAGTGTGATGCCCTGTTTGTTGGTGCAACCAATGATGTTCACCGCGAACGCCGTCCGGGTACAAGCTTTCAGGCGATTAATGAGGCCGGTGATGAAATGCTGTTTTGGGCCGGGCATTTTGACCGGTTCAATATGTCGCAAACCGATCTTTATGCGGTTGCCCCCGATTTTACCCGATTGTTGAAAAGCTGGGATCCGGATGTTGTCCATATTCATCACCTGGTCCTGTGGGGCATCGAACTTCCAACATTGATCCGCCGCGTTTTGCCGCATTGCCGGATCGTCATGACCTTGCATGACTATTATCAGATTTGCCCGAATGACGGTCTGATGATCAATCGTAAAAACCGACAGCGGTACACGAAGGCCGATGCAATTGGTCGCCTGTGTGGATTAGATGGATTTTCCCCGGATCAATATTCCATGCGGGCCGTCAATTTGCGCAATCACCTGCGTGTTGTTGATCAATTCATCTCGCCAAGTGAATTTCTTAAGGACCGTTATGTCGACTGGGGCATTGAGCCTGAAAAGATTTCAGTCATTCAAAATGGCCGCCCACCTGTTCCCGCCGCCCCCAAACGCGACATGGGAACGGGCATGCCCAATGTGTTTGGCTATTTCGGTAACCTGAACCCCTGGAAGGGGGCCGATGTCCTGCTTGAGGCCAGCAACAAACTGGTCGAAGACGATGTTGATTTCGATCTTCGTATCCATGGTGACGTGCTGTTCCAGACGACCGAGTTTACCGAGCGGATGGAGCATCTGTTTGAAAAAACCGGCCATCAGGTTCACCGGCTAGGGGCGTATGAACGCGCAGACCTTGCAGAACTGATGGCGCGCGTCGACTGGGTCATTGTGCCATCCATATGGTGGGAGAATGCGCCGCTTGTCATTCAGGAGGCCTTCCAGCACGGGCGTCCTGTAATCACCAGTGGTATTGGCGGTATGGCCGAGATGGTGCGCGATGGTCATAACGGCATTCATGTGCGCCCCGATGATCCAGCAGAACTGGCGCGTGTCATGAAGGACTGCGCAACCAATCCGAAACTTTGGAAAAAACTGTCAGGGCACGTCCGTGCACCTGCCGCGATTGATGATGTCGCGCAGGAATATCTTGTGATGTTTCGTCAGATGATCCGCCCCGATTTTGTTGCAGCCTGATTTTACTTAGGAGCGCTTTATGGCACTCGCAGAAAAACAGACGGTCAAAGATAACGCCCAACCAAATGCCACTATGGCAGCCGGCATACCACCAGATGTCAAAGACGCAACGCCAACCCTTGAAGGACGCGTTGACGCCATTGATCAGAACCGCCTGTTTGGCTGGGTTTGGTCACCCGAACGGCCTGATGCGCGTGTCGATGTTGTCATTCGCCTGAACGGGCACGCGTTAATAAGGATCAAAGCCGAAAACGAGCGCGTTGATTTGCGTCGCAACGGAATTGGTGATGGTAAGCACGCCTTTGAAGCTGAGCTACCAGATGCCGCCTTGGCCAGCGCTGAAAATATTTCAGTATGTGCGATCATTCCCGAGACCGGCGAAGAAATTGACCTGCGCATTCCATCGCAAAGCGAACAGGAAGCCCACACTGCGTTAAATGCGCCGCTTAGTAAGATCCTTGATCGGCTTGATCGACTTTTAGCAGCCCAGCACATTTTACAGAACGGACAACGTGAAGCTGCCAAGCGTCTTGTCAGTGCGTCAAAGCGCATGGACGAACTGGCATCTGCGGATGATGGCATTGAAGCAGGGGTGAAGCTGGTTCGGACCGGTCAGGAAGAAATCTCCAGCCGGGTGGATGAACTGGAAGTGTTTCTGGTGCGTTTCGACAAGTCGCTTGGCGGGTTTGACGAACGTCTTTCGGTCCTGACCGCACGCCATACCAATGATCTTAGAACACCACTTTTGATCTTGTCGTGCCTGATCGGGGTAACGGCGGGATTGGCAATTGGCGCGGTTGTCTGGTGAGCGTGCGGGCATGAAATTTTTTACATCGCTAACGACAGACACAGACCCCGATAAAGACAAGGAGGTGCGGGCATGACTGAAGCTTATGGAATGCCTTTGGATGGCAGAACCGTCGTTGCCGCCTTGGTTGATGATGGTTTGGCATTGATGGTCGGGGTTGGGAATGCCCTGCCAGCGACTATTGATATTTATCTTAACAATCAGTCCGATGCCAAAATACAGGCATCGGTGATCAGTTGGCGTCGCAACGAAACCGATCAGGAAAATGCATACGGCTTCGTCGCCCTTTTGCCGATGAAGGATGTCTCCCCGCGTCGCCTTAAAACCGCATTGTTCCGCGGGGCGGGCAAACCATGCGAATACCGGATTGAAAACCGGCAACAGCGGATTGAATCAATCCTTTCGTCTGTTGCAGACCAAGCAGGCCCTGCGTTTGCCACCGTCATTGATGGTGTGATCGAGGCATTACTTGCAGGGGACCCGGACAAAAAACGTCTGCGTAAAGTTGCGGCCCTTGTTCAGATTGCGGCACGCAGCAACGGCTTTATCGAAGTACTTGGCGGCCTTGAAGAAGGTGAGGTTTACATTCAGGGCTGGTCAAGCGATTTCCCGGTTGGGCGGACACGCGTCATCGCCATGGACGATGCGCCGATCCTGGCGGAATTGACCAGTGCTGATTTTCAACGTGATGATCTTGGTGACGAGGCATCAGGCGTGACCGGGCTTATGCTGGGTGACAAACCGATCAACCCCGGCAAGCTCAAGCGCGTTTATTTCCGCGGGCGTGAAGGTTGGTATTCTATTGAGGTTTATCAGCAGCGCGTTCTTGTCGCACCGCCCGATGTTCCGGCCCATATTCGCTCTGTCTTGGGGCGTGTTCGGGCCCCTGAGAACATCCTGCATCAATTGCGTATGGCCGCACATCGTTTTGATGGTCGCGATACTGTTTCCGAACTGGACCGTCCGGTGCGGATCGGGATTGATTTCTCGCTCCTGATCGAAGGCAGCGGTGTTTTGATTTCAGGCTGGATGCTTGATCCTGATCGCGCGGTGGAAAATGTATCGCTGCGTGTCGGGGGTGAACTTGTTCGGATTGACGATCACTGGACACGGCAGTCACGTGCAGATGTTACCGGCGCCTTTGCAAATGATCCGATGTTTTCGGGGATGAACCCGGCGCGCAACAATCACGGTTTCCTGGTGTTCTGTTCGTTGGAGGATACGCCGCCATCTGATCAGCCGGTTTATCTTGAACTGGGAATTGTTGATGCCTTTCCGGCGTATTGCCCCTTAAACCCGACACGTGCATCGGCCCGTCAGGCGCTGTCGCGGGTTTTGCCTTCGCTTGATCCGCGTTCGGTCACCGCATCGAACAGTATCGAGCGCCAGTTCGGGCCGATGTTGCAGGGGATGACAGCCCAAAACCCATATGCCGTTGATGTCCACGATATTGGTGATTTTGACGAGGATGCACCGGTAACTCTGGTGGTCGGTGTCGATGACACGATCAATGACATCGGGGTGACGATTGCACTTCTGGGACTTGATCAAGCAACACGCCATTTGCCGATTGTGATTGCTGGGCCGGTTGAAAGTTTTGACCTCGTCGGCAGCGACATGTTGCGTCTTGCTGCCTTTTACAAACTCAATACCCGAATCGTTTTCGCCGAAGGGGTGGAAGACTTTTGTGATGCCCTGGAAGTCGGTGTTGCCGCAAGCAATTCGGAAACCATCGGGCTTGTCTCGGCCCATATTTTACCGCGTGACGATGGCTGGTTTGACCAATTATTGGCCGCTTATCGCAAGCGCGGCAGTAAGGCGCTTGTGTCGCCGACCATCCTGTTCGAAGACGATTCTGTTCGTTGGGCAGGGACATGGATCGATGGTGACACCAAAGGTGGTCAGTATTTGTCATACCGATATGTCGGCTATCCCTGCGCAGTTTTGGTCGATGCAGAACCAAGCGAAGTCAGTGCGGGAACCTTGGAATGCTGCATTCTGCCGCGTAAGGCATTTGTCGATACTGATGGCTTTACGCGCGGCTATATCGGTCCGGCCGAAAAGAGCCTCGATCTTGCGCTGAAGCTGCGTATGGCAGGGACACCATCCTACTGGATCCCGGAAGTCGAAGTATTGGGCAGCGAACAATCGATAAGCAGCGCCCCCGCCTGGGAGGAACTTTCGCATCGTCTTGACCGCTGGGCGTTTGATCGTCGCTGGTCTTTGGTCGTCTCAAACTTGCGGAGCCATAACAATGCCGTCGACTGATTTGCGTGTCCTCGTTATTTCGCATGGCCATCCCAGTATTTCGCTGGGTGGGGCCGAAGTGGCCTCTTACAATCTTCATAAGGGTCTGAACGCGCTTGATGGGGTTGAAAGCTTCTATCTTGCGCGGGTCGGTAACCCTGTTCCGCGTCATGGTGCATCTGCATTGATGAGCCTGCGCCAGAAGGACAACGAAATCCTTTATCATGCGGAAAACTATGATCATTTCCTTTTATCAAACGGCAGCACAGACGAGATAGATCGTGATTTCCTGCGTTTTGTGAAGGATTACGAACCGGACGTGGTTCACTTCCATCACTATCTCGGCCTTGGGCTTGAGACGATCTACGCCATTCGCGAAGCTTTGCCGGAAACTGCGATATTCTTTACATTCCATGAGTTTTTGACGATCTGCCACAACCATGGACAGATGCTCAAAAGCGGTGGAACGAAGCTGTGCAACCGGGCAAGTCCGATTGAATGTAACGGATGCTTCCCCGACATTTCCCCGGCCTCATTCCTGAGGCGTGAACGGTTCATCAAGTCGATGCTTGAACTGGCCGACCATTACGTGTCGCCCAGTGAATTTCTGGCCAAACGCTTTGTCGATTGGGGCATGAAGGCCGAAAAGATGTCGGTGATCGAAAATGGTCTCGACATCGATGAACGGGCCAAGGACCGCCAGCTTTCCAAAACACAGCCGCGTCGGTCACGCTTCGCCTTTTTTGGACAACTTACGATGTTCAAGGGTGCTGACATCTTGCTTGATGCGGTGGGGCGTGTGCCCGATGAAATCTGGGGCGATGATGCACGCCTGATGATCTTTGGTGGCAATCTTGAGCGCCAACCTCCTGAATATCAGGAAAAGGTCCACGACCTGATCGAGAAGGCAGGTGACCGGGTCCGTTTTTACGGGGCCTATCAAAACACCGAAATGCCCAAGCTGATGGAGCTTGCCGACTGGACAATCATTCCGTCGATCTGGTGGGAAAACTCACCCGTGGTTATTCAGGAAGCCTTTTTCCATGGGCGCCCAATGATCTGTTCGAACATTGGGGGTATGGCCGAGAAAATCACAAACGGGGTTAACGGGCTGCATTTCCGTGTCGGAAGTGCCGAAGATTTGGCCGACCGTCTGATTGACGTTTTAAGCGACAACAAGATTTGGGACCGGATGCGCGAGGGGATCCCTCGTGTGACGACCTATGAGGAATGCGCCGAGCAACATCTCGCGCAGTATCGGGAGGTTCTGAAAACGCGCCTGCTATCTGCAAAAGCCGCCACTGAGCAAAATGTGGCAAGCACGGCATGAATTCGGAACAAAAACGTGATCAACCAAGGAGACACAATATGGCGCGCGTTCTCGTAATGATCCCGTCGGGCGAAGTCTACGACCACGACTGCGTCCGTTGGTACAACTATCAGGATGTTCAACGGAGCATCGATCACTATCACAATATCGGTGACGCCTTTGTCTATGACTCATCGCTGAAGCTGATGAACTACGACAAGCTCGGTGTTCTGCCGATTGCCGAACCCAAGATGGAAGACATCGACCGTCTTCGCGAGGAATATGACTATGTGTTCTTGCGTGGGTCGAACTACATCCATTCTGACATGGACTGGCGGAACACGATCGAGGTTCTTAAACGGTTGAAACTGCCGGTTCTGGGATTTGGCATCGGTGCGCAAGCCCCGGTCAAAGGGAAACTTGAGCTTTCTGATCAGACCAAAACCGTCCTGCGGATGATGGCTGATTCCACCACATCAATTGGTGTGCGTGGTGCCTATACTGCACAGGTTCTATGGGATCTCGGCATTACCAATGTTCGTATCGTCGGGTGCCCAACAGCATTTCGTCAGAACAATCCGGATATGCGGATCAAACTGCCGTCCCTTGAAAGTGTTAAGAATGTTGGCATTACCCTGCGTCGCGAAGTCTCGCCGGCGTATGCACAAGACATTAAACGTTACCTGACGTTCCATCGGGATCTGGTCAAACATCTTGCTGGTCGTTTCGATGACATGACCCTAATGGCGCAGGGTGAGCCCGAAGAAAAGAAACTGGTCTTTGGCTCTAACATCCAGCGCGAAGAAGCCATGCAGGCGCTTAAGAACAACGATTGGGTCAAGAACTGGTATCTCGACGATACGATGGAACGCCTCTACCGCGAAAAGCTGTTCTATTCCGATGTGGTATCTGATTACGAAGATCTCGTCCGTCAGAAGGACTGCGTTCTGGGCTATCGCCTGCACGGTAACCTGATGGCGCTCTCGAACGGTGTGCCGTCGATCTACTTTACCTATGACAGCCGGACGGTCGAATTCGCAGAAACCTACCAAATCCCGTCGTATGACGTGTTCTCGACAAAGGAATTCGTGCTCGAGGATTACTGGGATCAGGGCCTGTTCGACAAGTTCAACCGCGCTTGGTTCCAGACTTATCGCGAAATGGCTTTGTTCCTGAGCGAAAACAACATCGATCACAAAATGGTCGATGTCATGAACGCCGACACGCAACTTGAACGCAAGGTGGCGTGACCGCATCCGGTACAGCTGCTTTGACTGTCCCGGAACGGGGCTCATAGCGGCTGTGCTTTCCCAAAGCTGTTCAGAAAACTGAACAACATCAACAAGGAGACACGGCAATGACTGTACTTGTAACGGGTGGCGCAGGATATATCGGTAGTCACGCAGCACTGGCGCTTCTTGATGGCGGACGCAACGTAGTTGTTCTTGATAACCTAAGTCAGGGATATCGTTGGGCGGTTCCCACTGGGGCTGCGTTTGTTGAAGGTGATTGTGGCGATTATGATTTGGTGCGTCGGGTTATTTCCGAACATGACGTCACGGCAATCATGCATTTCGCGGGCTCAATCATTGTGCCTGAATCCGTAATCTATCCTCTGGAATACTATTACAACAACACGGTGAATTCACGTGCCTTGGCGCAGGCGGCTGTGGATAGCGGGATCGAGCATTTCATCTTTTCCTCAACAGCGGGTGTCTACGGCGAACCCAAAAGCACGCCGATCCTTGAGGACTTTTCACTCAAGCCAATATCGCCGTATGGCACATCAAAGATGATGACCGAAAAGATGCTGGCCGATGCCGCGATTGCCCATGATCTCCGGTATGTCGCGCTTCGCTATTTCAATGTTGCCGGTGCTGATCCCAAAGGTCGGTCCGGGCAAACATCACGCAAGGCCACGCATCTGATCAAGATCGCCAGTCAGACCGCGACGGGTGCGAGGCCTCAAATGGCAATCTATGGCGAAGATTACGACACGCCCGATGGGACATGTATCCGGGATTACATCCATGTTTCCGATCTCGCCAAGGCGCATGTTCTGGCGCTGGAATATCTTGAAGACGGTGGTGAAAGCGACGTGATGAATTGCGGGTATGGCCGTGGGTTCTCTGTCAAGGAAGTCATCGGTGCCGTCAAACGCGTTTCGGGTATTGATTTTGCGGTGGAGCGTGCTGAACGTCGCCCGGGTGATCCGGCGGCATTGATTGCAGCGGCTGACCGGGTTCGTGAAAAGCTCGGCTGGACGCCAGAATATGATGATCTCGACGCCATCGTGCGCCACGCGCTTGATTGGGAAGAAAGTCTCAAAACACGTCAGGTGGATGCGGCCTGACCGCATAACGATCTAAAACTGAATTATTCAGATACGAGCAAACGGTTCGATCATAACGCCGATCAACGGTGCGAACCAAGACAGCAGGAGTTATGTCTATGAGCCAGGTTTCCCCAACCTCGGGCCGTAAGCCCCGCATTGGCGTTTTAATGCCCGCGGGCCGGATCGAAGGTAACATCGGTGTCGTCACCCATACATATGGTGCGCCCGAAAAGGCAAAAACGCTGTTTACCAATATTGGTGACTGTTTTGTCTATGACTCATCCTTGCGCATTCTCGACTATTCCGAACTGTTCCCGATTTATGTGCCCGCAGACGGCAATCTGTCTGAAACACAGATCGAAAAGATCAATCAACTGGACTACATCTTTTTGCGCGGCTCGAACTATATCAATGCCAATGGTCAGTGGGATCCGATTACGGCGGTTCTTGAAAAAACCAATGTGCCGGTGATTGCCTTTGGCATTGGTGTTCAGGTGCCGGACAATTCGGAAAACTATGTCAATGAGTCGACCAAACGCTTTTTACAGCTGATTGCCGATCGTTCCACCACCGTTGGGGTGCGGGGCAACCTGTCGAAAAAGGCGTTGAATTCGATCGGAATCAAAAATGTTCGCATTTTTGGCTGCCCAACTGCATTCCGTCATTGCAAGCCGGAATTGAAATTGCCGCGCATTGAGGCATCTGCCATCAACAGGCTGGGCTTTACTCTTCGGCGCAAAACTCACGGCTTCCAGACGCTTCAACGCTATATGTTGCGGACATTGGCAGAACGCTATGACACCGAAATCCTCTGTGCAGGCGAACTTGAAGAAAAGCAGATTTACTATGCGCGTACCAAGCAAGTCGAAAATGATGATCAGGTGATGAAGGATGCGGTTCAGAAACTGACGGCCGAAAAATGGCTATCGGGCGCAAAAGACCCGCTTCTTGATTTGTATAAGTCGTCACTGTCGGTTTTTGAAAGTGTTGCCGATTTCGAAAAGGCAGAACAATCCCTTGATGCTGTGACGGGCTTTCGACTGCATGGCAATTTGCTGGCACTCGCCAACGAAGTTCCGGCACTTTATGTCACCTATGACACCCGGACCCGGGAATTCGTCAAGACGCTCGGCATTCCATATATTGATGGGCGTTATATGGACAAGTTCTCATTCGAAGAAGCCTGGGACAATGCTGATTTCGATCTGTTCGAGAAAACCTATCAGCAGCGTTTTGGCGAACTGAAAAAGTTCCTTGAAGAAAACAGCATGGCACACCGTCTTGGTCGCGTCCCGACCCCCTATGTCGCAGAGGCGGCGTGACATTGCTGCCTGAGGCACATGGTCGTTCCCCCAGAACGCCATGTGCCTCGTATTTTCCCCACTGATGATGATAGGGAAATTTGCTGTGCCCAGACTGAATCCATCACGACGCATGATCGCGACCATGGCCTTTGCCGCCGGTATGACTCTTGGTGGTCTTGTCGGCTGGAACCCGCCCGTGGCTGCAACCGAAGTGACCGTCTCTGGATCCGAAAAAATCATATTCGACAGTGACGTTTCAGGGTGTGACAACCATCATTTACCAGACTCCCCCGCCCGGGCCTTTCGCAATGCCCAAGGCAAAATGGTGATGTTTGCACCGAACTTCCAGAACCGGGCATTTGTTGGCTATGGGTTTAATAGTCTCAAGCCTGATTGTGATAGCCGTTTTATGGCCGCAGGCAAGGCATCCCCCGACCTTCTTGATGACCGGACATGGTTGCAGGCGATTTATACAAACGATGGGCAGAACGTATATGCCCTTGGCAGTGCCAGCTTCATGCCCTATCGCCATGATATGCCCTGCAAAGACCGCACCAAGCGGACCGATTGCTGGATCAATGGATTGGTGACGTTAAAATCCACGAATGGTGGAAAGACGTTTGATTATCTGGGCAACCCGCCGCATCACGCACCGTTTCCGCCGCCAAAACCTTACCGGGATGATCGCAAACGCGCACCAAGTTATGTGACGGTGACCAATATCATTTCCTGGCAGAACTATCTTTACGCCATTGTCTGGCGCCGCGCGGATAACTGGGAAGAGTCGCGCAACTGTCTGGTGCGCGCACCTGCCAATGACCCATCACGGTGGGATGTCTGGAACGGAACGAAATTTGAAGAAGCCGCCACCTTGACCGACGCAGGATGGTCGGTGAGGCAAACCGAATGTGCACGCGTTGGACCGGTTGGCGTGTCGTCGATCCGTGGGCTGGTGCGTGATGAAGCCAGCAATACATTTATTACCGTATATCTGCACCGTATCCGTAAAAAGGATCAGCCTGATGTCTCCGGATTTTTCTATTCCACCTCAAGTGATCTGAAAAACTGGTCCGCGCCGAAACTTCTATATGCCCAACCATTGCGTCGTGATGCTGATGAAGGCGAACCGTTTGTAGCCTATCCGTCGATCATTGATGACGACAGCATGGACCGTTTGTATGGCACCGTTGATGACCAAGCCAGTCTGGTTTTTGTCCGTTTAATGCCAAAACCCTACAAGGATCGTTGGCGGGTTTCGCGCCAACTTGTCCGCGTGCCGATCACGATCAAGGAGGACTAGCCAATGCCAGCCGAATTTGACACGTTTGAAATTCAAGGCCCGGTTTTGTTTGTGCCCAACAGACATCGCGACCCACGCGGTATTTTTGCTGAAACCTTTCGGGCCGATGAATTCCGGGATGCAATCGGCGATGTTGATCTGGTTCAGGAAAACCAGTCGATCAGTCATCCGATCAATACGGTGCGCGGTTTGCATTATCAGGCCGAACCCCACGCGCAAGGCAAACTGATGCGGGTTGTTCAGGGCGCTGTTCTTGATGTCGCCGTTGATATCCGCCCGCATTCACCGACTTTTGGACGCCATATCAAAATCGAATTGAGTGCCGAAAACTGGTATCAGTTGTGGGTTCCTCCGGGATTTGCGCATGGCTTTAAAACGTTACGGCCTGATACCCACGTTATCTACAAGGTATCTGATTATTATAGTCCCAGCCATGATCACGGGATGGCATGGAATGATCCCGACCTTGGAATTGACTGGGAACTCTATGGCCAGCAGGCCGTGCTTTCAGACAAAGATCGGCAACAACCACGGTTCTGTGACGTTACCCCACTGTTTGCAGGTGGCGCGATACCGGCGGATCTCTCACGGCAGCACGGACAATTTGCCGCGCGCTAACGCACACAGAATGAAGGTCGATTTTGGCGCTCAGGCAGTGTGGGCTCAGCTCACCTTAAGGTGGACGGCTTTAAATTTGTCGGCTTTCTGATCGTATTGTGTGAAGGGCAAATAGCTGCCCTGAGCCCGCTTTGATTTGATCTTGATGTCTTCGGGGGCGAATCAAGTTTCACGGAAACTGGTACTTAGTAGAATCCCATTTGTGTTTCTGTGTGGTTAGAAATCTAAAAGGACGCACAAACGGCTAATAAACTAGGTGGAATTTGGTTGTATTTGGCGAATGAACATTGGAAATCCGGGCGTTTGAGCCTCTTTTACGGTTTTCTGACATTTTTTGCCAAAAAGGTATTTACAGGTCGGAGTTAGGGCCCTATAACCCGCCTCCACCGACGAGGCGCGGCGCTGAGGGTTTTGGCGACGCGGGTTAGACGGTTTAGGGTTTCGGCCTTTGAGTTCTTTGACATTG
>Ga0315338_1000662_pt1 | contig 66258 bp, 51 predicted proteins | sample ASW8metaG_FD_204518 | JGI IMG/M metagenome (GOLD analysis project Ga0315338, IMG submission 204518) | Ammonia-oxidizing marine archaeal communities from Monterey Bay, California, United States - ASW #8 | ecosystem: Environmental > Aquatic > Marine > Coastal | place: USA: California | collected...
CCCCACCTCCTCGTTCTCGAAGACGGCGCGATCGTTCGGTCCGAGTAGGAGATACGGGGACCAGTCCGAGTAGGAGATACGGGGACACAATACCGAACCAGCGGGGACACAATACCCATTACTACTGATTTTGCCGCGTAATGGGTTTATGTCCCCTTGCGGCTAATGGGTTTATGTCCCCTTACGGGAGCAACGACTCGATCCGAGCCCGCGTTTCCGCCGACCAGCCCGACAACGCGTGCGTGACGGCGCCGGTTTCATCCAAGATCAACGTCAACGGCACCGTGAGCGCATCGCCGGGAAAGATCTTCGAGAAGTCCTCCTCAGCGAGAACGTAGTTCGGATAGTCGATGCCCTTATCCGCGAGATAGGGGGCGACGCGATCGACCGCAGTATCCACGCTGATTCCGATGAGGTCGATGCCGGCCTCGGCCAGACGCGCGTGGAGTCGCTGGAGCTCGGGCATCTCGATCGCGCACGGCACGCACCAGGTGGCCCAGATGTTGACGAGCATGCGTCGACCCGGTCGGGCGAAGACCACATCGGATTCGCCGGAAACGGCTGCCAACGACAACGCCGGAAGCTTGTCCCCACGATGCAAGGCGAGGCTCGAGAAGATCCGCTCCGAGGTCGAAAGCGCGCCGGGGAGCGTCGTGGTCTCGTCTCGAACCCGGGTGAGGCCCTCGCCTTCGACCAACAAAACGCTCTCTCGTGGCCGCACGACGAAGCTCTCTTCGAGTCCCGAGGGCCAGACGACGGCGAGATCGTATTGCGGCTCGGGATCGGCACCTAGCCCGAACAAAAGCCTTCGATCGTTCGACGAGAGAAAACCCGAGCCACCCGCATTGATCTTCGTCTGAACGACGCCGGGCGATTCGAGTCGTACGACCGCACCGAACGCGTCTGGTGCCGAGCGCGTCCCGCGAAGGCTCACACGGACGAACGCGTTGTCCTGCCCGACATTGTTACGAAAAACGAAACGCCCGGCTTCCTGTACCGGCACCGTGACGACGTCGGCGTCTCCATCGTTGTCGAGATCCCCATACGCCATTCCTCGACCGTCGGAGATCGAGTCGAGGCCGGAGACACCGGAGATATCCAGATAGGTACCGTCGCCGCGGGACCAGAACAAAGCGTCGCGCTCGAAGCCACTGAATGACAGGCCCTCGTCGAAGAGCTGAGCCATGTGCTCGTTCTGGTAGCTCTCGTTGCCCGCCTCTTCGAGCTCGCTCGCGGACGCCACGACGTGGCGCCAGAAGAGACTTCACGTGTCATTCATGGTCTTGCCGGACACGAACCCATTCACCGTGAACAAGTCTTCCCAGCCGTCATTGTCGAAATCGACGAACCCGCCGCCGTAGGCCCATCCGGCGCCGAAGGGTCCGGCCTGCGAGGCGACGTTGACGAACGTCCCGTCTCCCTGATTCTCGAAGAGAGAGTTTCCGGCGGCGAGCTTCTTGAGCACGGACCCATCGGCCGTCGCGTCCGGCATCAGGCGGCCGAGGATGCGATTCCCCGCCGTCGACGACATGTTCGTCACGTGGAGGTCGAGATCGCCGTCATTGTCATGGTCACCGAACGAGACGCCCATTCCGTTTCCCGGGTCGACGACGCCCCGCTCGGCCGCCTCGTCGACGAAGTGATCGCCTCGGTTGATGAACAGCGCGTTCTCCCCGAAGTCGTTCGCGACGTAGAGATCCTGGCGACCGTCGAGGTCCACGTCCGCGAAGGCCGCGGCATAGCTCCAGCGGTGATCATCGACACCCCAAGCTCGAGATTCCTCGCGAAAGCTCCCATCGCCTTGATTGATGAACAACAGGTTAGGCGTACCATTCGTCGCGCGATCCCAAGCGTTCGGCATCACCGTACCGTAGCGGTTGTACGAGGCGACATAGATATCGGTATCACCATCGCTGTCCACGTCCGCGGCGACCGGGCTGAATCCAACGGCGGGCTGGCCGATGCCGGCGGCCCCGGAAACGTCGAGGAACAGGAGCTCTCCCGTCGGACGGAGCTGGTTCTGGAGAAGGATCTGCTCCCCAATGGCGGCCATGAAGACGTCCTGGTCTCCGTCGTTGTCATAGTCGAGGAACAAGACCCCACTACCGGTCCGACCGAACAGGAGCAGCGTCTCCTCCGAGACATCGCGAAACCCGTCCCCTCGCGGGTCTTTCAGAAACAGACGTGTCCCGAGGACCCCGCTCGTCAGAATGTCGACGAGGCCGTCCTCGTTCACATCCGCGATCGCGACGCCGTGCGCGACGAACCCATCATTGGGCGGCACACCGAAACGGGGGACCTCCTCCGCGAGCCCGGCCGGGATCGTTATGTCGTCGAAGAGGTCACGGCTCGCGACCATGGAGTCCATCGATTTGAACTTCCACCCGCGCACGCGCCAGAGATCGTCGCTCTGCACAGCATCGACGTCGATCCAGCCGCGAACCCACTCGCGTCGTTCTTGATGGTCTCGTCCCACGAGAAAGAAGAACACGGAGGCCTTGCCCGTCGGCGCATGCGGGTCGAAATCTGCTCCCTTCACTTTGAACCGAACGTCTTCGATCGAAGAGAAGTGCAACAAGAACTCCGACACGCTTGCGAGGAACCGGCTGTTCGTTGTCGGGCGCGGCTCTCGCTCGACGGTCCAAGCATGTTCCAGGATCCACTCCTTCGTCGGAGACGGGAGCGCCGCAACGGTGGGAAAAGGAGTCGCGTCGAACGTTTCGGGAAAGCGCGTCGACAGAGCCGCGATATCGAGCCGACGCATCTCGACCGAGAGCTCGAGCAGCATGTTCGCAAGCGACTCGGACAGGTTCTCCGTCCGTTCGAGCGATGCTGCGTCGACCTCGAGCTGTTCGGCCGTGGTCGGAACAGCGGCCAAGAGCGAAACGCAGCCCAACATCAACGAACGCAAACGCGGTATCAACCCACGACCTCCCGGAATACCCGCATATAGTTTCCTCCAAGAACCTTCTCGATGCGAGCGCTCGCATAGCCTCGGCGCTCGAGAGCCTCGGCCAAGTGAAGAAACCTCTTGGGGTGGCTCAACTCCGGCACCCTCATGTGGCGCACGCGCCACGTGAGCTGTGGGAACTCATCTCTGCGGCGGTCGAAGCCTCGTTGATGGTCCTCGACCTCGGTCGGACGCACCGCCGTCATATCGACCGCGTCCTGGTCCGTCCCGACCCCGACCGCGTCTTCGCCGCCGATATCGATGACATGCTCGAGGTGCTCGATGAAGTGGTCGATGCGGATCTCGGGATCTTTCGTGAGCCAGCCGGACTGATTGTAGACACAGAACACCCCGCCCTTTTCGGCGAGCGCACGGATATTACGATCACTCACATTGCGCGGATGCGGGTTGAGACCGAGGCAGCCCGAGTGCGAGTAGATCGCCGGTTGGCGGGAATGAAGAATCGCGTCGAGAGCCGACCGCTCGCCGACGTGGGACAGGTCAGTGATGACCCCGAGACGGTTGAACGCTTCGATCACCTCGAAGCCGAAGCGGCTCAGCCCGGCATTCGCCTCCTCCCAGCACGAATCGGCGAGGTAGTTGCGACGTCCATCGACGAGCTGGATCTGTCGGACACCGCGCCCGACGAACGTCTCGAGCTTGCCTAGATCCCAACCGAACGGAGACGACATCTGAAAGCAGAAAATGAAGCCCACCCGTCCCGATCGCTTGGCCTCGTCGAGCTCCTCCATATTCGTGACCTTGACGAAGACGTCCGGGTGCTCGGAGACGATCGCGTTCCACGTCGTGATGCGGTCTTGTACCGCCTCGAACAACGATTCGGCCTTGCTCAGCTCGTCGTAGTAAGACGTCATGTTCATCGCCATCGCGGTGATTCCCGACGTGCGCAACGCCTCGATCTTGTCGGGCCGCAGATACTGCACGAAGGCGAGCGGAGGTGCTTCCATCGAAAAGCACATAGCGTCGATCGAATACACGCGCCGGTACAGCTCGGCGGCGGTCTCTTGCGTGAGCGCCTTTGCGACCACGGCCGTGCCGGGCGGGATCGACAATGCGCCGATGAACTCTCGCCTCTTCATGAGACATCCATATCACAACGGTTTCTGAGATACTCGCTTCAAATGGATAGACGCCAAACCCTGAAGCTGCTACTCCTCGCCGGGGTCGGCTCCGGCCGGGGCCTCTCCGCCGCCCAGACGGACTCCTTCGAGAGCGCTTTCGACCGATGGCCCGACATGCGGTGGGCCGGCCCGGACTTCTGGGGCAATCGCCTGCAAGACTGGGAGGTGAAGGACGGCTTGCTCGAATGCCGCGTCCGGGCGCCGCGACGGACGCTTCATTGCCTGACACGTCGCATCGAAGACGCGCCTTTCGAGATCGAAGTCGACCTCGTCCTTTCGTCGGGCACCACGCCGGGCTTCGCCGGGTTTCGTGTGGGCGTTCGCGGGAGGCTCGACGATCACCGTTCGGCAGCCGTGCATGGCGAGGGTTGGGACGCGGCTATCACCACGGGCGGCCGATTGCGGCTTGGCGAGGCCGAGGGTTCCGAGACGATCGCGCTCGATCAGCCGATACGTCTACGACTGAGAGCCACGGACGGCGCGCTCGAGCTTACTGCGCACGATCCAGAGACGGGCGCAATGTTGGCGCAGCTCTCGAGCGCCGCGCGCCCCAACCTCGCCGGAAACGCCGCGCTCGTGAGTCACTTCGACGGAGACGAGGGGGCTCCCGGCGCGACGTTCAGTCGGTTTCAGCTGCGCGGTGAAGGCGTCGTCTCCGACCCTGCGGCCCGGTTCGGTCCGATCTATTTCGCGCAATACACCGTGCATCGAGGCGTTGTGAAGCTAACAGCGCAGCTCGCACCGGTCGAGGGAGCCGCGTCTCTCGAGACCCGGCCAGCGAACGGCCCGTGGGCGACGGTCGCGGAAGCAACGATCGACCCGCTCTCTCATACCGCGCGCTTCCGCGTCGAGAACTGGAACTCGAGCGAGGCCGTCCACTATCGCGTCATCCTCCGGATGCCGCTTCGAGGGGGCGACGAGCGCTTCACCTACGAGGGAACGATCGCCGCCGAGCCGACCGCGGAGGAGCCGCTCAAGCTCGCGGTGTTCAGCTGTAACGCGGACCACGGTTTCCCCGACGGCGAAGTCGTCGATACGGTGAGCAAGCACGAGGCACACCTCGCGTTCTTCCTCGGGGATCAGTACTACGAATCGACGGGTGGCTTTGGCATCCAAACCAGTCCGCTCGCGGATGCGTGCCTCGACGTCCTCCATAGATGGGCGATGTTCGGCTGGTCCTACCGGGAGCTGTTCCGACACATCCCGTCCGCATGCCTCGCGGACGACCACGACGTCTATCACGGCAACATCTGGGGCGAAGGCGGGAAGCGTGCACCCACGGATGCCGGCTGGAGTGCAGACCAAGGCGGCTACAAGATGCCCGCTCAATGGCTGAATGCGATGCAGCGGATGCAGACGAGCCACCTGCCGGATCCCTATGACGAAGCTTCCGTCGAGCAGGGCATCACGGTCTACTACACCGCGTGGCAGTACGGGGGCATCGACTTCGCTCTCCTCGAAGACCGCAAGTTCAAATCCGCTCCCCAAAACGCCCTGCCGCCCGAAGCCCAAGTCGTCAACGGATGGATCCGAAACCCTGCATTCGACATCACGGAGCACCGCGATCTACCCAACGCATCGCTTCTAGGCGAACGCCAAATGCGGTTTGTCGACCAATGGAGCCGGGAGTGGAGCGAAGACACCGCTGCGAAGGTCGTCGTCTCTCAAACCAACTTCGCGGCGATCCACACGATCCCGTCGGACGCCGCTTCCGGCGCCGTGATCCCATCACTACCCATACCCGCGCCCGGCGAGTATGTTACCGGCGACAAGAAGTCCGTGGACCTCGACTCGAACGGCTGGCCTCAGAACGAGCGCGACGCCGTGCTCGGGCTGTTGCGAAGATGCCGGGCTTTCCACATTGCCGGCGACCAGCACCTGGCGACGGTGGTCCGGCACGGGATCGAGAGATTCGACGACGCCGGCTTCAGCTTCACCGGGCCGGCTCTCAACAACATTTGGCCCCGGCGGTGGTGGCCTCCGGTGGACTCGCGCGAACAGCCGCTCGAAGGCGCGCCCGACTATGCCGGGCAGTTTCTCGACGGCCTCGGAAATCGAGTGACCGTCCACGCCGCCGCGAACCCACGACGCACGGGGCTGTCGCCGACCATCATTCGAGACCGCGTCACCGGCTACGGGATCGTCACCTTCGACAAGGCCTCTGCCCGCATTCACATGGAGTGCTGGCCGCGACACGTGGACCCGGACACGGAGCCGGATGGCCAGTATGAAGGCTGGCCCATCGAGATCGGCTTCGATGACGGGGACGGCCGGCGCCCGAGCGGTTTGTTGCCCGAAATACGAGTCGAGGGAACCACGCGCGCGATCCTCGAAGTGATCGACCCGCTCGGGGAGGTCGTGAGCTCACGACCGCTGACCTCGAGAAACTTTCGCGCTCCCGTCTTCCGGGAGGGCCCACACACGATCCGCGTCGGCAACCCGGCAACGGGGCAGTGGCAGGAGCGCCGCGAGGTCCGACCGACGTCGAGCTCCGCGAGTCGTCTCGTCTTTCGGTTCTCGTAGCTAGACTCCGCGACTACGCTTCCCCTCTGAGCACTTCGCCTAGCCGGCGCCGAACGACCGGAACCTGGTCCGCGTCGAGGCACCACGTATTCACCATGAGGACGCCGTCGACGAGCCGTGTTTCGATGGACGGGCTCCCGTCGCGCAACCGGGTTTGGACCTCCACCGGCGCGAGCGTCACGCGGGAGTCCCAGCGCACCAGCATCGCCGGTAGTCGGTCGAGGACGCGCTCGGTCGAGACCCCGGGAACCCGCCGAAGCTCTTCGTCGAACGCGTCGAGCCACGAGCTCTTCTCTCGCTTTTCGGCCTCGAGGTCGTGCGCGAGCGTGACCTCGACGGCGACCATCATCCCGAGTAGCTCTTCCTTGCTGACCTTCATGCCGCGACCGATCGTGTCGTCATGCGGCGGGGCGTTGCGGCGCGCCGCCGCGATCAACTCTCGGCGACCGAGAAGGAGCCCGGCGCTATAGGGGCCTTTGAGTCCCTTACCTCCCGAAAAGCAGTTGAGGTCGAAGCCCAAGTTGGAAAGCCGGTTCAAGTTCGCAGCCGGCGGCACACGGGTCGCGGTATCGATGAAGGAAGGTACGCCGCGACGTCGTCCCAGATCCGCAAAGGTCTCGGCGTCGATCTGGCCGAAGCTCCGCCGGATCCAGACGAAGTAGAGCATCGCCGTTCTCTCCGAGATCGCTCGCTCGGCGTCGGCGAGCGTTTCGACCTCGACGAGCGTCACGCCACAATTTCTGACGGCGTGGTTATAGGAGTAGTGATGTCCCTTCTGGATGATCACTTCGTGCTTCATGCCGGAGACGTCCGGTAGGCGTCGGATACGGTCCTCATCCAATCCGGTGACACACGCGGCCGTGCCCAAGGTGATGGCCGACGTCGCGCCGGCCGTAACCATCGCCGATTCGCAGCCGATGAGGGTCGCCAAACGCCGGCCGACAGCGTCGTGCAAGTCCTTCATGCGCGCGCGGTGCGTCATCCCGTAGTTCATGGCATCGACCACCTCGGGCCACATCTGGTTGCCACCAAGGCTCGAATAGGGCGCGAGTGCGTTGACGAACGACGGGACCCCGAGCTCTTCGAAATAGTCCCTGTCCACGGCGGGCCTAGCGCTTGCACCGGTCGCAACCGCCGTCGCCGGGGCCGCACCGCACAGGCCTCTCAAGAACGCTCTTCGTGAAGCCATGCTCTACCTCCTGTCGCGTCGAAGATAGCACGCATGAGGGGAGTTGTTGTCTCGCGATGCGGAGACGCCGTAACATAGCGCGCCTTGGCTTTCGGAGGCATCGGGCGCGCACTCAGTCACCGAAGCTATCGGCTCTATGCGAGCGGCAGCTCGATCTCTCTCATAGGCTTCTGGCTGCAGAAGATCGCAGTCGGGTGGCTTACGTGGGAGCTCACTCGGTCCGCGACATGGCTCGGGATCGTCGCGATGGCGGATGTGCTCCCAGCGACGGTGCTCGCCCCGCTATGCGGAGTGCTGGCGGACCGCGTCGAGCGCATCCGACTCATTCGGCTCACGCAAGCCGCGCAATCGGTGCAGGCCGCGACGCTGGCGACGCTCTCGTTCACGGGCCTCATCAGTATCGAAACGCTCGTCGTTCTCGTCCTCGTTCTGGGCGTGATCCAAGCTGTCGCGCAGCCGGCGAGGCTCTCGCTCGTCCCGAGTCTCGTGCGCGCGGATGAGCTGTCGTCGGCGGTCGCACTGAACTCGAGCTTGTTCAACCTGGCGCGGTTCATCGGTCCCGCGATTGGCGGTTTCGTCATCACCGTGAGCGGCGTCGCCGCAGCCTTTGCCTGTGCGGCGCTCTGTTTCTTCGTCTTTCTCATCATCATGTTCCGAATCGAACCTTTGCGAAACGAAGTCGCGGCGGGGCAGAGCACGAGCGTGTGGAGCGATCTGCGAGAGGGGTTCAGCTACGCGCTGACGCATAAAGGCGTGCGGGCGGTACTGATTCTCATCGTCTGGTCGACCGTTCTTTCTCGATCGTTCTACGAGATCCTTCCCGCATTCGCCGACCTCGTTTTCGAGCGCGGTGCCGAAGGCCTCGCGACGCTCGTCGCTTCGGTGGGCATCGGCGCCTTCGGGAGCAGCCTTTGGCTCGCGGGACGGGGCCACGCTTCCGGATTGACCCGGATCGGCGTGCTCGCGCTCCTCGTCGTCGCGATAGCGGAGGCCGTCTTCGCCTCGACGAGCACGTTCCCACTCGCGATCGGCTGCATGGTGGTCATCGGCTTCGCCACGGTCGCCACGAGCATCTCGTGTCAAACGCTCCTTCAGAACACGATCGAAGGACGCCTGCGCGGGCGGGTGATGAGCATCTACGGAATGCTGATGCGAGCGGGTCCGGCCTTCGGCGCCCTCGCGCTCGGCGCGCTGTCCGAGCGTTTCGGCCTTCAAGCCACTCTCTTGGGAAGCGCCTTTTGCTGTGCGCTCGCGTGGGCCTGGGCGCAAACGCAATCGGCGGGCTGGGCGCAGGCGCTGGAGAACAATCCTCCGGCACGCTCGGTCGATTAAATGTCATATCTTTGATACGATTCTCATCGAGGCTCGCTATCGTCATGAGTGTCAGTCTTCAGCACCCCGTCTCCCGCGCTGGCGGCGCTACGCTCGCGAGCCGCATCGTCGCGGAGATAAGAGAGGCCGTGTTCGACGGACGATTGAAGCCCGGCGACTTTCTTGGCTCCGAGAGCGATCTCGGGGAGCGATTCGACGTCAGCCGTATCACCGTGCGCGATGCGCTCCGAAGCCTTTCCGCGACCGGGATCGTCGAGATCCGCCAAGGTGCGGGTGGAGGCGCACGCATCGCCTCAGGCAATCTGGACTACTTCGCCGATGCTCTCGCCGTGCAGTTTCAACTCGTCGGCGTGGGGTCGGAAGAGACGCTAGAGGCACAGTCCGCGATCGAAAGTATGGCCGCCGAGCTTGCCGCAGACAACCGAACGGAAACCGATCTGAAGCAGATGCGCGAAGCGCTCGAACGCTCCGCCGCGTGCGTCGACGATCCCACCGCGTTTACGGAAGCGAGCCTCGGGTTCCACCTCGCGGTCGCCGAAGCGTCCCACAATCGCGCCCTCTCCGCCCTTCTTCGAGCGCTGCGCTACGTCGTGTGGCCGACGAAGAACCCGACTACGACTCCGGAGATCGCAAAGCGGGTCCAACGCGCGCATAAGAAGATCTACGAGAGCATCGAGGCCGGAGACGGCGCGGCCGCGAACAAAGCCATGCACCAACATCTCGGCCGCATCAAGCGGACCAAAAGCGATCGACAGGGTGAAGTTTGCTGAGAACGGTAAGGAGAAGACCATGGGTAAGTTCGTCATTGCGCCACACATGAGATTGCAGGAATGGGTCGCAGAAGAAAAAGACTACTTTCGCGAGGAAGGGCTCGACTACGAGTTCAACGACATCAAGCGAAACGTGGCCGCCATCAAGACGGCCGCCGACCTACCGCCGGAGAAACGGAGCGGTGCCTATCAGACGTTCGAGGGCGGACGTGCATGCGATGTGAGCTCGGCATGCCATTGGACGGTGAACATGGCGGCCTCCAATGGACATGGGAGACTTTGGGGCGAAGCCTATTCGGTGACCCCCGGCGGCATCTATGTCCCGGCGGATTCGGACATCCACGAGCCCGAAGACCTGGCCGGAACCCCGATCACGGTCGGTTTTCAGTCCGGTAGTCACTACTCCACGATCCAGGCGCTCGAGGCGCTCATGCCGAAGGACGACATCAACCTCCATTTCGGCGGGATGCTCTTCCAGCGACTCGAGCTCTTCCTCGACGGCGAGGTGCCCGCGGCCAATCTCTTCGGCGGCCCGTTATACTTTGCCGAACAGCTCGGCTACCGAAAAGTCATCGATACGACGTTCATGATCGCCGCGATGATCTCGGATGACGTGACCGAGGACGACGTGCGGAAGTGCTACCGGGCATTGAAGCGCGCACAAGGCGATATCGACTTGAGACTCGAAAAGTACACTCACTACTACAAGAACGAGTTTCCACCTCGGTTCAGAGACGAGCTAGACACGCGGTTGTTCGGCGCGGGAGAGCGCATCGTCTTCGAGCCCTACACCAAAGAGATGTTCGACGAAACGCATCAATGGGTGGAGGAGTGGAACATCTTCGAGGACGGGAAGGTCGGACGGGGAAGCTACGAAGACTCCGTGGCGGCGTCAACGACGGCTTCGTCCTAGCATGGCGCAGCTGAGCTTCGGTTTGGCGACTTCGCACGGCCCCTTGTTGTCGACGCCGCCGGACAAGTGGGACCTTCGAGTCGAAGCAGACCGCGCCAACCCGACGCATTTCTTCAGAGGAGGCACCTACACGTTCGACGAGCTCGTCGAGCTGCGACGCGAAGAGAATCTCGACCAGCAGTCGAGCATCGAAGAGCGAAAAAAACGCCATCGCGCATGCCAGCAGGCGATCGCGACGCTCGCGACCGCCCTGAAAAGGGCGGCGCCCGACGTGGTCGTTCTCATCGGGAATGATCAGCGTGAGATTTTTACCGAGGCACTGACACCTGCGTTCAGTATTCTCCACGGTAACAGTGTCGATAATGTCGCACCCTCAAAGGAGCAGCTCGATCGCTTGAAGCCCGGTCTCTCGATCGCGCACTGGGCGAACGTGCCCGAGGAGACGGCAACCTATCCATGCGTCCCGGAGCTGGGAAACCACCTCATAAGCTCGCTCGTGGACGACGGCTTCGATATCGCGGCGATGAAAACGCTTCCCGAGGGGCCCGGCGGACGACGAGGGCTCCCCCACGCCTACGGCTTCTTGTACCGCAGGATCATGAACGACGAGCCCATCCCGGCCGTGCCGATCGTCCAGAACACGTTCTTTACTCCGAACCAGCCCAAGCCCGGTCGCTGTCTCGCTTTCGGGGCTGCCGTGGGCCGGGCGATCCAGTCTTGGGACAACGATGCGCGTGTTGCTATCATCATGTCGGGAGGACTCAGTCATTTCGTGATCGACGAGAACTTCGACGATGACGTACTCGACGCCATGAAAGCCAACGATCGTGGTCGACTCGCCAACATCCCGGGACACTATTTCCGGTCGGGCACATCGGAGACGAAGAACTGGATCACCGGTATCGGCGCCTTGGCCGGAACCGATCTCGAGATGAAGCTCATCGGCTACGTGCCCTGTTACCGGTCGGCGGCCGGAACCGGCAACGCCATGGCCTTCGCCACTTGGAGCTGAAGATGGACGTGAACCGCAGGAAATTTCTCGCGACCGCAGGCGTCGCCGGAACCGCAGGCGCTCTCTCGATGTCGATGAGCGAAAAAGCCGACGCGCTCGAAGAGGGCATGATCGAAGAGCTCGAAGGCCGATCGATCGTACGCTCCAGGTTCTGCACCTTTGGAGAGCCCCCCGAGAAGCTTCAGGCGGCGCGAGAGGCGGGTCAGGGCAAGCTGAAGCAGATGGGCGTCGACCCGAGACTTCCCCTCATGCCGGAAAAGCCCACCCTCGTCGACTTCTTCGAGAAGCGATTCGCTCCGGCGCGTCATCTTCTTCAAAGCGGAGCCATCGCGCTCGAGAACGGGCTCGACGAGGAGATCGTCCTCGCTTGCCTGCTTCACGACATCGGCGTCTTCGCGCTCTCGCGCAGCGACCACGGCTATTGGGGCTCGCAGTTTATCGAGCCCTACGTGTCGGAGCGCGTGAGCTGGGCCATCCGCTACCACCAGGCCCTCCGCTTCTACCCGGATCCATCGGTCGGCTACGAGTACCCGGCCTCCTACATCCGCTACTTCGGAGACGACTACACGCCCGAGCCGTGGATAAAAGAAGCGGCAGACTACGCGAGAAACCACAAGTGGTACATGGCCGCGCGGCAGATCACGATAAACGACATCTATGCGTTCGACCCCAACAAGAACCCGAGTCTCGATCTGTTCGTCGACATCATCGGTCGCCACTTCAAGCAGCCCAAAGAGGGACTAGGGTTCGACTCGAGCCCCGTCGCCCATATGTGGCGCACGGTGATCTTCCCAACGAATTTCCTCTAACCGGGAGACGCTTTGAACGCTGACGCACAAGGCGCCATGACCGGTGCGCGCTATCTCGAGAGCTTGAGAGACGGACGCGAAGTCTGGTACCGGGGAGAGAGGGTAGAGGACGTCACCACGCATCCGGAGCTTCGGGAAATGGCCTCGAGCCTCGCGCGCATCTACGACATGCAGCACGCGCCCGAGACGCGCGACGTGATGACCTACGAGCAGAGCAACGGGCTCAGGGCGTCCTACTCCTACTACCTGCCGCGTGCGCCCGAAGAGCTCCTCCTCCGAAGAGCCAACACGGAGATCTGGGTCCGGGAGGTCTTCGGCATGTGTGGGCGGCTTCCTGATTTTTGCGCTTCCATGTGTGTCGGCTACTTCGACATCCGAGACGAGCTTGCGAAGCTCAAGCCTGAACTCGCGAAGAACACCGAGACCTATCTCGACTACGCGCGGGACCACGACCTGTGCTTGTCGCACGCGCTGCACGATCCGTGCATGGACAAGTCACTGCGCCCATCCCAGGACCCCGATCGCTGCGTGCGGGTGGTGAAGGAGCGCGACGACGGCATCGTCGTTCGAGGCGCGCGGTTCAATACCCTGGGACTGTTCTCGAACGAGATCCTCGTCTCGCCGACCTACTTCTTCGAGGAGAACGAGGCCGAGTTCGCCTTGTGGTTCACCGTCCCCGTCAACGCGCCCGGGCTGAAGCAGATCACGCGCGAGGTCTTTTCGGGCCGCAACCCGCTCGACCACCCGGTCTCTTCGAAGTTCGACGAGGTCGACTCGCTCGTCGTCTTCGATGATGTCTTCATACCGTGGGAGCGCGTCTTCTTGTACCGAGAGCCGCTCGCGGCGAACCGACTCTTTCGCGGCAACGTGATGACCTGGGCCGCCTATGCCGGCACACTCCTGACGCAGCTCCGGATGGAGGTATTGATCGCGGTCGGACATTTGCTGGCGAAGACTTCCGGCATGGATACGAGGCCTCATGTCGTCGCGGCGTTGGGCGAGATGTGTACCTATCTCTCTCTGCTCCGATCGAGCCTCGATGCCGCGGAGGCGAAGGCGGTACGAACGCCTGGAGGGCACTTCAAACCCGCACCTTCCCCGGAGCGTCGCGCACTCGTCACGATGATCTCGGAGCGATTCGTTTCGCTCGTCGAGCATATCGGGACGAGCTCACTGATCTTTCTACCGAACGCCGAAGACTGGGACGCTCCCGAGCTCCGAAGACATCTCGATGTCTACATGCGCGGCAAGGACACCTCTCCCATGGATCGCTACAAGCTGTGCAAGCTCGCGTGGGAGCTCACCGGCGACGCCTATGGTAGTCGTCAACAGCTCTACGAGCGTCTACACTCCGGCGACCCGAATATGATGGTGGCGCAGGCCTACCGAAAGTTCGATATCGAGCCCGGCGTCGATCTCGTTTCCAAGTTTCTCGATCTAGAGTCCCGGTAATCGTCTTCAAGAGGAGAAATCCATGAAAAGAATGACTGTAGTCCTTGGCCTTTGCTCTCTCGTTGCGGCCGCCGTCGTCAGCTCCGAGAACGATGTCGCCAAGTCCGAGATTGGAAGCGTCATCGAGCGGGCGTACGTAAACGGTGCGTTCAACGACCTCGATACCGCCTCGATGAAGGACGGTTTCCATCCGACGTTTCGTATCCACGGTGTTCAGGACGGCGGGCTCACGCAATATCCCATCGCCGACTGGATCCAGAGCATCGAAGACCGCAAACAGGCCGACGACTTCGACGCCGCCAGTCAGAAGTGGGAGCACAAGATCGTTTTCATCGACGCGACCGGCCCCGCCGCCGTCGCCAAGATCGAGCTGTTCAAGGATTCGCAGCACGTCTTTACCGACTACCTGTCGCTCATGAAGCTTTCCGGCGGCTGGAAGATCACCGACAAGGTCTACCACCGGCACCCGGAATCATGATCCGGTCTCTAACCGCTGCACTCGTCGTCACCGTCGGCGCGGCATCGTGCGTCGGGATCACCGTGCCTCCGGTGACGGAACAGGCTACGAACACGAAACAAGTGGGCAAGTTCGTGTGGTTCGATCTCGTCACCGAAGACGTGGCGGCGGTGAAGAGCTTCTACGCGGGCCTGTTCGGATGGAGCTTCGACCGCGTCTCCGAAGACGACACCTACACATTGATCACCGCTAAAGGAGATCGGATTGGCGGCATTGTCTTCAGCGATCGGCTGAGCGATGCGTCCGAGTCACGCTGGGTGGCTTATCTCTCCGTCGCCGATGTCGACGTGGCGACAGCCCTCGTGCGCGAAGAGGGCGGCACGGTCTATGTCGCGCCGCGGGACGTTCCCGACCGGGGACGGATCGCCGTCGTGGGTGACCCGCAAGGCGCGATCTTGGCGCTCGTCGACGCCACCGGTGGAGACCCTGCCGACGAGGACCCCGCATCCGGCAAGTGGCTGTGGAACGAGCTGTGGACGACGAACACCGGCGCGTCCTTCGCGTTCTACGAGAAGCTCGTGGGCTACGAGCGTCGCGAGTTCGGCGAGGTCGAAGGTGAGCCCTATCAGCTCATGCGACGCGACGACCGATTCCGCGCTGGCATGGTGCGGCTTCCGTGGGAGGGGGTAAAGCCCAACTGGCTCCCCTATGTCTACGTGAACGACCCGGCCGCGACCGCACGCAAGGTCGAGGGACTTGGCGGGCGGGTGATCCTCTCGCCCGAAGGCGCGCTCCACGACGGAGTCGCGATCATCATGGATCCATCCGGGGCCGCGTTCGGCGTGCAACGGCCGCCATCGAGGGAGGCACCGAGCGAATGAAGAAGCTAACGAGAGGCCTTTTGTTCTTACTCATCGTTCTCTATCTGGGATGCGCCGGTAGCCATGTCAGTGTCGGCGTGGGCGTCGCGGTCCCCGGACCCTACTGGGGCTATCCGGGACCCTACGGTGGTCCTCCGGTCTGGGTCGGGCGACCGTATCCGGGCCGCTGGTAGTGCCGGTCGCGACGCGCGACCGCTCGATCCGCGTCGGAGTCGCTGATAGCGGCATCAATCCTTCCCACCGACACGTAGGCTCGGTCGAGGGTGGTGTGTCCGCGCAATTCGTCGACGGCGCGATCGCGGTCGATGACGACTGGGTCGATCAGCTAGGGCACGGCACCGCAGCCGCAGCGACGATCAAAGGCCACGCGCCCGAAGCCGAGCTCTACTCGATCCGTATCTTCCGCCGGCGCCTCGAAGCGCATCCGGAATCGCTGCTCTTCGCGATCGACTGGGCTGCGGAGCACGGTCTCGACCTGTTGAACCTGAGCCTCGGTTGCACCGACCTCGGCCGCGAGCCGGAATTCGGCGCGTCCTGCGAGCGAGCGCGCACCTCGGGTCTCGTCATCGTTTCCGCGAGCCACGTCGCGGGAGCGCCCTGCCTTCCCGGCAAGCTCGACGGAGTCATCGCCGTCGACTCCGACCCGGACCTTACCGGCGCCGAGATGCGCTTCGAAGACGACGTCGTCATCGCGTCGCATTGGGCGAGGCCGCTCGAAGAGCTTCCGAAAGAGCGCAACTTCAGCGGAGTCAGCCTCGCGATCGCGAACGTCACCGGCGTCGCCGCCGCGCTCCTCGCGCGAGGACTGCGTATCCGGTAGGGCCTCTCCCTAGTTTCTGCCGTATCCTTCGTCGCGGTCGAGCACGACGACTCCGGTCTCGGCAACGAACGCCTCCCAGCCCCGCAAGAGCTCGTTTAGCTTGTCGGGCTCGTCCTCCGACAAGTCTCTCGTCTCCCCCGGGTCCGCGTCCAAGTCGAAAAGCTCCCACCGGCTCGGGCCGTAGGGGTCCCAGAGCCATACGATCTTCCAATCGCCCGAGCGGAACGCGCGACGTCCATAAGCTTCCCAACCGTTCGTGAACGCTTCGCCGTGGACGCTATCGGCCTCGCCGGTGAGAAGCGGGAGCATCGAGCGACCTCTCGGCTCAACGACGGTTCGACCGGCATAAGTCGCACCGGGATGCGCATGGTCCGCCAGATCCAGCAACGTCGGCAGGACGTCCATCACCGTCGCGAACGCATCGTGTCGCTCGCCGCGCGCCCGGATTCCCGACCACTTCACGAGAGCCGGAACCTGGATCCCACCTTGGCTCACGAAAGCCTTGTACATCCGATGGGGAAGCGCGCTGAGCTGAGCCCAGCCGGGTCCCATCCACACGTAGGAGCGCTCTCGCCCCATGTTCTCCACGCGATTGTCGAAGGTGGCAGGCAACCAATATGGATTGTCTCCCATGCTTCCCATGTTGTTGCCTTCGGGACCGTTGTCGGACAAGAACAAGATGAACGTATCCTCGTAGAGGCCGCGGTCCTTCAAGTACTGGACCACACGGCCCACGTGAAAATCGAGGTTCTCGAGCATCGCCGCATAGAGCTCCATCTTCCGCGCCTCGACACGCTGGCCGAGTGGCGAGAGGTCATCCCACGGCGGCACGGTCTCCAATCGCGGGTAGTCGACGACGTTGTCCGCCAGTAGCCCCAGCTCCTTCATCCGCGTCAGACGCTCTCGTCGGAGCACGTCCCAACCATCGTCGTAGCGTCCTTCGTAGCGGTCCAGCCAGTCCTCAGGGACCTGCACCGGCCAATGGACCGCCGTGTAGGCGAGGTAACCGAAGAAAGGCTTGCCGTCCGCACGGCCTTCCTCGATGTAGTCGAGCATCGTGTCGGTGTAGAACTCCGAAGAGTAGAAGCCCTCCGGGAGCTCATCCAACTCCACGTCGTCGCGCCAATAAGTCGCGTCGTCATCGAAGAGGTCATGCGCATCCGCGAAGTGGCTCGCGCCTCCCGACCGAAGCGCGAACGAACGCTCGAAACCGCGCGCGTTCGGCCGCTGCTCCGGCTCACTTCCTAGGTGCCACTTCCCCGCCATGTAGGTGTGGTAGCCGGCGTCGGCCATCAACGCGGCCAGTGGCGCGACGTTGTCGTTCATGGATCCGCGATAGTGCGGATTGTCGGCATATTCCGGCAAGCGGGACACGCTCTGCACGCCCATTCCTACGAGATGATTGTCGGTCCCCGACATGAGCATGGCACGCGTGGGCCCGCAGCTCGCCCCGGAATGAAAGTTCGTCAAGACGAGGCCGTCATTCGCCAAGGCGTCGATAGAAGGCGTGCGGATCTCCGAGCCAAAGATTCCCAGGTCCGAGTAGCCAAGGTCATCGACCAGGATGACCAGAACATTCGGTGGCGCGGCGGAGACCGTGGACACGAGAGCGAGAAACGCTAAGAGCGCGAGGCGTCCAGACATCCGCGTAGTGTTCGACACCGCCGAGCGTTTCGCAACCGTAGGCGTCACCCCCTATGGCAAAATAGGCACATGTTCCGCTTCGCGGCGCTGGCGTTGCTGCTATCGACGACTCCGCCTACAGCACTCCGGCCCGCCAAAGGCATGTTCCTCGTCGCGAAGCCCGAGATCGAAAGCGGGCCGTTCCATCGCAGCGTCGTGCTGCTCCTCTATCACGACGAGCGCGGCACGCTCGGCGTCATCGTCAACCGCGCCACCGAGATACCCGTTGGCGAAGCGCTACCGGAGCTCGAGGCTACGGCCGGCGGACACGAGCTCTTCTTCGGCGGGCCGGTCTCCTTGGGCGGTCTCCTGTTCGTGTTCCGTTCGAGCCCGCCACCGGCCGGAGACGACGCGCACGCCGTGCTCGGAGATCTCCACTTCAGCGGAGACCGCGAACGGCTCGAGTCTCTCCTCGACGAGGGAGCCCCCGCGGGCGAGCTCAGCCTCTTTCTCGGGCACGCCGGTTGGTCGCCGGGACAGCTCGACCGGGAGATCGTCCGCGGCAGCTGGGATGTGCTCCCCGCCGACATGTCTCAGATCTTCGAGATGGATCGCGACACGATGTGGAGCGAGCTGTCGAAGTCCGGGCTCAGCGCGCGGCTATCGTTCGCCGGCCGCTAGCAAACGTCCACCGCTCGCAGGCTTCCATCTCCCGCAACGTGAACGTGCACCACTCGGTTCTCGTCACGCGCGTTCTCTAGCACCGCCTGCAGTCGAGGGTCGAACACTGTGACCGCGACCTCCGTCCCGTTGTGGAGCGAAATGGCGGTGAGCTGTCCGATCCGATCGAACTGGAGGCAGCGGATGCGACCGCTCACGCCCTTCGACTTGCCCTCACGCTCGACGACCGTCACGCCGGAATAGGTCTCGGCAGCGGGGTTCAAGCTCACCACTTCCCGCGGGCCCGGGGCGGCGTCGCCACTGACGCGGATCTTGGCGGACGCGACGGAGCCGCTCAGAACGCGAAAGTCGTCGACCTTGATGCCGGCTCCGAACTTGACGCTGCTCGCGCCGTTGAACTGGGCGTCGTCGAGCTCGATGTGAACGTCGTAGCGACCCCCTTGCTCGTAGCTATCCGGACGGACGCGTAGACGCGGGTCCATCGGACGACCGAGCTGCACCGTCACGTACTCGAAGCGATGCACGCTCGCTTTGCTCTTGAGCTTGCCTCGTACCTCGACCCGGATCAGGGTCACTCCTTTTTGCTTGATGGTGACCGGGCCTCGGTAGCTCCCGTCACGCTGGCGCTTGAGCGTGGTGGTAGGACCACCCAGAATCGTGGCCGTCGCTTTCAGCGTGCCGGTCGCCGCCTTGTCATCGAGCCTCGGCCGGGCGACGATGGTAGCGCGCCCCGGCTTGGCGAGGGTCCATGGCTCCGCCGAAGCCCAAAGCTTGAACTTGGGGTTGATGCCGCGCGCCATGAAGTTCATCCGCACCGGTGCCAACTTCTTGTCGCCGCTGACACGCGCCTGCCACGTCCCCGCTTCCGGGCTTGGCACGTGAAGTGCCTGCATCCAGCCTTGCTGGATGATGAAGGCACTACCGACGCCGTCCTTGAAAACGTTACCCGAAGGGGAGGTCGCTTCGATGGATGGCTTGCCCGGTTGATGCCACGTCAAACCCAAGACCAGCTCGCGGCTGACACCGTCCACGTCGACCTCGAAGTCCGCGTGATTGACGAGCCGGTCACGGACGTCATCCGAGCCCTGTGGCGGATCCGGATGGCGCACCGGTAGGCTGAACTGCTCCCACAGCAGCCCCGAAGGCGTACCGCTCGCGGGACGGAGCTCGAGGACGCCGTTGTCATTCACGGCTTTGAGCGCGTTCGTCATGAGCGCGGCGGAGCAATCCGCGGAGTAGCCGCCGGTATCGGCGATGACTTTGGTGCTGCTACCGGGAGCGGCCTGCGCTGCCAGATCGGTCAACGTCGACAATAGGAGGTCGGAGCCGATGCCCTGGGCGTTCAAGGTAATGCCCCGACCGTTGAGAAGATTCTGAAACGTGACGCCTTCCGCGGCTTCGTAGCCCGAGCGAGACGTCGAGCCGTTATGCTGGATCGTCTGGCTCCCATCCGTGAACAAGTAGATGGTCCGTTTGTCCGGAGCACCGTTCGACGGGAAGCTCGGCCACGCGACGGGCAAGTTCTCCATCCAATCCGACGCTTGGCGCACGGCACCGAAGATGTCCGTCATGTTCCCGACCGAGGATTGGTTCGACGACTGGTCCTCGATCGCAGCGACGACGTTCTTCATCACGTCGACGGTGAAGTCCTGGATCGTCGGATCGAACATCGTTTGACCGACGAGGCCTTGAAACGTGCTCGCGAATCGCCAAATAGACACCGCCCACTCGTCGCCGCTGCTTCGCACGTGGTTTTTGATCTCGTCGAGGATCCACTGGGCCGACTCGGAAGCTTCCACGACCTTGTCGTGAACGCAATCGTTCGCCGCCGGGTGATACATCGAGCCGGATGTATCGATCACGAACGCAATCTGCTTGCGCATGCCCGCACCAAACCCTTCTGCAACCGCAGTTGCCTGGTTTATCGATTTTTTGAGGTGCGGAAGTCTAGTACGAAGCGCATTCGAAACGCCAATGAATATTGACGTATTGACAAACCGACTAGTGCTTCGTATTCCTTACGACTTGCCCCGCCCGCATGACGAAGCGCACCCGCCGCAACGCCGTAATGTCTTCGAGCGGATTGCCCTCCACGGCGATCAAATCCGCGGCCTGCCCCACGGCGAGCGCGCCCACCGTCGTCTCGAGACCGAGCGACGCGGACGCGAGAGACGTCGCGGAGATAATGGCCTCGTGCGGGTCCTGTCCTCCGGTCTCGACACGGTAGATCAGCTCTTCGACATTTCTCCCGTGCGCGCCGGCGACGGCATCCGTCCCGAAAACGATGTTGAGGTTCGGGACGTCGAGCGCGTGGCGGAAGACTTCGAGCGCCTTCGGCACGGCGAGCTCCATCTGGCGAAAGCCCTCGTCGTTGTAGTTCCCCACACCCAAGTAGCGCTCTTTGTTGTCGAAATAGTTCTGGAAAATGAGGTGGGTGTTCGGGTCGTAGTAGACGCCGTTGTTCGCCATGAGGCTGAGCACCTCTCCGTCCAAGAGAGCCCCGTGCTCGATGGTCGTGCAGCCCGCGAGCACAGAGCGACGAGCGCTCTCCGAGCCGTGGGCGTGCACCACCGCTCGCAGTCCATGCTCCTTCGCTTCGCCGCAGGCGGCGTCGAGCTGCTCTTGGCTCATCGTCGGCGTCCCGCCGTCGCGGATGCTCGCGGACCCGAAAATCTTGATGACGTCGGCGCCGTCTTCGACTTGTTGGCGGACGAAGGCGCGTATGGCCGAAGGCTCACCGGTACGCACGGAGATGCTGCGAAGTGACGTCAGTATTCGCGGACCGGGCAGTCCTCCAGTGGCGATCGCATCGCGTAGCGGTTTGTCGATGGGCGAGCCCAAGCTCTGTACGGTCGTGAAGCCCGCCATCAGCATCGCGTGGGCGTTTTTGGCCGCGTACAAGACTTCGACATCGGGTGGCTCATCCGCATCGCTATGGAGTCGGCCGTCGGGGTCGAAATGCCAGCCCACGTGGACATGCGTATCGATGAGGCCCGGGAGCAAGGTGAGGCCCGACAGGTCGTAGTCGGCGGCGGATGCAGGGGCCACGCTGCGAATGACACCGTCCGAGACCGTCACGACGACGTCTTCGAGGGTAGCGCCTCTCCCATCGAGCCCGAACGACACTTTCAGTGTCGTGCTCTCCTGAGCCGTCGAGCTCGGGCAGAGCCCCGCCATAACGAGCGCGACAGCGAAGCCCCTTAGCAGGACGTGCATGACGCCCACCTCCTCAATCCGTCGTCGAGTTCGGAAGCTCACCTGCGATCGCTCCGGCCGAGCGCAGCGACAGCGCCGCAAACGTCAGCGTCCCGTTGTTGCAACCCGAGGAGACGATCGTCGGAGCGCCCACGACCCACAGATTTTCGTGGTCATGCGCACGACCCTCGGGATCGACGACGCTCGTTTCGCGGTCGGAACCCATACGGCACCCACCGCCCGGATGGTCCTGGAGGCTGTCGACGGTCGTCCTGAGGACCTTGCCGCCTCCCGCGCTCACGAGACGATCGAACCGCTCGCGGATACTGGTCTCCGTGTGCTCGCGCAGATCTTTCGACCACTCGCTGTCGACGAAATCGATTTGCGGAAGCGGGTCGCCCCACGGGTTCTTTCGCCCGCTGTCGAGCGTGAGGGCGCTTTCCTTCGCCGGGATGACGTCGTAGTAGGCCCGCATACGAGCCACGCCCGTCGAGGTACGGCTCCGCCAATCATCGAGGAGCGCGTCGCCCATCAGCAACGATCCGCCGTCATCCCTGAGCCGGGGACGGCGCTCGACATCGGCCTCCCAGATGCGGAAGTCGTGACGCACGTAACGATCGCCCTCTCTCTTCTTCTGAAAGTATTTCGATATCAGGCTATCGGAGCGATAGACGCCCGGATACAGCTTGTCCGGCACCTCGACGAAAGTGTTGAGCGAGCGATGGCCGGTGACGTACTTCCCGACATTTCCGGACCGATTCGCGAGCCCATCGGGGAACCGATCGCTCGTCGACAACAAGAGCAAATGTGAGCTCCAGCAGTAACCGGACGCGAGCACGAAAGTGGTCGCGCGAATGTGTACCTCCTCGTCCGGACGGTCGCGGTCGAGGGCCACCGCATAGGCGATCCGATCACTATCCTCCGCAAGCTCGAGCCTGCGGACGAGCATGCGGTCGACGAGCTCAATCTTGCCCTCGGCGAGAAGGTTTTGAAACGTGAAGTCCGGTGTGTACTTGGCACCCGTCGGGCAGATATTGCACGTGTCGCAGCGGGTGCATACGTTGCGGCCTTGATAGGGGATCGAGTTCTTGGCGACCGGATTGCGCCAGAACGGAATACCCGATTTCTCCGCCCACGCTTCGAGCTTCGCGAGGTTGTGAGAGACCGGAAGCGGAGGCAACGGATAGTCTTTCGACCGCCTGTCGAGCTCCGCCGGGCCCGGATCTCCGGCGACGCCCATGCGCTCCTCGGCTTCCTGGTAGAACGGGTCGAGCTCATCGTAGGAGATCGGCCAGTCGTGACCGATGCCGTAAAGGGAGCGCACCTCGAAGTCTTCGGGTGAGTAGCGTGGCGTGGTGCCGCCCCAGTGAAGAGCGAGCCCACCGACCGACATCGAGCGCGATTGGATCCCTCGCGCCGTCTGGCCTTTGATGTGATCGTCCGGCCAGGGGTTCTCGCCATAGTCCATGAACCGCTGTCGATGCCCAAAACGCTCGTCGAGATTGAAGATCTTGTTACCCGCTTCAACGATGGTGATCTTCGCGTCCGTCGTCTCGGAGAGCTTCGCCGCCACCATCGCGGCGCTGATACCCGCTCCGATGATGACGACGTCCGACTCGATATTTCTCGCCATGCCCTCAGCCTCCCGTGCTTTCGAGAGGCGCCGGCTCGTCCGGACCCGTGTCCAGCCCGCGACAGGTCTGCTTCTCGATCGCGGCGCCATAGGCGAGATCGTTCGCTTCCGGCGTTTGGTAAAAGTAGGCGAGCAACCCGACGGCGACGTGCGCCGCGTCTCCGGCATAGGGGAGATCACTCTCGAGGTTGCCCGGAAGCTGGTTGGACAAAATAGAGTGCCGCTCCGATGCCGAAAGCTCCGGGAAGCGCATCCCGTGGCGCTTGTCGGATTCGAGCTCCAAAGCGCTCAGCTGTGACGCCCACTGAGGCCCGGGGTCGGCGGGCCCGTACAAGATGTCGTCGGTCCACAGATAGGGGTGGTTCCGCTCGGCGACGGGCTCGAAGCCGTCGAGCCAGGCGACGAAGCCCGCAACGACGCGTCCCACGCCCGACTCTCCTAGGGCCGTCTTGGGAAGTACGACCTCTGCGAGCGCATCGAGCGTCGTGCGGTCGAGAACGGGCCCGACAGCGGGCGCGGCTCGCTCGCCCGGCGTGCAGCTCGAAAGTGCGAGCCCGGACACGAGCCCTGCCGACGATTTGAGAAAGCGGCGCCGTGGTGCATTCGCCATACTCGTCCCTCCTGGAGTCGTCCGAGAACTCTATACGATCTTGGTCACGACGAGGGTCGCGTCATCGGCGAAGGGGGTGCCTTGCCGAAATTCGTCGACGCTTTCGAGAATTTTCTCCTTGATCCGCGCAGCCGGTAAGTGAGCGTTGGTTGCGAGCACGTCTTCCATCTGATCGTAGCCAAAGGGCTCGTTCGCTCCGTTCATCGCCTCGCTGACGCCGTCCGTGTAAAACACGAGCACATCCCCCGACCCGAGATCGATCTCCGTCTCCTCGAGCAAGACTCCGAAGCCTTCGCCCTTCTTCATGCCGATCCCCACACCGTCCGGCTTGAGCCAGTGCATCGTTCCGCTCGCCTTCGAGTAGTGAAGCGGGTGATTGTGCCCGGCGCGAGCGAGGACGAGTGTGCGGCGTCTGAGATCCAGCACTCCGACGACAGCGGTGATGAAATAGCTCCGTTCGATGCGCTCCGAGATGACGTCGTTCATCTCGACGAGCATCTGCTTCGGGCCCAGCGGACTCTTTCCCAAAAGCTCGAACAAGGCCTGCAGCTTCATCGCATAGAGTGCAGCCGGAATGCCTTTTCCGGAGACGTCTCCGAGAATCACGGTGAACTTTCGATTCCCGTCGAGAGCGAAGTCGTAGTAGTCGCCTCCGACATCTTGTGCCGGTCGAAAGAAGCTGGCCACCTCGAGATTGTCGAGGCGTGGGTCCGTGACCGGATAGAGGCTGAACTGGATCGCCCGCGCGATCTCGAGCTCTCCTTTGGTAAGAAGCTTCTCCGCCAGCTCGAGAGCGAGGAGAAAGTTCAGCACCCCGAAGCCCACGATCGCGCCCGCCCAGTCGTTCTCGAAATAGCCCCATATGAACGCGACGAGTCCCGCCAAGTAGGAGAGCCGCCGCGCCGGCGTCAACTTGCGAAGAAAGCTGAGAAAGACCGCCTTGCCGATCGCGAAGTGGCGCCTGAGCCCGCGCTCGGGAAGGCGAGTGTTGCGGGGGCCATCGTCTCGCTGGTAGAACGAGACGGCGTTCGCCGAGTCCCGCCGGACGAGCGTGTGCATTTCGTCCAGACCTTGGGCGACATCGGAGCTCGAGTCTTTGAGTTTGTCGACCCAACCCTTCAACGATGGTTCTTCCATGGTCGACTCGACTCTAGCACGAGCCGTAACACCTTATAATGGTCTCGGACCGTCATGGCACTGTTAGTTCACTACGTCGCGCGCGCGGACAGGGTTCAACTCCCGCGCATTCTCCGCTAAACTCTGGATGACCCATGACCCGCTGACCTGTTGACGAATTTCGAGCGAAACGCGACGAAATGATCCCGAACGCAGACGAGCTCAAGGCGATCTCCAAAATGACGGAGGGCGACCTCTCGGAGGTCCCCTTCCCGGTACTCCTTCAGGCGCTCGCGGTGCACAAGCGCTCGACGGCGCTTACCCTCGAGATGCGCCAGCTGCAAAAGCAGATCATCCTCGACGAGGGCGTTCCGGTGGACTGCGCGTCCAACGTCCTCCAGGACACGATCGGGAAGTTCATGGTCGCGCGCGGTGTCCTAACCGAAGAGCAATATCAGGACATCCTGGGCCGAAGCGCCACCGGCGGTGAGCCGTTCGAAGAGCTCGTCGTCGCGGATAAGCTCATCGACGCCTCGGAACGCTTCAAGCTCTCGCAGCAGAACCTCGCGAACAAGCTGCTCGATGCGTTTACGTGGAGGAGTGGAACGTTCCACGTCTCCGCCGAAGCTCCCCCGGTCGAATCGCCGCTCAAAGTGAAAGCGCCGCAGCTCGTTCTAACGGGCATCTCGAAGTTCGCTCCCGAAGACGAAGTGTCGGAGGCGATGACGACGCTCGAGGGGCGGAAGATCTTGATCAACCCCGATCCGCCCTTTCCGCTCAAAGAGCTCCGCTTGTCGAAAGACCATCAGGAAATCCTCGGACTCGTCTCGCTCGGAAAGACCATCAGTGAGCTCGAGTCGGAGTCGGGCATGCCGAAGAACAAGGTATTGCGCTTGGTTTACTCGCTCGCGATCATCGGCGTCGCGCTCCCGATGGATTGGATAAGCGGTGAAGTTCCCTCCCTCGACGACGTGACGACGAGCCCCGATGTCGACGCCGTACAAGCCATTCCGGACATGGATTTCGGCGAGCCACTCGAGGCGGATGACGTCACTGACGATGAAGCGCCGGACGAGCTCGCCTACGGGAACGAGACCCAGCAAGCCGTCCCGCGCCCGGGAGATTCCACGCAGGCGGTAAAAACCGTCGGCTCACACACCGTCCCGGTCGAAGCGCTCTCGAGCGACGAGGTCTTGCCAATCCTCGAGCCCGAGGAGGACGAAGAAGAACAAGAGAGCGATGAAGACCTTCCGGAGCTCGCCGCCGAAGCGCCTACCGCCGAGCGGAGCGACATCGGCGACATCGACGAGCTTCGGAACCAGATCATGGAAGCGTATCTGCGCTATCGCAAACAAGATGCGCTCGAGATTCTCGGACTCGGCGACGAGCCCCCGCGGGATGCAGTCGAGCAAGCCTATATCGAGTTCTGCGAGAAGATGGCGCCGTGGCGACTGCGCGGTACGGAGCTCGAGAGCTTCACCGATAAGGCTAGAGAGCTCTTCATCGCCGGAGGCCAGGCGTTCGGCGAGATGTGCGACCCGGAGAAGCGAAAGTCCATCCTCGCGCGCCGGAGTAACCTCACGAAGAATCTGGTACCCGAGGACGCGAGAAACGCCTTTGCGATCAAATCGACGCTGCTGGACTCCGAGACGCAGTTCGCAAAAGGAATCGAGCAGATGAAGGCGGGGCAATATGCCGACGCCATCGACCTGCTCCAGTTCGCCTACGATTGTGAGCCTCAGAACAGCCTCTATCGCGCAGAGCTCGCTTTTTGTAAGTACCGGCGGGACCCCGCCCTCGAAAGAGACGGGGCTCTGCGAGAGTTGCGCGAGGCGATCCGCATCGATGCGAATGCCGGCCTCGCGATGTACTACGCGGGTACGATTTTCGGAGAATCCGGCGACTTTCAAGAGGCCGAGCCTTTTCTTCAGAAAGCCATCAAGCTCATGAAGCCGGACCGCCGGCCGATCGACGCGCTGCGACAGTTCAAAGCCGCGGATCGCGACAAGCCGAAAAAGAAGCGACGTTTCTTCTAGCGAGCGGAGGTGGCGATGCCGAGACACGAGCGTGGTAACGGGCTCGGCATGGAACGGGCCATCTCTCACCGCGATTTCCTCAACGGTGCCGGGGTCGCCCTGCGCGGCAGCCACGACGGCTAGCGGAATTACTTTTCGGTGATCCACGAATTCCGCCTGGCGTTCCGGAGCCTCCTGAGAACACCCGGTCTCACCGCCATCATCGTTTTCACGCTCGCGCTCGCTATCGGCGCGACCACCACCATCGTCAGCGTCGTCAACGGCGTGCTTCTCCGCCCGCTTCCTTTTCCCGACCAAGACCGACTGAGCATGCTGTGGCAGCGCGCTCCCGGTGTCGGCGTTGCGGAGGATTGGTTCTCGCCCGCACAGTATTTCGATATCCGGGAGCGAGTCACCGGCTTCGAAGAGCTCACCATCCTATTCGGTCGCGACGTCACGCTGACCGGCAACGACCACGAGCCCGAACGAGTTGGAGCGCTCGACGTCTCGTCCTCGTTCTTCGGTCTGCTGGGCATCGAGCCGACGTTGGGAGAAGCGTTCTCACCGGCCGATGACAGGCCCGGTGCCGCGCTGAAAGTGCTCCTCGGCCAGCGCGTGTTCGAGCGCCGCTTTCGAGGGGATCCGGCGGTGATCGGCCGCACGACGCTCATCGACGGGAAACGCGCGGAGATCGTTGGGGTCCTGCCCCCGCTGAGCTTGGACGCCGACCTCCTCCCGACGCTCGTCACGGTGCCCGTTTTCGATCTCGTGCTGTCCCTCCCCCTCGAAGATCCACAACGGACGACGCATGGCTCGGAGAACTACAACATTCTGGCGAAAGCCGCCGTCGGTATCACCCATGCCGAGCTCACGTCCGAGCTCCTTTCCGTCGCGGAGGAGATCGTCCGCGATCCGCAAAGCCTCGGTAGTGGACTCACGGCGGGCACGGAGTATCGGATCGGAATGGTGCCGCTGCTCGAGCAAGTCGTCGGACGGGTACGGCTACCGCTCATGGTACTGCTCGGTGCCACCGCTACCTTGCTCACGATTGCGTGCGGGAACGTGGCGAGCTTGCTCCTCACCCGGGCGGCGGGCAGGAAACGAGAGCTCGCGATCCGCGCCGCGTTGGGAGCCGGGCGGCGGCGTGCCCTCGTCAGCACCTTGAGCGAGGGCTTTGTCCTGGGCCTCACCGGAGGCGCGGGCGGAGTCGCCGTGGCCGCGATCGCTTTGGCGACACTTCGCTCGGTCGCACCCGCTGAGCTTCCGCGCTTGGGTGAGGTCGGCATCGACCTTCCCGTTTTGGCCGTGGCCATAGGACTGTCGACCTTGTCCAGCCTGTTGTTCGGCCTCGGTCCCGCGCTTCGCATCGGAAAGGTCGCGCCGGCGGACGCTCTCGGAAAGAACGCGCTCGCGGTCGGCTCGAGGTCGACGCTCGGCGGCGGTTCGCGATATCTCGTCGTCGTCCAGGTGGCGCTCTCCGTCGTCCTGACGGTAGGGGCCGGCTTGCTGATGCGCACCCTCATGGAGCTCGAGTCGGTCGACCCTGGCTTCCGGCCGGAGGGCGCCCTCTCATTCCGCGTGTCTCTCGTCGGAGATCGCTACCAATCGGCGCAGGAGCGTGTCCGCTTCTTCGAGCATCTGTTCCGAAGACTGCGCGGGCTTGCCGGCGTAAGAGACGCGGGCGGCGTCTCGATGCTCCCCCTCACGCGTGGATTCGCGTGGACGGACTTCACCGTCGAAGGCTATGAGAGCCCGGACGAGCGCGAGCGCATCGTCGCCGATGTACATATCGCGACGCCGGGCTACTTCGATGCGATGGGGGTCGCCGTTCTGGCCGGCCGCTCGTTCCGAGAAGAAGACGGAGACGAGCCTCCCGTCGTCGTGATCAACCGAGACTTCGCGGAGCGTTTTTGGAGTATCGAGGACGCGGTCGGAAAGTGGGTCGGACGGCGCCCGGACGAGCGCGCCCGGATCATCGGGGTCGTGGAAAGCGTGAAGCAATATGGCCTCGACGCGGACCCACGCTTGGCGGTCGTCTACCCGCACAAAGCGAGCGGCCGACGGACGCTCTACGGCGTCATCGGTGTAAACGGAGATCCGTTGTCCTTCGCCTCCGCGGTTCGTGAGGAGCTCCGCGCCATCGACCCTTTGGTGCCGGTCTATGGCGTGCGCTCGATGCAAGATCGCGTGGCCCATTCATTGGCGAGACAACGCTTGCTGACTTATTTGCTGAATGGGTTCAGCTTCATCGCATTGACCCTCGCGACGATTGCGCTTTATGGCGTCCTCTCGTTCACCGTCGCCACGCAGACGCGCGAGCTTGGAATTCGGAAAGCGCTCGGCGCACAGCGCGAGAATATCTACCGCCTCGTCTTCCGTTCCGCGGGTATCGTCACCGCCTCCGGAATCGTGCTCGGCGTGCTCATCGCCGTGGCATCGACACGCTACGCCGCAGGACTCGTCTACGGTGTGAGCACGACGGACGCACTCACCTTCGTTCTCGCCGGAGTCATCGTAACGAGCGTCGCGGCCGTCGCGAGCTTCGTCCCCGCCCGCCGGGCGGCCAACATCGACCCGGTAATCGCGCTGAAGCAAGATTGAGCGCAGGCGCTCAGACGGTCGCGGCTTATGCTTAGCTTCCGATCCGAAGCCGATTCTCGACGGACAGAACGCCGGGCGTGGTGCGAATGATGACCTCGGCCTTCTGACTCGCCATCTTGTTCATCACCACGCCTGTCAACATCACGCGTGCGTTCTCCACGATGATGTGGATCGGCGGGATGGCCATCGCCGCGAAGTCGGAGAACATGGGGTCGCGGTAGAGTCGATTCACGAGGCTACGCCTCAAATTGTTGTCCTGCATCGAGTTCGGCAGAACTTTGATCTGATTCTCGAACTCCTTGATCCCGAGTACTTTGTGCATCTGTTGCTCGATGCGGTCTTTCTTGAACGGCTCGGTGACAAAGCCCATGAGAACGACGCTTCCATCCTTGACGATCGCGCCGGCGTCGTCGAAGACGGACATATTCGAATAGCCCCGGATCTGCTTGACGACATCCAGGCCGAGATGGTTGTCGCTCTCCGCTGACGAAATCTCGACGTCGACGTCGACGGTCTCGACCTCTTCTTGAGCGAGCGTGACCTCGATCGCCTTGTCCTGTTCAAAGATATTGCGAACCGCGCCGGTCAACAGGGCATTGTCGCCTCGGATCTCGACCTTGAGCGTGATTTTCTCTTTCTTCAGGGCCTTTTTGATCGACTCCTGAATTTCTTCCGGGCTCCTCTGAGCTAGAACCGAGGCCGAAAGCGAAAGCGCTGTCAGAGACAGTAATAAGGTCTTGATAGAGTTGGGCATCGTCATCTCCCGATTTCGATTGTAGCCTATTTCTTTCGGGCGGGCGGCCGAGCGGGTTTGGGCTTCGGCACGAAGTTCTCCGGAAGATGCGACTCGAAACCCGAAGCCTGTCGGTGCCCTCCGTTCGCGAAACGTCGAGCGATCTCCGAGACGTCGAAGTCGGGACGCGAGCGCAACGACCACTGGCGCACCCCGTCGCCGCGATCGAAGTACATCGCGGCGAAGGGCGCGTCCGGGTGACGTCGAAGGAGCTCCTCTCCCACCTCGGAGCCGAGGAGCGGAGCATTTGCGACGGGAACTCGGTACCCGGCCATATTCTCGAACCGGGCCTGGTCGCTGAGGATCCCGACTTGCTGTCGCTGATATCGCAAGATGGACGCTCCGTCGACGGCGAGCTTGGCCGGCTCGAGACGGCTCCACAGCTCGAAATCCATTTGTTCGGCCGAAAGGGCGGCGGAGACTTCGCGGCTCCTGGGAAGCTCGTGACGCCACAGATCGCGGTCCATCACGTAGCGTAGTAGCTCGGGGACAGGCTCGCCAGGGTGGAAATACTCCCAGGAGAGCACGGCGCCGCTCTTCTCATTGTCGAAGTGGGCGAAGTCGAGGCCAACGAGCTCGGCCTCCGCGGTCTTGTGGTGGTCGATGACGGTGAGCGACTCCATGCGCGCGGCGAGGTCGACGATGACCGCTCGCGGGTAGCAGAAGTCGAGGATAAAAACCGTGGCGGCGCGTGGGAGCGCAGGTGGCGGGTTACCGTGCCGCACCGGCAGATAGGAGCTGTCACGCCCGAACTTCCGCCACGCCGCCCATGCGGCACCGAAGCCGTCGAAGCAGTTTGCATGGTACAAGACGAATCGTCGCACCAGCGGATCCTAACCCACCAGCCAGTTGCCAACCGAACCGCTTGTGCTAAAATCGCGAGATCTGCGCTGCCTCGATCTACTGCAGCAAGGCGCAGATTCTCCAAAAACCACCCGCGAAAGGATGATTCCCAACATGAAACGTGGTGTAGCTCTCTTTTTGTCGCCCTTGCTTCTCGTAGCAATCATCAACGGCTGTGGCGACAGCGGCGGCTCGCCCCCCACCGGCTCGACTCCAACTGGTCCGACGACCGGCTCAGGCGACCCTTCGCTAACCGCTCCCAGTCCGCAAACACCCGTGGTCGGGGGGATGGTCGACAACGTACAACCCCAACTCACCGTCGCTAACTCCGTTGGAGGCTCGGGCGCAAGGACTTATGCGTTCGAAGTAGCCATGGATTCAGGCTTTACGCAGATCGTCGCCTCGGAAGGCGGCGTACGCGAGGGGCTCGGCGGCGTGACGAACTGGATGGTCGTCGAACAGCTCACGGCCGACATGCAATATTTCTGGCGCGCTCGAGCCAACACTTCCGCCGGTGCCGGCCCTTTTTCGACGACCGCGAATTTTCGCGTCCGCGGAGGATTCCGCAATGATCGCGCCTCCGGCGGTATCGCGGTCTTCGATCCTCTCAACAACGGAGGCTCGGTCGGTGAAGTCGTCGGTGGACGCTTTCTGGACAATGGCTGGCAGGCGACCAGTCACACGGATTGCATCCGCTACAACGTCCCCACACTCCAAGGAGAAGGCCTGCTCGAGTTCGAGACGACGAATGTGAGCAGTCCCAATCCGGCACCGGGAAAACGTATGCTCGTCAGCATGTGGGATCCGTCGAAAGGCGATTACACGACGAACGCGTTCCGGATGCATCTCCAGAAGCTGGACGAGAGCACCGCCAAGTTCAACGACGTCCGATTCCGATGGATTTCACGCGGCCAAGAAGCTAATACAGGTATCAGCTTCTACGATTTCGAGCCGCAGATCGTCTATTCGTGGCGGATCGAGTGGGGCACGTTCCCGGGCATCCCCAACGCCCAGCACGTGAAGGTCTTCCTCGACGGCTTCGAGATACTGACCCGCAACTACGACAAGCCCTACACGCCGAATCCTCACTGGGTGGAGCTTGGGAACTGCGACCGCGGGGAAACGTTGGAGCAGGCTATCTGGTCCAACGTCCGTATCGGAACTCGCTAGCGAACGCGCGGTGAAGTGGGGCAAGCGGCCTCACTTCACCGCAGCTTTGCGCTACTCCGTCTCTTTGGCCTTGACGAGGTCCGCTCGATTCAGATGGATCTTGTCGAAGCTCTCCGACGAGATCACGTAGTACCACGGAGCGAATCGCGCCGATAGCTCGGCCGCCTTGTCCTGGCCTTCGGTGACGCTCTCTTCCCACCTCGTGTGAGCGTCGGCGAGCGACTTGTTCTCTTTGTCCTCGTCGGTAAGCTCGCTCTGCTCCTTGCCCTCGAACGCCGTGTTCGGGGGCATCGGAGGCTCGGGGAGCGCGGCCGCGTCGAACTCGGCGGTGATAAAGAGATAACGGTTCTCACCGGGCCCCGAGCCTTCGGACTCCGTCGACTCCGCCCCGGCGCTAATGGCCTCACCCGTGCCGAAGAGAACTTCACCGAACCGAAGCGTATAGGACACGCCTTCATTGGTGCGTACGACGACCTCGCCTTCGTTCGACAAGAGGTCGCCCGTTCGGGTCAGGTAGTAGCCACGGTTCTGCAGCGACAAGACGTCCTCGCGAGAGATCGTGAGTCCGGACAAACGCTCACCGATGCCATCCGGCTTCGGTCGAACGCCGACGATTGACAGGCCGGAGACGCCCGCCAGCATGTCGTTCATCTTCGTCGAGTCGACTTCTTGGTTCGCTCGCATGCCGTCGGCTTCCCAGGTCGCGTCGTTCTTCGCGAGCTCAACCGTGTCGCGCTCGTCCACCATGTAAGTGCGCTCATCGATCGAGTAGTCTTTCAGAACGACCTGGTCGATGTTGGCCTGGGTCGCCTGCAGCAGATCGCTCTCGATCCAGTCTTCGAACTTCGTCGAGATCTCGAAATCGATCTTCGACGCATAGACGCGCTTCTGGCCGGGCACGCGAACGAAATTGAAGTTCTCGCGGCCTTCGACCTCGTTGCCGATGATCAAATCAGCGAGCACGACGTCGTTCTGCCCACGGATGGTGACCCTCTTGCCACGACCGGTCAATCCCCCTCCGGTCTCGTCGAGCGGATCGAGCACGCCTAGAACCTCGTGGTCCGAGACGTTGTCCGAGCGGAAGTCGTCCTTGACGATGGTGATGATCCCCGCGGCCGTCTGAGCGAGACGCTCTTCGCCGTCGGCAACGTATTCATGATGAGAAGGGATCGTCCACAGACCATTGTCGTTGGTTACTTTGAATGGCCGCGCTGCCGCCGTTTGGGCGTCGAACTCGATCACCTCCAGCGTCATCGCGACATTCGGGTCGTTGAAATCCGGGAAGAAGGCCTCACCCTGGTCGAGAAACGCGCTCGGGGTTATGTTGCGCGGTGCGGTCGCGATCGCCAAGACCGACAGGAGCAGCGCGGCGCCTGCGAGAGTCTTCGTTAGCTTGAGCTCTGTCTTTTCTTCGGTTGCCATTACGCTCCCTCCCTCAATCGGTGGGCTGCCACCGCGCCCGCACGGGCACGTTCTTGGCGGCGAATGAAAATGTAGACGCCTAGCAGGAAGACCGGTATCGGCGGCAACAAGACCGCCAGCGATCGGATCCCGCTCTGGATGCGCCGGATCTGCGCTTCCATCTCTTCCTCGCTCGCGCGGATGTCGAGCTCTTTCTTCGCTTCGATATTGGTCTTGTCGACCTCGAAGCGTCGATTCTCGACCTCCTGAACGTTTCTAGCCATGATCTCTTTCGTCTGGTTATCGAGGTCGTCCCGGTTCCGGATCTCCGCGACCTTGGCGTCGAGACGCCCTTGCGCTTTGGCCAGCTCTTCGTCCGCACGCATGCTCGCCGCGGCCTCTTCCTGGGTGCGGCGCTCGATGAAATCACGCGTCTGGTTCTCTACCCGCGCAAGCGTGCGATGGCGCACGCGGCGATTGCGGAGCGCGACGAACGATTCGTCGCCGACGAGTGTATCCATCGCGTTCAAGAAGAACGTGACGTTGTCGAAGTTCAAGTTCCCGGGGCCGATGCGACGGATCTCGAAGAACTGCTCCGACACGAAATCGATGTCCGTCATCACGATGACGTGGAGCGGGCTCGGGGCGGAAGCTCCCGCTTCTTGTGCGCCGCTATCCGCTTGGCCGTCGGAGTCCTCGCTGAGATCCGAGGCCGCGGCACCGCCTTTGATCTCGGCTGCGAGCGTGTAGGTCATCGGATCGGGTTGATGCGGCAAGTTGCGATTGAGCGCCGCCCCGAGAAAATTCCTCTGGACCATCTGGAAGTACGGAAACCGGCCCGAGAACGCTCCGGATTTGAGCAACGGCCGATACGTCAAGCCCTCCGCTGCGCCCGATTCGATGCTGCCGGGATAAAGGAGCACCATCTGTTGCAAGTCTGCCGTCGCGGTATGCGCCTGGTTGAACACTTCGGGGTTCTGGTTTCCCTCACCGAGGAACACGACCTCCGGAGGAAGGTGCGCAAGATCCGGGTGCGGGTTGTAGGCATCCCAGGTGATGATGGACGGATCCCAGCGGAACCCGAGCCCCGCCAAGAAGGAGCGGATGTCTCCTTTGGGTTGCGGCGGCGGCTGCCCCTGCTGCATGAACGGGTTCTGACTCGCGCCGGGCTGCTCCGATGGCGCCAGCCCGAGATTGACGATGGGTAGTGGATCGACGAGCAAGAGCGTCGGGGTCCCACCATGGATCATCGCCGCGACCGTATCCATTTCCTGCTGCGTCAAAGAAGAGGGGAGGGCGATCATGAGCCCGTCCACTTCCTCGGTAATCTCGCCCGAGGGAGTGATCTGGACGACTTCGTACTGCTTGCGAAGCTCTTCGACCACCGACCAGGAAGGTGTGCTCTGCATCGTCTGAAAGTCGAGACCGCCGAACAACCGCAGCTGCGTATTGATGACGCCGATCTTCTTGCGCTCCGTATTCGCGACGACGCGAATGCTGCGCGCGATCTCGTACTCGGCCGGCAGGCCGCGGTCGAAGAACGGAATCACTTGCTCTTCACCGGCGGACGTGAACGCGAGCCCGAGAAACACTTCGGAGAACCCGGCTCGAGCGCCCTGCAGGTTCGGGATCTCACGAGGCTGGATGCCGAACTTCTCTCTAGCCTCACGAGCCTCTTCCGAGAATGGCTCCGTGTCGTAGATGGCGACCTGGACACGTCCGCCACTCTTCGAGTTCATCTCCTTCAACAGCCCGACGACGTTCACACGCGTCTGCACATACTGCTCGGGCACTTCGGGGCTGATGAACGCCTGCACGAAGACCGGGCGGTCCGTGTCGATCTGCTGTAGGAGATCGCGGGTCTCACGACTGAGCGAGTGAAGTCGCTCGGCGGTGCTATCCACGCGGAGCCCGAGTCGATCGACGATAGAGGTCCCTGCTACGAGGATGACCGCAACCGCCGCGACACGGATCAGTTGATGTGTCGACATCTTGACGCCTTCGACCTGGCGGGGCCAGTGCCGGCGGCTGACGAGCAGGACATTAATATAAATGAAGAGTGCCGTCACTCCGGCGAAGAACAAGAGCCCGGTCAAGCTGATGACGCCGCGGCCGAAATCGTCGAAGTGGTAGAAGACGCCCAACGGCTCGACGAGCCTGGCGAGCGATTCGCTCAACACGGCAGCGGCGCGATCGACGAAGACCCCGAGTCCGCAAAAGATGGCGCCGAGGATGAACGCGATCGTGACGTTCGACGAGAGCTGCGACGCCACCATCCCGACGGCGATCAATGCCGCGCCCACGAGCCAGAAGCCGAGATAGTTCGCGAACATCAAGCCGACGTCCGGGCTTCCTAGCCAGAGGAGGACGAACACATGGCTTACCGAGAGAACGAGTGACACCGTGTAGATCGCGAGCGCCGCCTCGTACTTCCCGAGCACGACCTCGAGATCGGTCGCAGGGAGCGTTAGCAAGAGCTCATCCGTGCCTTGTTTCTTCTCCTCGGCCCATACCGACATCGTCAACGCAGGCACGAAGAAGATCAGCAGGTAGGGAAACACGGCGTTGAGCTGATCGAGGTTGGCAAGATTGTTGAGGAAGAATCGGTCTTGCCAGAAGGCAGCGGCCGCACTCAGGAAGATGAACAGCGTAATGAAGACATAGCCGGTCGGGTTGCTGAAATACATCCGCAGATCACGCTTCGCGATCGCGCGGACGACGTTCCAATTGATGTTCTTGATCATGATGCCTTCACCTCGGAGCTTCCGGCCGGATTGGTGAGCCGGTAGAACGGCTTTTCGAGCGAGCCGTCCTCCTCGAGCTCTGACGGCGCGCCTTCGAACACGAGATGCCCGTTGTGCACGAACAAGACGTGGTCGGCGATGGCGTCCACTTCCTGAAGAATGTGTGTCGAGATCAATATGGTCTTGGAGCTTCCAAGCTGCTTGATGTTGTCCCGAAACTGTTTGATCTGATTCGGATCGAGGCCGGCGGTAGGCTCGTCCATGATCAGCACATCGGGATCATGAAGGAGGGCTTGGGCAAGTCCGACCCGCTGCCGAAGGCCGCGCGAGAGCTTCCCGATGGGCTTTTCCAGCACTTGCTGGAGCGCACAAAGCTCGCGTACCTCGTCGATGCGTCCGCCGAGCTTCTTCGGATCGATCTCACGTGCCTCTCCGAAGAACTGGAGCAGCTCGAGCGGCGTCATATCCAAATAGAGTGGGCCGTTCTCGGGGAGATATCCAAGGCGTTTGGATGCCTGGATGCGCTCCGTGTGCACGTCCAATCCGGCGATGCGGGCGGTGCCGCGGCTGGGCGCGAGATAGCCCGTGAGCATTTTCATCGTCGTCGTTTTCCCGGCGCCGTTCGGCCCAAGAAACGCGACGATTTGCCCCTCCGGTATGGAGAAGCTGATGTCCTCGGTAGCGACGAAAGGGCCGTAGTATTTGGTGAGTCCACGAGCCTCGATCATCGGCTTCGACGATGTGTCCATCGAGCGAGTACCTCCGTATTGAGATGGTCTTTTCAGCTGACTTGGATGACCCGGCCAGCGGACGGACCGGAAAGCCGGGAAGGCAAGCCCCGGCCCGACCGGCAGATTCTAACCAATGCCTTTCATCGAGACAAGTCGGAAGCGGTCCGTAAACGATAGGAATAAAGAGGTTAATCAATAGTCTGAAACATGAGGTCCAAAAAGACATAAACTCGACGTTCTCCAGACGATGAACCCTCGGAAGCGCCGCCTCGTCCCGGAAGTCGTGCAGTCCTCAGCGATGGATTGCGGTCCCGCGGCCCTCAAGTCCTTCGTCGAAGGCCACGGCGTTCCGGTGAGCTACGGACGCCTGCGCGAAGCGTGTCAGACCGACGTCGACGGAACCGCCATCGAGACCATCGAAGGCATCGCCAACGAGCTCGGCGTTCCGGTCGAGCAGGTTCTGCTGCCAAAAGATCTCGTGCTCCTCCCGGAAGCCGAGGCGCTGCCATGTGTGGCCGTCATGCGCCTTCCAAACGGCAACACGCACTTCGCGGTGATCTGGAGCGTCTTCGCAGGCATCGTCCAGATGATGGACCCGGCGACCGGGCGGCGCTTCGTCACGACGAGGCAGCTATTGCATGAGCTCTTCGAGCACCGGATGAGCGTCCCGGCCGAGGACTGGCGGGAGTGGGCGGGCTCGGAAGAGGGACGCGCTCTGCTCGACAAGCGGCTTCGAGCGCTTGGTATCTCGAGTGAGGCTGTTGCGGATCTTCTCGACACGGCGACGAAAGACGAGAGCTTTCGCTCCCTGGCAGCGCTCGACGCCGCCTCACGTGCGGTGCGAGCGATGATCGACTCCCGCGCTTGCCGCAAGGGGCGTGAAGCCGGCCAGCTCGCACAGCTTCTCGTCAAGGACAACGGCGCGGCCATCCCGAAGAGCTACTGGACGGTAAGCCCCGCGGAGGACGGCGAAATCCAGATCAGAGGCTCCGTGCTCCTGAGGCTCGATAGAGCCGCAGACCCGAGCGCGGAGCCGAGCGTATCGTCATCGCCCGCCATCGAGGCGGCCCGCCGAGAGCAGCCGGCCCGACCTTCGAGGGAGCTCTGGTCGTTTCTCCGCCGAGACGGCGTCCTCACCCCGATGGCACTCACGGCGGCATTCTTCGCGGGGGCGGTGGCGATCGTCATCGAAGCGCTTCTTTTTCGCGCCCTGTTGGAGCTCGCGCCTCTTTTCGGACTCTCCGAGTACCGCATCGGCATCGTCGCGGCCCTTGGGGCGTTTATGCTCGTCGCGCTCCTCGTGGACTACGCTGCGGTCACCGGCGAGCTTCGACTCGGACGCCGTCTCGAAGCGCGCATCCGGATCGCGTTCCAGTCCAAACTGCCGCGTTTGGGAGATCGCTACTTCCGTAGTCGCCTGACGTCCGACATGGCGGAGCGCAATCACAGCATCCACCTCTTACGCACACTCCCGGAGCTGGGCGGACAACTCCTGCGCTCGGTTTTCGAGCTCGTCCTCACCGCGATCGCAATTGCATGGCTCGAGCCTACGGCGGCACCGATCGCGCTCCTCGTCCTGGGCGCTTCCATTCTCATCCCACTGGTGGGCCAGCCGCTCTTTCAAGAACGCGACCTCAGAGTGCGAAGCCACGTCGGCGCGCTGAGCCGGTTCTACCTGGACGCTCTCCTCGGGTTGGTACCGCTACGCGTGCACGGGGCGGAGCGGGCGATACGCTCCGAGCACGAGAGCCTCCTCGTCGAGTGGGCCCGAGCCCGGCTCGGACTACAGCGGACGGCCGTGACCATCGAAGCCATTCAGTTTTGCGTCGGCTACGGACTCACGGTTTTACTGTTGTTCTCGTTTCTCCAACAAGGCGGCGAGCCGGCGGCCGTGCTCCTCTTGGCCTACTGGGCACTCAACCTGCCCGCGATCGGTCTCGATATCGCGCGTCTCGCGTGGCGCTATCCGGAGCATCGCAATACGACCTTGCGTGTCACCGAGCCGCTCCACGCACTCGAAGAAAGGCACCAGGCCCCACCCGACGTCGAGGACAGTGACTCCATTCAGGAAGGCGCCACCTCTATCCGCATGGAAGACGTGACCCTGCGAACGTCCGGCCACGTCATCCTCGAGCACATCAAGTTCGCGATCGAGGCCGGCGAGCACGTGGCCATCGTCGGCCGCTCGGGGTCGGGCAAGACGAGCCTCCTGAGCCTGCTCCTCGGCTTCAGCTTTCCCGACGAGGGGTATGTGCTCGTTGGTGACGAGGTGTTGACCTCGGACCGATTGGAGCTACTACGGACGCGAACCGCATGGGTCGACCCGGCGGTTCAGCTCTGGAATCGAAGCCTCGTCGACAACTTACGTTACGGCAACGAAGACGCCGAAGCGGCAACGCTCACAAAAGTGATCGAGCAGGCTGAGCTTCGCTCAATCCTCGAGATGCTTCCCGAAGGGCATCAGACCCGTCTCGGTGAGGGGGGCGGCCTCGTCTCCGGCGGAGAGGGACAGCGTGTGCGATTCGCGCGCGCCTTGCTGCGACCCGGCGTCACCCTGGCATTGCTCGATGAACCCTTTCGCGGGCTCGGCAGAGACCAACGCACCCGGCTTCTCCAGAAGGCGCGTCAACACTGGCGCGACGCGAGCTTGCTCTGCGTGACGCACGACGTGCGCGAAACCGAGAGCTTTGACCGCGTGCTCGTCATGGAGGGAGGACACCTCGTCGAGGACGGAGCACCTCAGACACTCGCCGCCGATGCGGATTCGCGCTACCGCGCTCTCCTCGATTCGGAAACGGCGCTCGACGCCTTGTGGTCGGATAGCTCGTGGCGCCAGTTCGAGATTGGCGACGGCGTGGTTCAAGAACATGAACCGGAGCCGCCGGCATGAGTCTCGCCCATACCTGGACCCGGGAAAGGCTCGGTGAAGGAATCTACGCGCTCGCCCGAACCGGCGCGAGTACCTTGGCGAGCGACGAGCCGCCGACGGCACCGGCGGCGGACGACGAGATGACCGAGTGGGTCGATGCGGCGGCGCGATGGATTGGCGTGGAGGCGATCGCGATGAGCGTCCCGCATCCCGAGCTCGCCACGTTTCTCGGCAGCGTGGCGTCGGCCGTGATCCGACTCGACAACGACCGTTTCCTGCTCGTGGTCTCGACGCGTCGTCATAGCCTGCGCGTGCTCGGGGACGACGGACGGGTTCGCAGCGTGTCGCATGCCGATGTCACCCGCGAGCTCGAAGGCCGTTTCGCCGAGACCGCGCGCCACGAGGTCGACTCTCTACTCGAGCACGTCGAGCTCTCCGCCCCCGGTCGAGCCCGCGCACGAATGATCGAAGACCGACTCCATGACGAGAGCGTCGGCGACATCTGGATCCTTCGCTCGCCTCCCGCCACGAGTGTCGCCGAAGACCTGCGCCGCGCACGCCTACCCGGACTCTGCGCCGGGTTCGTTCTCTCGTTCTTGATCGACTACGGATTGTTCATCGCTTCTTGGTGGCTCATCGGACGGGGCGCTCTTCGCGGCCAGATGGACGAGGGCTGGCTCGCGGCGTGGGCGCTCATGTTCGTCACAATGGTGCCCTTCCGCATGCTCGCCACCTGGTACGAAGGCAAGATCGCCGTCGCGGCCGGCGGGCTCCTCAAACAGCGCCTGCTCATCGGCGCGATGCGACTCGACCCCGATGAGACGCGGAAGGACGGCGTCGGGCGCCACCTCGCACGGGTGCTCGAGTCCGAAGCCGTGGAGACGCTCGCCATGAATGGCGGGCTGGTATCGGCCGCGGCAGCCCTCCAGCTTGGCGTGAGTGCCGTCGTCCTCGCTCTCGGATCCGGCGGGATCGTGCACTCGCTGCTCCTGGTGATGACGGCAAGCCTCGGCGCTGCCGTTTCGTGGCGTTATTACGAGAAGCGGGGAGCGTGGGTCTCTTCGCGACTTCGCATCAGCCACGACATCGTGGAACGGATGGTCGGGCACCGGACGCGACTCGCCCAGCTTGGCCCGGAGGCCAGACACGAGAGCGAGGACGTGCACCTCTCTTCTTATCTCGACGACTCTCGGAGCGCGGACCGCATCCACGCGCGACTCGCAGCGCTCCCGCGGGTCTGGCTACCGGTGAGCCTGATCGCGTTCGCTCCCGGCTTCATCCTCGGCGAAGCGACGTTGAGCGGGCTGGCAGTCGCGATCGGGGGCACGCTCCTCGCCTATCGCGCGCTCCTGAGGCTGGTCGACGGCATACCGGACCTCCTCGACGCCGCGATCGCCTGGCAGCGGATCGCGCCGCTCTTTCACGCCGCCGGGCGCGTCCCGCATCGCGGCGACCCGAGCTTGCTTCGTCTGGCCCGCCCGTCCGAGCGAGCCGACGCCGAGCCGCCACGCCTCGAAGCGAGCGAGCTCACTTATCGCTATCCGTCTCGGACCGAGTCGGTCATCCGCGGTGCCAGCTTCACGATTCAGGAGCGCGACCGCGTGCTCCTCACGTCGCCATCGGGCGGAGGAAAGTCCACGCTCATCTCGCTCATCAACGGTATCCGCCGCCCGGCGACGGGCACTCTCTTCTTCGGAGGCGTCGACCGCTACAGCCTCGGCGACGAAGCGTGGACTCGCCGCATCGCAACCGCACCGCAGTTTCACGAGAACCACATCTTCACCGAAGTCTTCGCGTTCAACGTGCTCATGGGGCGACGCTGGCCACCGGAGCCCGAAGACTGGCACAAAGCAGAGTCACTCTGCCGCGAGCTCGGCTTGGGCGACCTTCTCGACAAGATGCCCGGTGGCATGAACCAGCTCGTCGGCGATACCGGGTGGCGCCTCTCGCACGGCGAGCAAAGCCGCGTGTTTCTCGCGCGAGCGCTGATGCAAGGAGCGCCGCTCGTCATGCTCGACGAGAGCTTCGCCGCCTTGGACCCGGATACGTTGCGAATGGCGCTCCGCTGCGCTCAGCTCAACGCGGAGAGTCTACTCGTGATTGCTCACCCCTGAGACGAGAGCTCTCGAAACAACCACGCGCGGGCAGACGCCCAGTGTCGTTTTACGGTGCCGGTAGAGATTTGAAGGACGTCAGCAGTCTCTTCCAGCGTCAATCCGCCGAAGTAACGGAGCTCGACCACTTGTCGCTTCAGCGGCTCCTTCGCCTCGAGACCATCCAAAGCTTCGTCGAGAGCCAGGATGTCGACGCTTTGTGCGGCGTGTCCTTCGAGGATGAGCTCCAGCGGAACGCGGCGCGCATCACCGCCCCGCTTGTCGGCTCCGCGGCGCCTTGCATGCTCGACAAGGACCCGCCGCATGGTACGCGCCGCCAAGGCTAGAAAGTGAGCCCGGTCTTGCCATTGGATGTTCGTCTGATCGACGAGCCGGAGATAGGCCTCGTGAACGAGCGCGGTTGGTTGCAGCGTGTGGCCGAGGCGCTCGCGTCGCAGGTAACGACCCGCCATCCGTCGGAGCTCTTGGTACACCAGCGGGACGAGAGCATCGACCGCGGCTTCGCTTCCTGCCCGAGCCTCCTTCAAGAGCTCAGCGGGTGCTTCCGCGCTTGGCGCGGGTCCACTATCCATGAGCCTACGGTTCCATATCTCCTCGGAACGCGCAACTCGCTCTGAGGCTCGCTTGATTTGGTCCCGGTTTTTCCGTATACCACCGATCCCGGTAGTTCCGACCGGGTGGCTCAAGCGGGAAAGGACACCATGAACGAGGATCGCTCGGCTAAGGTCGACCGCCTCCTGGAAGAAGCGATCGCGGAGAAGAGCGAGGACCGCCTCGCCTACTTGCAGCGTGCGTGCACCGACGACGCGCTTCGCGCCGAAGTCCTTTCGCTTTTGAGCTGGCACGAGCGTGCCGGCGATTTCCTCGAAGAGCCCATCGTCTCGCTCGTACCGAGCGAGACCGACGAAGAGCCTGCTTTCGTTGACGGACAGATCGTCGCCAACCGCTTCGAGATCATTCGACTCATCGAACGCGGCGGTCAGGGTGAGGTCTACCACGCGTATGACCGCGTCCTCGCCGAGGACGTCGCACTCAAAACCGTTCTCCCGGAAATATCCAACAGCACGGCTGCGAAGAAGCGGATGGAACAGGAGATTCGGCTGGCGAGGAAGATCTCCCACCCAAACGTGTGCCGAGTCCACGACGTGTTCCACCACTCCCACGACGAGCAAGCCGACGAGAGCTCGACGACGATGTTGCTATCGATGGAGCTATTGGCCGGCGAGACACTCGCGGCACTCCTTCATCGCGAGGCCCCGCTACCTTGGGCTCGGACGATTTCGAGCTTGAAAGACATTGCACGCGGCTTAGACGCGGCACACCACGAGGGTATCGTTCATCGTGATCTCAAGCCTGCGAACGTCATGCTCGTCGATGATGGCGGCGCGACGCGGGCAGTGATTACCGATTTCGGGCTAGCGGCAGGTGGCGACAGTAAGACATCCGCAGCACCCGGAAGTGACCCAAGCCCACGAGCCAGCGACGGCGCGGTGTGGGGAACGCCGGGCTACATGTCGCCGGAGCATTTCGCAGGAAAGAAGGCGACGCCGCAGTCCGACCTCTTCTCCTTCGGCGTGATCGCCCACGAGTTGCTCACGAGCGAGCGACCGGTAGCGCACGACGGCGACGGCGCCATTACCATCGCGGACGCTCCGAAGGACCTCGAAGCGCTCGTATCTCAATGTCTACACCGCGACGCGGCGAAGAGGCCTGAGAGCGCTGCGAGCCTAAACGAACGACTCGACAACGTCCGAAAAAGACAACGATGGCGAAAGACGATGCTCCGTTTCGCCGGTGCTGCGGCACTGGTCTCGGGTTTGTTCTTCGCCGCACTCGGCTACGAGTCGTGGCGACCGAAGACCATCGCATGGTCGAGCTACACCGAGAGCCAACAAGCGCAGGCCGCGATGAACGCCGGCCTCCAAGCGCTACGCGACGGCGAGAACATCGCGGCCATTCCCCACTTCGAGCGCGCTCTCGCCGAGGATGACGATTTCCTGCTCGCACGCGTGAAGTTGGTCGAGGCCCTCCTGAACACCGGCGACCACCGCCGCGCCGCCGGCGAAGTTGAGCAACTAGCGCGCTTTTCGCACGAGACCGGCAGCGACGTTCTGGAACAGGGGTTAGCAACGGCCGTAGTGGCGCGTTTCAATCTCGACTATCACGCAGCGTCAAAGCACTACGAAAGTCTTTGGGCGGGGAATCGCGACGACATCGACCTCGGGTTAACACTAGCGCGGGCGTACGAGGAAACGGGAGAGGCAGCGCGAGCACTCGAACAGTACGAAGCAACGGGACGTTTAGGCGTTGGAACCATAGCAAGTCTACTTGGGCGAGCGCGGAGCCTTGAGATAGTCGGCGATAGTAACGGGTCGATCGCATACCTGAACGAATCGAAGAGTTACTTAGCGAACTCTGGGCCCGAGGCCCAAGGAATGTTCTACTCAATCCGTGGCGTCGCAGAACGCCACTTGATGCGACTCGACCAATCAAGAAGCGATCTCAATCACTCGTGGGAGTTTCGACAAAGGATCGGCGACATACGTGGTCAGTCTGCGACACTCACCAACTTGGCGAGCGTTGAACAACGAGCAGGCAACCTGGAAGCAGCAAGCGTCGCTCTTACCCAGGCCCTCAGTTTGGCCCGACTCGCCGGAGACGTTACCTACGAATCGTTCGCACTCACCAATATGGGAGACGCCTCTCGCCGTCGCGGCCTTCTAAGAGAAGCATTCGCGTTCTACGGCGAATCCCTGGAAATCGAACGAGAGCGAGGTGAGTTCGTAGAACTTGCGAGTCGGCTCAGTAGCCTCGCAGTCGTTAATCTCGCGATGGGTCAGTACGGAGATTCCGTCGTCTTCTTGGATCAAGCTATGGACTATTCCCAGCAAGCCGGAGACTCTCAAACCCTGGCTCGTGCCTTCCACCTCCTTGGTCGAGTACGGCATTCGCAAGGCAAGCTTGAAGAGTCGCTTGCCGCGCTCCGACGTAGCCAGTCGACTTTCGCGGAACTCAGACTCACAGCGGAACGAGCGGATGTCAGTGTACGAATTGCCGAGGTCCATCTCCGACTGGGAGATCACTCAAGAGCGGACGCACTCTTGCAAAGCAATCTCAGTGATGCTGTTGAATCGCTCGACCAGACGACTTCGATTCGAGCAGGAATAACGGACGCGGAACGCTACATCGCTTTAGGGGATCACGACAAAGCACTTGATGCATTGGAAAACGCCAGGAGCCGACTGCGCTTCTGCGACAAGAAAGTGGTTCTCATGCACGCATTGACGGAAGGTGTTCTCCAGCGCATCGTCGGAAACCATACCGACGCTCTATCGATACTGACCGATGTACTCGAGGAATCCAGAGAGCGAGGATACTTCGATGAGACGATCCGTGCGCTAGTCGAGATCGCGCGTGCGTATCTTGATGAAGGGAATGTTTCTGCCGCGCGAGGATTTCTAGACGATGCCATACGTCAAGCCAAGGACACCCGAGCCCGGCCGCGGCTGGCCGAAGCATCCGTTCTAATGTCGGAACTCGCCTTGGCACAAGACGACAGCGAAAGCGCTGAGACATGGGCCCGGCGCGCTATCGAAGAAGCGACGGCGTACTCAGGTCGACCAGTCCTATTCCGAGCCCACGCCGCACTAGGCGCGTCGCTCGTCGGGCGAGGAGATTCGTCCGACGAGAACGCAGCGTTCGCCGAAGCGCTGAAAGTCCACGATTGGATAGCTCCGCGCATACCGCCATCACATAGAGATAGCTACCTGAATCGTGCGGACGTGAAACGAATCCTGAACGCGATAAACAGATAGGGTCTTATGTCGTTTTGGCAAAGTTTCATGAAAACCGGGGCGCCCGGGCAGAAAGACTAGTCCGGAAAAATTTCCTTGGCGCGTCGGTTGTGGGCGTTGAAAACTACCGCGATTGCACTATCAAATCGCGTTCGGCGCGCCAATTTCTTAGGTGTCGGCGCCGAGGAAAAACGTCCCCGCGCGGGAGCAACTTGACACTACGACAATTGTTGTTTATCGTAAGAATGAAATGCGTTTTAGGTGTGGGTATTTCATCACAAGGAGGAAAATTTCCATGAAGGTGAAGACCCGTATCCAAGCTGGACCCGGCCGCACTTTCTAGTCGCTCGGGATTTTTTTAGTCCACGGACTTCAAGCCCCGTTTCGGGGCTTTTTTTTTAGGGGGCTTGAGACCTCCCCAACCCTACCCTCATTGCTGCATAGCTTCATCGGCCGAAACCGAGGACACGGCCTTCTCGAGCTCGAAACGACTTGAGACCTCGGTCCCGATCGAGGCGGCCTTTTCGAGCAGCGGGGCACTACCTAGTTGTTCGGCCAAAGTTAGTGCGGCCGAAGACGCTTCCAGCGCGCCTTGAGATGCACCCATGCGAAGGTGCCCCTCCGCTAATACGAGATGTTTCTCTACCATTAAGGGTAGTAGTCGCCTTTCTTCAGCCCACCGAGTCGAGGACGCTAAACGCCCCAAGGCTTCACTCGGCCGGTCAAGCTGAATCAGCATCCGTCCGATCTCGATTTCGCTCGCGACGTTCTGTACTCCATCTCCGACATCTGCCGCAATTCGGGCGGCGTCTTCAAACGCGGTGAGAGCTTGGCCAAATTCCTTCCTCTCAGCGAGCCAAATGCCATAAACGTGAACTAGCTTCGCGTCCCGGCGCTGTAGCACGCCATCCGACAGTAATTGGCGAGCGATCGTCAGCTGCGCATCGGCCTCGTCTAACTCTTCCAGTCCGATCAGTGATTCGCCCAAAGCTACGTGGCTCTCGGCGACATACCACGTCAACCCAAGCTCTGTGAACGCAGCCAAGCTCTCGGTCGCTTCGTATCGAGCGTCATCGAATCGGCCCTGGGAAACGTAGACTTCCGCCAGAGCCAGCTGTGCGCTGGCAGTACCTCTCCGGTCGTCGATCTCTTGGTATATCGACAACGCCTGAAGAAGCGACTCAAGCGCTTGCGCGCCATCACCGAGATCAGAGTGGATCTTGCCTTCTATCTCAAGGTTGAGTGCCGTCTCGTACCGATCCTGTGCGTGGCCGAGATGAATTCTCGCCTGCGCTAGATACACGCGCGCGTCGGCAAACTGTCCCCGAAGGCGATGGAGACCAGCGATCGCATCTATGCGAACCGCGAGTTCTTTGTTATCCATTCGCTCAAGCTCAATCTGGAGCGAGCGCCGATAATACGCAAAGGCCGCATCTACATCACCGGCTGCTTCCACGGTTACGCCGAGTGTGTAGGCAGCGAAGGACTCCACTGCGACGTTTCGCATTTCCACCGCGAGGTCGAGCGCCTCCATCAGGTGCACACGAGATTCGTCGAGATCACCTCGAAATTGGTAGACCGTCCCGAGGTTCGTGAGAGTCGCAACAACACCCCGGGTGTCCCCTGTATCGCGCCGATGGCGAAGTGACGCCTCAAGCTCGACTATCGCCTCGTCGTACTTAGAAATATCACGAAACGCAACTCCTAGAATCGAGTGAAGCATCCCAAGAGTCTCGCCATCTTCCTGAAACTCTTCCACGGCCATCACACTCCGTAGACGCTCGATCGCCTCGGTCGAACGCCCATTCACAACGAGCGATCGACCCAACCCTAGAAGTGCTGCGCCATAGGAGGCGTCGATTTCGAGCACTTTCTCGTACATCTCAATCGACTCCTCTAGGTCGCCGAGTGTCTCGAGAGAGTTAGCCAAGCTGTACAACGCTTCCGGGTCATCGGGGTACATCGCGGCAATCTTGCGGTAGCTTTCCACTGCCACGTCGGGTTCGTCATTGATTCGGGCAGCGATCGCATGAATTTGGTAGCGCTCGTGGAGCGGAAGATCGACGTCGTCAGCCTGGGCCTGCGCTTGCACGATGGTTGACGCTGCGGCCGCATCGTCCCCGGTCTGAAAGTAGGCCTCAGCCAATCGCGCTAGGGCCATCGCGAAACCCGGGTCAACGGTGGTGGCTTCCACGAACAATGGGATCGCGGATTGGTTCGCACCCCTACGAAGTTGCTCCAGGCCACGGTTGTAGGCCATCAGGGCTTCAACCGCGTCCGTGGAAACCTCGGCGAGCGGGCGGTTGTTACGAAGCGATCGCGGGTCTAGCTTCTCCGAGACCTTCGTCGTAATCGTGTCCATCATGCTAAGGACTTCCGATGCTAACCCACTCACCTTGACCGGCTCGACGATGCCCGTCGTGCTATCGCGAAGGTTGAGATCGATTCGGATATCCCCGCCCGACTCGACGAATTGCCCGCTCAAGGTGTAGTCGGCTTTCGCGATATCGGCGACGACGCTGATGGTCTCATCGTCGAAGCGGGTCTCTGCTTCCTTGTCGAGCCCCTCGAGAATTCGGGCAATCTGCGATGACATCAATGGCCGCAAGGACTGAGATTGCGAGATGTCCGTGATGAGCATCTCCGGAATGCCGCTCGCAAGCCACCCAAGATCGTCGGAGCCCGTGGAGTTGTGGAACGGAAGGATCGCCAAGGTCGTTACGTTCTCAGCCGCGAGGGTCTCAGTTTGCTGAGTGAGGTAGTACCACGCACCGAGACCCAGCGACGCGACCATCATCGCCGCTACGAGCCAGCCGGAACGCCGGACGACGGCTTTCCGTGCACGGAGCCATACGGAACGGTCGACCTGCTCTCGCTCGAGATCCTCGGCAATCGCGTCAGCGCTCTCGTAGCGTAGCTCGGGGTCCACTTCGAGGCACTTGAGAATGATGCGCTCCAGGTACTTCGGAATTTCGGGATTGAGGTCTCGCGGGCTCGCCGGCTTGGTCTGAATCCGGGCAACGATCTTGGAGATCGGAGTATCGCCCTTGAACGGGGTCTCCCCCGTGAGCAGCTCGTAAAGAATGATGCCGAAGGAGTAGAGGTCCGATTGCGCGTCCGCGGTCTCGCCTTTGACTTGCTCCGGCGAGATATAGTCCGGCGTCCCCATCATCTCGCTCGTCCCGGTCATCGTCGCGGAGTCCGCGGTCCGCGCGATACCGAAATCCATGATGCGGATGTTCTTGTCGTTATCGAGCATGATGTTCTGCGGCTTGAGGTCGCGATGCACGACGCCTTGGCTATGCGCTTCCGCAAGCCCCGACAGCATCTGCTTCATGAACGACACGCTCTCCGCGACCGTGACTTTCGTACGTTCCTTCAGGATCTCGCCGAGGCTCTGGCCTTCGACGAGCTCCATCGTGAAGTACTTCATGCCCTCGAACTCACCGAGATCGTGGATGCGAACGACGTTCTTGTGCGTGATCTGCCGAGCGAGGATCAGCTCTTGTTTGAACCGTTCGAGGATCTCCGCCCCACCCTTTTCCATGCGGACCGTCTTCAGAGCCACGGGCTTGTCTAGCTCGAGGTCAAGCGCCTTGTAGACGCGTCCCATGCCGCCTTCGCCAAGCTTTTCCAGAATCTGGTAGCGCTCTCCGAAGCGGAAGAGTCGCGGCAGGTCACCGGTATATTCGAAGTGCTGGCTGGGCAACCGGTTCAAGGACTCGGGATGCGGCCGCTCTTCCTCTCGTGCGGCGCGGAGGAGGGCGTCGGTGTCACCCGTGCTCGGCGGCGCTCCGCCCACGAGAGAGATCTCGTCCGTCTTCTCCAAGCGATCTTGGTCGTCGACCTCCTCGGCTTCGCTAACAGCCGAGCCGAAAGCGTCAACGAGCAGTTCGTTGCAGAACGCGCACTCCATGCGGTCCGCATCGTTACTGCGGCCGCACGCTGGGCAATTCACGTGGAGCGACCCCCAAACCGAGATAAAGAGATTAAGTTGTAAGGTGTACTAATATTGTGCGGGTCGCTTTCCGGAAGATCAAGCCAAAGTTCGAAAGGACGTCCATGCGTCGGAACACAATAGCGCTGCTGGTCGCGTTAACCCTCTACGGATGCACAACCGAAAGTCCGCAAGAGCCGGTCGATGCGCGCCACTGGTTGAAGGGGAACCTCCACACGCATTCCTTCTGGAGCGACGGCGACGACTACCCGGAGATGGTCATCGATTGGTACAAGTCTCGTGACTACGACTTCATCGCACTCTCCGACCACAACGTGCTGGCAGCGGGTGAGCGCTTCATCAACATCGCCGAAAAGGGCGGCGAAGAGCTCTTCGAACGCTACCGACAGAGGTTCCCGGACTGGGCGGAGGACAAACGGGAAGGCGAATCGCATCTCGCGCGACTGAAAACCTTCGACGAGTATCGCGGGCGACTCGAAGAGCCAGGCTCGTTCTTGATCATCCAGGCCGAGGAGATCACCGACTCTTACGATTCGCGTTCGATTCACGTGAACGCGACCCACATCGCGGAGCGGATCGAGCCTCAGGGTGGGACCAGCGTCGCCGACGTCATGCAGCGCAATGTCGACGCCGTGCTCGCGCAGCGAGAGCGCCTAGGCCAACCGATGATGCCCCACATCAATCATCCGAACTTCGGCTGGGCAGTGACAGTCGAAGACCTGATAATGCTGGAAGGCGAGCGATTCTTCGAGGTGTATAATGGCCATCCGCTCGTACACAATGAAGGCGACGACGACCGCGTTGGAACGGAGCGCATGTGGGACATCCTCTTGAGCGAGAGAATCTCGCGCGGTGAGGACCTCATGTACGGAATCGCGGTCGATGACGCCCACAACTTTCATGACCTCGACGGTGAGCACTCGAACCCCGGCCGCGGCTGGGTCATGGTGTCGACGGACTCACTCGAGCCGGAAGCCATCGTGCTCGCGATGGAAGCCGGTGATTTCTACGGCTCGTCCGGTGTTACGTTGGCCGATATCGCGAAGGACGCAACCGGTCTCTCGCTTCGGATAGAGGCAGAAGAAGGCGTCGACTACCAGACGGTGTTCATCGGTACACGTAGCGGCTACGACACGACGAAAGAAGAGATCGAAGCTGTCGACGCTGCAGTGCGTTTTCGATATAGCGACGAAATCGGCGAAGTCTTGACGACTATCCCCGGGACATCGCCGCGCTACACTTTCGATGGGGACGAGCTCTACGTTCGAGCAAAGGTCACGTCGTCGAAACAGAAGGAAAACCCCTACAGCGAGGGCGAGCTCGAAGCCGCTTGGGTGCAGCCGGTGATTGTAGAAAGATAATCTATTGCATTACGCTTATTATTCTGGACCATGCTAGATAATCGTTGGAGTAACTATGGCAACTGATGGATCCTCACCGGCGCCTCCCAACACGCCGGCACCCGAGCCCGAGCTTCCGCCCTATGTTATCGAAGGGGCCCGCTCGAGCCGGTCTAAGTGCAAGACCTGCCGCAAGAAGATCGAGAAGTCCGTGCTTCGCCTCGGCGTGCTCATCGAAGGCCCCTACGGGACCGGTTATCTATGGCACCACCTGAACTGCGCGGCGAAACGTCGCCTCGACGACGTCGAGGAAGCGTACGCGCGCGAAGCCTGGAACGAAGCAAAAGAGGCTCCGGAAAAAGTCCCCACCATCGAAGAGCTCCGAGTCGTCAACGAGCAGGCGGAGGAGAAACGTCAAGCTCAGAAGCGGATCCCGTACGTGGAGGTCGACCCTTCCGGGCGCGCCAAATGCAAGCACTGCGGCGAGACTCTGGAGAAGGGTAGCTTGCGGGTCATACTCGGCCGCGAAGTCGAGTTCGGCTCTCAATTTCGGACGATGCCGATCCAGGTGCACCCTCGCTGCGTCGCGGACGAAATCGAGAAAGTCGACTGCAACACGAGCTCCGACGGGTTCGAGAAGTCCGTTCGGGACAGCCAGGGTCTCACGAAGGAGCAGCTCGACGCGGTTCTCGAAGAGGTCGGTGAGCTCCCCGAGGACCCAGAAGAACAGGACGACGCGCCGCCATCCTAGGCTTTGAGAGCGTCGAGAACGTAGTCGCCTTCGGCGAGGATCTCTTCTCCGTCGACCGAGAGCGACGTGTTCAGGCAGCAAAGCCCGAGATGGACGTTCGTCCGGTTCGCTCCTCGGAACATAGCGTCATCGTTGCTTCCCAGCTCAACCTGAACGTTTCCGTAGAACGCCTCGGCGTCAGCGCCTCCCCCGCCGGCAACGGGGAACTGCGCGATCTCGGCTGTCCACGCCGCACGCGGATCGGTACCGCAGCTGAGGTGGCCGGCGACGAACGCGTTCGGGTCACGGGCGGCTTCGAGAAACATCCGGATCAACTTGGCTTCGACTCCGCCGTCAAAGCGCACCGCCCTACCGTCTTCGAAGTCGATCGTGACAGGGCGATCGATGTGACGGCCGAAGTGAAATATCAGGTCACCCGTATCGAGCACGAGTCGCCCTTTCATCGACCCTTCGACGATGGCGACCTGGAACATCCCCGCACCCCAGAAGTCCAAATGGCCGGGAACGTCCGCGACCCCGTACGATGCGACACCGGGTCGACCGACGACGCTCATAGATAGCTCGGTACCGCCCGGGGACGTGATCCGGATCGTCTCGGCACCCTCGAACACGCCGGCGCCGGCTTTCGTTCGGGCGATGAGCGTGGGCTCGGCAACGAGGCGTTCCATGACGTGCGGGGGCACGACGGCCATGAGGGCGCGCTTACCCTTGGCGAGAGCTTCGCGCATCGCATCGCTGTAGTGGAGCGTGTGAGTCGTTGCGTAGACGATGAGCTCGGCGCGCTCGAAGACACTTCGCAGCACGTCCTCGTCATAGGGCTGACGGCTCGGGAGCACGACCTGAAACGCACCGGCGTCCAGTGACTGTGCGGCGCCCATACAAGCGGCAGCGTAGTTCGGGTCGAAGACCGCATCGGTCACGACCACCACCATCTCTCCGCTCTCGAGCCGACTGTGCTCGAGCTGGTGCTTGAAAACGGGAACGAGCTCGACCGCGGCTGCCGGGCTCGCGCGACGGTGTCCGTAGGGCATCAGGGAGTCTAACCCGGGTGCGTCGCACCGGAGGATAGAATGTCCGGACCGTCGCAAGACGCCGACTATGAACGCAGACCCTTCCACCCTTAGCTACTGGCCGTCGATAGCGGGCGCCGTGCTCGTCGCGGTCGTGCACTTGTGCACCCCCTGGTTCCGATTCATGCGCGCGCCGGACAATCCGTGGCTGCCCGTATCCGCAGGCGTCGCGACGGCCTACGTGTTCATGGACATCTTCCCGCATCTAGCGGAAGCCCGAGAAAAGCTGGAGCACGTCGCGGCGACGACTTTCTATGGTTTTCTCACCCACCACATCTATCTCGTTTCGCTGTTGGGATTCGCGCTCTATTTCGGTACCTTGCTGCTGGTCGAGGAGTTCCGAGAAGGGGCGCACGGTTCACAAACGTCGCTGCGGGAGGCGCCGTTCCCGGTCCAGATCGAGGTCGGTAGCCTGCACGCGTACCACTTTCTCATCGGCTACCTCATCACGGAGCGGCTTTACTCCGGAACAGCACCGGTCGTATTGTTCTCGGTCGCGATGGCCATCCACGTCTTGGGTTTGGATTCACTGCTGCGCGCGCACTTCCCCCGACTCTACGATCGGCGGGCGCGTTACTCGTTTGCAGCAAGCGTCGTCGCCGGTGCGGTGGCGGGAATCGCGATCGATATCACGGACACGACTCTGGCCTTGTGGTTCGCGATGCTCGCCGGCGGGATCATCGCCGTCTGCACCGTGCTCGAGATTCCACACGTGCGCACGAAGAGACAGTACGGCTTCTTCTGTGCGGGGGCGTTCGGTTTCGCGCTCCTGTTTATCGCAATGTAGCGACGATGGGTCAAAAAGGGTTGTGCGCGGTGAACGAGGTCCAGGGCAGATCGGAGTCGTAGTAATACTCTCTCCAGCGCGAGATCATTCCGTCGCGCACCTTGACGACGACGACGCCATGCGACGGCGTCCCGAAGGTGAAAGAGAACTCTCCGAAACCAATCTTCGTGTCGGGGTCATAGGCGAGGTGATGCCACTCCATGTGCATCTCGCGGTCACGGCCGCTGTCACCGCCGAAGAACTCGAACAAGGCCTCGCGCCCCCGAAACAGTTGCTTGTCCGGGGGCTCGCCGTAGACCGCATCCTCCGTAAAGCAGTCCGCGGCGCCACGGGCATCTCCTTCGTTCCACCCAACAGCGACTCGCTCCATCAGCGCCGAGAACTCGTCCCTTTCGCCTATCTCGGGCGCATCGGAGCCCGAGCAAGCGGCGAGCAAGGCGATGGCGACGAAAACCACCCGCGGGGTCATTCGCTCACGCTCCTGAACCGCCGCTCGACTTCAGAGCCGGCCGCTAGGTCGCGGGTCCAGTCGAAGCTCTCCGAGTCACGCATCTCGCTCACGGCTCTCAGCACCGGCGCCCACGCCGCGCGGGCGAGCGCGCCACCGATGCTCACACGTTTCGCGCCCGCCTCAGCTAGCTGCGATACGTTCACACCCTTCACCATGACACCAAGCACGTTGACCGGCTTAGTAAGCGCGCTCGTCACGGCCCGCACCTGGTCGAGGCTCGTCAGGCCGGGCGCGTAGAGCACGTCGGCGCCGGCGTTCTCGAACGCTTGCAGCCGTCGGATCGTGTCGTCCAGATCCTTTCGTCGATGGAGGAAGTTCTCCGCCCGCGCGGTGAGGGTGAACGGGAACGGCAGCTCGCGCGCCGCCGCCACCGCCGCGCTCACACGCTCGACCGCGAGCTCGAGCTCATAGATGGGCGAGGTCGCGTCCCCGCTAAAGTCTTCAATCGAGCCGCCAACGACACCGGCTTCCGCCGCTCGAGTGATCGTCTCAGCCGCGCGTTCGGGGTCCTCGGCATATCCGTTCTCGAGGTCCGCGCTCACCGGAATCGTCGTGGCAGCGCACAGCCTCCGGCAGTGCTCGAGCTTTTCTTCCAGGCCCACCTCACCATCGGCGCGGCCGAGGCTATAAGCGAAGCCGGAGCTCGTCGTCGCCAGCGCTTCGAAGCCGAGAGCTTCCAATAGGCGAGCCGAGCCCTCGTTCCACGGGTTCGGAATGATGAACGCGCCATCTCGGTGATGAAGCTCGATGAAGGCCCGTGCTTTCTCTGCTTGTGTCGTCATAGGGTTTCCGCCGAAACTATTCTGGCATGAAGCTCGAGCTCGCCGCTCTCACCTTTGCCGTCGCCACTTCTTTCGGGTCTACCGACGAGGATATCCGGGTCTCGAGGCATGCGCTGGTCGACGCTACCGCGAACCGCGACGTCATCGACGACTAGCTCCTTAAATCGCATACCAACAAGTACTTAGCTCTTGCTATTTCTATAATCTACACCTAATATACATCTATGGAATCGGCCACACTCGTACCCATGAGAACGCCCATTTACAGCGACAAGAGCCTTAGAAACGACGCGCTGGCGGATGAAATTGCGGCTCTCTCGGCCCAGGTCCAAGCGGCGGATTACCGCCTGCTCGTGCTTATCCGAGAGTTCGACGAAGGCGGTGGCTGGGCGCAGCAAGGAGCCAAGACATGCGCCCACTGGCTGTCGTGGCGTATCGGCCTCGATGGCGGCGCGGCTCGAGAGAAGATCCGGGTCGCCCGTGCTCTGAAGACGCTCCCCCTGATCAGCGCGTCCATGAGCAAGGGCGAGATCTCCTATTCAAAAGTACGTGCCGTCACTCGGGTGGCCACTCCGGACAATGAAGCACAACTCGTGAATATCGCGCTGGGCGCAACGGCGGGACAGGTCGAACGCGTCGTGCGTGCGTGGCGCAAGATCGACCTGTCGCTGGAGAAGGCACACGCCTGCTACCAGCAGGAGCAAGCTTCCCTGTCGACCTATGTGGATGATGACGGCATGACCGTGATCAAAGGCAAGCTTCCGCCGGAGATTGGGGCTGTCTTCACGAAAGCGCTCGAGGCGGCGTCGGACGCGCTCTACCAGGAAGACCGGGAACGCCCGGCGGCACAGCGACGGGCGGAGGCTCTTAAAGTGATCTCGGAAGCAGCCCTTCACGAAGGACTGGACCCGGGCCATGGGGCCGATCGCTACCAAGTCGTGGTCCATGTGGACGACGCCGTCCTCGCGGACCCCACCGCGACGGGCCAATCCACGATCGAAGGCGGAGTCGGCGTTTCCGCGGAAACGTCTCGTCGGATTGCCTGCGATGCCACCGTCATCGAGCTTCGAGCGGACGCGAGCGGCAACACCCTCGACGTTGGGCGCAAATCACGCACCATTCCCACTCCGATACGCCGTGCCCTCGACGCACGCGACCCCATTTGCGTCTGGCCGGGGTGCGAATGCAAGTTCGTGCACGGGCACCACATCCGTTTTTGGGCTGATGGCGGCGAAACCAAGCTCGACAACCTCTGCAACCTGTGCTCCTACCACCATCATCTCGTCCACGACGCTGACTACCGCGTGCAACGACAGGATGACGGGACACTTCAGTTCTTTCATCCGAGCGGGTGGAGGATTCCCGACGTTCCTATCCCAGACGCAGCTCCGGAACCGCTCGACGAGATTCCGCTGGAAGGCTGGGAAGGAAAACCGAAGTGGGGCTATGAGCGCATCGACCACGAATGGCTCATGTGGGCCGCGTGGCGTCCGCCGAAAGGCGTTAGCGACGCGTGAGGTGCGCGAGCGCGGTTACTCGCGAACCTTTTCGAAGAGCTTGAGCTGGTCCCTGCCCGTCGCCGGGATCGCGAGGGGGTAGTTGCCGGAAAAGCACGCCGTACAGTAGTTGTCGCGGTCGTCCGCCACGGATGTGAGCAGCCCTTCATGCGACAGGTAGCCGAGCGTGTCAGCGTCAATAAACTTCGAGATCTCGTCCACGGAGTGACTCGACGCTATGAGCTCCTCCGTCCTCGGTGTATCGATCCCGTAGTGGCACGGCCCCGTCGTTGGCGGGGATGACACCCGAAAGTGCACTTCGGAGGCCCCGGCGTGGCGGATCATGCCGACGATCTTGCGACTCGTCGTACCGCGAACGATCGAGTCATCGATGAGAACGACGCGGCGGTTCTCGATCACGGAGCGCACCGGGTTCAGCTTTATCTTGACTCCGAAGTGACGGATGGACTGTCGAGGCTCGATGAAGGTGCGTCCCACATAGTGGTTGCGGATGAGCCCGAACTCCATGGGAAGGCCGGACTCCTGCGAGAAGCCAATAGCAGCGACGACGCCCGAGTCCGGAACCGGTACGACGACGTCCGCGTCGACGGGGGTTTCCCGCGCGAGCTGTCGCCCCATCGCGAGGCGGGTCGCATGAACGTCCCGTCCGAACACATAGCTGTCGGGCCTCGCGAAATAGACGTGCTCGAAGATGCAGTGGGACGGCGGCATCTCAGCGAACGGGCGGAGTGAGCGGATTCCGTTGGCGTCGATGACGACCATTTCGCCGGGCTCGACTTCACGCACATAGTCAGCCTCGATGAGGTCGAGAGCGCACGTCTCCGAGCAGAGAACGTAGCTGTCGTCGAGCTTTCCGATGATGAGCGGACGAAAGCCACGCGGGTCGCGCACGCCGACGAGTGCGTCATCGGTGAGAAATAGCAGCGAGAACGCGCCGCTTACGGAGCGAACCGCGTCGAAGATCGCGTCTTCTCGGCTCTGCTGAAGCGACTTCGCATAGAGATGCAGAACGACCTCGGTGTCGCTGGTCGTTCGGAAGATCGAACCACGCTCTACGAGCTCATGACGCAGCAAGTGAGCGTTGACGAGGTTCCCATTGTGGCAGACCGCGATCTCTCCGAACTTGCACTCGATATAGATCGGCTGCATGTTGGATTTGTTGTTCTCGCCGGAGGTCGAGTACCGGGTATGGCCGATCGCGCTCCGGCCATTGAGCTTTTCGAGCTGGCCTTCGTTGAACACTTCCGCGACGTAGCCCTGTTTCTTCCGGCTCTTGAAGCCGCTTTCCGTCGAGGTGACGATGCCGGCGGCTTCCTGGCCACGATGCTGGAGCGCGTAGAGCCCGAGATAGGAGAGCCGCGCAGCGTCGTTGTGACCGAAGATCCCGAAGACACCACATTCGTCTTTGAAGCCGCTCATGGCGAAAGCTCCTTTTCGAGTGCCGTCCACCACAGTTCACGAAGCTCTGACGCGCCGCGATCGATGGCCTTCACGCCGCCCACCTTCACTTCCAACCTGTCCCCACCGGTCACACCCAATCGCGAGACCGGGACCCCGTGCTCATCAGCAAGCGCTTCGAAAGCGTCGACGTTCTCAGGAGCGACACCGACGAGCATTCGACTCTGTGTCTCCGAGAATAGCACTCCTTCAGCGCGGCGCGGAATCTCCAGTGACACGGTCGCTCCCATCGTCTCGCCGAGGGGCCCGAACAGGCTCTCCGTTAGCGCGACGGCGAGGCCTCCGTCGGCGAGATCGTGGGCTTGCTCGAGGACTCCGTCCGACGACGCCTTTCGCATGAACGTGTGAAGCGACGCTTCGGCGTCGAGGTCGAGCACCGGCGGCCGTCCACCGACAACGCCGTCGATCGTCTTCAAATACTCGCTCGCACCGAGCTCGTCATGCGTCTCACCGAGGAGAAAAATGAGGTCTCCCTGGCGACGGAAGTGATGTCTCACCATCTTCGAGCGATCCGCCAACATACCGACGACGCCCACGACCGGCGTCGGGTAGATTCCCTCACCTTCGGTCTCGTTGTAGAAGCTGACATTGCCGCCGGTGATGGGCACCCCGAAGCGCTGGCACGCATCTTTGATACCGTCGACGGCCTGCGCGAACTCCCACATGATGTCGGGCTTCTCGGGATTGCCGAAATTGAGGCAGTTCGTCGCGCCGATCGGGGTCGCGCCGACGGCGGCCAGGTTGCGACACCCCTCCGCGACGGCGGAGGCTCCACCGAGATAAGGGTCGAGATACGCGTAACGGCCGTTTCCGTCGAGGCACATCGCGAGCGCCATCGGCGTGCCCTTGATGCGGATGACTCCCGCGTCGGCACCCGGCATCATGATAGTGTTGCTTCGCACCATGTGGTCGTACTGCTCGAACACCCAGTGCTTGCTCGCGACGTTTCCGCTCGATAGGACGCGGATGAGAGCGGATTCCAAATCCTTCGGCTCGTCGATATCCGCCGAAGTGATGGCAGTGAGCGACTCCATCCGTTCCGGACGCCGCATGGGTCGCTCGTAGACGGGCCCCTCGTCGGCGAGGCTCCGGTTCGGAACCGATGCCACCGTGCGGCCGTCGGCGATCACTCGCAGCAAGCCGTCAGTGGTCACGCGCCCAATCGCGCTCGCGTCGAGATCCCATTTCTGGAAAATAGATTCCACTTCCGCTTCACGACCCGCATGCGCGACGAGGAGCATCCTCTCCTGCGATTCCGAGAGCAGGATCTCGTACGGCGTCATCAACTTCTCGCGCTGCGGCACTTTGCCGAGGTCGATCTCGATTCCAACGCCGCCGCGGGCACCCATCTCACAGGTCGAGCAAGTGAGTCCGGCGGCCCCCATGTCCTGGATGGCGACGAGCGCATCGGTCGCCATGAGCTCGAGACACGCTTCGAGGAGAAGCTTCTCCATGAACGGATCACCCACTTGCACCGTGGGCCTCTTCTCTTCAGCGGCCTCGTCGAACTCCGCAGAAGCCATCGTGGCGCCGTGGATACCGTCTTTGCCCGTTTTCGCTCCGACGTAGAAAACCGGATTGCCTTCGCCTTCGCCTTTGGCGAGGAAGATGCGGTCGACGGGCGCGATGCCCAGGCAAAAGGCGTTCACGAGCGGGTTCAGGTTGTAGCAGTCTTCGAAGATGACTTCGCCACCTACCGTAGGAATGCCCATGCTGTTACCGTAATTCGCGATCCCGGCAACGGCGCCGGTCAGGAGCGAGCGGTTCTTTTGAACGCTCAGCGGACCGAACCGAAGCGAGTTCATCAAGGCGACCGGCCGCGCGCCCATCGTGAAGACGTCCCGGATGATCCCGCCCACCCCGGTGCCTGCCCCTTGAAAGGGCTCGATGAAGGAAGGGTGGTTGTGGGACTCGACCTTGAACACCGCGGCGAGTCCGTTTCCGAGATCGACGACACCGGCGTTCTCGCCCGGTCCTTGCAATACGTGCGGGCCTTCCGTCGGAAGACGCTTCAAGTGGACGCGCGAGCTCTTGTAGCTGCAGTGCTCCGACCACATGACGGAGAACAATCCGAGCTCGTTCTCGTTCGGCTCGCGGCCGAGCTTCTCCAAGATCGCGTCGTACTCCGCGCGGCTCAGGTTGTGAACTTCCAGGGACTCTTCGAGGGACGTCATTACGCGTGTTCCTTCGTCCAGGAGACGAGGCTCTCGAAAAGCTTCTTGCCATCGTCGGTGCCGAGATCCGGCTCGTAGCATCGATCCGGATGCGGCATGAGTCCAAGGACGTTGCCGCGCTCGTTCCTGACACCCGCGATCGCCCGCGCCGCACCATTCGGATTTCCGTCGGGAGTGCTCTCTCCCCGCTCGTTCACGTAGCGAAACACGACGCGGTCGTCGGCCTCGAGGCGATCGAGTACGTCATCATCGGCGAAGAAGTTGCCCTCCGCGTGACCGATCGGAATCCGGAGCACTTCACCCTCGTCAAGGGTCGCCGTCAGCGGTGAGTCGAGCTGCTCGGCTTTCAGGTAGAGATAGCGACATATATAGCCGAGGGTCTGATTCCTGAGCATGGCTCCGGGAAGGAGCCCCGCCTCTTGGAGCATCTGAAATCCGTTGCAAATGCCGATGACGGGCTTTCCCGACTCCGCCATTTCCCGCACGGCATCCATGACCGGCGAGAACCGCGCCAGCGCACCTGTCCTGAGGTAGTCGCCATGAGCGAATCCGCCGGGAAGGATCGCCGCATCGTAGCCGGCAAGGGAGGATTCTTTGTGCCACACGAGATCGGTGGGCTCCGAGAGAATCTCCTGAAGAGCGTACTGCACATCCTCTTCGCAGTTGGAGCCGGGAAAGACGCAAACAGCGAAGCGGGGCAACTAGCTCTCGACCTCCACTTCGAAGACTTCGAGCACCGGGTTCGACAAAACCCGCTGGGCGATGTCGCTTGCCATCCGTCGAGCTTCTTCCTCGGAGCTCACGTCGAGCTCGAGCTCAAAGAACTTCCCTTGACGAAGGCCTACGACTTTGTCGTAGGAAAGCTGATCCAGCGCCCGGGAGATGGTCTCTCCCTGCGGGTCGTGGACGGCGCTCTTGAGACGTACGATGACGTTGGCCTTCACGAGCTCTCTCCGCTTTCTCCGAACACCCGCTGGTAAATCCGGTCGACGTGCTCCATTTGCTTTTCGAGGTCGAACGCTTGGTCGAGCTCGTCGGCGTCGAGCCACTCTTCGATGTCTTTATCGGCGGCCAGAAGCTCCCGCAATGTGCCCTTGTTCTTCCAAACCTCCATCGCGTTTCTCTGCACGAGGCGGTAGGCGTCTTCGCGAGCGAGGCCTTTCTTCGCGAGCTGAAGAAGAACCTGGCCACTGAAGACGAGGCCCTTCATCGAGTCAAGGTTCTCGCGCATCCGGTCCGGATAGATGATGAGGTTGTTGATCACTCGGGTCGCGCGCCTGAGGATGTGATCCGTCAAAATGTAGCTCGACGGCAAAATCATGCGCTCCGCCGAAGAGTGCGAGATATCACGCTCGTTCCACAGTGGAATGTTCTCCAAGCCCGTCTGGAGATTGCCGCGGATGACCCGCGCGAGGCCCGAGATTTGCTCACTCGCCACGGGATTGCGCTTATGCGGCATGGCGGACGAGCCTTTCTGCTTATCCGAGAAGAACTCCTCGACCTCGCGGATCTCCGTACGCTGCAGGCTACGGATCTCGACCGCGATCTTGTCGAGTGTGCTCGCGAGTATGGCCAGGGCGGAAAGCGCCTCCGCGTGGCGGTCGCGCTGCAATACCTGTGTCGAGATAGCGGCGACGGAGAGGCCTAGCTTCTCGCAGAGCTTCTCCTCTATATCGGGGGAGAGATGAGCGAACGTGCCGACGGCGCCGCTCAGCTTGCCGACGGCCACTGCCTCCCGTGCCGCGACGAGGCGCCGACGGTTGCGCTCCATCTCCGTGTACCACAGCGCGAGCTTCATGCCGAAAGTCATGGGCTCTGCGTGGACGCCGTGGGTACGCCCGACCATGATGGTGCGCTTCTGGTCGAGCGCGCGTTCTTTCAATACCGCGAGCAGCGCGTCGACGTTTCGGATCATGAGATCCGTCGCCTCCCGAAGACGCAAGCCGAGCGCGGTGTCCACGACGTCATAGCTCGTGAGGCCGAAGTGGATGAAGCGGCCGGACTCGCCGACGTTCTCCGCCATCGCTTGGGTAAACGCGATGACGTCGTGCTTGACGTCTTTTTCGATCTCGTCGATTCGCTCGATCGAGTAGGCGCCTTTGGCCCGGATCTCCTTGGCGGCTTCGAGCGGCACGATACCGACTTCCGCCATGACCTCGGCAGCAGCGGTCTCGACTTCCATCCACGAGTCGAACTTCGCCTCTTCACTCCAGATGCGACCCATTTCGGGGTGGACGTAGCGGTCTGTAAGCATCACGTAAACGCGAGAACGCCCTGGTTGTGATCGTCGAAAACGATCTTGGGCTCCGTCAAACGTAGCAGAGGCGTCGGCCGGTTCGAATAAGTAAGGTGCAATTTCGGAGCGCGACCTCCGCGGCGCTCGAGCGCCTCGAGACAGCAGTCTAGCGCGAGCCGCTCGTGATTGTTCTGCTGGGAGAGGTGCGCGAGGAAAACGTGGCGGACGCCGTCCGGAAGTCGATGCTCGAGATAGCGCGCGAGCGCTTCGTTCGACAGATGCCCCCAGCGGCTCCCGACGCGACTCCGGAGCGACGCCGGGTAGTCGCTGTTCCGGAGCATCTCGATGTCGTGGTTCGCCTCGATGAGGATGCTGGAGCAGCCGCGCAACCCGTCCATGACAGAGTCGGAGATGTGTCCGATATCCGTGACGTGTCCGAAGGCCAGCTTCCCGCGGCGAACACGAAAGCCCACGGGATCCGCGGCATCGTGAGGCGTGGGAAAGAGGTCGACGTTGAGCCGGCCTATCTTGGCGCTCGAGCCGGATCGGACCCGAACCCACTCCACTTCGCGGTCAGGGAGCTTGTGCACACCCTTGTAGGTCCCCTCCGTCGCATAGAGACGCACCTCGTGCTTGGCGCAAAAACGCCACGCACCCTTCGAGTGGTCACTGTGCTCATGGGAGAGGAACACACCGTCGATCTGATGAGCGGCGACACCCAAACTTCGTAGCCGGCGCTCGATTTCACGACAGGCGAGCCCGGCGTCCAACAGGATCCGCACGGACCCGTCAGAGACGAAGGTGACGTTTCCCGAGCTACCGCTGCCGAGTACGGAAATATGAAACTCAGGCAACCAGCGACTCCGGTCGGGGGTCGACGAACTCGTCCCGTCCAAGAAGCGTCATCGCAAGCTCGCGTTCGCCGAAGATCTCGACGGCGAGTCGCTGCACATCCTCCGGACGCACCGCCTCCAAACCTTTCAATGCCTCATCCACACTGACGTGGCGGCCGAACACCATCTCCTGCCGCGCCAAGCGGGACATGCGCGAGCCGGTCGACTCGAGCCCCATCAGCATGCTTCCGCGGAGGTGGTCCTTCGCGCGCTGAAGCTCCTCTTCCGGCATCGGCTCCGTCTTGATCCGGCCGAGCTCTTTCATCGTGAGATCGAGGACTTCGGGAACATTCTTCGGATCGGTACCCGCGTAGACGGAGAACTGACCGCAGTCGTTGAAGCTGGTCACGCCCGAATAGACGCTATAGGCCAGCCCGCGCTCTTCCCGGATGACTTGAAAGAGCCTCGAGCTCATGTTGCCACCGACGACGGCGCTCAAGACATAAGCGACGAAGCGGTCCGACGACGACGCGTGCGGCGCGACGGAGCCCAGGACCAAGTGCGCCTGCTCGAGGTCTTTGTGCTGAAAGAGAATGTTCGGGGCGACGTCGGGAGCGGTCTCGACGACACCGTCCGGCGGTGCATCGAGCCCTTCGAACTGAGACTCGACGAGCTCCAAGAGCTTGGCGTGCTCGAATGCGCCCGCGGCGGCCACGACGATGTTGCTCGGCGCATAGGTCTTGCGAAAGAACGCGACCAGGTCGTCCCGACTGAACCCGGCGACCGTGGCCTCCGTTCCGAGGATCGGACGGCCCATCGGATGGTTCGGCCAAAAGCGCTCCGCGAAGATCTCGTGCACGAGCTCTTCCGGGGCATCCTCGACGCTCTTCATCTCCTCGAGGATGACCATACGCTCGCGCTCGAGCTCTTCCGCGTCGAAGCGCGGCGCCACGACGATATCCGAGAGCAAATCGACCGCACGGGATAGCTGCTCGTCCAAGACTTTAGCGTGGAAGCCGGCATATTCCTGAGACGTGAAGGCGTCCGTCTGGCCGCCGATCTCGTCCATTTCCTGCGCGATACGGGCCTGGCTGCGCTTCTCCGTCCCTTTGAACACCATGTGCTCGATGAAATGCGCGAGACCCGACTCCTCGGGGGTTTCGTGCCGGCTTCCGCGCTTCAGCCAAACGCCAATCGCGACGGAGCGGACGTGCGCCATCTCATCGGTTAGGACGGTAAGTCCGTTGTTTAGAGTCTTTTTGCGGAACATCGGAGAAGAAACGGAAGATTATCACAGGCGGATCGTCGGGCGCAAAATCGGCTCCTTTGGTACCATCCGGGCATGAATTTGTTCGGTCTAACGCGGGGCGAGCTCGAAGAGGCAGTCGCGGCTTCCGGGCTTCCGTCCTATCGCGGCCGACAGATCTACCGCTGGATCTACGCGCGCGGCGCGGTCGGCTTCGATGAGATGACGGACCTGTCGAAAGAGCTTCGCGCCAAGCTCGCGACGGACCATTCGATCGACAAGGCCGGCATCGGAAGCCGGCAGGTCTCGTCGGACGGCACGATCAAGTTCCTCATCGAGCTTCACGACGGACGCCAGGTCGAGACCGTGTACATCCCCGACGGTGAGCGCCACACTTTCTGTCTCTCGACGCAGGTCGGCTGCCCGCTCAAATGCACGTTTTGCTTCTCCGGCACGGTGCGCTTCGAGCGCAACCTGACGCCGGGCGAGATCCTCGCGCAGTTCATGGCCGCACGCGCATCTCTCCCCGAGCCTCCGGCACGGAGCAACATCGTATTCATGGGAATGGGCGAGCCGTTGTTGAACGCAGACGGCGTCCTGCGATCTCTCGAAGTCCTTACGGATGATGACGCGCTCGCGGTCTCGCCACGACGCATCACGGTGTCGACGGCCGGGCTCGTCTCCGAGATCGAACGCTTTGTCGAGAAGGCCCCGGCGGTGGGACTCGCCATCAGCCTACACGCGACGACGAACGACACGCGTGACCGCGTGATGCCGATCAACAGGAAACATCCCATCGAAGAGCTCATCACGGCCGCGCGTCAGCTACCACTGCCGAAGCGGCGACGGATCACGTTCGAGTACGTCTTGCTCGGTGGCGAGAACGACAGTGCCGAAGACGCCAACCGACTCGCGACCCTCCTCGAAGGCGTCAAGGCAAAGGTCAACGTCATCGCCTACAACCCGTGGCCGGGATCGCCTCACAAGCGATCGAGCGGACGGGCGACGGCACGGTTCATCGATATCCTGACGGATGCGGGACTCACCGCGAGCCTGCGGCGGAGTCGAGGCGACGATGTGCTGGCTGCTTGCGGCCAGCTCGCCAACACGGCTGCGGAATGAGCCGAAACAGGCGGCGTGACCCGTATATGGACTTCGTGGATCACCCGCGCTTCGGGTGGAGCCCGCTGCTTACCGGACTCGATCCGGAATCGTCGAAAGAACAAACGTTCTTCCACTGGCACTCTCCGGAGGAGCGGCGCATCCACGGCACCGCGATCGCGGCGGACCTGACTCGACAGCAACCGGCGACTGTCCCCGTGACCCACTATTTCGACGTGACCCGGGAGTGCATCGATTGCGAACGCCCGTTCATCTTCTTTGCTCAAGAGCAACAGTTCTGGTACGAAGAG
>Ga0315338_1000663_pt1 | contig 66083 bp, 62 predicted proteins | sample ASW8metaG_FD_204518 | JGI IMG/M metagenome (GOLD analysis project Ga0315338, IMG submission 204518) | Ammonia-oxidizing marine archaeal communities from Monterey Bay, California, United States - ASW #8 | ecosystem: Environmental > Aquatic > Marine > Coastal | place: USA: California | collected...
CGAGCGGGCCGGCAAGATGATGCGCGAGGATATGGACGCCATGGGCGCCGTGCGCCTGTCGGACGTCGATGAGGCGCAGACCACCATCGTTTCCGTGGCCAAGGCGCTGGCCGACTCCGGCGAAATCGTCATCTCGTCCGGCGACGAGGACGAACTCGTCTTCTAAGTGTTACTTTTTTGCTATGGGGCCTGAACAGTAACAGCGTCAAGAGGGCCCGCGACAATGAGTGGCCGGACCTTCCGCCGCTTCTCACCGTTTTCACTTTCCGGCGGCGCCAACGCCTGCAATTTGATGTCTAGCACCCGCTTGGCTAAGTCGATCTCTCCCTCGCCAACCAAACTTACATCGGCTCCTTTGAGCAAGACATCGTGGCTGGACAGTATTCCATGATCAATGGTGAAGCTGCCGATCAACTGTGAAAACGCGAGCGCGCGTCCACCATTGCCGCGGAGCTTATCTGTGATGTCGTGGCCGGTAATCTCACCGTCGGTAATATTCAGCGCCCCGCCGCCCCGCAACGCGGAAAGGATCTCCTGCCAATTGCCGCCCACCGATTGCAGGGATAGTGACAGGTGAGACATTCCAGACACGAGCGGCGAATCTGTATCCGCTGACAGATACTCACCAGCCCGAACCCGGGACAATTCGATGTCGGCTGTCAATGACGTCATGCCTTCCGCCACTGTGGCCCTAACCCGGCCCTGCCCTTGGCCGCCAAAAAGCGCGAGAGATGTTAGGTTCAATTCATACGGCGTTGATTTGCCGCCGCCGCTCACGTCAGCCGTGCCTGATCCCATTTCCAAACCAGCCATGCGAACCGTGTCCCAGGAAATGTGAAGCTTCCCGTCCTGGCCAAGATGGGAAAGCGCTCCGAGCCGCCAGTTCTTTGCTGATCCGGCACGCGAAACGAGGACCGACAGATCAAGAACTCGAAAATCCAGATTTCCCGTGACCGAAGGCTGCTCCGAGCCCTGATCTACATCAAATCGGCCTGTACCCTTCGTCCTCCCGATACGTGCTTCGGTAAATTCAACCGTCGTTTGGCGGTCATCGACGCCAATGTTGGCAATCATAGAAACCTCACCGACCGCCAAGCCGCCGAGCCCGGGCTCTAGCCAACGCTCGATACGGCGAGCGTCGTCGCCCGATATTTCCACTCGGCCATCACTGACAAGATACTGCCGATTGGCAACCCCGCCACGGTACCGGAGGATCATTGGAGCAGCGATTAATTCGAAACTGACCGGCATTCGCTCACCCTTTGCGAATGCCCCCACCCGACCGGTCTCCAAATAAAGTTCGGCGGGTATGCCGTTGATTTTCGTTGCGCCATGAACATTGATCCCGCCGTTGTCGGGAGTACTGATTTTCGGGTCCATGGACAGGCCAAGATCAACTACTTCGATCAACTGTCCGGAACGTTTGTCAGCGTAGACGATCCGGCCGCCACGAACACTAAAGCCGGCAATTCGCATGTCGTCCCATCCGCCCCAATCGAGGTCGGCCGATGGTGTCCGGGCCTGCCGCCAATTCGTCTGACCGTTGACATCAATGGAAAGTTTCACTTCCGGCTCAGTCACGTCAAACCGGCGGACGTTTAACTCATTGAATAATAAGGGGTATGGCGCAATCTCGACTTCCAGCCGCCGCACAAAGAACAGGCTCGTGTCATTGCTTTGTTTGCCGTCGCCGACGGCTACCCTTGTCAAAATCAACCTCGGAACCGGAAGCACTGAAAACTCTATATTGCCCGCCACTGATACCGGACGCCCAACAATTGTGCTCGCTGTCCGCTCAACCAGACTCTTAACAATATCCCGGGGAATGACATACGGCGCCGCGAACAAAACAAAGGCGACTACGAAAATTGCCATCAGGCCCCACAGGACAAAACGGCGAAGCAGTGGCAGGCCGGTCAGCGTTTCCAATCTATCAAGCGGCTCAAGTCTCGCGTTAGCGGACTGATAACGGCTTACCCCCTCAATCGCGTACGGCATGCTGATCAACCTTTGCTGATTATCCGGCGCTCTATGCGTTCGCACGGACTCCCCAGGAGATCATTGGGTACTTCACTTAACAATTGGTAAAATGGAAAGCTGATAATTGACAATGGACGTCGGTTGGAAGGCGAGCCGGGCAATGTCGGCGCTTTTGTTTGACATCGCCACCGAATTAAAATAGAAGCCGTAAAGTATTATTACAAAAGGGAAATTTCCTTTTCGCCCGTGTATTCCGGTTTCAACATGCGACAATGCTTACGGCACTTCGAAAGTGCACACCATCTCAACTGGGTAACAAAGTCCGCCGGTCAGGTTCGCTGGCGTGAATTTACATTGAGCGATTGCCGCCGCGAAGTTTCCGCTGGCGTGAACTGAACCAGCAATGCAAATTTACCTGCCCATCGCCGAGATTTCCGTAAACATATTTCTGATCCTCGGCATGGGTGGCGGCGTTGGATTTCTTTCCGGCCTGTTTGGCGTCGGCGGCGGCTTCCTGATGACGCCCCTGTTGATATTTTCCGGTATTCCGCCCGCCGTGGCCGTCGCCACGGAGGCTAATCAAATTGTCGCCTCCTCGGTTTCCGGCGTACTTGCACATTGGCGGCGCGGCAATGTCGACTTCAAGATGGGCTCAGTGCTGCTGTTTGGCGGTGTTCTGGGATCGTCGTTCGGCGTCTGGTTGTTCACGTTTCTGCGCGACTCGGGCCAGATCGACCTGGTCATCAAACTGTCCTACGTCGTCTTTCTCACCATTGTCGGTGGCCTCATGCTGATTGAAAGCATCAAGTCAATGATGATGCGCCGGCGCGATATTCGGGCCAAGGCTCACACGCACAACTGGATGCACGGCCTGCCGTTCAAAATGCGGTTTCGTAAATCGCGCCTCTATATCAGCGCCCTATTGCCAATCGCCATCGGGTTCTTTGTCGGACTGCTTGCGGCAATCATGGGTGTTGGCGGCGGCTTCGTCATGGTCCCCGCGATGATTTATCTGCTCGGCATGCCGACCGCGGTGGTGGTCGGGACATCTCTGTTCCAAATCATCTTTGTCACCGCCAACGTCACCGTTCTACAAGCCGTCAACAACCAGACGGTGGATGTCGTTCTGGCTATGTTGCTCATGGTCGGTGGCGTCATCGGCGCGCAAATCGGTGCCAGGTTCGGCGGCCGTTTGCGGGGCGAACACTTGCGGGGATTGCTCGCCCTTATCGTTCTTGGCGTTTGCTTCACGCTGTTCCTCGATCTGGTACAGACGCCGGCGGATATCTTCTCGCTGGGCGGCGTGGTGATGCACTAATGGTGCGGCTCACAAACATTACCGGTGCGTTCCTGTTGAGCTTGGTTTTGGCAATTCCAGCCTGGGCCAGTGAGGTGACAGTCGATCTTTCGAACCCGCTGGTTCAGATTACGGCGGGATTTTCCGGTACCGATCTGTTGATTTTCGGCGTCGCGCCTGATGATGGCGACGTCGTTATTGTGGTCCGCGGCCCCATTCAGAGCGAAGTTGTGCGCCGCAAGGAACGTGTGTTCGGTGTTTGGGTCAACCGCGAAGAAGTCGTTTTTGACGACGTCCCGGCTTTCTACACCATGGCCAGCAATCGACCGCTGGATGAATTCATGCCGAGCGGCATCGCCCATGTCCACCAAATCGGCGTCGAGAACATCCAGATGGTGCCGCGCGCGGAATATGCCGACGTCAAGGATTGGGAGGAATACCGCATTGCCCTGATCCGAAACAAAGAACGCCAAGACCTATTCAAATGGGAGCCAGTTGACCTCATCTTCCTGCCCAATAGATTGTTTCGAGCAACGGTGCGGTTTCCGGCCAACGTCTCGGTGGGAACCTTCGGGATTGATGCCTATCTCGTCCGCAAGGGAGAATTGGCCGGATGGGAAACAACGCTTCTCAACGTTCGAAAGTTTGGCGTTGAGGCTAGTATTTTCAGCTTTGCCCATCGCCATTCCCTGGCCTATGGCGTTCTTGCCATCATCATTGCCGCTCTGGCAGGATGGGCTGCCAACGCGGCGTTCCGGAGGTCCTGAGGCCATCATGTCAGACACCGTCGAAACCCAAGACGATAATCCCGACGACACCCCCGAACCAGGGCGGACGTTCCTTTGTATTGTCGATGATAGCGAGGAGCTAGGCAAAGCTTTGCGGTTCGCCTGCCGCCGCGCCAACCACACCGGTGGCCGTATCGCATTGGCCTACTTCATGGCGCCGGCGGAATTTCAGCATTGGATGGCAATCGGCGACAAGATGCGCGAAGAAGCCCGCGAAGAAGCGGAGGAGATGATCCAAGTGGTCGCCTCCGTGGTTCAAAAACGAACCGGAAAAATGCCTGTGTGTTTTATTCGCGAAGGCAAGGTTCACGAAGAAGTGGTCAAGCTTATCGACGAGGAAACTCACATTTCACTCTTGGTTTTAGGTGCCGCGTCGGGCTCCGACGGTCCGGGACCACTGGTTTCCTACCTCGTGGAAAAGATGGCCGGCGAGTTGCGCGTGCCGGTAACCATCGTACCCGGCAACCTCAGCGACGAACAAATCGACGCCATTTCCTGATCGAGAATAGGGTGCGGCGCTGATGACTAACCCGAACCCATCCCTGCCCCTCGACGATATTGCACCCCGCCGCGGCTTCGCCATGGGCTTGATGGTTGCGTGTTCCGTGGTGATCAGTTTTGGCGGCCTGATCCTTCGCAGCATGGAAGTCGCCGACGCCTGGCAAGTAAATTTTTACCGCGCAATTTCCTTGATTGGGGCCATATCGGTAATTTTGTTGTTTCAATACCGCCGAAACACGATTTCCCACATTCGCAAGATCGGCCGCCCGGGACTGTTCGGCGGGACGCTGCTAGCTGTTGCGGGGATCACCTTTATCCAGGCCCTGACAAATACAACCATCGCCAATACCCTTTTCACCATGAGCGCAATTCCCTTCATCACGGCGGCGCTGGCGCGAATTTTTCTCAAGGAACGGCTTCAACGCGCGACCATCATCACAATATTTGTCGCGGCCTTGGGCATATTTGTCATGATCGCCGAAGGCGTTGGAATTGGCTCCATCTATGGCAATGCAATGGCATTGATGACCGCGATTTGCTTTTCCAGCTTCACTGTCATCGTTCGACACAATCGTGAAATTGATATGTTGCCGACCCTTTTGGTATCGGGACTGCTCGTTGGTTCGATTGCGTTGATTGTTCGGGCTGATGATCTTGCCATCCCGCTGCACGATATCCTGCTCTGTTTTCTTTGGGGCGGCCTGTTATCGGGTTTCGCCAACTGGACATTTATCATCGCCACCCGGCATCTCGTCGCCGCCGAGGTGACCTTGTTCATGCTGCTGGAATTTGCCCTCGGGCCCATCTGGGTCTGGTTGTTCGTCGGTGAGACCCCGACCCGCTGGACCCTCGTCGGCGGCACTCTGGTGATTGTCGCTGTTGTTGTCCGAACAATGATCGAACTCAGGTCCGCAGGCAGTCCGCTAAAACGCGGCCGCCCAAGCCCGGTCTAATGTTACGAGTTTTACGCCGCCCTCAGCGCTGCGATGGCTTTTGCGTAGTCACCACCGCCGAACACCGCACTGCCGGCAACCAAGACATTGGCGCCGGCGGCGATGACGTCCTTGGCGGTCTCGGTATTGACGCCGCCATCGACCTCCAAGTCGATGGCGCGGTCGCCGATCATCGCCCGAAGGCGGCGTATTTTCTCCAACTGGGACGCAATAAAGCTTTGTCCGCCAAAGCCCGGGTTGACCGACATGACCAAGACCAGATCGACCTTGTCGAGCACGTGCTCAATTGCCGATTCCGGCGTTCCCGGGTTCAGGGACACACCGGCCTTCTTGCCCAGTGAGCGGATGACCTGAAGGCTGCGGTCTAAGTGTGGGTCCGCCTCCACGTGAACGGTAATGATATCGGCGCCGGCCTTGGCGTAATCCTCAAGATAGGGTTGCGCCGGATTGATCATGAGATGGACATCAAAGACCTTCTCGCTACGCGGCCGAATGCATTTAATGATCGGCGGACCAAACGTGAGATTGGGTACGAAGTGGCCGTCCATGACATCGATGTGGACGTAATCACACCCGGCGGCGTCGATGGCTTCGACCTCTTCGCCGAGCTTGGCGAAATCCGCCGACAGGATCGACGGTGCGATTTTTACGTCACCTGTCAATTCTCTGTCTCCCTCTCGTATCTTTAGTGAATTGTTGGGTCGAGGGACCCGTCGGCGTAGCGGGCCGCCATATCGGCCAATGGCATGGCTTTGATCTTGGAAGCCTGACCGGCGCAGTTAAAACGCTCAAAACGGTCAATGCAAACCTCTTCCATGGCGGCGATGGCCGGCTTGAGGTACGAGCGCGGATCAAACTCCGCTTTCTTCTCTGTCAGCACCTTGCGGATGGCGCCGGTAATGGCCATGCGGTTGTCGGTATCAATATTGACCTTACGGACGCCGTTCTTGATGCCGATCTCGATCTCTTCCACCGGTACGCCATAGGTTTGCGGCATTTCTCCACCAAATTCGTTGATGATGTCCTGAAGGTCCTGCGGTACTGAGCTTGAGCCGTGCATGACCAAGTGCGTATTCGGCAGTTTCGCATGGATCGCCTTAACCACGTCCATGGCCAGGATGTCACCGGTCGGCTTGCGGGTGAATTTGTACGCGCCATGTGATGTGCCGATGGCCACGGCCAGGGCGTCACATCTTGTTTTCTTGACGAAATCAGCGGCTTCGTCGGGATCGGTTACCAGCATATCCTTGTCCAGGCTGCCTTCGAACCCGTGTCCATCTTCCTTGTCGCCCTCGCCGGTCTCCAGCGATCCCAGGCAGCCCAATTCGCCCTCAACGGAAACGCCGACCAGATGGGCCATTTCAGTTACCTTTGCGGTGACCTCTACGTTGTAGTCGTAAGATGCCGGAGTCTTGGCGTCTTCTTCCAGGGAACCATCCATCATCACCGAGCTGAACCCGTTGGAGATGGCAGACATACATGTGGCGGCGTTGTTGCCGTGGTCCTGGTGCATGCAAACAGGGATATCCGGATACATCTCCGTGGCCGCAATGATCAGGTGACGAAGCACGGTGTCGTTGGCATATTTTCGTGCGCCGCGGCTGGCCTGCATGATCACCGGACTGTCGGTCTTATCCGCCGCCGTCATGATCGCCAGCATTTGTTCCATGTTGTTGATGTTGAAGGCGGGCATGCCGTAGTCATTCTCCGCCGCGTGATCAAGCAACTGTCGAAGCGAAACCAAAGCCATAATTCAATTCCTCCCGATGGACCTTGCCATCATTTACGTGGCGTGTTGCCGAATTTATTCAAGACCGTTAAAGCCGGTCCCTGACTTGCTCGGCGACCTTTTCAGCGGTAATGCCGAAGTGTTCGAAAAGCTCACCTGCCGGCGCCGAGGCGCCGAACCCGGACATGCCGACGAACCCACCGTGTGACCGGATGTACTTGTCCCAGCCCATGCGAACCGCCGCCTCGACGGCGACACGGATGGTTTTCGGTCCCAGCACTGCGTCGCGATACGCTTGATCCTGAGCATCGAACAGCTCCCAACACGGCATCGAGACGACGGCGGCGGGTGTTCCCTCGCCTTGCAAGATTTCACGGGCTGCCATGGCGACGGAGACTTCAGAGCCGGTCGCCAAAATGGTGGCAATGCGGTCACCGCCTTCCGCTTCGGCAAGCACATAGGCGCCCCGAGCGGACAGGTTTTCGTCCGTGTGCTCGGTGCGTTGAGCTGGAAGCCCTTGGCGTGACAGCACCATGCCCGACGGGCCAGAACGATGGGTCAAAGCATGGGCCCAGCACTCTGCCGTCTCAACAGCATCACAGGGACGGAACAGGGTGAAATTGGGTGTCGCCCGCAGGGTTGCCAATGTTTCCACGGCCTGATGCGTTGGACCATCTTCGCCGAGACCAATGGAATCGTGGGTCAAAACGTAGACGACCCGCTGTCCCATCAGAGCCGACAGGCGCATAGCGCCCTTCATGTAGTCAGCAAATACCAGGAAAGTCCCGGCGTAGGGAATTAACCCGCCATGCAGCGCAATGCCGTTCATGGCCGCGGCCATGCCATGTTCGCGAATGCCGTAGTGGATATAGCGCCCTGAGAAATCATCCGGCGTCACCGGCTCGGTGCTCGGCGTCTTTGTATTAACGGACCCGGTTAAATCAGCGGAACCGCCAATCAGTTCCGGAATTACCTCGGTCAGTGCGGCCAGGGCCTCACCAGAGGCCTTGCGGGATGCCCAACCGGGCTGCTCGTCGGCACATTTCTGCTTGTGGTCATTAAGCGCTTGCTGCCATCCGTCCGGCAGGTCGCCGGCCATCACCCGGCCGAATTCAGCCAAACAATCAACCCGTCCTTCCCAGTCGATACGGGCCGCTTCGCCACGCCCGCCGGCAGTACGCCAGGCATCCAGCACTGAGTCTGGAACGTGAAACGGCGGGTGGTTCCAACCCAGTTTCTCCCGCGCGGCAGCGAGTTCATCATCGCCCAAGGGAGCGCCATGGGTTGCCGATGTCCCCTGTTTGTTGGGCGCGCCATACCCGATAACGGTTTTACACGCGATCATAGATGGCCGGTCGCTTGCCTGGGCCGCCTCAATGGCAGCGGCAATCGCCCCTGCATCGTGTCCGTCAACAGAGTGCACATCCCAACCTGAAGCTTCGAAGCGGGCCACTTGATCATCGCCAACGGTCATCGCCGTCGGCCCATCAATACAAATGTCGTTGTCATCCCATAACACGATCATCTTGCTGAGACGCAGATGGCCGGCCAGGGAAATTGCCTCATGGCTGATGCCTTCCATTAAGCAACCGTCACTGGCAATCACATAGGTATGGTGATCAACCGCGTCGTTGCCGTAACGCGCATTCATCATGCGCTCGGCCAGGGCCATACCGACAGCCGTCGAGATTCCCTGCCCCAGCGGGCCGGTCGTGGTCTCGATACCCGGTGCATGGCCGTATTCCGGATGCCCGGCGGTTCGCGCTCCCATCTGGCGGAAATCCTTTAGCTGATCGATCGTCATATCCGCATAGCCGGTCAAATAGAGCAGCGAATAGAGCAGCATTGAGCCGTGGCCCGCAGACAGCACGAACCGGTCACGATCGGCCCAGTCCGGCACCGCCGGATCGAACTTGAGGAAGCGCGTGAACAGTACCGTCGCCACATCAGCCATGCCCATGGGCATTCCAGGATGGCCGGAATTGGCCTGCTGTACCGCGTCGGCGGAAAGAAACCGGATGGCGTTGGCCATGTCGGCGTGGGACGTTGCAGATTCGGAACTATCTTGGTCGGCCGTTGCCGGCTGGGCGGGGGTCATACGCGCCTCTCCTTAGACTACGATTTCACTCGTCTCAGCCCAGGAAAACGCCACTGAGGCAGGGCGCCCTTGAGACTCGATCACTAGGGAGATGAATACCGCCAATGCGCGGCCAGGGCAATACGCCGAATGGCCGGTTTCAGCGATTAATTTCTATAGGAAATCCAACCCGCCCCAGGCTTTTTCCTGACCAACGGCGCCGGCTTCGTCAATCCGTGATTTCAGTAGATCACCAATGCTGATAACACCGATCAAACTGCCGTGCTCGACCACCGGCATATGGCGGAATTTCTTTTCATTCATGATTGCCAACACCGCGGAAGTTTCATCCTTCAAGGTGCAGGTGATGGGGTCTTCGGTGTAGAGCTGACTGACCTGCAACGTTGGCAGATGCTCCGGCCACTGCGACACCGCGCGGACGATATCCCGTTCCGAAAGAACGCCCAGCACGCGGCCGCCTTCAGAACAGACGACAATAATACCGATGCGATTATCGTAAAGAATCGCCGCAACATCGCTCACCAGTGCCTCTAGTGTCGTGGTCGTCACATCATGGCTCTTGGCTCGAATAATGCTCTCAATCAGCATTGCGTTCCCCCTTTTGGACCTGCCCTCCGCCAACAACTTGAGTCGCGGAACCAAGTCCCTCAATCAGCCATGAGTATATTCGTGTGAAGCCGGCACCGCAAAGGGCTTCCCGCAATCTCAACAGAAGGAAATCGTTAAGGCTCGCCCGTCACATTCGGCGCGGAACAAATTTCGAAACAAACGCCAAGCACATCATGGCGAGTCCACCGGCGGCGAATACAGCAGGCAGGTCGAAGGCCTTAAGCAATATCGCAAACACACCCGGTGGCGCCAGTTGCCCAACGTCGCGGAATGTGCTGAAAACAGCCGTCATTTCCGAACGCTCATAAGGATGGACGGCACGCAGAAACGGTACATTTCCGGCACCGTCGATGACAGACGCGCCAAATGCGGCGAGCGCCAGAGCTGCAACACCCAGCCACGGGGTCGCCGCGACAACGGCAACGACCACGGTCATCCCGCCGGCGAGCAAATACCCGGTCATCAACAGTCGCCGCAATCCAATTTGACGTCCCACCCAACCCCAAACCGGCACCAGAAATACCATCATCATGCCGACTGATACGATGGCGCCGCTCCACTGCTCGCCAAGGCCGGACCTGACCACGTAAATAGGCGCATATATAAAAAACATCGACCACCACGCGGACCGTCCCAAAGCCAGCGCCCAGGCCAACCGCAAGCGGGGTTGGGCGAAAAAGTGGCCGATATAACGAATCGGTTTTGGCGGCGGCGTCTTCATCGGCGCCACGCTCGGGTCCTCCTTGAACCGCAACAGCCAGAAATAACCAAGCGCGACGACCGCCGCCGTGACGGCTGCCGCATATGGGGCTGCCGGGCCGAATTCCGTCTTAAGGAGGACGCCAAGCATTGGTCCCCCCGTCCACACGGCGGCCCCGGCGAATACCCGCATCGGCTCGAACCGGGTCAATTCCTTCCGTGGAATATGATCCATGAGGTAGAGATTGAGGGTAATTTCCATGGCGGAAATCGAAAACATTTGCAGCGTCAGCCCGGCGACCAACCCGATCAAGCTCCCCGTCATCAAGGCGCCATACCCGGTCACTGCGGCCATTGCACCAACAGTGAACACCCATCTACGCCTCAGTTTGTGCACCAGCGTCGGTATGGCGAGAGCGCCACATAGGCTGACCATGCTAACGGCGAAGTACAGGATGCTGACCTGCCTCACGTCATCAAGGCTTTCGTTGGCCTGTAAAGGAATGACCACGAGCAACAACGTCCGCGCCATTGCGACAAGGGAAAACAGAATGGCGAACGTAGAGGCCCGCGGCCGGTTGACCTCTTCCATCCATACTGGAAGGTGGATATAGCGCACTTGGTTTCAGCTCCCGATGCAGCCTGGGAAACTATGTGCAACGCAGACTATCAGGCATCCGCGCCGTCGGGTACGCCATTATTGCAACCCTGCATCAACCTCATGGCTTGTTTCGCGTTACAGTCGCGCCCCGGCCCGCGGTTCCACTTAACAATGGAAATTGGGAGTAGGTACCCGCCCGGGGGGAATAAAGGCAGATTGATCGGTGCATACTATTGTAGTACTTTCAAACCGAATCGTTTCGAGGTGTTACATGTCCACAGTGCTCTCCATTCTTGCCATCTTAGTTGCTCTCACAGCCCTGGGGCTTGCCAGCAGCGCAATGAGAAAAGCTGAAAGTCAGACAAGAACACTGATGAAAAAGCTTCAGGGGGAATTGAAAATCATGACCGAAGAGTCAGGTTCGAAATTCGGTGAAACCAATACCCGCCTTGAAAAACTTGCAGCTCAGATCGAAAAGTTGCGCGAGCAAGATCAAGCCGCCCGGCATATGCTGGATGACCTGTGCACGGATCAAGTTAACCTTGAAAACGATCTGGCGCGCATCAAGCAGGCTCTTCCCCCGAGCATGCGCCGGACATCACAGACACGTCACCCCTAATCAGGTTCGTCCGTGTCGCACGACCGGCTATCGTGTGATATCATGTGGCCATTCAGTCGGCTGTCACCAGAGTCGGAGACATAAACGTGACCCTGCAGCAAATCATCGAAGCAAAAGTCACCCAATCACTCACGCCCAGCCATCTGGAAGTGATTAACGAGAGTCACATGCACAACGTCCCACCCGGCTCGGAATCGCATTTCAAGCTGGTCGTCGTTTCTGAGAATTTCAAAGACAAGACCCGCATCCAGCGCCACCAAGCCGTAAATGGGATATTAGCTGAGGAGCTAAACGGCGGCATCCATGCTCTCTCCATGGTGGTCCATACGGATGAGGAATGGGCGCAACGCGAGGGCAGGACCTTGGAATCGCCGCTTTGCCACGGTGGCGGCAAGTCAAAAGTCGAATAATTCCTATCCTTCCGAATAGACGGCGATAGCCGAAACGGTAGCCAACCCGCGCGCCAGGATGTAAACCGGTGAGCGTGTAAAATCACATGGGAATGGACGATGCTAGCCTGGGTGCTGGGAAACCGGAAGAAGAAAAAGGGCGGCAAACGGCGTAAACGCCCGACATACGAGAAAGCCAAGGAGATCGCCGCTTCGGGCGACGTCGAAGCGCGCCGGGATTTGGCCACTCACGACGACTTGGAACCGGAACTCCTCTATTTTTTCGCCACCGATGACTCCCCCGAGGTTCGCCGTGAGGTTGCCGGTAACGACGGCAGTCCCCTTCAAGCGGATGTCATCCTGGCCCGCGACGAAGACCTGGACGTACGTAGCGAACTGGCGCGCAAAATCGGCCGGTTGATCCCCACCCTAACCGATGAAGAGAACGAGCGGCTTACCGAAATGGCCATGGAGGTGCTGGAAATCCTCGCGCATGACGAATTCACCCAGGTCCGTGCCATCATCGCCGAGGAAATCAAACTGCTAACCCATGTGCCCAAAGAGATCGTCGTCGACTTGGCCCGGGATATCGAAGAAATCGTCGCTGCGCCGATCCTCGAATACTCTCCCCTGCTGAGCGAACACGAACTGATGCAGATTATCGCCGGCGGCGTCCAGGGTGGCGCTCTTGCCGCTGTTTCCAGACGCAACGGCGTGTCCGGCCTGATCGCCGAGGCCGTGGTCGCCACCCGCGACGAGCCCGCGGTCAAGGCCCTGCTGGAAAACCAAACTTCGGTCATCAGCGACAAAACACTCGATTCCGTCGGCGTGGCGGCGCCCGACATGCCTGATTGGCACCGTCCTCTTGTGGAGCGAGCGAATCTATCCCTGAAAACCATACGGCGCATCGCCACATTCGTCAGCGCCGCCCTGGTGGAACGCCTCATTGCCCGCAATGATTTGGCCGCCGGAATTGAGGAGGATCTACGCCAGAGCGTACGCGAGCGAATTGAACGGGGTGAGTTGGAGAGTACAGAGCCGGATCTTGAACCGGCAGATGAACGGGCAAAGAAACTTCACGAGATGGGCAAGCTCGACGAAGAAGCCATAGAAGCGGCTATTGAAAAGAATGACGTGGCATTTGTTCGCCATGCGTTGCAATTTATGTCCGGCCTGCCGCCCGACACCGTTTCAAAGATGTTGAAAAGCAATAGTGGTAAAGCTGTGGTGGCCCTGGCCTGGAAGGCGGGTTTGAATATGTCCATGGCCGAGAGCATCCAGCGCCGCGTCGCCCGCGTTCAACCGAAATCAATGCTTACCGACCCTGGAACGGGCGATTTCCCCATGTCCGAGGAAGACATGGATTGGTATCTCTCTTATTTCTCGGAATAGACTCAGCTGGCCTTAAGTATGATCACTCGGTCTCGGCGAGAATCTGCAAATTGATGCTCTCCCAGCCGGGAACAAATTCGCTTTCGTCAACCTTCAGTTCATCAGCCAATTGGCTTGTGGCGGTCCGCTTTTGCAACGAAGTCAGGTCGCGGGTAAAAATGGTGAACTTCTTACCGCGCGGCTTTTTCACCCCTGCCCGCTCGGCCCGCACATACCACAAAAAGGCCTCACGAAAATTCTGTCTTGTTGCCCGGCCATGCTCGTACATCCACGCCAGCACATTCATGGCCTCCGGGAACCCCTCCAATACAGCGCGCTGACGAACCACTTCGGCGTCGAACCAATCCGGATTACCGGACTCAATCGCGTCTAGCGTTTGGTTCCAAATCTTTTCCGTCATGACAAAATGTTTATCGGGGTACGGATATTTGACCGATGTCGTCCGGTATAACCCGGGAACAGGCGCCATGTTTCCGGACAGCTTTTCCTCCAATCGCGTTTCATGCAGGCGTGAAGTGCTCTGAAACCACAAATGATATTTTTCTGCACTGTTGAAAAAGAACCCGCTCAAGGGCGCCAGCCCCTGAACCGGAAGGCTGACGGCGAATATCGCAACAAGCATGACAACCGCGGCGAGCCCGCTTTTACGCAGGACTTTCGCGCGCCGCGCCCGTACGCGGCGGTTACTGGTCTTTTTGGCAGGACGTACTCGCAGCATGCCTAACGGACCTCGAAGCCCGGTATTCGCTCAACAGAACTGAGCGACTCGGACTCTTTCAATTGCCTAGTACCACAGAAAGCTGACGTGAACATTACAAAAAACACCTAGATTACAAGGGTTTAGTTAGAACTCTTCACGTTAGAGTAAGGCACTCTCAGTCATACCATTTGAGCTTGCAACGAAAGCCCACGTGGCGCTGTGATAAACGTCAATGGGATTTGAGATTAGAACGATAGAAAAGCGACGGAAACGCGAGACGTTTGGCGTCCGAGCTAGTCCTCCATGGGTACTTCATTTTCGGCAGCCATGATCAAAGCAATAATCTCATCCTCGTCGATGTCCGTGAACTTGACCGCAATTCTCTTATCCGATGCCCGCACGATCTCCGCTTTGATCGTCTGCAGGCCATCGATATTCAGTTGAATATTGTCCGCCACTTTAAAGCTATGCTCGACACGGCCCAAAGGATAGACGAACTCCATCGAAGCGCCGGACGAAGAAATGTCCTTTAACAAACCACCGTGCGCCGCATCGCCGTCCTTGGCGAAGGCCAGCTTGCTGAGGTCAACCCTTAGCCGGTCGCGTTTTTCTTCATCTGACATAATTTTAGGCTCCGTGAAATTCTGTGCGAAGGTTTATCTATTGCGGCAACTATACCATACCGAGCCAGTGGCGCGATATCCGATTCAACGCCGCTTCTTGTGTCCTAGCTGGCCACGGCTCTGCGAACCGGCTGAAGCGGAAAGCGAATGGTGAACACGCAACCGCCACCGGGTGCGTCCGCAACGTCAACAGTTCCGTCGTGAGCCTTGACCACACGCTGGACAATGGACAGACCAAGTCCAGCCCCACCTGAATGCCGGTCGGCACGCTCAAAGCGTTGGAATATGACCTCACGTTGCTCGGGCGGAATGCTTTTTCCGGAGTTGGTAACTCTAATCGACGGCTCGTCCGTGATATGGATACTCACGGGAGTTCCCGGATCGGCATGGCGAATTGCATTTTCCAATAGATTGCGCACGGCCTGTTCAAGAGCTTCTGAATTTCCTCGGACGTCGACTGGTTGCTCGGCGCCAACAACCTCAACCGCATGGCCATGGCGCGCCGCCAGCGGCGTCAGGTGCGCCGCCACATTTGTGCAGACCTGGGTCAAGTCGGCCCGTTCCTCGGGGCCGATATCGACAGTGTCCAACCGGGTCATGGTTAAAATACGCTCAACCAGATGGGTTAGAGACTCAACGTCCGGAATCAGGGCTTCCTTGATCTTGGCGCTTTTCTGATTATCGATCTGTGTCCTCAGCACGGCCAGCGGCGTACGTAACTCATGTGCAACGTCGGCCGCGAATTGACGGTGCTTCTCCTCGCTACGGCGTAAGGCCCGGTCGAGACGACGGCGAGTGGTGATGTCCTCGTGTGTGGAAACCACCTGCGACCAGTCATTTTCATCACTCTTCAAAATCCGCGAAACGCAGCGAACTTCCAATTGGGTTCCGTCCGCATGGATATCCGTAACATCACCGGAATAAGTCGTCCTGTCATTTGCAAAAGCAGAAAACTCACCAATGTAGAAGGAACTCCAATTGACGTCTCTAGCGGGGCCGAACTGCTGCTCATACTCGCGATACGCATCCTTATCCGGCATTTTGAACATATCAATTTGCGTATCGTTGACATCAATTAATCGAACCGCCTCGACCGCTTGTTTCAGATCTTTAGGATTGTCTGAAAAATACTGCTCAAAATCATTGACCCCCTGGCCACGCAAGCGGTCAATCATTCGTTTGACGCCGGAATAGTCCTCAACCGATACGCCGAGCGGCGACTGCTGGTATAGGGCGCGAAACCGCTGTTCACTTTCACGCAGGATTCCATCTACCTTCTTGCGGCCGGTGATGTCCTCCGTGACACCCATAATTCTGAGAACTTCACCGTCTTCGCCCACAATTGGAACGAAGTTGCTGGAGAAATAGAGCAGACCATCGCGGCCAGGGGTGCGAAACTCAAACCTGGTTGATTCTCCGTTTCGAGCCAGATTCAGTAAATCCGAGATCCTGTCCCGGTCCTCGGGCACCGGCAAGCTGACATATTCCAAACCACAAACGTCCTGCTCTCTCGCCACACCCATCATCTTTAGACCGGCGGGATTCATAGAGATCACCCGACCATCCAATCCAATTTCATGAATGCAAAGTGGCGAATTCTGAACCAGCGTCCGATATGTTTCCTCGCTCCTGCGCAACGCCGACTCAGCAAAACGAATGTCGGAAAGATCGGTTTCGATGGTTCCGATGCCGAAGGCATTTCCCGCTGTATCAAGCATCGGGAATTTTTGCATTAGCATGGGCCGCCAGCCGCCATCCGCCGCCGGAACCAGAGACTCTTTGGTGATCATTCTGGCCGTGTTCTTAACCGCTTCGTCCATGACGGCAACTTCGTCCGCATGATTGGCTGGCACAAAGTCAGCAGCCGTGAGTTCCGTGACAGGTACGTTATCGGGGTTGAACCAGTGATTGAACATTCGGTTCACAATGACATATCGCCCCGCTTGATCTTTCAGCGAGATCGGGTTCGGCATCTGGTCAATAAAAGTACGGAGCCAGCGTTCGCTGGTCTGACGGGCCTTGTCCGCCTTGCCATAAAAGTACACCGGAATGATCAGGGCCAGTGCCACGAAGGCAACAATTTCGACCACGTAGTAGACGCGCATCGCGAGATCGAGCGGAACTTTCGGAAGCCCAAGCAGCACCAGGACAAAATCCTGCAGCACGAACTCCCAGGCGACAGCGAACAGTAGCGCCAGCGTCAATACACCGACGGCCAGCCCCATGATCCCCGGTTTTCCCGGTTCGTTGTCCATCACGTCTCCCCAAATTCGACGCGCGCAATCTTAAACCGATTACCGAGCTTAGCCGAGTCCAATCATACGTCACTGACCGCACTTGACCTTGGAATGTTGAAAGTCTACACACCACCCCGGATGGTGGCTGTAGCTCAGTTGGTAGAGCCCCGGCTTGTGGAGCCGGTTGTCGCGGGTTCAAGCCCCGTCAGCCACCCCATCTTCCCCATCAGCTACAAACATGCCTCGATCAGGAACGGGCCCGGCTCGGCAAGGCCATAGGCAAATTGCTTGTTGAACTGATCGACATCCTCGACGCTCACGGCCGGAACGCCCATGCCCTGAGCCAGGGCGACCCAATCGAGCGGCGGTCGATCCAATTCGAACATGTCCTTGGCACTCTGCCCGGGCGTTTGGACGCCGACGTTTTTCATCTCCCCGAACAAGCATTCATAGGCCCGGTTGGAAAAGATCACCGTGGTGACATCAAGACCTTCGCGGGCCTGGGTCCATAGGCCCTGCACCGTATACATGGCCGATCCATCGGCTTGCAGGGACACGACCTTGCGGTCGGGACAGGCCACGGCGGCGCCGGCGGCAAGCGGAATGCCGATACCGATGGAGCCGCCGGTGACCTGAAGCCAGGTATGCGGCGGCGCCGCCGTTGTCAGGGGGAAAATCAGGCGGCCCGAGGTAATGCCTTCGTCAACGACGATGGCGTTGTCAGGCATGAGGGCGCAAACAGTTGCGGCAATGCTTTCGGCATCAAGCGCGCCGGTCGGAAGCGCCGGCGGATTGTGTTCCGCCAGGAGCGGCTCCGTCTTCGCCGCGCCGACTCGATCGGCCAACATGGCCAGGCCCTTTAATCCGTCTTCCGTTGGCAAGGTCAGAGTATGGATTTGGCAGCCGTCGGGCTCGAGGCGGCTCGGTTTGTTGGGGTAAGCGAAAAACGCCACCGGGCTCTTGGCGCCGATGAGAATGATATGCTTGAATCTCGCAAGGCGCTCCAGGGCCTGGTCGACTGGGTAAGGCAACTTGTCGACGGAAAAGCGGCCGGCGCCGCGTTCCAGGCGGGCATTGGAGGTTTGGCAGAGAACATCTGCACCCGTTTTGGCGGCAATACGCCCAGCCCATTCGATGCCTTCGTCCTGCAACACCCGCCCGGTCATCAAAAGTGCTGTCGGTTCCCCAGATTGCAACGCCTCGGCGGCGGCGGCGACGACGCTGTCGGCGGGCGCCTGAACGGCCGCGAGCGGCAACGGTCCAGCGGCGCCATCGGCCTCCTCCCAGGCGGCGTCAGCCGGCAGGATCAAGGTCGCCACACCACCGGGACCCGCCAGGGCGGCCTGTACGGCTTCGGCCGTATCGTTCGCCACCGAATTGGCGTTAGGCGTGGTCTTGACCCAGTCGGAGACCGGTCCGGCAAGGCCTTCGATGTCGGCGGTCAGCGGCGCGTCGTATTTGACGTGATACGTGGCGTGATCGCCGACAACGTTGACCATGGGTGAGCGCGCTTTCTTGGCATTGTGCAGATTGGCGACGCCATTACCGAGACCGGGGCCGGTATGCAGCAGCGTCGCCGCCGGCATGCCGGTCATACGCGCATATCCGTCGGCGGCGCCGGTAACGACGTTTTCCTGCAGGCCGAGGATACAACGCATATCTGAATGGCTGTCCAGCGCGGCCACGAAATGCATCTCCGAGGTTCCCGGATTGGTGAAACAAGTATCAACGCCGCAGGCAAGCAGCGTGCGGACCAGGCTTTCGGCTCCATTCATTTTATTGGTTTTCCCATGTTGACTTAATCAGGCCTCGCCGAAGCAGCGTTGCAGCCGCGCCGCCGCCTCGTCCAGGATACTGTCGGCCTTGCAGAAGCAAAAGCGCGCGAAGTGATTGACGTCGCCATCCTGATAGAAGGCGCTGAGCGGGATGGCGGTGACGCCGGCTTCAGTGGTGATGTGCGAGCAGAACGCCACGTCGTCACCGTTAAAGCCGACATCGCGGATATCGATGGAAATGAAATAGGTGCCGGCGGTTTCCAGGGGCCGGAATCCCGCCGCACCCAGGCCTTGGGCAATGCGGTCCCGTTTGTCCTCAAGGTCGCCGCCGAGACTCTCGAAGTAGCCATCATCCTTGGACAGACCGGCGGCCGTCGCCTTCTGGAAATTGACCGGTGTGGTGAAGGTGACGTACTGATGCGCCTTGGCGATGACGGTCAACAAGTTGGCCGGCGCGGTCACATAGCCGACCTTCCAAGCCGTCATGGAAAACGTCTTGCCGGCGGAACCGATGCGGACACAGCGTTCGCGCATGTTCGGCAGGGTCATCAGCGGAATATGCCGGCCGCCATCGAAAACGATATGCTCATAGACTTCGTCGCAAACGGCGTAGCAATCGTGTTCTCTGACCAGACCCGCGATGAACTGTAGCTCGTCCCCATCGAAGACCTTGGCCGCCGGATTGTGCGGTGAATTAAGCAAAATCAGTTTCGTCTTGTCACTAAATGCGGCAGCCAGATCATCGCGTGGCAATTGCCATGCGGGCGGTTCAATCCGGACCAACTTAGGCACGCCACCGGCTCGGCGCACCATCGGCAGGTAGCAGTCATAGAGCGGCTCGATCAGCACCACCTCGTCGCCGGGTTCGATCAAGGCCATCAGGCAATCGGCAATGGCTTCCGTCGCCCCAGACGTCACCATGACTTCCGTCTGCCAGTCCACGTCGAGGTCGTAAAACCGCTTATTGTGAGCCGCCACGGCTTGGCGCAATTCGGGAATCCCGAGCATGGGCGGATACTGGTTGGGACCGTCCATCACCGCATCGGCGGCGACGCGGCGCAGGTCTTGCGGGCCGTCGCCATCGGGAAATCCCTGCCCCAGGTTGATGGATTCATGCTCCATAGCCAACCGCGACATGGTCTCGAACACGGTGACGCCGGTGCTGCTGAAGATTGAGTTGGCCGGTTTCATGAGAATACCCTGATGACGGAGCACAATTCATAGCAGGCGAACGCCGCCGCGCAAGTCCCGGCGATTAACCCCAATTGTACGACCGTTAGATTAGCCCCCGGCCCGCGGCCTCATGGCGTGATCGCCGACCACGGTGCGATTTCGGACGTTTTCTCGGTGTACCACGTAGAGACCACTGGCCACGACGACGGCCATGCCGGCTAAGGTCATGGCGTCCGGCGCCTCGTCCCAGATCGCGTATCCCCAGACGACGGCCCAGATGATCGCCGTGTACTCAAATGGCGTCACGGTGCCGGGCGGCGCGATACTGTAGGCCGTTGACAAGCAATAAACCCCGACGCTGAAGATCAACCCACAAGCCGCCATTTTGGCAAGGTCGGCTGTTTCCGGCCAAGTCCAGGCACGCAACAGAAAAGCTGCACTGGCGTGGCTGTCGTTATTGTAGGCTCCGTCGCCGATGACCAACCCAATGACCGTGCTGAAGACCAGGAAGCTCAGAGTCGTGAAAATTAACATCGACGTCGGATGCTCGGAGCCGCCGAGCCGGCGCGTCATCAGGATCATAGCCCCATAGCAAAGGGCGGCGACCAGGGCTAACAAGGCGGCCGGGTCGAAACTGCCGACGCCAGGCCGGATCATCAAGATGACGCCTGCGAAACCGACGATGACGGCCATCCATCTGTGCTTGCCGACCGACTCGCCGAGAAACACCGTCGATAGCGCCGTCACAATCAGCGGCGCCGAGAAGGTGATGGCGACCGCGTCGGCGAGCGGAATTGCGGCAATCGCCATATAATAAAATGTATAGGCCAGGAAACCGGCGAATGAGCGGGTTACGTGCAGCCTGAGCCGGTTGGTCTTGAACCGGGCGGCGCCGCCAGTGAACAAGGCGAACGGCACCACCAGCAGAAGCGCGAAGAAACATCGCACGAAGACGATTTCATGTGCTGCGTAACCACCGCTCAAAAGGCGGATGAGCACATCCTGGACGGAAAAAATCGCGGTGCCGGCGATAAGGATCAATATGCCCTTAATCGGCGCGTCGGCCCGGGCCGGAGAGATAGCGGCTTCCGCCATGCAACAACCTCATCCACAACACCGGCCCAATCGACCGGTTTCGCGACATTGTCACCCGCGAAGCCCGGCGCAAAGCGAATTCGATTCCGCAATCGCACATGCTGAATCGAGCCATCGAAAAACCCGATTACCGAAAAGTCACCGGCGTTGCCCAATCAGGACCACCGCCATAGAGTCTTTCGTTCGACGCGAACGCCAATGAGGTCCGTAACGATGCCGGAAATGATTGATGCCATGTCGCGGCTCGGCACCGAGTCCGCCTTCCAGGTCCTGGCCCAGGCGACGGCGCTGGAGGCCGAGGGCCGCGATATCATCAATCTCGGCATCGGCCAGCCCGATTTCCAAACCCCGGACCACATCGTCGAAGCCGCCGTCAAGGCGCTGCGCGACGGCCATCACGGCTACACGCCGGCCAATGGCATCCCGGAATTGCGCGAGGCCGTCGCCGCCGACATCGAAAAGCACCGCGGCGTCAGCGTCGATCCCGGCCACGTCATGGTCGTGCCCGGCGGCAAGGTGACCATGTTCTTCGCCATCGTCATGTTCGGCGACCCAACGACGGAAATCATCTACCCCAACCCGGGCTTTCCCATTTACGAGTCCGCCATCAACTTCACCGGCGCCAAGGCCGTGCCCATGGCGCTGCACGAGGACACCGGGTTTTCCTTCCGCGCCGACGAAGTGCTCGCCCTGATCACGCCGAAAACCCGGCTGATCATCATTAACAGCCCGGCCAATCCGACCGGCGGTGTGGTGCCCCGGGGCGAGATGGACCGGTTGGCCGAGGGCTTAGCGGCGCATCCGCAGGTGGCCATCCTGTCGGACGAAATCTATTCGCGCATGCTCTATGACGGCCGCGAGCATGTCAGCCTGCTGGAATACGAGCACCTGCGCGACCGGGTGATCCTGCTCGACGGCTGGTCCAAGACCTACGCCATGACCGGCTGGCGCATGGGCTACGGCGTGTGGCCGGCGGAGCTGATCGACGCCGCGACGCGGCTGTCCATCAACTGCCATTCCTGCGTCAACGCCAGCGCCCAGTGGGCCGGGCTGGCCGCCCTGACCGGGCCGCAGGACGCGGTCACAGACATGCTCAAAGCCTTCGATCAACGGCGCCGGGTGATCGGGCGCGAGCTTAACCAGATCCCCGGTGTCACCTGCACGGAACCCGGCGGCGCCTTTTATGCCTTCGCCAACATCAGCGGCACCGGCCTAACCGCCCGGGAGATGCAGGACAAACTCCTGAATGAGGCCGGCGTCGCCACCATCGCCGGCACCTCGTTCGGCCAATTCGGCGAAGGCTACGTCAGGTTCTCCTACGCCAATTCGACGGAAAACATCCAAGCGGCCGTCGGGCGCATTAAGGAGTGCCTCTAGTGACCCAGGACCGTCGCCCCAATGGGGCGGTGTAAGCCCAGGTCATCCGCCCGGACGAGAAGCGGAAGTAAATGAAATCCGCCCTTTATGTCCGTCAATAGCCAGAAGCGGACAATTGGCCTGGGAGTCTGTATTCTCCGAATAACACGGGGAAATGAACCATGCCCACTGCTAAAAAATCGCCCACCGACCGGGACTTACTGGAGAATGCCATCGAAACTATGTCGGAAGGCTTCGCGCTGTTTGACGCCGGTAATTGCCTTGTTTTGTGCAACAGCCGCTACCGGGACATGTACGGTTATAGCGAGACCGATGCCGTTCCTGGCGTTCACATTTCAAAGTTGTTGCGGGACGATATAGAAAAGAACAAGGTCGCCGAAGTCGGCGGTGAAAGGGCCATTCGGCGGCGACTCAAAACATTCGGCAAAACAGAGGAAACATTCGACTTGCCATTGGTAGACGGCCGATGGGTCCAGGTACGTGACCGAAAGACCTCAGATGGTGGAATAGTTTGCATTCATACCGACATCACCCGGCATAAGCGCGCTGAAGAGGAACTTGCAGAGAAGGAGGAGCAGCTTAGGGTCGCTTTGGACAACATGCCGAGCGCTATCCGTTATGTTGACAAGGACAAGAGGATTTTGCTGCTCAATTCCCAGTATCGGGAGCACTGGGAGTATCCTGACGACTTCCCCAATGCCGGAGATTCTGTTCGCGACGAGTATGCTTTTTTATGGGAGCGTGGTGACTACGGAGAGGGCGATAAAGAGGAGGTGTTGGACGGCGAAATGAATATGTTTCCATTCGTCGTGGAACCGGAGCAATACGAGCGACAGACGAGATCAGGAAAGACCCTTGATGTCCGTGTGCAACCAACAAAGCAAGGCGGTTTCGTCAGTATCTACACCGACATTACCGAACGTAAGCAGGCTGAGGAACAATTGTTGGCGGCCAAGGAAGAGGCAGAACGGGCAAACCTCGCCAAATCCGAGTTCCTAGCCGTCATCAGTCATGAGCTTCGTACGCCACTGACGTCAATCAAGGGTTCGCTGGGACTTGTCGCCGGTGGTGCCTTGGGAGCCGTGCCGAAAGAGGTGGAGGATATGGTGAACATCGCCATCACTAACGCCACGCGGTTAAACAGCCTGGTCAACGACATTCTGGATATGGAAAAGATCGAGTCAGGCAATCTGGAGTACAATTTTCAGCCCTTGAATCTCTCTGATTTGGTGACCGATACTGTTACAACCAATCAAGGTTACGCTGATGAGTACAATGCGGAGTTCGTTCTTACGGATTTTACGCACAACGCGACAGTAGAGGGCGATAGTGACCGCCTGACGCAGGCGATAGCCAATCTGCTTTCGAATGCGGCCAAGTTCTCGCCTGATAACGGAAAGGTTGAGATATCAGTCACCCGACAAAACAAGATCGGAACGGTTTCAGTTTTCAATTCGGGGGACGGCATCCCCGAAGAGTTTCGGGAGCATATCTTTGACAAGTTTTCCCAGGTAGATTCTTCTGACGAGCGCCAAAGAGGTGGCACTGGATTGGGTTTGAATATCGTCAAGTCGATCATTGAGGCTCACGGCGGCTCGATCGATTTTGAATCTGAAATGGGCGTCGGCAACACATTCTATTTTACGCTACCGATCGTGGAATGACTGTTTTTGGGAGGTAAAGCGGACACAATTCACTTGAGCTCGGAAGTTCCCCCAATAGTCAATACAGACCAATCCCCTACGAAGTTCCGCGAGGCTCCGGGAACACGATTCATTGTTTCCTGCGGGAAGGAACACGTTGCCGCTGTTCTCTCGTGTTACAATTATGTGCGCTTGCCTAAATTTTAGGCATCTTCTATGGCGGCGCCGGTATTTACCTGACCCCAGTTACCTCATAACTCATTGAATCTACAGAGTTAACAGTCAGAGCTAAGAACTGGCACGATCCCTGCTCTTATACGCGCGTGAGGCGCGGGTTTGAAGGCTGCCGTTGAGCGGCCGGGTCCGGGTCTGTTTGATTTGGGAAACTCAGGACAGCCATGAAAAAAATCGAAGCCATCATTAAGCCGTTCAAGCTCGACGAGGTGAAGGAAGCGCTTCATGAAGTCGGCCTGCAAGGCATCACGGTGCTCGAAGCCAAGGGCTTCGGCCGCCAGAAAGGGCATACGGAACTCTACCGCGGCGCCGAGTACGTGGTCGACTTCCTGCCCAAGGTCAAAATCGAACTGGTCGTCGACGACGAGATGCTGGAGCGCGCTGTCGAAGCCATCCAGCAGGCCGCCCATACCGGCCGCATCGGCGACGGCAAGATATTCATTACTCCCGTGGAGGAAGCCATACGCGTTCGGACCGGCGAACGCGGCAGCGAGGCGATCTGACGGCGCCCCGCTCAAACCCGGAATTTTTTTAAACGCCCTTACGGCAAAAGGAACACGACCATGTCATTGAACTGCAAGACCCCGAAAGACGTTCTCAAATTGTTGGCCGATGAGGATATCCCCTTCGTCGATCTCCGCTTTACCGACCCGCGCGGCAAATGGCAGCACCTGACCATGACGTCGGAATTTATCGACGACGACTCGTTCACCGACGGCATCATGTTCGACGGCTCGTCGATCGCCGGCTGGAAAGCCATCAACGAGTCCGATATGTCGCTGATCCCCGACGCCTCGACGGCGGTCATGGACCCGTTCGCGGCGCAACCGGCGATGATCCTGTTTTGCGACATCATGGAACCGACGACCGGCCAGGCGTATAACCGCGACCCACGCTCCGTCGCCAAAAAGGCAGAGGCCTACTTGGGCTCGACCGGCATCGGTGATACCGCCTATTTTGGTTCTGAGGCCGAGTTCTTCGTCTTCGACGACGTCCGCTACGACGTCCAGATGCATTCGTGCTTTTACGAGTTCGACTCCGACGAAGGCCCCTACGTCACCGGCAAGATCTTCGACGAAGGTAATCCGGGCCACCGTCCGCCGGTCAAGGGTGGCTATTTCCCGGTACCGCCGGTCGATGGCGCCGCCGACCTACGGGCCGAAATGGTGACGGTAATGCGGGAGATGGGCCTCTCAATGGACAAGCATCACCATGAGGTCGCGCCGAGCCAGCACGAACTGGGCATGACCTTCTCGTCGCTGTTGCGTAATGCGGATAACCAGCAGATCTACAAGTATTGCACCCAAATGGTCGCCCACACCTACGGCAAGACGGCAACCTTCATGCCCAAGCCGGTGGCCGGCGATAACGGCTCAGGCATGCATTGCCACCAGTCGATCTGGAAGGACGGCAAGCCGACCTTCGCCGGTTCCGGCTATGCTGATCTGTCCGATACGGCGCTGCATTACATCGGCGGCATCATCAAGCATGCCAAGGCGCTGAACGCCTACACCAACCCCGCCACCAACAGCTATAAGCGGTTGATACCGGGGTTTGAGGCGCCGGTGTTGCTCGCCTATTCGGCCCGCAACCGCTCGGCCAGTTGCCGCATCCCGTTCGCCACCAGCCCTAACGGCAAGCGCGTCGAGGTCCGTTTCCCCGACGCCGTGGCCAACCCGTACCTGGCGTTCTCAGCCATGCTCATGGCCGGCCTCGACGGCATCCAGAACAAGATCAATCCGGGCGACGCCATGGACAAAGACCTCTACGACCTGCCGCCGGAGGAACTCGCCGACGTCCCCACGGTCTGCGGCTCGCTGCGCGATGCCCTGGACTCTTTGGATGCCGACCGCGACTTCCTGAAAAAGGGCGACGTGTTCTCCGATGACGCCATCGACGCCTACATGGAACTCAAGTGGGAGGAAGTCTACAACTTCGAGCACACACCCCACCCCGTCGAGTGGCAAATGTACTACTCCGCCTAATCCTGGGTGTAACACACCTGACCTTCAGGGCCGCTCCGCTAGTGTGGGGCGGCCTTTTTCTTTTTTTTGCCGCAAATGCGTCGTCACGAATTAAGTCAATTCGCTCGGGATTTGCTCACGCTATTCCGCAAATGCGTCGTCACGGACTGAGTGGGTCCGCTTGGGATTTGCTTACTTCCTGCGCGGCAGTTTCACGGTCATGGTGCGGGTGCCTTCGCCGTGTTGGGTGTCGCGGGCGACGACTGTGACCTCGGTGACGCCGATGGGAATGGCGACGCTGGACAGGCTGCGGGTAAACGGCTGTTCATCGACATGCGGATGGTATAGGACGCGGGTTCCGACGGACGTGCCGTCGCCGATCATTATATCGAAGGCGTTGGCGTAATGATCCCAACCTTCGTCCTTGTGGAAGACCGTCACTTGAAACGCATAGGTGCCGTTGGCATTGGCGGTGACGGTGACGTCCAGAACCGACGGCTCGCCGGCTTGGACGCCGGCCACGGCGCCGACCAGAACCGCCACGGCGAAACCCGCCTGAGCCAAATGTCTGCGTAGCCTTTTCATTCCGACACCCTTAGCGCGTGGTGGTGCTCCCAACTTTCCCTAGAGTGATGAAAAACCGTAAGGAATTCAACCCCTCGCCCGAACTGAAAAATAATGCTTGCTTAAATGTTCATGATATGTTCTAATAGTGATAGAACATAAAAATAACCCTTTCGGAGGACTCATCATGCACACTGCTTTTGTTAAGGACCTTGCCGCGCTCTCAGTCTTGTTCGTTGCCGGTTACGTGTGGCTGCTGGTCGGTTAGAGCAAATCCCGAGCAGATTGACCAATCTGCGACGACGTATTTGCGTAGCCCTAAGCCGCGCCGGGGATCGGCCGTTTGTTGCCATTGTCGTCGAGGGCGACGAAGGTGAATACGCCTTCCGTCACCTTGACCCGTTTCCCTTCTTCGCGGCGGCGCAATGCCCAGGCCTCGACCAGCATGGTCAGCGACGTGGTGCCGACGCTCTGGATATCGGCATAGCAGCAAACCACGTCGCCGACATAGATGGGTTTGTGGAAGGTAAATCCAGTCACCGCCACGGTGGCGACCCGGCCGCCGGCGCGGGCGCCGGCGGTGATTCCTCCTGCGACATCCATCTGGGCCATGACCCAGCCGCCGAAAATATCGCCGCTGGGATTGGTGTCGGCCGGCATGGCCAGGGTGCGGATCGCCAGTTCTCCCTTGGGCTGATCTTCTGGGGTCGCCGGATCGGACATGGGTTTAATCTCCAATTTTACAACATCTTGTGATAAATCGGTGTATGACTACTCTATCATGCTTGCGCCAGTCGCCGCCTCTTTTTAGGATGCGGTCCGAAACAGGGTTCGATTACGTGCTTCAGGATTGCCACAGATGACCGATCTTTTCCAGCAAGCCGATGCCCGCGAAGCCGGCCGCAAACCCGCGAAAAAAGCCAAGGCCGCCAAGGCGCCAGCCAAGAAGAAAAACGGCAAGCCCAAACCGACGGCCAAGGCGGCTAAGCCGGCGGCTACCAAGGAGTCCTATTCGGCGCGAGACATTGAGGTTTTGGAAGGCCTCGAGCCGGTCCGCCGCCGGCCCGGCATGTACATCGGCGGCACCGACGAGCGGGCGCTGCACCATCTGGCGGCGGAAATCCTCGACAACTCAATGGACGAGGCCGTGGCCGGCCATGCCAGCCGAATCGAAGTCGGACTGGCCGACGACAATACTCTCACCGTGACTGACAACGGTCGCGGCATTCCCGTCGATCCACATCCCAAGTTCAAGGATAAGTCGGCGCTGGAGGTCATATTGACGACGCTGCATTCCGGCGGCAAGTTTGGCGGCGACGCCTACATTACCTCCGGCGGACTGCACGGCGTCGGCCTGTCCGTGGTTAACGCGCTCTCGGATAAACTCACCGTCGAGGTCGCCCGCGACAAGAAGCTGTGGTCGCAAGCCTTCGTTCGCGGCGTACCGGAGAGCAAGCTGAGTAAGGTCGGCGCGGTGCAAAATCGCCGCGGCACCACCGTTACCTTCCATCCCGACGATAAGATATTCGGCAAGCGGACCCTGTTCCGGGCGGCCCAGCTCTACCGCATGTGCCGGTCCAAGGCGTACTTGTTCCGGGGTGTCGAAATCCGCTGGACATGTGCCGCTGGCCTGGTGGCCGGTGATGAACGGACACCGGCCGAAGCGACGCTGCATTTCCCGGGTGGTTTGTCCGACTATCTGGTTTCGGCCCTGGGCGAGCGCAAGACCATGACGCCGCAGCCGTTTACCGGCGAAAGCAAGCTCAACGGCGGCTCGGGGAAAGTCGAGTGGGCCGTGGCCTGGCCGGTCGACGAGGACCCGTTTTTCAATTCCTACTGCAACACCGTGCCGACGCCGCAGGGCGGTACTCACGAAGCCGGCCTAAGAGGCGCCCTGGCCAAGGGTTTGCGCGCCTACGGCGAACTCGTCAACAACCGCGCCGCGGCCAAGATCATGGCCGACGACGTGGTCGGCGGGGCGTGTATCATGCTGTCCGTGTTCATTCATGACCCGCAGTTCCAGGGCCAGACCAAGGACCGCCTGTCGACGCCGGAGGCGCAACGCCTGGTCGAGGCCTCTGTAGGCGATCATTTCGATCACTGGCTTTCGGGTACCCCGGAGATGGCCAAAGCCCTATTGGAACACGTCATTGAACGCTCAGAGCTGCGCCTCAAGAAACGTCACGACAAGAAGCTCAAGCGCCAGTCGGCAACCCGCAAGCTGCGCCTCCCGGGCAAACTGTCCGATTGTTCCAGCACGTCGGCGGAAGGCACGGAACTGTTTATCGTCGAAGGCGACTCGGCGGGCGGCTCCGCCAAGCAAGCCCGCGACCGCAAGACCCAAGCCATCCTGCCCCTGCGCGGCAAGATCCTCAACGTCGCCAGCGCCACTCCAGACAAACTCCAGGCCAACCAGGAACTGCGTGATTTATCCGAGGCCCTGGGCTGCGGTACCGGCGATGCATTCATGGAAGACGATCTCCGCTACGAGCGAATTATCATCATGACGGACGCCGATGTGGACGGCGCGCATATTGCCTCCCTGTTGATGACGTATTTCTTTAAAGAAATGCCACAACTTATTGAAACTGGTCACCTTTACCTGGCCATCCCTCCCCTCTACCGGCTCTCCAGAAAAGGTACGACGCACTACGCCCGCGACGATGCCCACCGCGACAAATTGCTGGCCAAGGAGTTCGGCGGCAAGGGCTCGGTGGAGATCAGCCGCTTCAAGGGTCTCGGTGAAATGCCATCGGCCCAGTTGCGTGATACCACCATGGACCCGGCCCAGCGTACCCTGCTCCGTGTCACCGTGCCGCTCGGCCACAACGATGAGGAAATCCTCGAGGCCAAGGCCACCGGCAAGCTGGTCGACAGCCTGATGGGCAAGAAGCCGGAACTGCGCTACGCCTACATCCAGGAACACGCCCAATTCGTCGAGGACATCGACGTCTAGGGCGCCTCCGTCAGTACTCACCTCGCACCGCGCTCACCTAACGTCATTCCGGCCGGAGCGAAGCGGATAGCCGGAATCAATACTTCAGGATTTCTGGATTCCCGCTTTCGCGGGAATGACGATGGAACGTAAAGGCGACAATTGATCTTGAAAGGCCCTGGTGCCTAGACCAGCCCCGTTCCCTCGTCGAGGCCGAGCATCAGGTTCATGTTCTGCACCGCCTGGCCCGACGCGCCTTTGCCCAGATTGTCCAAAACGCCGGCGATTAACGCTTGCTCCCGGCCGGCATTGGCAAACACGTGCAGGCTGAGCGTGTTGGTGCCGTTGAGGCTTTCCGGCTCGAGCCGGGCCAAACCCTCGGACTCTTCCAGGCCGGCCACGGTGACAAACCGGCAGTCGCTATAGTGGACAGCCAGAGCGGCGTGGATATCCACCGCCGCCGGCGCGCCCGGCAGGTCCCAGAGTTGCAGCGGCGCCTGGACGATCATGCCCTGAGCAAAACGGCCAACACTGGGTACAAACAGCGGCGGCCGCTGCAACCCGCTCCAGCGGGTAATCTCGGGCAGATGCTTGTGCTCGAGGTTGAGGCTGTAGGCGAAAAACGGCACCTCCGTATAGTCATCGGATTCAGTATCCTCAAACGCGGCAATCAGCCCCTTGCCGCCGCCGGAGTAGCCGGACACCGCGTTGAGCGTGACGGCGTGGCCGGCGGGCAATAACCCGGCGGCAATCAACGGATGCAGCATGGCCACCGAGGTCAGGGCGTAGCATCCCGGATTGCTGACCCGCTTGGAGGCACGGATGGCGCCCGGTTGCGCAGCCATGTATTCGGGAAAACCATAGGTCCAGCCCTCGGCGGTGCGGTGCGCGGTGGACGCGTCAATGATCCGCGTGTCGGGGTTTTCGACCAATGACACGGCCTCGCGCGCCGCATCGTCCGGCAGGCACAGGATGGCAAGATCAACGCTGTTCAACGCTTCGGCCCGGGCGCCCGCATCCTTGCGCTCCGCCTCGCCCAGGCTGACCAATTCGATATCGGCACGCTCAGCCAGCCGGGCGCGGATTTGCAGACCCGTGGTGCCCACTTCGCCGTCGATGAATATACGTGCCGTCATGACCTATCCTTGAAAAATAAAATTGTTAAAGGGCATCCAATCAACTTGCGATGAACCTGCCACGGGACGACTATATTTATTCTGTTTCCTCGCTATCGAACCAAACTTCTGGTCGCCTCAATTTTTTGTACTCCTCTAAGAATTGAATGTCCGCCACCTCTTCCTTGAATGCTCCAAGAAACTCGTTGATATTGATTTGATCCAGCAAATCACACCCGCGCATTGCTTCGATCACGCCGCCAAAACCAGCTGCAGTAAGGTTCTCCAACGAAAACGACTGCATGGCCTTTACTGCTTTTTCGGTCGCTCTTTGCCATGCCTCACAAGCTGCGTTATGGCCTGCTAAATCTGTGACCGGGTTGCCAAAGCTGTCCATGCTATCTTTGAAAGGCTTTACCTTCTCATCTAGTAGCTCCTCTAGCGGCTTACGTAGCTGAGCGACCATGTCGAACAACGTGTACCGATAGTAGTCAGTTACAGCGCGTTCAATATCTTCCTTGGACGTATCCGTCGCAGTTAACAGCTTTTCAAACCGACCGACCAACTCGTGCGCTTCCCGTCTGGAAGTACCACTGCTCCATCGCCCGGTCCTCATCAACACCATGACAGAAGGCTCGGCCACGACCTGGGCGAGGTTCCTCAAGTTGTCAGTAATCCGCTTTGCATCCTCCATCTCCCGCTCCCAAGACTCCGCTTCGATCCCAAAGCCTTTGAACTTTTTGAACTGGGTTAAGAAGAAGAAGATCAGACAAAAACCACCACCTCCAATTGCGACGCCTGCCAGAGCAGCGCTGTCAGCGCCGCCTTTCCATACAATCCGTGTACCGAGCGCGAATAGGGAGATTGCAAACACGCCCATGATAAATCGGACGAGCGCGCGGATAGCCTCGCCAGTCAACCAACCGGGTTGCCACCAACTCTTTTCCTTCTTTGCCATGCTTACCCCGCAACCGCTACTCAGAAAATATGTGCTGTCATCACTAAAACTCCGATCAAAAAAAATCGGGCGCCCCGTGAAGGACGCCCGATCATAAGGCAAATAACTGTCCCGTTGGGGATTAACGCTTCGCTATCTGTAAGCAGAATTTTCGCATGATTTTTCAATACTTTATAAGGTGGGTAGCTTCGCTGCTACCGGTCTGCTACCTTACTAACAGTTGTATCTTTGGCGATTTCCAACATCTAAGGTCTTGCAGCCAAAATGTTCAAACTTACTCATACAGAATTAGACGCAGCATTGGAAGCAATCAACTTTCATGGTTATAGCACCTTGTTACCAACGCCAATGGAATGGCAAATTGCTAACGCGAATTGGGAGGAAATTCGTCAGCGAATAAGCGAAATCGATTTGGACACCTATCGGCCTCATGTACCGATGAGGATTTATGCCCCAAAAAATCGTTTCAATGTTAGGGCAGTGACACTCTTACATCCCCAAGATCTCATCATTTATACGGGGTTAGTATTGATTGTCCGAGACGATATTGAGGATGCAAGGGAACCCGTTTCTAAGAAGACGGTGTTTTCTTACCGTTCATCTCCAACCATCGGAACGAAGCTCTATAAGCTTGAAAATGCGTTCACTAGATACAGAGAGCGTCTACAGCAACGGGTCAACTTAGTCAGATCAAGATACGTAGCGATCGCTGATATTGCAGACTATTATCCTCGAATTTATCAGCACCGATTACAAAACATCATTGAAGCTGCAGCTACGTGCGCTAGAGCTGAAGAGGTAGCTAGAGTACTCGGTAAAATGCTTAGCAACCTAGCGGGTGGCGCGAGCTACGGAATACCAATCGGGCCATTTGCTTCGCGTGTATTAGGAGAAGCGGTTCTGATTGACGTCGATGCGGCGCTTGCGTCGAAGGGATTCAATTTTGTTCGTTGGGTAGACGATTTCAATATTTTCTCAGCATCAGAGCATGAAGCTCAGTACGCACTTTTCTTCTTAGCCGGTTGGCTATTTGATAAGCACGGACTCACTCTCCAAAGCACAAAAACTATCATTCAATCAGCGGACGATTTCTCAACCAAAATTGAGAACACCTACGAATCTCGGTTGCGTGAGCGATCTGAGGTGTTACTCAGAATTTGGTCAGATTTGGACCCTTACAGCGATGAAGATGAGGAGATTTCAGAGGATGATATTGCTGAGATTGAAGGTATAAATCTGCATCAATTACTCGAGGAATCATTTAGGAACGCCGACAATATCGATTACGAATTTGCAGCTTTCATTTTAGGCAGGATCGCAACACTTCAAGCTTTGAACGACCAAAAACGATCCGAACTCGTAAACGTCGTACTCGAAAATACAAATCACCTTTATCCAATCGCAGATCGGGTTGCGAAATTTTTTCTGAGTTTTGACGAAATTGAGGCCAACGAGAAAAGGCGTATCGCAAGAGCGTTGCTCAAGCCTATCAAAACACCGCCGAAGAATATTCCACCGCCAGACTATTATGTTATGTGGATACTTAGTATTTTCGCCAGCTCTCCTGACTGGAATCAAGCAAATGACCTCTCAAAGATATACCAGAATGCGGAGAGTGAAGTAGTTCGCCGATACGCGGCGTGTGCGTTGGCTGCGACTGGTACACGCAGTCACGCACTAATCGTCCAACCTGATTTTGATCGAGCATCTCCATTGCTGAGACTAGCAATTCTTCTTTGTTCCAAAAAATTAGGTAACGACGAAAGATCTCACTGGAAGCGGCGAAAAGTGATTTCAGACGCCTTGGAAAAGAAAATTTGAGAACCTCCGTAAGTTCGATGAACTAGGTTTCGTACTTTGTTTGCTACTCATTTCAAAAAAATCTGAGCAAATCTGTCATTCGACAATACGCTTCTATCCTCAAGTTTTTGGAGGTTTTCAGGTCGCTTTCTGATCGGCATCTGCTACCGATCTGCTACATGTGCTAACTGGAAGCTCTGCAATTTCAACGACTTACAGGCACCCTGCTACAAGGAAAAAAGGCCTACAGAAACCTGTAGGCCTTTGATAATAAACGATTTTTAGTAGATTTCTAGTTATCGCTTCGAGAACTGGAAGCTGCGGCGGGCCTTGCGGCGGCCATATTTCTTACGCTCGACGACGCGCGAATCCCGGGTCAGGAAACCGCCCTTCTTAAGCGCCGGCCTGAGCGTCGGCTCATAGAGGTTAAGCGCCTTGGAAATACCGTGACGCACGGCGCCGGCCTGACCCGACAGGCCGCCACCAGTCACGGTGCAGGTGACGTCGTATTGTCCTTCGCGCTCGGTGGCGGAAAACGGCTGCTTGATGATCATCTGCAGAACCGGGCGGGCGAAATAAGTCTCCAGCTCACGGCCGTTGACCGTGACCTTGCCCGGTCCGGGCTTGATCCATACCCGGGCAATGGCATTCTTGCGCTTACCGGTGGCATAGGAGCGGCCCAAATCATCAATCTGGGGCTCGACGTCAACCTGGACGGCTTCGACCGGCGGCGGCGCGCTTGGGGCTTCCGGTGCGCCGTCAGTGGTGGCTTCCGCCTCGGCCTCGGCCGCGGCCGCGGCCCCATCCATGACCTCTTTCAGGTCTGCCAGGGTCTTTGTTTCTTCGGCCATGTATTAGGCGCTCCTCTTGTTTTTCGGGTTCATTGCCGCGACGTCGAGCGCCTCCGGCTGCTGCGCTTCGTGCGGGTGCGCATCGCCGGCGTAGACGTGGAGTTTACGCATCTGCGCATTTCCCAGAGGGTTGCGGCTGATCATGCGCTCAACGGCCTTGATGACAACACGCTCAGGGTGCTTGCCTTCGAGGATCGCGCCGGCCGTGCGTTCCTTAATACCGCCGGGATAGCCGGTGTGCCGATAGTATTTCTTATCGGCCAGCTTGTTGCCGGTCAGGTGCACTTTGTCGGCGTTGATGACGATGATGTTGTCGCCGCAATCGATATGCGGGGTATACATGGGCTTATGCTTGCCGCGGAGGCGGGTGGCGATGACGCTGGCCATGCGCCCGAGCACCAGTCCATCCGCATCAATAATGAACCACTTCTTGTCGACCTCGGACGGCTTCGCCGAATAGGTATTCATCTGGCTCTCACAAAATTCCGTTGTTTCCATGCCGCGGGCAAACCTGCCCTGTTCGGCGGGCCGGAGTATGCCACCGAATTTCCCCTAGTCAACCGGAAAAGTGATGCAATTGCCGATACTTATGAACGCGGTATTATATTACCGCAAAGAAACGTTACCCATCATTGGGTGGAATTGAATAAGTCCCGGTGGCATGCGCCACGGGCGCCTCAAAGCCGTCGGAATGGAGCGTCACCTCGACCACGGCCAGACGCTTGCCCAGCTTCATCAATTTCCCTTCGGCCATCAGGTCGCCGGGCTTGGGCCGATGCAGGAAATTGATGTTGAAACTGGTGGTCACCGCCAGTTTGACCTGGCCGATGGCACTGAGAACAACGGCGTACATGGTGGCGTCGGCCAGGGCCATCATCGACGGCCCCGATACGGTGCCGCCGGGCCGCAACATGCTTTCGTCAAACGGTAGGCGCAAAACGGCTTCGCCGGCGCCGATAGTATCCGCCGACATTCCAGACTCCACGGCCCAGGGTAATTCGCCGGCCATGAGGTCGTTGAATTCCGCCGCCGTGATCTCGCTCATATCAGGCGGCGTCCTGAAGCCGGTGGTCGTAGCCCAGCTCGCGCAGGCTTTCGGCCAGAGCCGCCAGGTATTCGCGGTCGACCGGTTCTTCGCCGATACAGGCCAGCAGGTCGCGCCCAGGCCGGGTCAAGGTATACACCGGCAGGGTGAAACTTTTACTTTCCGGGTGACGGATCACTAGGTCGGCGTCACGGTAATCAAGCGTCAGCCCACCGCTCGGCGCATCGAAAGTCACACTCAGGTCGTCGCCTTCGGACAGCAGACGAAGGCCGCGCAGCCGGTCCAGGCCGTCCTGGCCGACCCCAAAATCAGCAAAACCATCGACACCGGGTATTTTCAGCAAAAGCCCAGTGGGAAACGCGAGGCGGCCCATGCGCCGGCAGAGATCGATATCGCCCGGGGTCATCGCCCCGAGGCAATCGACGGCGGGCAAGCCGACCGATCCCGGCGACGCCGTCTCTTGCGCCAGAACGCGGGACCAGATACGGCGCAGGTCGCTGTTTTCGACATCCTGCGCGTAGCCGACGAAGCGGATCATCCAATCGTCATCGACGGAGTCATCCGTCTCATCGACTTCGAGTTCGTCGGCCGCTTCCATAGCGTGCAGGGCAACCGATTCCAGGTTCTTTTGGCGGCGAAGCTCCATGGTCGCAAGCCGGTGGTTAAGCCGCTCGCGCAGGCCGGCTTGATCAGACAGGCTCAGGACCTCGACGCGGTAATCGCCGCCGAGGGCATGGGCCAGCACCTCAACCACACGCCCCGCCGTCCGCGAGGTACCGACTTCTTCGACCATGGCCAATGGATCGTCTTCCTCATCGAAGCCGTCCAGCATGTCTTCAAGATCGCTCATGGCCCCCTCCTGGTGATTTGGGAATCACCTCTCCGCCCTGTTCTACCAGTTATCGCCCCCGCGTGTACAAACCAAAGCGAATGCGGGCCTATGTTCCGGTTGGCGAATTCCTCTTGCCAATAGTCTCACGAATGCCGAACATTCGGGTCGTCACAACCTTGGGAATTCTCCATGACCGACGATTTGGTCCTGTTACGCAGCGACACGGACGGCATCGCCACGCTGACCCTGAACCGGGGCGCTAAGTTCAATGCCTTGTCGACGGAGCTTATGACCGCCGTGGAGGCGGAATTGGAAGCCCTCGCCGCCGATACTTCCGTCCGCGTTGTCGTGATTGCCGGAAGCGGTAAGGCTTTCTGCGCCGGTCATGATCTCGGGGAAATGAATGCCGATCCCAGCGAGGAAGCCATCCGCGCCCTGTTCCGCCAGTGCAGCCGCATGATGGTGGCGCTGACCCGCATTCCGCAGCCGGTCATCGCCCGCGTCCACGGCATGGCCACTGCGGCCGGATGCCAGTTGGTCGCCCAATGTGATCTCGCCATTGCCGCAGACGAGGCGCAATTCGGCACATCCGGCATCAATTCCGGCCTGTTCTGCGGCACCCCCATGGTCGCCGTAACCCGTAATCTGCCCCGTAAACAGGCCATGGAACTACTAATGACGGGTGAGTTCATCGATGCCCAAACGGCGCTCTCCTACGGACTGGTCAACCGTGTCGTGCCATCCGCTGAGCTGGCCAGCGCCGTCGCTGATTTTGCCGCCGAGATCGCGTCCAAGGGGCCAGCCTTCGTCGCCGGCGGCAAGAAGCTGTTTTACCGCCAGATCGAGGACGGTTTGGAAGCCGCCTACGAACAGGCTACGGAAACCATGGTCGAAAACATGCAGATGGAAGAGGCCCGTGCCGGGATCGATGCGTTCCTGGCCAAGCAGCCCATGCCGAAGTGGAAAGACCGGTGAACGGCGTTTCACCGCCGCCGCTCCATTACGAAGACGCCACCCTCCGCCAAATTCTCGGATCGGTCCGCACCATCGCCATGGCCGGGGCCAGCGCCAATTGGGTGCGGCCGTCCAACTTTGTCATGAAATACCTGGGTGGTAAGGGATACCGCATTATCCCGGTCAACCCGAGCCAGGCCGGAAACGAAATCCTCGGCGAGACAGTTTACACATCCCTGGCCGATATCCCGGATAGCTATGACATGGTCGATATCTTCCGCGCCTCCGAAGCGGCCGGCGAAATCGTCGATCAAGCCATTGCCGTGGCGGCGGACAGAGGCGTCCGTGTCATCTGGATGCAGTTGGGTGTGCGCGATGATGAGGCCGCAGGCCGGGCCGAGGCGGCCGGGCTCACGGTGATCATGGACCGCTGCCCCAAGATCGAATACGGGCGGCTGTTCGGTGAACTCAGTTGGTGCGGCGTCAATACCGGCATTATCACCTCAAAACGGCGGAGATTGAGCAGATGAGCGGTGAAGACAAGGGATCGGGGCCCAAGGAACTCGGATTTGAGACACGGGCCATCCACGCCGGCTCGCAGCCCGACCCGGTCACCGGCGCGCGCAACACGCCGATCTACCAGACCACGGCCTATGTGTTCGACGATGCCGACCACGCCGCCGATCTGTTCAACCTGCAGACCTTCGGCTTCATCTATTCGCGCCTGACCAATCCGACCGTGACCGCCCTGGAGGAACGCTTGGCCAGCCTGGAGGGCGGACGCGCCAGTGTCTGCGCCGCATCGGGTCACGCGGCCCAGTTCCTGGCCTTTTACTCCCTGCTTGAGCCGGGTGATGAATTCATTGCGTCGCGCAACCTCTACGGCGGCTCCATCACCCAGTTCGGCATCAGTTTCAAACGCCTGGGCTGGAACTGTACCTTCGTCGACGCCACCGACCCCGACACCATCAAGGCCGCCCTGACGCCCAAGACCAAGGCCATCTTCATCGAGGTGCTGGCCAATCCGGGCGGGATTGTCCTCGATCTGGAAGCCATTGCCGCCATCGCCAATGAAGCGGGTATTCCGCTGATCGTCGATAACACCCTGGCCACGCCTTACCTGCTCAAGCCGATGGATTGGGGCGCCGACTTGGTGATCCATTCGACAACCAAATTTCTGTGCGGGCACGGGACATCCATGGGCGGCGCACTGATCGAGTCGGGCCGTTTCGATTGGGCCAAGGACGGCAAATTTCCGTCCATGACCGAGCCCGATCCGGCCTACCACGGCCTCACATTCTATGAGACCTTCGGTGACTTCGGCTTCACCATGAAGGCGCGCACGGTGGCGCTCAGGGATTTCGGCCCGGCCATGGCGCCGGCCAATGCGTTTTATACCCTGACAGCCATCGAATCCCTGCCCGCGCGCATGGACCGGCACGTGGCCAACGCCCAGGCCGTGGCCGAGTTCCTTGACGGTCACGCGTCCGTAGCCTGGGTGTCCTATGCCGGGCTGCCGGCCAACCCGTTCCATGACCTGGCCAAGAAATACCTGCCCCGGGGCGCCGGTTCGGTCTTCACATTTGGGCTTAAGGGCGGCTTTGATGCCGGCGTCAAACTGGTCGAGAACGTCAATCTGTTCTCGCACCTCGCCAACGTCGGTGATACCCGCTCGTTGATCCTGCACCCGGCCTCGACCACGCACCGCCAACTGACCGACGAACAGCGCGAAAACGCCGGCGCCGGCCCGGACGTGGTGCGCCTGTCGGTCGGTTTGGAAACCCCGCAAGACCTGATTGACGATTTAGACCGCGGCTTGGCCGCGGCGGAAAGCTAAACTTTTTCACCGACTGAAAGTCGCCGCGTCTTTCCGAATTATTAAAGGTATTCGGCTAGCCTCAAGGCAATTGGGGATTCGGCGCCTCCGTTGCGCCAACAGCCTTGGGGGATAAACCTATCAAACGCTATCACAACAACTTGCTTGTCGCGGCGTTGGCGCCGCTGTTGCTCGGCGGCTGCGTCCTGCCGGTTGGTTTTCAAATCGCCAGTCTGTTCGCGGATGGCGTCTCGCTGGTGACCACCGACAAGACACTTACGGACCACGGCTTATCCGCCATCACCGACCAGGACTGCGCTATGTGGCGCGTTCTCGACGACAAAGAAATTTGCCATGACGTTGGGGCCGGCGACGGCCCTGTCATGGTTGCCGACACTGGACCGGATGCGGCGGTCGAAACTGAAGTGCTGCCGTGGCAGCCGGTGGACGAGCGCAATGCGCTCATCGATGCCGACGATATGAACTTCACGGGCACACCGGGAATTGTAGTTGCCGGCCTGGAGCCCATGACGGAACCAAGCGCGCCGCTGAATGACCCCGCTGACGCATATGATCTCACTGTTCCCGATCCGCCGTCGGCGGAGTATACGCCGGTCCCCGGGCCGGTGCTCGCCGAGGCGCCGGTCGAGGTGGCCCCGGTGGAAGTGGCCCCGGTGGTCAACGGCGGCACGTTCCTGGTGATCGCCAGCTACTACCGGATCGGCGACGCCGAGCAGTTCGCACGCCGCCACGCCGCGCATGAAACCCGTGTGCTTGCCGGAACGGCAAGCGGTAAGAAGGTCTATCGGGTCGCCGTCGGTCCCGTTGACAAGGCCCAGCGTCCAACCATTCGCACCGTGCTGGTCGGCGCCGGCTTTGATGATGTATGGGCCCTGACGCTCAAGACGCCCAAGATCGTCGTCGAAGTGGCCGCGTTAACGGAATAATCTTTTCAGTCGTAATTCGACACTTCGATCAAGTTGCCGTCCGGGTCGCGGAAGTAGACGGACGTGAGCGGGCCGGTGGCGCCGGTTTTGGCAACCGGGCCTTCAATAATCTCCACGTCCATTTCGGTCAGGTGATCGGCGACCTGGTCAATGGGGGTTTCCGTGATCAGGCAGAGATCGCCGGTACCGGGATACGCCATCGCAGCTCTAGGCGTGTATTCGTTTCCGGCCGGATGCAGATTGATCTTGTTGCTTCCGAAGGTCAAACCGACCCGGCCGCCGGCGAAGACGACCTTTTCCATACCCAGGACCCGGCCATAGAAATCGCAGGTGGCGTCGATATCGACGACGGTAAGAACCATGTGGTCAATGCGGTCGACAATTATTGGTGAGCTCATTGTTTCTCCTCTACTCGGCCGCCGCCGTCGCGGGTTCGCGAGCGTCGTCGGGCAACATCAGGATGGCGCCGATGGCGACAGCGGCGGTTGCGGCCAGGACCATGAACAACCAATAAAAACCGCCGGTCAAATCGTAGAGATAGCCTTCCAGCAGGACGCCGAGACTGGCAAACCCGATGGCGACTACGAACTTAATGCCGAAGGTCAGCGCCCGCCATTGGATCGGCGCATAGCGGGCGATGAGGATATTCTCCGCCGGCAGGGCGCTGGTATTGGACGCCACCATAACCACGACCACGGCGACCAGGGCCGGGCCGCCCAGACCGGCAGCGACGGCCAAAAGCGGCACCTGCAGGCAATAGAATACGAGATAAATTCGCTTAACCGGGAACCGGTCGGCGAGATAGCCGCCGACCACCTGCATGGCGCCGGACACCAGGTAAACCAAGCTGACCAGGGCGGAAATGCCGAGCACGCCGCCCTCGGCCGTCGCCTGAAAAGTCTCGGCAAAGGCCTTGGGCAGGGCTGGCTGGATGGCATTGAAAATAACCCCGCCGCACAGCATGGTCACGGCCAGGATCAGGAACACCCGCACCGTGTCGCGTCGCGAGGCGGGTGGCGGCGCGGGTTTGCGGTCTATCTTGCTCTCAACAATCCAGCCCCGGGCGATGCCGGCGGCGAAGACAAACCCGACGGCGATCACAGCTGAGCCCGGTACGATAAAAGCCGCCCGCCAGCCGCTGAAATCAATCAGCGCGCCGGTCATCACCGCCGCCAGGGCCGGGCCCAGGCCGCCGAAAATACCGTTAATGCCAAGCACCGCGCCGGTACGCACCGAGTTTCGCACCAGCCAAGCGATTCCCACAGGATGATAGATCGAAGCAAACAGGCCGGTGATCGCCAGGCAAACAGCGATGGCCAGGGGCGTGGTGGCAAAACCGGTCAGGATCATGCCGAAGCCGGTACCCAAGTAGAAAATGGTCATCATGCCGACGGACGACCACCGGTCGCCGAGCCATCCGGCCAACGGCGCGGCGAAACCGAACAGCAGGTTCCCGGCGATAATGAGCACCACCACATCGCCGTGGCTCAAACCCAACTCGCTCTCCAGCGACAGTACCGTGACATAAAAGATAGGCGCGAACAGGTGCGAGATGGTGTGACCGATGCAGGCAAAAGCCAAAGACAGGCGGGCGGAAAACGAGGACATCAGAGCAGCCCTGCCACGGTTTTGCGGTAAGACTGCGTGATGGCGTCTTCGTCCGTGTGACGTCCGTCGCGCACACACCAGGCGCCGCCGACCATAACGTGGCGCACGGGATTGGCGTTGCCCGCAAAGATCAACGAATCAAGCAACGTATCGCCCTGCCGTCCGGTCAATTGCGGATGCTCACGATCAACGACAACAATATCTGCACGGCACCCGGCCTCAATGGCGCCAACGGGCCGGCCCAGGGCCTGCGCACCGCCGGCTAGTGCCATCTTGTAGAGCCGCGCACCGGTAGAGCCGCCCTGGGCATCGGCGCTGACGTTGCGGCTCAGGTGGGTCAGGCGCTGCACGTATTCGAGCCAGCGCAGTTCCTCGACCGGGCTGACCGATATATGGCTGTCGGAGCCGATGCCGAGACGCCCGCCGTGGGTCAGGTAATCGGCCAACGGATAAATGCCATCGCCCAGATTGGCCTCCGTGGTCGGGCAAATTCCCGCGACGGCGCCACTCCCGGCCAACCCGCGCGTTTCCGTCTCGGTCATATGGGTGGCGTGAACCAGGCACCAGCGCTCGTCTACGGCACAATTGTCGAGCAACCATTCCACCGGCCGTGCACCGACATGCTCGACGGACGCCTCGACATCGCGCACCTGCTCGGCGATGTGAATATGGATCGGCGCGCTGGCGTCGATGCCTTGGAATCCGTCGAGGCAGACGGCCAAATGGTCAGGCGGCACCTGACGGATGCTGTGCGGCGCAATGCCGACGCGAACCTGGCGATCATCCGCATGCCGCTGGTGCAACGCTCCAACCAGATCAAGAAACGCGTCAGGTGTCATCATGTAGCGAAGCTGCCCGAGGTTGGGTTCTGCGCCACCGTAACCGCCCACGGTATAGAGCACCGGCAGCAAGCTGATACCCAGGCCGGTTCGCTTCGCCGCCGCGACAACGCGCTCCGACATCTCAGCCGGGTCCGCATAAGGACTTCCGTCCCGGTTGTGGTGAACGTAGTGAAACTCGCCGACCGCCGTATAGCCCGCCTTCAGCATTTCGACGTAAAGCTGGGCGGCGATGGCTTCGACATCGTCCGGGGTAATTTTAGTGACGAAACCGTGCACCACCTCGCGCCAGGTCCAGAAGCTGTCGCCATTGGTCGAATGGCGGCTCTCTGTTAGGCCGGCGGCGGCGCGCTGGAAAGCATGGGAATGCAGGTTCGGCATGCCCGGCAAAGCCACCCCGGCGACCGCCTCGGCACCATCCTTGCCAGCTCCGGCCTCAACCGAGGCAATGGAACCCTGATCGTCCACCGTAACGCGGACGTTTTCCGCCCAGCCCGTGGGTAGCAGCGCCGCTTCCAGGAAAATCTCACTCATGGGCGCATCTCGGGAGAGAGGCGGCAGAAAGTCAAGGCCAGGATTAGGCTCCCTCGCCTGGCGGCCGCACCAGGTAGCATCCGTTGATGCGCCATTGCCCGTCGACCATGACCATGGGGTAGAGGGCCATCACCAGTTCGGCGGCCGGGCCTTCAACCAAGACCCGCTGCACCGGCTTGCCATCAATCTCACGGACCTCAAGAAACGTCAGCTTTCTCGGCCTGTAGACTGGCCGGTAAGAAGCCGCGACCATGGACAGAAAGGCATCGGCATTGCCAAACTTCGCCTGGATCGTCGGCGACGCGAAAGAGAATGCGGCATCACCGTCATCCCGTGCAAAGGCAGCAACTTGTTGTCGAATGACCGATTGCATGGCCGCCAGCGCCGCCGCGTCCGGATCCGCGGCCGCCGGATTGGATACCGTCGCGATGACAAGCAGTAAGAGCGCCAAGAGGCGCATGAGAGGTCCCTCCTATCAACACCGAAAATCCAGTATACGCGATTCTGGCTTGGACAGCGGCAATTCCTGACGCTCCGCGTCGCCGCTGACGCCGCCATCTGAGCGAACCTGTTACGCCCCTCGCCCTAATCCTTTATGCTCACCGCATGATTGGGAGCATTCGCAAACTTTTGGGGCCGTGCCTGGTGTTGGCCGCGCTCCTTACGCCGCTTGCGGCCGGGGCGGAAACCGTCCGGATCACCTTTTTGCACACCAATGACTTCTACGAAATGGCGCCGATTGAAGGCATCGGCGGCTTTGCCCCGCTGATGACACTGCTCAAGCGCGAACGCGCGGCGGCCGAGCACAGTGTTACGACTTTCGGCGGTGATCTGATTTCGCCCTCCCTGATGTCCGGTGTGACCCGGGGCGCTCATATGATCGAACTGATGAATGCCGTCGGCCTGGATGTTGCCGTAATAGGCAACCACGAGTTCGATTTCGGTCCCGATGTCGCCGCCCGACGCATTGCCGAGTCTCGCTTTACATGGCTCGGCAGCAATGTCACGGGACCCGATGGTGAACCACCTCTGGGCCTTGCAGGTACTCTCATGCGCCGGGCCGGTGGCCTTAATATCGGCTTCCTGGGATTGATTTTCCCGGGCACAGCCCAGGCCTCGTCCCCCGGCCCCGACGTGCGGTTTCACGGCGTTATGGAAACGGCGAGGCGAACGGTAGCCGCGCTGCGCCGAGACGGCGCTGATATCGTTGTTGCGCTGACGCATCTGGAGTTGGCCGATGACAAGCGCCTGGCCCGCGAGGTATCCGGCATCGACCTGATCCTGGCCGGCCATGACCATATCGCCCTGACCACCATCGAGAACGGCGTTCCCATCCATCAAGCCGGGGCCGACGCTCACTATCTGGGCGTGGTTGAACTTGCCGTGGAAACCGGCGGGGAAACCCTTACCGTCACACCTTCGTGGCGTCTGGCCACCACGCGGGACGTGCCACCTGACGCGAGCATCGCACAAATTGTCGATCGTTATGCGGCCCGCATGGACGCGGAATTGAACCGCCCCATTGCCACCACCACGGTGGCTCTGGACACCCGGCACCAGATTGTCCGAACCCGCGAGGCCGCCTTCGGTAACCTGGTGGCGGAGGCCATGCGCGTGGCGACGGGCGCGGATGCGGCGCTGACCAACGGCGGCGGTATTCGCGGCAACCGCATCTACGCCCCCGGAACGACGCTCACCGCCAAAGCCATCATGCGCGAACTTCCGTTCGGCAACCTGGTGGTCATGCTGGAACTGACAGGGACCGAGTTGCGTCAGGCACTGGAGCATGCCGTATCCGGGCCGGCGGGCGAGAATGGCGGATTCCTCCACATCGCGGGCATGCGGGTCGCCTATGACCCGGCCAGGCCCAGCGGTGACCGCGTCACCACGCTCAACGTCGGGGGTAACCCCGTTGACAACAGCCAGTCCTACTGGATTACCACCAACGATTATTTGGCCAAGGGCGGTAATGGCTACGACATGTTCAAACAAGCGGCGCGGCTAATCGATCCGTCGGCGGCACAACTCATGACCACCGTCGTGATTGATTACATTCGTAAAACCGGCACGGTAACGCAGACGGTGGATGGAAGAGTCAGTTCCCGATAGGGCAATGCCCTAATCAGTTGGGCATTGACGCTCAGCGCTCGGTTTTTTCATATATACAGACCAGCGCCGCTTCCCAAATCTCGGGATGGTAGGTCAGTATGCGCGATAAAATGCCGTGCAAGAGCCGTTCAAAGAAAACTTTTCTTCGTTTGCCGATCGTGTGCCCCGCCATGGCCGTGGCTTCGAATCCGGTAATTTTCGCCAATTCATAGAGACGGCCGGGAGAAAACATGGTGACGTGATCGAAGGTTCCGAATTGCATCCGAAGGCCCCAGGGTGACGTGGAATTGGGTACCCGGATCAAGACTTTCCCACCCTCGGCCAGGACGCTTCGAACTTTGCTGAGAATCCTGACGCTGCTATCGAGATCGAAGTGCTCCAGCACATCGAAAATGACAATCCTGTCGAACACCCGCGCGCCTTGAATTCGGTCTAAATAGGCCTCGGCGTCCGAGATCTCGGTGGCGACGCCGTCACCGTCTAGCTCGCTGAGAACTCCCGTTAGATTTTCATCGTAGTCAATCCCGGTTACGTCCTTAAAACCCTTATGTTTCAGGTACTGCAGCAGCAAACCGGCGCCGCAGCCGAGTTCGAGAACCGACATCGACGGGTCCGCGGCGGAGAAAGCCAGGAATTCTTTATCAAACTGCCTGATCTCCTTCGGGCGAAGTGTCTTTCCCGACGCATCACGGACGTTCTTATAAAGCTCGGACTTGTCGCTCTCGAACTGAAAAACCATCGACCACTCCGCTCATCGCTCAAACGCCGCGCCGTACCCGTGCGCGGGCAGTCACTTCTACACGTTAACAGGCTTAAAGTCGCGCGTTCCCGATTGGCCGTTGCGCTACGTCGTGCCGAACTGGGGCTCTTGAAATATCGCGCAAATCCATTGACCGGGCGCCAGTTATCATCAGGAGCCGGGGAATCGCGCTGGATCGGGCCTTTACCTAGGCGTTGTAAACGTTGGTTGGCGTAAACTGCTGGGCCTCATCGATCCGCTGGCGGATGGACTTCATGTCCTCAGGAATCTGCGGAACGGCCTGGTGGTCCATCCTGAGGATACCGACCTTGCGCTCCAAGTCTTCGAGGCGCTGTTCCAAGGCCAAGGATTGAGCCCGGGCCTCGCTGAGGCTCAACTCCATCTGCTTAACGAAGGGTTTAACCAAGGCCGTGCCGTAATCATCCATGCGTTTGAGCGCTTCGGTAGTGAACCAAATCGCGCCCAGCCCCATGATAAATGCCAATACTCCCAGTACTGTGCCCATAGTTGGCCCCTCTCGTAGTTCGTGAGGGATTTTCCCCACTCGCGCAGAGCCTAAGGCAAACTGGTAAATACAAAGTAAACCGTATTTCAGACGGAATTTGCCGGCCTAAACGCCGGATTTGGCCAAGGCTTCATCAATGCGGCCAAGGGCTTTGGCAATGACGCCATCGAGATATCCCTTCACCATTCGCTCGGCCACATCGCGCGATATTGACCCGGGAGGCGCCGTCCCGCCTCTGTCCGGCGGACCTTCCTGCAATTGCGTCAGGGTTCGGCGTAGGACTTTCTCGAAGTGATCGGTTCGGATTTGCTCGGCGGCGCCTAGAGAAATTGCCTCCTCGCTGTCCTCATGCGCGATCATCATTGAGTCCGGTTCAGGGGCCGCCAGAGTTGCCGCCGCTGCCATATCCGCCCGATACCGCGCGCGCCCATTTGCCTCATCCAAGAGGTCTTCATAAAACGCTTGCCGCAAACGTTCAGCCATCGCCCGGGCGTCGGTAACCGGTGGCGGCGCATCCAAGTCCACCAGCTGGCCTTCTGGATCCAAAACCTTCAGGTCCCGCCATGTCTCTGGCTCAATACCGATCCCGGCCAGAGCTTCGGACCGATCGTCTTGATCCTGGAAATCCCCCTCGCCGTGCATGAAACGGCGAACGGCGGAGAGTTCAACAAGGATTTCGGAATTTCCCGCATCCTCGGGCGTCATTTGCACGACCAGGGTGTCGGCGGCGGCAGTCTCGGGCTCACCGCCCAAGGCGAAGACCATATCGCCTTGCCATGACTGCAGGCTATCGTCGCCATTTCCCATCCAAGGACGGCGGCCATCGGGGTAATTTGCGAAAATCCCATCGGCGGCCAGCAGAAGTCCGTCAATCTCGACAAAATCGACGAGCAGGTTATGACTTTCGGCAAACCCGCCATCGGGATCGTTGGCAAAAGAAATCCGCACCTCGCCGGGCAAGCCATCGCTGAAGTCCCGGGATAGGCTCAAATCACGCCACATAACCGGCGCCGCCTCGGTTCCGTCAATGGCGGGCATGCCCAGCGCCCAATCCAACTTTCCGCTGGCTGCCGGTTCGCCGTCCAAACTGATCGTATATTCAGGCCCGCCGTGTTCCGGTGCGCCGCCCAGACGGACGACAATCAAACCCGTCGGCTCGCGTTTATCGACAAGGTCTTGGGGAACTCGCCGCTGGTTCCCATCTAGCGCATCGGCAACCGGCTCGGATTCCAGGACCGGCTCGGGCTCAGGCTCAGGCTCAGGCTCAGGCTCAGGCTCAGGCTCAGGCTCAGGCTCAGGCTCAGGCGCCGTCTCAGGTTCTGGTTCTGGTTCTGGTTCTGGTTCTGGTTCTGGTTCTGGTTCTGGTTCCGGCTCTGGCTCGAGCTCCGGTTCTGGCTCTGGCGCCGGTTCCGGCGGCTCGCCAGGCAGATCAATCCGCACGCCCGCCATGGAACTAACGGAATCGCCCGTTTCCTTGTCGAGCCCGATGACTTTGACGGTTAATTCCGCTTCACCCCCCTGCGGGGCCGGAAGAATGAGCTCCAAGGAAGCAAGGTCATTTGGTGCAATGCTCCAGGTTCCGGCGGAGATTTCCCGACCGAGATTGAGGTGAGCGCCGACGGGAACATTCAACACTTCGGCACTCTCCACGCCAATGCCATGGACCAGCGACGCGGGAATGACAACTCGCAGGTGTTGCGGAGCCTTGAATATCGAACCAGCGGGAACAGACCACGGCAACCTGACCTTCGGACCGGCAGCAGGTGCCGCCGAAGGTCTGGAATCCAGGAGAGAATCTAACCACCGCTCCGATTCTTGTGATAACGCCGGCCCATCGTCGGTAGCGGACGGATCGTCTTCTTGATTATCGCCGCTGTCTTGATCCGCCGTCATGCTCGCCGGTCCGATTCCTAAAGCGGGTCAACCGTCCGCGTTGATACGTTGAATTAACTCAGCGATCACGTCCTCTGCCTGATCATCATCAGGCCTGCAAGTTCCCGCCGCCGCGTGGCCACCACCACCAAATTCGAGCATCAAAGAACCGACGTTTGTGTTCGAAGAGCGGTCTAGGATGGATTTGCCGACGCCGATAGAAGTCACGCCGCTACGCGGTCCCGGCTGTATGGTCATGGAAACATTGCAATCGGGGTACAGGGCATAAACCATGAACCGATTGACCGTGTAAATGAGGTCTTCTCCGCGCAGATCAGTCACAACCAGATTACCGTGAACCTTAGAGCACCGGGAAATTTGCAACTCGGCAAATTCGGCGTGGTAGTTATAGGTTGCAACGCGCTCCGAAACATCGGGCAAGGTCAGGATTTCTTCCACCGGGTTGTGCCGGCAATAGGTCATCAGATCCGTCATCAACTGATCATTCGAGATGGCGAACTCCTTGAAACGATCAATGCCGGTGCGCGGATCCATGATAAAGTTGAGCAGTGTCCACTTCTCAGGCGCCATGATGTCTTCGGCGGTATACTGAGCCGCATCGGCTTGATCCACGGCTTCCATGAGTTCCGTGGATATTTCCGGAAAACCGTCATTGCCGCCAAAATGTTCGTAAACGACCCTTGCCGCCGATGGCGCATCGGGGTCATTGATCAGGTTATCCTGGCTGCCGACCCGTTCAAGCTCGCTGACATGGTGATCGAAACAAAGGTGAACGCTTTCGACATAAGGCAGATTGGTTGTAATGTCCTTGTCGGACACTGGAACGTTTCCGTCCTGCATGTCCTTGGGTTCGACGAAAACAATGTCGTCGATCATGGCCAATTCATTGAGCAGCGCACCGCAAACCACGCCATCGAAGTCAGCACGGGTTACAAGTCGAAATTTCTGGTCCGTCATCGCCGATCCCACAATTGTAGATTTCGTAGATTAATAACCCGGTATTCAGGCCCTGACAATGGATTCTACCTCGAATCCTGCACTTCTCACCAGCAACAAGAGCTGGACGCAGCATAGCGCGCGCGCCGGCGCCGTAACCCGGCTGGTCCTGCGGCGGCAGAGGATGTATATTGCCGCGTCTCCAAATTGACCAGGATGGGCCGCCGCATGACCGACACGGACGAAGACAATACGCTCAGCGTGCAGATCGCCAATCAAATCATCAACGTCGCCAATTCACGCCTCGAAGATGGTGTCGCGCCCGATGACGTGGCCGCCGGCATGCGCCACGCGGCGGCCAACTTTTCCGCCTTTACCGCCACCCACGGCGAGATCGACCCCAATATTCTGATTGAAGAATTTGCTGAAATGCTTGGCTACTACATGGAACGCCACAGCCCGTCCGGTTCGGCGCCTGCCGGCCTCAACCAACTTATTGACCAGGCCAAGAACGAACTGTGACCTAGCCCTCTAGGTGAATTCCAGTCTTCGCCATCACGAGAGCCGTCAGCCGTCGCCAATTGCGGTGCTCTATGGATTTAAATCGGGTCCGTGGCCACTTCGGGCGCAAGTGTGTTAGTCTCACGCGGAAACGTGGGATGATCAGGGCGTCGCCGGGGGAAAGATGGACGCACAGCATAAGTCGGCTTTCTTGAAGCAACAGGGCTTCCTGCAAGACCTGCCGGACGACGAAATCGAGCAGTTATCCAAGAACGCCCGAGTTCAGGCTTTCGAACCGGACGAGACGATTTTCCTCAAGGGCGAAAAGACGACTGGAATGATGGCCGTGGTCAGCGGCAGTGTCCATATCGGCTCCGTATCCGAAGACGGGAAACAGCTCATACTCAATACCATCCGCGCCGGCGAAATATTCGGCGAGATTGGTGTCCTTGATGAAGGATCGCGCACCGCCGACGCGGTCGCGGTGGAGGTGACGGAACTGCTGACCATCGACCGGCAATCGTTTCTTGGCGTACTTCGCCGGAATCCCGATTTCTCCATTAACTTGATTAGTGTTCTCTGTGACCGTATCCGGCGCACCAGCGAGCAGGCGGAAGACTTGGCCCTCCTGGACCTGGGTAAGCGCCTCGCGAAAAAACTGGTGAGCTTGGGCGCCAATGCCCGCAAAGACAGCGATGCCGGCGGAGAGATTGTCATTCGAATGACCCAGAAAGACCTTGGCTCGATGATGGGCACGTCTCGCGAGTCCATCAACAAGCAACTTCGGGTCTGGGAAGACGAAGGCCTTATATCATTGCGGCGAAACGAGATTGTGATTCACGACGAACAGCGCATCCAGGACCTCTACGGGCCGTATCTGTAGACCGCTACCCGCCAAACAACTGTACTTTCACCGATTTTCGCCAATGTGATCCGGTTCACAGACGCTTGGCGGGGTTTTTGGTAGGGTTCTGCATTGATCACTTAATGGAGGACCAAGAAATGGAAACCCTGAACCGAATTTTCGCAAGTGGAACAGGTGTGTGGCTGGCCGTTGTCTCGGGAATGTTTTTCATCGGCTAATCCCGCGGCAGGAGAAGTCTCGACCGCCGACCGGATAGCGTTACTTCACGTTTCCGTCTATACTTGTAACTATGAATTCTGTCGATGAACTCGCCGCCCTGAGCGAGGAAGCCATCGAAACTTTTGTCGGCCTGCTGGAACGGGCGCGAGCCGATCAACCGCCGGAGCACGTGGTTGTCTGCCGTGCCGGATGCCCGCATTGCTGCTATCAGCCCGAAATCACCGTTACGGCAATTGAAGTTTTCCGTGTTGCCGACTTCATCTTCTCGCACTTCACCGACGATGAAGTCGAACACCTGCTCGAAACCTTGCCGCCCAAAGCAACCACAGCCCAGGCAACGTTAGAGTCCTCAACATGGTCCCTAAAGGCCTGCCCGTTGCTCCGCGACGGCTCATGTTCCGTCTATGCGGCGCGGCCCTTGCTGTGCCACGGCGGCAATTCCTACGATGCTTCAGACTGCGAGCGGGCTCGCACGAATAATCACCGCGTGGCATCAATCTGGAACTACGGCCTGCAAGAGCGGGCCGGGTACCTGACCCAAGCTGCGTTACGCCAGGGGATCACCGACGCCGGGCGTCAATCGGACCTGCTCGATTTGGCCCCTGCCCTGGCCATTGCGCTTCGCGAGCCGAACCCCGAACAACGCTGGTTGGACGGTGAGCCGGTGTTCGCCAACGCCCGGGCGAGGTTGGAGTCATAGCGCCGCAACACCCTACTCTGCGGGTATCTCGGTAAAATTGAGGAAAAAATGGCGACCCCAACGGGATTCGAAACCGAACAGCTTTGTACTGCCCTATCCTGACCCGTTCTAAATAGTCCGGTTTTCCACCACTTTCCTGACACAACCCCTGCCCCCGTTTTGCTTGATGCCGGCTTGTACTATCCCGTTCGGTGCCAATTCGGGTGCCAACATTTCAAAAAGAAACCCCGCCAAATCGAAGTGATATAATCAAGATAATGTCCGCTCTTACCCCAAAAGCGGACATCTTTGAGGAAGTCGAAAAGAGTCCGCTTATGACCCAAAGCGGACATTGGACAGCGAGGCGTCGAACAAGCGCTGCGTAGGTTGCAATCGGTGTTTAGACTTGATTGCTATCATTTGGGCCGCCTAAAGAATTTCCGGAAACGCGCCCTTTAGACCCGCCACGGCCATATCGATAGCAATCGCCGCCAGGATCATGCCGATCAGCCGGGTGACAACCATCAGGCCAGTAGAGCCCAGGAATTTGGCAATCGGCACCGCGGCGCGCAGGGTCGCGTAAATCAGCGCCACCATACCAATTATGACCGCGGCTAGGGTGACATAGTCGCAGGGCCGAGTTGCGCCCTCGCAGGTCAAAATCACCGTGGCAATGGCGCCAGGGCCGGCCAGCAACGGAATGGCCAGCGGGCAGATCGCCTGGGAGTCGGCGTTGGCGGTCTCGGCGTCGCCGGACTCGCGGCTGCGGGGCGCCGCTGCCGAAGCTTGTAACATGGTCAGGCCCATCAGCAGGACGATGATGCCACCGGCTATGCGGAACGACGGAATACCGATGGCGAACAGCGCCAAGATTTGCGTTCCTGATATGGCGGCTATGGCAAGCACGGCGAACACCGCGCCCGACGTGACCACAGCTAGTTTGTGACGCACTGCAACGGACCGGCCTTCGGTCATGGAAACGAACATCGGCACACCGATGATCGGATTCATGATGGCGAACAAGGACGCGAACAAAACAGCGAACATGTCCCAGTCGATGACGAATTGCCGCCAATAGTCGCCACCCGGCAGGCTCAACTCGCCGACGATGGGCGCGCTGACGGCCAGGGCTGTTCCAGCCGCAAGGGTCGCGAGACTGGTGATTGCAAACGTTCTGGTTCTTGCTTTGGTTCTCATGGTCCGTTCCAACTCAAATGCTCTATCTCGTTTTGGCTACTGTCTGCGCGGGCCTCATTGCCACGCGCTTCGAGCGGCCATTGACGATGGCATTTCTACTTTTGGGACGTTTCCAATCGATGTCGGAAAATCAGGAAAAGTGTTTCTTTTGTATCAGGTGGGTAGAAGGCGCCGAAACAGCTGAAAGTCTATATCAACTCTTATCGTAGTAAGCCTTGGTGCCAAACTCGGGGTAGGCCAGGGTGCCGGTTTCGACCTTGTCGATACCGATCGCCTCTTCGGCTTGGCTAAGTCTGAGGCCCATGGTCGCTTTGATCACCAGCCACGCGAGGGCGCTGGTCAATAGCATGAAGGCGGCAATGGCGGCGATGCCAATCAGCTGCGCCAGGAAACTTGTTGCCGGGTCGGTCAGGGGCACGGCCAACGTCCCCCAGATGCCGCAGCTCAAATGAACCGGGATGGCGCCAACCACGTCGTCGATTTTGAATTTCAATAGTGCCCAGGTCGAGACGATCATAACTACCGCCCCTACGGAGCCGATTAGGATTGCCTGGCCAACGGTCGGCGTATCAGGCCCCGCGGTGATACTGACCAGGCCGGCGAGACCGCCGTTGAGAACCGTGGCCAGATCAACCTTCCGGGTCTTGATCTGCATGAGGATAACGGCCGTAACGATGCCGCCGGCCGACGCCATGGTGGTGTTAACGTAGACGTTTGAGACAGTGATGATATCAGCGGCGGAAGCTACGGCCCCGAGCGATCCGCCGTTGAACCCAAACCAGCCCATCCACAGTATCATCGTGCCGAGCGTCGCCAATGGCAGGGACGAGGCCGGAATGATCCGGTCGTTGCCATCTGCGTCGAACTTTCCGCGCCGCGCGCCGAGGATGATGGCGCCGCTCAGGGCCGCCCACCCGGCGACCGAGTGAACATGGGTCGAGCCGGCGAAATCCTTAAAGCCGATGCCGGTCAACCAGCCGCCGCCCCAGCCCCACGCTCCCTGAATGGGGTAAAGAAAGGCAGTCAGAACGACGATGAAAGCGAAGAACGGCAATAGCTTTATTCTCTCGGCCAGGGCACCGGAAATGATCGACGCCGTCGTGGCCGCGAACAGCATTTGAAAGAACCAGTTGGATGATGACGAAAAACCGGCGGAGTAGTCACCCGCGAGGGCAGCGGCATCATCGCGAACCCACGGCCCAATGGTGCCCATGAAACCGCCTTCTACACCCGTGTGCATGAGGTTAAAGCCGGTCAGGTAGAAAGCGATGCCGGCAATCGAGAACAGGGTAATGTTTTTCAACAATATTGTGGAAACGCTTTTGGTGCGTACCATGCCGGCCTCCAGCATGGAAAAGCCCGCCGCCATCCAGAAGATCAGGAAACCGTGTATCAGGAAGGATAGGGTGTCGAGAACGAAGCGGGTTTCGGCAGCGACCGCGGCATGAGCCGGTGCCGGGGCACCGATCCCGAACAACAGCGCGACAAACGAAATCCCCGCAATTCCCATTTGTCGGATGCCGCCTCGCCGTCGCATGCTTCGATCTCTCAAACCGTTGATTTCCGCCATTTGAGATTGTGGCACAGGCAATGTTTCAGCAGGATGTCGTGCCGGGAGTCAATTGTTTCAATTGTTTCAGAAACACGGGTTTCCACCAAAAAATCAGTCCTGGGCGATTTCCGAGACAAACATGTAACCGGCGCCGCGCATGGTTTTCAGAACCTCGGGTTTTGCAGGGTCACGTTCGATCTTTCGCCGCAGACGTGAGATACGGATATCAATCGACCGGTCGAAAGGCTCCCAATCGCCGTGATGGGCTAGGTCCATCAAAGTGTCCCGGGTTAAGACGCGGTTCGGCCGCTCGGCAAACGCCTTCATCAGGTCAAATTCCATGGCCGTGAGTTTAATTTCCGCGCCGTCCTCATCGAACATTTGGTGGGCGTCGAGATCGAGCTGGCACTTACCGAATGCGATCCGCGCGCCCTGTTCGCCGGAGGGCAGGCGGACGTTCGGCCGGTCGGTCGTACGGCGCAACACAGCCTTGATCCGCGCTAGAAGTTCGCGCAATTCCACGGGCTTCGCCAGGTAATCATCTGCACCCATTTCGAGGCCGACAATCCGATCCACGGTTTCGCCTGATGCGGTGACCATGATGATCACGATGTCCGTGGATTCGGCAAGGTAACGCGCCAATGAAAGTCCATCCTCGCCCGGCATACTGATATCGAGGATGGCGAGATCAATCTCTTCTTCGGATTCAACCAGGCTGCGCAGATCGGCACCATTTTCCACCGGCGTGACACGGAAACCCTGATCCGACAGATATTCGCTGATCGTCTCGCGAATGGCCTCTTCGTCGTCAACCACGACAATATGCTGTTGCTGCTCGTTCATAGCTTACCAAACTGTTTCAATGGGTTGGATCCGTGAACAACGATACATTAACGCACCGGCCGCCGCAGGAGAAGATCAACCAGATCCCAAACAGCTTTCGGCCGGAAAGGAGACTCGATGAAAGGTCGCCCGGTCGCATCGAGAAGACTCAGTTGCTTGCCCGATAGGGATGAATCCGTGATGAAAGCCAATCGTTCGGCGCTTCCGGGCCGAACCGCCTGCACCGAGCGGCGGAATTGTTCGGCGGTCGAACCGGGCAAGCGGGCATCGCAAAATACAGCGTCGAACTCGCACTGTTTCAGGCGCTCCAAACCGGCGACACTGGAGCCAAGGATTTCGGAACCGTGGCCCTCCTGGGTGAAGATTTCCACAAGTCCGGCTCCGGTGGTCGGGTCATCAGTGACGATTAAGACCTTGAGTTTGCTGGAATCCGCCCGCACCGTTCGACCTTCACTCTCGGCGGGTGCCGTATCGCCCGTGAGAGGCAGTTCCAGGGCAAAAGTTGTTCCGCCGCCCGATGCCTGCTCCAGTTTTATGGCGCCATTGTGGGCTTGCATGACGCGATGGCACAGCGCCAAACCGATTCCGGTACCCTTCCCGACCTCTTTGGTGGTGAACAGCGGCTCGAAGATGCGTGAGCGAATTTCGCTCGGAACGCCGGGGCCGTTATCCGTAACACCGATGACCACGTGGCTCTTGTCGTCATCACTGGTCGCGGTCGTGATGGTCAGCGTTCGTTCACCGGCGATCTCCTCCAACGCATGCCGAGCATTGATGATGAGATTAGTCAAAACCTGACGCAGTTGATCAGGGTCGCCCATGACAAGAGGCAAGCCGTCTGACATTTGCAAGGTGACGTCGATCTTGGTGGTGCGCAATGAATGGGACGTCAGCTCAATCGCCTCTTCGACGATTTGGTTGAGGTCGACTTCCGTCGGTTCATTGGGTTTTTGGTGCGCCAAGGCGAGGAAACTCTTGACGATGCGCGAGCAGCGTTCGGCTGCCTCGTTGATCCGTTCGGCGCGTTTAACCGACTGCTCGTCGGTCGCCTTTTCCTTCAGCATCAAGGCCTGGCCCATGAGGACAGTGAGCGGATTATTCAATTCGTGCGAAATTCCGGCCAGAAGCTCGCCAAGGGCACTAAGTTTTTCCGTCTGATGAAGCATGGTGCGTTGACGTTCGATTTCCGCCTCGGCAGCCCGCCGCTCGGTCAGGTCGAAAAGGGATGACACAATGACTTCCTCGCCTTGAAATTCAATCAGTCGCGACGACATGGAGGCCCAAAAAGGTGACCCATCCTCCCGGAGTCGCTCAACCTCCAAATCGTCGACGCGGCCATCTTTTTGAAGTTGTTCTGCGTAGGTGTCGCGAACTCGCGGTTCGGCAAAGGTGTCCCGCGAATAGACTTGGCCCTTTGACACGCTGATACCCAGAAGTTCCGCATGGGATGGGCTACCATATATGTACTCGCCGCTATCAACCCGGCTCATAGATAACGGCAGCGGACAGGCCTCCAAAACCCGGCGGACCAGTTCCTCACTGTCGCGAAGCGCGTCCTCCATCAATTTTCGTTCGGTCAGGTCGAACAGAGACGAGACAATGACTTTCTCGCCCTGGTATTCGATCAATCGCGATGACATCGACGCCCAAAATGCCGAGCCGTCGGTTCGTTTGAACTCAACCTCCAGGTCATCGACGCGACCGTTCTCGCGCAGGATTTCCACATAGCGGTCGCGGAAGTCGGGATCGACGTAGTGCCCAAGTGAATTTGTGCGTTTGGCAGACGCGTCCAGATCAAGCAGTTCCCGATTAGCTGGACTGACATAGATGTACTCACCGTCGTCGAATCGGTTCATGGCAACAGCAGCCGGACATGCTTCAAGGACTTTGCGTACGAGTTCCTCGCTCTCGCGCAATGATTCCTCCAACTTTTTGCGCTCGGTGATGTCGAGGCGTGTGGCGACCCGGCCGCCTTGCCGTGTCGCTTGACTCGACGTCAGAACCCATCGGCCATCGTCGAGTTGGTATTCGGTCGTTTTCCCGGTTTGCCGGCCAGCGGAACGGGCTTTAACCCATTCCTCGACGCGGCCGACAGCATCCGCGTATTGGCCCCGTTCGGCCCCAAAGCGGATGAACTCCTTCCATGTCACGCCCGGCTTCAGGGCATCGGCGGAAATCGAGTTGATTTCGCGATACAACTGATTGCACATGACGAACTGGTCGTTCTCATCCCAGATGACAAATCCTTCGGGCAGCGATTCGATGGCGTCTTCGAGCATCTGGCGGGCCCGCGTTGATTCCGCTTCGCGTAATTTCCGGTCAGTTATGTCCGTCAGCGTAACGACCAAGCCGCCTTGACGTGTCGGCATGTTGGATCCGGATACCCACCGACCGTCCGATTGTTCGTATTCGAGGTTGGTCAGCATCTCCCGCCGCATCTTGATCCGTTCTTGCAACCATTCGTCTTCCCGTCCCAATGCGTCCACGTACAGACCTCTGCCCAGTTCGGACTTAATCAGCTCCGACCAGCGCACGCCCGGAACCAGGATGTCCTTACTGATGCTATGGAAGTCCCGGTAGCGTGAATTGCATATGATCAGGCGATCATCGTGGTCCCAAAGCGCAAATCCCTCGGAAAGAGATTCGACGGCGTCCTTAACTAAATGTGCGAACAAATCACGCTCTTCCTGCGCCTGTTTCTCCGCCGTAATATCTATAAAACAGCCGATCATCTCGCCATGATCTTCCGGGCCGTCCGGCGTGAGTCGGACTTCGTCCCGGTACCATCGGTACTCACCGTTGGTGTGCCTGAACCTATACTCGCATGATAGTGCGAGTTCGGTGCGCAGACGCTCGAGACCAGCGTTATAGACACCGAGATCGTCGGGATGGATTTGATTACGTCCGTGTTGCGGATCGGACAAAAAACTTTCTGGCGTATGGCCAGTCAGTGATTCCACATTGGCGCTGATGAATTTGCAGGAGTATTCGCCGCCAAGCTCGACCAAGTAGAATACTGCTGGTGAGTGAGTGACCGCAAAATCGAGCAGGGCTCGCTGCCCAGCAAGCGTTGCTTCGGCGCTTGGCTCTTGATCTGAATGCTGAGTACCCATGGGCCGTCCTCCGGTCCTAAAAAACGTGCGTCCTGTTGCGGAATGTTACCATAGGCGGAGTGCATGACAATTTGATCGCTAAAGACTTGACCGGCGCCGGCTGTGCTAGCCGGGCCGGTCACGTTCCTTGTTCAGTTTCTGGCGATTGCTGCGTCGTCGTTGTCCGACAGCAATCAATCATTACCAGGGCGACCGATAAAAGCTGTTGGTCGACTGGACGGAAACACGCTTGATGTCTCCGCGTTTAATGCCGATGTCCTCGAGAACCCGGTCCTCCAGTTCGGACAATTCGCGTTCCGTCTTGCGAACCATGTAGTAGCTCTTGGCCATCCCGGCCATCTTCTTGATGCCGGCGGCGGCGGCGAAAACGGCTTCGCTCATGCCTTCGGCGACAAAGTGAGACGGCGTGTAGTAGACGTCTGCGAACGGCACGCCCGCTGCGGCGGCCCGGCGTTTGCTGTGGTAATCATAAGCGTTGTACATCGTAAGTCTCCTTTTCAAAGTCTGTTCAGTTGTTATGCGGCCGGTTGAAACAGTCTTTCCGTCCGCGTCGGAGGCAATTGATAAAGGTCCGGCGTTTCAGTTCGACATCGCCAAAAGCGGTTTTTGGTTTCAATTGTTTCAATAAGACAATTCGTTATTTATCAGCGCTTTAGGCGGGAATTCATCGCGCCCCGACTCGCCAAACCGGCGGATAAACCGCGGTTTCTCCGCGCGCTCCAACCTTAACAATTGAAACCAAATTCAACCGAACGCGATGTCGGCCTGAAACCTTCGCCCTTTAGAAATGCCGTCATTGATCACAAACACTATGGAGTGAAGGAAATGAGTAAGAGCTTCTCAAAACGACGACGACCCACGTCGCTAGCGTTGGCCCGGTCCAACAGCCGGACGGGTCACACAAGGTGGGCCGTCAACGACAATCGGACCAGGTTCGCCATCGCAGCAGCCGACTATGAGCAATCCGTGACCACCTTCGGGTTCGATAGCGGCGAGGCCATGGCTGCCTGGCTTCGGCTCAAGTCACAACCGTGCGCAAACCGTCCGATGGCCGGTTGGCAGCGAATTCGGCCTTAATACGCCGGGTTAACGAAACTGGAAATCAACTCTCAAACGAAGGAGCAGACAAATGACAAAATCGAACAAATTTACCAACACTACTATCAGCTTGATGGTCCGCAGCCGCGACGCGCGCAATGCCATTGTAGCGGCATACTTGATGCGGGGCGTTCAGAAGATTGCCGGCAAGTTCAAGCGCAAACCCGTCGATACGCCGGTGATTGCGGCACATGCTTAAGCCAAGGGCGCGGGGTTGAGCGGAGGATCTAACCTTCGCGAACCCCCGCGTCCGACTATCTCGGCCCCATTTGTTGCACCTCTGCAAATCTTCTGCCCAAACTTCGCGCCCAATGTCCGCTTTTGGCTAATAGCGGACTCTTTCACGATGGGTGATTTATGTCTGCTTTACCCCCGAAAGCGGACGTTCGGGAGGGAGTCGCAAAACTTCCGCTTATGACCCAAAGCGGACATTCATTGGATTTACGTAGATTTCAACTCGCTGTGCGCATTCAATAGATGCCACGCATGTTCTGAATAAATCGGCCCGGTCTCCTGGAAGATTTAGCAGCAGAATTTTTCTTATCCAGTGCTCCGGTTACGATCTCAATGAGTGCCTTGGCCTCGATGGGCTTCGGCAAAACTGCGGTGGCGCCCACCTTTTTCGCTGCGGCAAGCGCTTCGTTGGGCGTCATGTTTTTGTAACCGGCAGAGATCGCAATGATGGGAACTTTCTTGTTCATTTCGACGAGTCTTGAAATACCCTCTATACCGCCCATGCCGTCCATGAAAAGATCCATAATGACTAAATTGTAGGCGACATTCCTAAAGTCGATGAGACCGACTTCGACCGTATGAGCGGAAGCAACGCGGTAACCGTCATGGACAAGAACAGTGCTTATGAACTCAGCCATGCTCTCATCATCTTCAACGACAAGGATTCGCTGTCGACTTTTCAACGTCGCCCCCATATCTATCTATGATCTTAGGAGGATAGTAGTTCGGCCATATTAAGCATCTATTACGACGGCGTGAACGGTCGTTACAGATTCGCTAGGCGAATGATGGCCGTCTGATGAAACTCGTCCACTTTGCCCCCGAAAGCGGACATTCTGGAGAGAACCGCAAAACGTCTGCTTATGACCCAAAGCGGACATTGGCCGAGCTGTGGATTTTAGATTGAACTCAGCCCTTTGTGGTGACAGCGTAAGAACCAATTGACAAAATATCGACTTCGCGGGTCACGGTGAATTCAAGCGCCTGTTCAGGCGTTTCGACAATTGGTTCGCCCGGGCCGTTGAGTGACGTGTTGAGTAGCACGGGAATGCTTGTCGCGTCGTTAAACTCGCAAAGAACATCGTAGACGGTTCCGCAATCCGACGAAACTGTTTGCAGGCGCGAGGACGAATCGACATGGGTTACGGCCGGAATCTTGTTTGAGCGGACCTGACCGGTAAACAGCATATAGGGCGACGTAGTTGGAGCGCTGGAGAACCAGTCCCCGGCTCTATCTTCGAGTACCATCGGGGCAAATGGACGCCAGGATTCCCGGCCCTTGATCTTGTTGACCCGATCCCAGTTCTCCGCAAATGTCGGGTTGGCCAAAATGGATCGATGCCCCAATGCCCGCGGTCCGCATTCGCTCTTACCTTCGAACCAGGCCACGATCTTGTTTTCGGCCAATGCAGAGGCAGTGAAACGGGCAAGGTTTTCCGGTTCGGTCGCCCGAACCCGGCTGTCTTTATTAACGGCCTCGGCAATTTGATCGGCGCCGATCTCCCGCCCTAGGAACGGGCTGGCGTTAAGCGCTACCGTTGCCGGGTCCAGTACGTGTCCCATGACATTGTGGTAGAGATACATGGCCGCTCCGATGGACAGGCCGTCGTCTGCGCAATGGGGTGGCACGAATACGTTCTCGAAGGGACCGTCCCAGAGGAGACGGCTGTTGCTCGGACAGTTCAAGGCGCAACCACCGGAAAGACACAGATTGGACCGCGGCAAATCCTCCCGGCTCAGGATCGAAAACAAGACAAAAGCGGATTCCAGGTAGGTTTCCTCGAAGACTCTCTGGGTGCTGGCAGCAATATCAGCATTGATCTGCTCGGTTGCGGCGTCTTTTTTACCGAAGCCGCCCAGATCGACGCCCTGGGATTTGGCCTGGTCCAGACAATGGCGCAGCCACATCTGGGTCAGTGGTTCTTGGAAACGCTGCTTCATGTCGAACCAATTACCCACGAACCGCCGATCAAAGAAGCGGGGCGTTCCGTATGGAGCCAATCCCATCAATCTGCCCGGGGCACCCGCCACGCCGAGACCGAGATTGGCGGCGACTGAATGGTATAGGGAGCCAAGCGCCATGTGGTTGGGGGCCACGGGAAAGATGTGCTCGTCCATGCCTAAGCAAAACATGCCCGCCTTGTGCTCGGCGCCCGTGGCGTATCCGTCATGGGTGATGATCGCCGCCGCCTCAAATCCGGAGATGTAGTAGGCGGAAGCGGCGTGAGCCATTTGATGGTCGATGATATAGCCCGGTATATCCCTGCCACGGAGAGCTACGGTTACCGGATAGTGGAATCCCATGCGCCTGCGTTGCCAATCGGCGCGGTCAACTGGGAAGTCGGACAATTCCGAGAAGGTCCGGTACTTGAGCCAGGATTCCGGCGCCATGGCGAGCTCAAGACAGCCGACGGCCCGAATTTTCCCGTTGGCGTATTCATCCAGGTCCGGAAAATGGTGGCGGAACAGCTTTGCTACATATTCGTCGGGCGGTCTTGCGGCAATATCCTTGAGGAAAAAGCTGAGGGAGTCTGAAACAACATGGTTTCCCTTCTCCATCAGACCCGCCAGCGGGGCGGGAAAGGCATGGGAGGCCATCGTCTCGTACCTGATGTCCAGATCACCCATCAGGCCGACCAGGTACTCGACCTCCTGCGTCGATGTGATGGCGCAGAAGTCGATATCCCCGGGCTCCAGTCCCGCTTCCGACAGGAGCCTGTCGAAATCGGTCTTCCGCAATCCACCGGCCTGCTTAACCCGGCTGAAACGCTCCTGTAGCAGGTAGCCTCGGATTCTACCATCCTCCAGGATTACGGCGCTGCCGTCGTGACCAAAATTGAGGCCGAGGATGATCATGCGCTATCGAACTCCTTTCATGTCAAATTGCCAGAAATCGTTACCGGATTCAGATACGGAGAGCAGTGGTCATTAGCCGGTTTCGGACGATGCCTTCAGCGCGCCAAGAATCCTATACGAGCAGTTCGACCTCCGATAGATGAAAAAGTGCCGCTATCGATGGGCAAAGGAGGAGCACTACGTCATATGAGTTTGAAGAACTTCGGAAATCTCGGTGGTTAGCGTTATGTCCGCTTTTGGCTATTAGCGGACATTTCAAGGCATGCGTTTTTATGTCCGTTGTTACCCCGAAAGCGGACATTCAGGGGCTTATCTAAAAATACACTTTCCAAATCTGGCACAATGTCCGCTTTCGGGTGTAAAGCAGACATAATTTACCCTTCAGCAAAGAGTCCGCTAATAGCCAGAAGCGGACATCCAGACGAAAAAGCTTTCCGCGAACAGTTCATGGTTCTCTGCTATAATTTATGGGGATTTCGATACCGGCGGTGGAGATGGTCATGACTGCCCCTAATGAAGCTTCAAATTCCCTCACTTGCATCGAAGACCTTGCCGACCTGTCGCCAGAAGTGATGCGGCACCTTTGCACGGCTTTCGACAATGACATTCTAATGGTCGCCTTGAAATCAGCGCCCGACGAGGTTCGCGACGCCGTCTTCGCGGGTTTTCCCCCGCGTCAAGCCGCTGTAATGGGAGACACGGTCCCGGCGGTCGGCATCGTGACCATGGAAGAGATCGAGAATGCCCAGCGCCAGGTCGTCGAAGCGGCGAACATCTTGATTGGGTTCAACGAAAGTTTGGGCGAATGAGTCGGCGGCGGCCGCCGGAGGGCACTACTGTGAACCGCTTTGGTATCCCAACCATTCGTTTAAAGGCCGTTTCGGTCGCCGGGTTTATTTTCGTGAGTGCGTTTGCTTCTTTGGCGATGGCCAAGGATGAAGGCGAATACTCGTGTTCGGGCGGCGGCGGCTTGGTGAATTACGAATGGGGTGTCGAACTGTCGGCGGTTGACGATCTGAAGTTCAACTTTGATGTCGCCCTCGAATTGGGAAACTTCGAGAATTTTTCGTTGCCTGTGCTCCCCGAAGGCATAAAGACCTTTCCGCTAATGGTATCGAAGGGATTGAACGAGAACCGGCTGGAACTGGAGGGCGGCAATTCGGACTTCAATGTCCTGGGATCCCTCGATCTGGCAACCCAAGAACTTTCAGTGAAATTCACTGAAGCGGCGACCGACAAACCGATTGCGTCACTGAAATTCGCATGCTCGCCGGGTTAACGAACGACAGCATCTTCTTGGCTTTCAATGTGCCCGACAATGAGCCCTGTGGCTCACTTCAGGGCGTGTGTTACTGGTCCGGACAGGTCGCCCGACAAAACCTGTCTTCATTAAGTATGGGGCCGTAGCAATTTTGAGCATTGGCCTCGCACGTCATGCCTTCAACCTTGCAGACCGCCACTTTCGATGCGGCGATGCCGCATTTTGCGAGACATGCTGGGTTTCCCGACGTAAGACAATCGGCGGCACACTCCGCGACGGCGAAAACGAGACCGCAATTATTCAGGCAATCGGCGGCGTGGGCGCGACAGGCTTGCAAATCGGTCTTCAGCTCCAGACCGCACTTTTTGACACAGGCCGGATCTTTTGGGCTCTGTTCAACTATACATTCTTTGTTGATCAGGATGCGGCCCGGCAGGCACTTGCAATGGGTTACAATCTTGTTGCCGGCTTGGATTTCTTTTTCCAAGATCGAACCGGGCGGACAGATAGCCCCAGCCGCGATGGCGGGCGCACAGGCCAGCAGGAAGCCGGCCAGAGTCACGTGTATTATGCGTTTGTGACGAAGAGCACTAATCAAATATCCCATGCTGGAGTCCCTATCTCTCGTGCGACAACGCCAACGTTTTTTCCTAAGGCGCGTCTGCTGCTTTGACGATAATTTCCCGCTGAAGGCCGGCATTCATCGACGTGGATTGGCTCTCAATTTCGACTTCAATCTGCTGTAACTTCTGTGAATCCGCATGGATGATCGACTGTTGTTGCTGATAAAGGCCCCATATCTCCTGGGCCTCGGCGGACCCACAATCTCCACCGCGTTCGCATGCGTAAATCACCTGTTTGTGCTTGGTCTTCAGCGCGGCGTGCGCCTGACGGTATTTTTCCAACCGCTTCTTGACCCGCTTGTGATTTCCAAAGTTGTTCCGCAGACCGCGCGACCGCGATTTCAATTCCCGCAAACCGTCTGCACTGAGGCCGTAGCGCTCCTGCTCGCCCGTTTCGAGGCTGACCCGGACATTGTGGCCCGCCATGGCAAAGCTTGCCTCACGGGCCATGAAATATGCGTCTTCGTCGCTGACGCCCGCAGCCGAGTTCCGCCATTTCTCCAAGGTCGCCAGGATCGCCCCGGCTTGCCGCAACCGGATCTCATTGTGTTCCGATGGCAGTTGATTTCCCTCGACGAGGGCCAATGGGCTGTAGGAACTGTTTCCAAAGTCGATACCGCCACCCGTGCCAAATATGGTTCTCACGACGCCCCCCCGGTCGTCCACATAGACCGCATGCCGGTTCGCACCGACTTTGATCGGTATAAGCTCGCTTAACACGGTTTCCTTATCCGCGTCTCGCTCATCGGAATATTGCCTTTTGGCGGCGCTCGTTTGCGGTATTACCGGTTCGATAATTGGGGTCTGCGCGGGTGCGGGCGCAAAATACGACGGTCCCGTGTTCCATCCGCCACCAACGATGGCGCTGGGACAAGACGCCACACAACCGCTATCAGAGGAGTCGAAATTCTGGCTTTTTGAGGGTTGGGGAAAAGCAACGAACGCGACAACCGCCAACAAAACTGCCGATACACGCCCGACAAATTTGAAGTTTGATGTTCGAACCATTACAAGACGGCCTAACAAAAAAGCATCACACATCCGTCCATTCCTTTGCCGTAATGACCTGCCGCTCAGTCGAATGTGATTAGGAGACCTGAGTCCGGGTCGATCTTTGCCCCATCGGCGATCAGCACATTGAGCCGTCGCCGCCATTTGTCGATTTTCGCTCGCGCCTCGGCCGCGCGCGGACCATTCGGTTCCAGCCGAAGATACATGTTCATGAACTCGATGGCGGTGACCTCGCTCCAGGCGACAGCATCGACGACCGCCGCGTTGTAGTAGCCGTCAGCCCACCAGGGCGCAAATTCGAGCGCCGTAACAGAATCCCAGTGGGCTCGATTCCAGTCCTTTCGACCGATTGCCTCGCGAGCGAGGTTGGCGAATTCCGTCGCCTTTCTTGGGATCGCCGGTTTCAGCGGCAATTTGTGGTAAAGCGTGACAATTCTTGAAAGCAGTTCGTCAATTCGCTGGTTCGCCCAGTCCCGTTGCTGACCGCTGAGATCATACCAATACCCCCTCACGGCCCCCAGAGCCGCCGCGTAACCGACAATTGCGCCATTCAG
>Ga0315338_1000664_pt1 | contig 66063 bp, 63 predicted proteins | sample ASW8metaG_FD_204518 | JGI IMG/M metagenome (GOLD analysis project Ga0315338, IMG submission 204518) | Ammonia-oxidizing marine archaeal communities from Monterey Bay, California, United States - ASW #8 | ecosystem: Environmental > Aquatic > Marine > Coastal | place: USA: California | collected...
TCACGAATGGTAATGGTTTGACAAACGGTAACGGTCTCACGAATGGTAATGGTTTGACAAACGGTAACGGTCTCACGAATGGTAATGGTTTGACAAACGGTAACGGTCTCACAAACGGTAATGGTCTTACGAATGGTGAAGGAATAGATAATAATTATTGGAATTACCAGAGATCGGCTATAGAGTTGCAAGCCGCAACGAATTGGTCTACATTATTGGGAGTTGGATTTAACTATAGAAGAAAGCGTTCCTGAAAACATAATCATTATATGTACGCAGGTAAATTTAGGTAAGCCCCGGCTGCCGGAGAGAGTCTATTTCATTTTCCCTCATATCCCACCCGGGGCAACTCGATACAATGTCGGCTGTATCTCTAGAAAAAGCAAAAGCTGTCCTCTCCGAGTTCACTTTGGTCCAGAAAAAAACAAGTTTCGATACTATTGAAGTGGGATATGCGAATTACACCAAGTTCATCAATGAATTCTGGACTGCCAAACAGAGACAGGCCAATTCAATCCATGAGATATCATATCGGGCCTGTTACAAACCCCAACTCCCGAGATTTTTCATAGATATATTCACCAAGTCAGGAGATGTGGTCTATGACCCGTTCGCTGGACGAGGAACTACCCTGATCGAAGCAGCATTAATGGGGCGTAATATAGTAAGTAATGATGTTAATCCACTGAGTCAGTTACTCACTGAACCACGACTCAATGTTCCAACCTTGGATCAGATTGAGGAGCGTCTGGATGAAATTCAAATTGTGAAGTCCAGGGCAGATATTGACCTGTCGATGTTCTATCATAAAGATACGGAATCCGAAATCGTTTCTTTAAGAGATCAATTGGATAATTCCAATCATGTGGACAACTGGATCAGGATGGTTGCCACCAATAGATTGACGGGTCATTCAGCTGGATTTTTCTCAGGATATACATTACCACCTAATCAGGCAGCCAGCCAGAAAAGCCAGATTACTATCAATGAAAGGCTAGGTATAACTCCTGCCTACAAGAATACCAAAGAAATAATACTGAAGAAATCAAAGAGCCTTCAGCGTAATTTGAATCAGAAAATAATAAAACAATTAAGGGAGATAGGATCATCAGCTATTTTTTCCAGTCGGGATTCACGAACAACCTCTCATATTCCTAATGAATCAGTTGATCTTACGGTCACTTCACCTCCTTTCCTGAATATAGTAAGATATGCAGATGATAATTGGTTAAGATGCTGGTTCAATTCCATCGATGTTTCCGATATTGAAAAGAAAATAACATTGTGTCGAACAGTTGAATCATGGTCAGATATGATGGGCAATGTTTTCGATGAGCTTTATCGTATTACTGTACCTGGAGGCTGGGTTTCCTTCGAGGTTGGAGAAGTAAACAACGGTAAGATAAAATTGGATGAACATGTCGTACCTTTAGGTCTTGAATCTGGCTTTGGTTGTGCTGGAATCATGGTCAATTCACAGAATTTCACCAAGACTTCGAATATATGGGGGGTCGATAACATGAAGACAGGAACGAATACAAATCGCATAGTTCTCTTGAACAAACCTAAATAAAGCGAGGGAATATCAAATCTCAATGCAGAAATTTCTGTCTTTAGTCATAGCCTTTCTGGTTACTCCAGCACTCGGTGGATGCCTTGAGCCTGAGGACAATAGAGTTGTTATTGAAGAGCCCACAATATTCGATTTTGGACGCCCTCAACCAATCACTACCTGGTACCACTATCCTGGAACTATAGCTGAACCATGGGCTGTAGATGCGACCAATCCATCAGCAGTTCTGAATGCTAATATTACTGCTGACCTGACAGGCGCTAATATTCCATATTTTACCAATGCAACCTATTATGGTACCGGCTTTGACACATTCGAACCAACCATAGGAGTTACTAGTTCCGGAGCAATATTCTTCACCAATTGGAATGGGGCTGGCGAGGGTACACACATAATTCGTTCGCTAGATCAAGGGCAGTCATGGGAGGATGTGGGTCCTTTCTTGGGCGGGGATGATGGAGGTACAGGACAGACACCGAACTCCAATGACCCTTACATCTATGTCGACAAGTTCACGGATAGATTGGTCAAATTCGACATGCACGCTCTTGCAGTAATCAATGTTGAGTATTCAGACGATGACGGTGAGACATGGAGCGCACCCTTTCCGACAGAGGGATATGGAGTACCTCAAGATCATCAAAGTATTGCCTCGATGCCACATTCAAGTGCAATTTCAGGAGAGGTAGTCTATGTCTACTGTATCAATACTGGATCTGCTGGAGCTGGGCCTCAGTGCTCGCGCTCTGTGACAGGCGGGCATACGTGGGATGTTCAGAGACCAGGCTATCCTACTGGTACTCCGCAGTGTTCTGGCCTTCATGCCCATGTTGCAGGGAGCATTGATGGAGCAGTATACCGAGGCAATCCTTCCTGCGATGGTCCCGCAGTATATCGTTCACTTGATGGCGGATCTGCTTGGACCGAGCATACGATTACGACAGAGATAGGGATGCACCCAGCTCTTCAGCACGCTCATGAGGTCGCTACTGCAGTGGACGATGAAGGGAACCTCTATGCAACTTGGATCAGTGATGGTTTGATGCCTTGGTATGCCTATTCTAGAGATCAAGGAGATACCTGGAGTGAACCGATGATGATTGCGGCACCTGGTGTTACAGAGACCGGTTTCCCTACTATCTTTGCAGGTTCTGAGGGTCGCGTTGTTCTTGGCTATATCGGAGAAGTTAATGATGTGACAACCAATGCTTCGAACAGTGGCTGGTCAGGTTATATGGCAATTATGACAGATGCATTTGCTGAAAATCCTCTAATCACTAGTGTAGCTGTTAATTATCCAGATGATCCACTTGATATTACTTCAGATTGTGGTGGTGTACGCTGCGGTGGCTTTGGTGATTTTATTGATGTTGAGCTTGATGACGAAGGACGGCCGTGGATTGCGCTTGCGCATAATACAGCTGGATTTGAGGAAGCTATAATTGGAACATTAACGGAAGGCCCTTCTCTATATGGTGATTTAACCTACTTGGAGATGCTACCTGTTGGGGGCCCTTCAACTCTTAAGATGGGATAATTATTTAATTTTATAAACCCGAAAGTGCACTTGTGTGTGGATGAATAGGTTGCACGTCATCCTCGTTGCGCTTTTGGTAACTCCTTCTCTAAGTGGTTGCCTTGGTCCAGAGGACAATCGAATTCAAATAGAAGAACCGACTCCTTTCGATTTTGCTTCACCAGTCCCAGGTACAACTTACTACCATTTTGATGGTGCACGCAATGCTACCGAATTCTATGAAATTAATGGAACCTCAGTTCTTTATGGAAATAATATTCCAATTTTTAGCCAAGGTACATACTATAGTATTGGTATGAGTACTTTCGAGCCTACTGTTGGTGTCACTTCCAGTGACAATCTTTTCATGACAAGTTGGGGTAATGGTGCAGCCGGATCGACTGCGATTGTTCGTTGCTCGGGAATGATTGGGATGACGAACATTAGCGACTATTCATGTGAAGACGTTTACGATGTTCCAACGCCCGTAGCCAATAGCAATGACCCCTACCTCTATGTCGATATGTGGAATGATCGTCTTATGAAATTTGATATGCATGCTTTAGCAGGAATGACCGTTGAATGGTCAGATAATGATGGTGACAGTTGGACCGGCCCTTCGGTGGCTACAGGTTGGTCTGTTCAGGATCACCAGACCATTGCAAATTCACCATATCCTGCTTCTCTTCATGATACGACCTGGGTATTCTGCGTTAATGGAAATTATCCTTATCCCGTCTGTTCAGCTAGTGAAAATGGAGGACTTACTTGGGGACCTGAGTTGCCTGGCGCACCCACTGACTGTGACAGTGGGGGACTTACAGGACATATGATTGGGTCTAATAATGGAAATTTCTATAGAGGAAACAGAGGTTGCAATGGTGGGGAAGGATACTCGATATACAAGAGTACGGACGGAGGTATAACCTGGACAGAGCATCCATTGCCAACGGAAACGACTGGAACTGCAGAAACTTGGAACTTTGAGGAAGCCCAGATTGCAGCTGATGCTGAAGACAATCTCCACGCTATGTGGATGGGTTTTGACAACATGCCTTATTATTCATATTCATACGATGAAGGAGGGACGTGGAGCAATCCAATTATGGTTGCACCACCTGGTGTTAATGGGACTGGATTTCCCACAATTGCGGCTGGTTCTTCAGGAAGAGTGGCAATGGGATATATTGGTACAACGAATGGAGGTTCAACTTGGAATGGTTACATGACAACCATGACCGATTCCTTCAATGAGAATCCATTGCTTACCACGGTTGTTGTGAATACGCCTGATGATCCATTGGATAATGCAAAATCGGACTGTGGATATGACCGATGTGGAGGTTTTGGGGATTTCATTGATATCGTAATTGACCAATATGGTCGTCCCTGGTTTGGCTTGGCCCACAATCCAGGTGGTGAAATTGGTATTTTCGGGACTTTTACTGAAGGCCCTTCTTTACGAGGTGATGGCATAGAAGCCTTGACACCTCTTCCATTAGGTGGCCCGTCCACACTTTGATGGGTGAAAGCTCTATTAACAGAATCCATTACACGGTGTGGAAAAATCCAGTGAACGTTACCAGAGTATTGCGCAGTCTATAATCCAGAGGTCCACACCAGAAATAGACTTGGAATCACAGTTGGAAATCGATAATTTCGGGAGAGGAATGGACGCCTTTTCACTGTATAATTCCGTTTATCTGGAAATTATAGCCCATGAGGAGGATGCAAGCAAACAGGAGCAGTCTACAATCCTTCTGGGGGCCTTTAACCACCATCATCTGGAGTCCCAAAAGATTCTGATCAATTCGGTCTACCAATCCTTCTGTGGGAATTACAATATTGCTTATTCACTGTTGAGAAGTTTTCTTGAATGCCATATGCGAGGCGTTTTCCTGAATCAATTGGCCCTGTCACAACATGAATCCGGTCTCTGGAAAGTTGTCCTCTCTTCACCAGTTCAGGATAGTTATGGAGAACTGGTAAACCAATTGAAAAATTATCGAGCTAATTACGACAAGATTTTGGATAATGCCCAGTTTCTGGATATGGTCTCAGGTCTGAAGCTGGACTTGAGTTTTAGTGAACTTTTGAAGCAACTGATTTCCTGGAAATTCACCAATCCTGAACAGAATTATCACAATTTCAGGAATTATTCGAGGTATGGGAAATTATCAGGATATGCCCATTCCGAGGAGAAGACACACGACATATCCCGTCTCAAAAGGCACTTTGGAAATGATGAACAGAAGGCAATCATGGGCACTTCCATGATAGTTCCTCAATTGAGCAAGGAATATCTGAGTGACATGTGCTGTGTTATCGATGCCTCTATGGTTGTTATGTTCAATTTCATTTCCAGTGTCCTCACTTTCGATTTTTATTCAGGTTTCGAGGAATTCATCACGAATCTGAAAGAAGACCCCAGATTCAGCAGTGCCCATCTGAACTATTGCACCAAGTGGATGTCCGCTTATCTGGAGTTAGCTTAGTTCAATTTATCTTCCAATTCAATAGTCAGCTGTTCCAGTAATTCCTCTAAGTTATCGCTTTTCAGAGACATCACGTTTGGCGTTATTCCCTCTACACGGGCTTCGAATTCACCTTCATTGCGCAGGATTTCTATATCACAGAAGAACTCTGCCATGTTGGCCCCGATTTCCCCCAATATTTAACATTTACCACTAGTTTTCTTCAACGGTGCAAAAATCATTCTGGATATTAAATTCCACAGATTCGAGGGCACGCCAGGCGTCCATTCCCCTGTCTTTAGGTGAATTGGTATAATGCTGATCTTTTTCTGAAGTATATTCCATAAGTTCGCTAAGGGATCTCCATCCGATCTGGTTCATGGGAACTACTATAGTGCCATTTGGAAAAGTACTCCTTGGCACAAAGGTCTCATAATGGATTGAGGAGCCCCCTTCGTTATCTGACTTTGTGCCCAAATAGAATCCATGGTCCTTCAGGATCCGGATTGTTTCCATAGCTGCAGGGTCACTACATTCAAAGAGATAGGCATAAACAAAATTATTTCCTTCTTGGCCCTCCTCGTCAGAAGATTCGCGTGCTTCCAGATAATAATCAGGGTTCTCAGCCACTTCATCAATCACAGCCAGTGCAGCCCAGACCTGAAGCCTGACTCTTTCCGAGTATTCTTCCGAAACTGCAGATTCAAAGAGCAAACTTGTAGAACCGTGTACCGCAAAGTGGTTACGATGGATACTGGAATCCTGAGAACTGGTAGTAGGTGGATAATTTGTTACACTACCAATTCCCCATTCCTCGCTGATCGAGTCTATGACGGCCATCTCCAAGTTGTAGGAAGCGAAAAGAATATCGTGGTGGGTTGCTGGATTCTGGGGTGCAGCTACTTGGAAAATAACTGTCCCAGCTCCTCCAAATTCATGCATATCCACTGTAACCGAAGGATGCACGCTGTCAAATGCACGATGCATTGCCTTTCCCTCTGGTTCCAGTAATTTCATGTGATCGCGGTTCAGGTCAGTACCATTTGCATTTCCCCGCGTCCCATTATCACGTCCGTCTGGGTTAACCATTACCAGGATTGCCAGATTAATCACATCCAGAATGGGGTCTATCTCTTCAGGTATTCCTCTTGCAAAATGACGTACCATAAGATAGGCCGAATCAACCGATGCTGGTTCGTTTCCATGCTGGGCAGCAACGAAGTAGACTGTCGGAACCGAGGGATCATAATCCCCAAATTCAAGCAATAACAATGGTTGGCCGTTAATGCTGTATCCAATCTCAGTGAAGTTCGTCACTCTTGGACTTTTCTCAAGTTCATAAGTCATATTGATAATATCCGAAGCCGCAGTCATATTTTCAGGAATATCAGCCCAGAGGTTTTCAATGGTCAAATCATAAACAAAAGGTTTTTCGTTTTCTTCATCATCACCAAACAATCCCCCAGGACCGGTACATCCTGTTGTAGCCAGCACAATCATCAGTCCAATCGGAATAATTCGGTTCATTTCTGCCTGTTGGATTGAGATAATAGGGATAGATAAAGTCAGGGGTTCATTTCATAAAAAGACATGAGTGTTGTAAATCGTGAATCAAGTTGATCTGGTAGCATTTTTGATTCTTTTCTTGGGAATCGTTATTCTGGCCTATCCTCTTTTTCTTTTGGTTCTGGAAAGGGCAACTGAAAGAAAGTCGAGTGATATATTGCTGGTAGGGGCCATAGGTCTTCTAGGTGTGGCCTTGATCATAGCTCTCTGGGCAGTGTATTATGCTTCAACTTCCCCTGAATTATTGTGGCCATTGGCACTATTCACACTTCTTTTCCGCTTTATTTCTCCATTGATATTTGTAAGAGTGATAATCAAGTGGAAAACTTCAAAAATCCTTTTATCCAATTCGACCGGGCGCATATTTTCTGAGGCATTTCCTGGAGTGGCTATGGTCATGGGGACTTTCATTCTGCTTTCTCCGTACTTGACATTAGGAAACTCCGAGAACTTGGAACTATTGATTGCAACTGGATTAGCGATCTTCACATTCACTCAATTCTATCTTTTTCTTTTTGTTAGGCATATCAGGAACGGTGGTCAGGTATTTGCCTGGGTTGCAGGGTTCTTGATCGGAGTTGGTCTGGTTCTGATGGTTCCTTACTATCTGGATGGTTTTGATTCTGCATTCCGCCTCACCTCATCAGCAGGGTGGTTTACAGGAGGTTTGATAATGATGTACGGTGAGAAATCTCCCTATTCAGATTACTTGAGGAAAATAGGCTGGTACCGGAATGAGTAATCAAGCCCTGAAATTGGCCATTAGTTCATTCAGGGTTTTCTTGGGCGGTCTCAACATTTTGTCAGGAAGGTTCGCCAGTGGTGTGTCCACCAGATTCTCTATTTCATCTAGGGTAGGTCTCCCCTCATCGAAGTAAAGCAAACCGGTAACATGTTTTCTTTCTGCGTCAGCTTTGTGTATGGCCTGAAGTGCCATTACCCTGTCCGAGACATCGTGTTCTTCACTAATAGTTTCAAGGCGGATATGGGATCCATCATGGAGTTTAACATCCTTGTATCCTCCAGCAGGGACTTCTACCTCTTCTATTGGATTGAAATGAGGAATGTAGTCTACAGTGTGTAACTCCATATCGTTGTTCTTTACGTATCCATAGGATTTCAGCGATTCCTCATTGTTGCTGAACGTAACGCAGGGAGAGATAACATCGATAATTGCCATTCCTCTATACGACATGCCAGCCCTCACCAATGCAGTCAGCTGTTTCCTAGATCCGGAAAAGGAACGTGCCACGAACGAACATCCAAGATTGATAGCCATTGCACACAGGTCAAGTTCCCTCAGTTCATTTGGATTTCCTTTTCGCTTCTTAGTTCCTTCCTCCGCAGTGGCTGAATACTGTCCCTTTGTAAGACCATAAACACCATTGTTCTCGATGATGTACAACATATTCAAGTTTCTTCGAATTGCGTGTACGAATTGGCCAATCCCTATGTTGGCAGTATCACCATCTCCAGAAACAGCTAGAAAATTCAAATTCTTGTTAGCTAAGTTAGCTCCTGTTGTGACAGAAGGCATTCTTCCGTGTGCGGTGTTGAAACCGTGGCTTTGACTCAGGAAATAGGCAGGTGTCTTGCTCGAGCATCCAATACCCGACATCTTGACAAGGCCTTCTGGAGGAATAGCGTTCTGCCAAGCGGCATTGATAATCACGCTTGAGATAGCGTCGTGTCCACATCCAGGGCACAGGGTTGATTTTCCACCCCTGTAATCATCGATTGGCAAATCCAAGTTATTTACTCTACCTGCCATCAGCTTACCTCAAAAGATTTTAAGGTTCCTAATATGGCTTCCGCATATTCCTTAGCCTTGGGTGGTAGTCCATCGCTGAAGGCTACAGAGTACAGTTTCGGAACCAATTCGGTGTCGATTTCTTTTCTCAGAATACCATACATCTGTCCGTCACGGTTTATCTCAAGAACAATAACTTTTTCGTGTCTCCTGACGAATTCCTCTACTTCCAATGAAAGAGGAAGGGCCCTCACTCTGCATTGAGAGACTTTCATACCTGTTGATTCCAGAATGTCGTCAATCTCCTGAATAGTATTCTCCATTGAACCGTAGTAGATTATTCCAACCTCCATTTCTTTTTCTTCCCTTATTATGGGTTGAGGAAGATTGCCTCTGGCACCTTCAATTTTTCTCTTGAGCCGCGTCATGTTGTCGCGGTAGACATCCCCTTTCTCGGAATAAATCCCGTCTTCATCATGCCCGGTTCCCCTGTACAACATTGGCTCTAATCCACTACCCGGTAATGTTCGATATGGGATTCCATCACCGTCAAGATCCCTGTAACGGCCATAGTTTTTGATTTTATCCAATTCTTTCTTGGTTCGAATAACTTTGCCCCGGTTGATAGGTTCATTGGGATATTCGAAACCGTTGGATGACCATTGGTTCATTCCCAGATCCAGGTCGCTGAATCCAAAAACGATGGTTTGGTATTTTTCGGCGTAGTCAAAAGCTTTCCAGGCATATTCAAAACATTCATCTACGTTTCCAGGGATTAGGACAAGATGTTGTGTATCTCCATGACTGGCCTCATACAGCATTGAAATGTCTCCCTGTTGGGTTCTTGTTGGCAATCCTGTGGATGGACCTACGCGAGCAATATCCCAGATTACCCCAGGGATCTCAGCATAGTAGGCCAATCCAACAAGTTCGGACATCAATGATATTCCAGGTCCGCTTGTACAGGTCATACTGCGTGCACCTGCCCAGCCAGCTCCCACCACCATACCTACGGCAGCTAATTCATCTTCAGCTTGGATTACGGAGCACGTTGCTTTGCCATCTTTATCAGTTCTTAGTTTTGGAACATAGGATTCAATTGCTTCTGCAAGAGATGAAGAGGGAGTTATGGGATACCAGGACAACAGGTTGATTCCACCATATATGGATCCCAGTGCGAGGGCTTCATTTCCTTCAATTAGGAATTGTTTTTTGTCTTTCTTCCTTTTTTCAACGTAATATGGGTCGTTTTTCTTGAGTTCGTTCTTGAAATGTTCTCTGCCCATAATCGAGGCTTTGGAATTAATCTCGATTGCCTTTTCTTTTCCTTTGAATTGTTTGGCTATTGCTTCTTCAACAATTATCTGAGGGATTTCTAGCATTTCCGCCGTTATCCCCACGTACACCATGTTGGACACCATTTTCGCCAATTTTGGATTTAACTCCCGGGCTATTGTCGTCATTGGGGCAGGATATAATACAAGATCATCTCGATTAATTGGGGCTTTGACATCAGCGTTGTAAATTACAACAGTCCCTGGCGTGAGTTCAGCTACATCCTCGACCCAAGTATCGAGATTCATCAGAATCTGGATATGAGTGCCATCTCCCGGAGCTTGGTAGCCATAGTCACTTACACGGACTATGTACCATGTTGGAAGTCCTGCAATATTTGAGGGGAATAAATTTTTCCCTGATACGTGAGTTCCCATTCGGAAAAGACTGTTCAGAAGAATAAGATTAGCGCTCTGGGAGCCAGTACCATTAGCGGTGGCGATGTTTATGGTAAAGTCGTTTACGATTCTTTCCATTGACGGATGACGTATGGGTGATTCTGGGTCACGAAATACGGCTAGTTATACAGCTAACGAACCATTCTTAAGGATTGTTACCAGAAGCTCAATTCTTTTTATTAATATGAACTTCTGAAACCGCGCACTATTTATAGGAGAATACAGGTCGTACAGCCTAGTGGAACAAGCTAGCTGCGACGAGCAGAGACGTATTTGCGTTACCCCGAATGGACTTTGACTAGGAGGTCGAAGGGTGACAGGGAGAGGTAGTGCAAGGAGCGTTAGCTATTTGTTTCATTAAACATGAAAAATATATTTACAGATTGGTTCCTATGAATAATGAATTAGAATACACAGAATTTTATGATAAAAAAGCCCAATCTGAAGCTGAAGACTTTCTGAAAGCGAACTGGTCCAGTGAAAAGAGTATGCAATCTAGATTTAAGGTACTTTCTAACGTAGTGAATATATTTGATAATATTAAAATCCTCGATATTGGTTGCGGCCCCGGAAACCTTGAAAAATATCTCACATCAAAATATAAAGACTTGGAAATAACTGGTATTGACACATCTGAAACAATGCTTTCATACGCTAGGTCCAAAAATCTCGATATCAAATTCATGATTGGAAATCTAGTGGATTTACCCTTCAAAATAAATACATTTGATTTAACGATTTCACTTGGTGTTTTTCAGAATTTCGATGGTGATATCGACAAGGCAGTTCATGAAATCTGTAGAGTTACGAAAAAATCAGGTCATATTTTTGTAACGACAATTGATTCAGAATATGTAGGATACAAAGCCGGCCGTCTTAAGATGAATAATTTTTATAAACATTATAATCCACTTAATTTAAGTAAAATATTTGAGAGAAATAAAATAAATATTATCAGTATGGAATCTTTTTCTACAGAGACTTCAGAGATACTTCCCTTGCATCAATGGAATAAGTTTTTCATCTATGGGAAAAAATACTGAGAAATAAAAAGATCAGACTTGAGCGTTACAGTATCTATCCATCAGCCTAATTTTATGCCATACCCTGGCTACTTCAATAAAATAAAAAATTCGGATATTTTTATACTTTATGATACAGCTCAGTTTGTAAAAGCACGTTGGGACAATCGTAACAGACTTAGATTAAAAGATGGTTTCACATACATAACAATACCTTTGCAACACAAATCTTCTTTCAAGCAAAGATTCATAGATATTAAACTACCTCAAGACATGAGATGGAGAGAAAAGCACAAGACGATGCTCCAGAGATGCTATAGCCGTGCAGAGTACTTCGCCGAATACTTTCCTTTCTTCGAGAGCATTTATAATTCTGAAATAGACAATCTAGTTGATTTTAATTTTAAGATAATAGAATTTTTGATTGAACAGCTACAGATTGAAACAAAGATTTTGCGCGCTAGTCAAATGGATATTGCTTCATCACTTTCTTCATCAAAATTTTTATCTGAAGCCACGAGCAAGGCAGATGGGGTTTGCTACCTCTCTGGACCTTCTGGTGCTGATTATATGGATGAGGAGGATTTTCACATGAAAAAAATAGCAATAAAATATCAAGAATATGAGTGCCAAGAGTATAGTCAAAATTTCGCTGGTTTTGTAAGAAACCTTTCTACAGTAGATTTACTTTTCAATCAGGGACCTCATTCATCAAGATATATATAAATAAATATTTTTTTGTTACAAATCTTTAAGTAAATCAGATTCAAGGTACATTGGAAGGTATGGAGAAATTCAAGGATAATTTATAAATGAAAGCTGAAAAATATGATTACTGTATAGTTGGAGCTGGACCGAGCGGTTTGACTTTAGCCTACAAGCTTTTACAGGGAGGTTGTAGGGTTCTCGTTATTGAACGTGAAAGTCGGGTCGGAGGCCTAGCAAAGAGTTACAATTATGATGGCCATATATTTGATACCGGACCTAAAAGATTTCATACAGACGATCCCATAGTTGTTGATTTTATACATCATGTCATGGAAATGATTCGTATAAAACGTTCGACTGAAGTCTATTTTATGGGTAAATTTTTCGAATGGCCCTTGAATGCGAAAGACCTTGTAAGATTGCCAATTAATATCGCTGCAAAGAGTTTTCTCGACATGTTACAAAAAAGAGACGTAAATGATCCCACGTCATTTCACGAGTACATATCCTCAAAATATGGGGAGACTCTTTATGCTCATTTCTTTGAGCCATACACACATAAATTTCTTCGATGGGATCCAGAGGATATACATTCAGATTGGGCAAGCACAGGAATTAATCGAACTGTAATCGACAAACGGTTGCAAAATAAGGCTAATACGCTATTAGATATGTTCAAATCAGTAATGCTTCCTGAGAAGATAGAAACTGAATTTTTATATCCTAACGAGGGAGGATTTGGTGGTTTTTATGAAAAATTGCTTGAGTTGTGTCAAAGTTACGAGAATTTTCATGTGGTCTGTGATAATACTATAACTGAATTAGAAGATAATGGTAATATTTTCAATGCTCTGACCAAAAAAGGAGAGACATATTCATTCGATCAGCTGATCTGGTCCGGGAATCTTAATGATTTAGTAGGGATAATTTCACCTAATCATCAAAAAGTTAATTATCTTAATACGATATTCTACAACATTATTTGCAAAGAGATTGGTATAAAAGAGAAGAGATCCCAATGGATTTATGTCAGTAAAGGTGATAGCCTTGTTAGCCGTATAACATGTATGAAGGAATTTGCCCCATATACCTGTAAAGAAGGATATTACAATATGTTATGTGAATTAACAGATTCTCAGGCAAATCCAATTTATTTTAAAGATCCAGAAAAATATACTTCAGGAATATTGGATGAAGTGATATCAATGTCTATCATAAAAGATACTAAATATGTTGAGGCGGTAAAAATCAATCCTGTAGTTGACACATATCCAATTTATCGTAGAAGTTATATCAAAGATTTCGCATCAGCTGCCGGAACGATTAAGCAATATTCCAAAAGAATTCACTTATTGGGCCGTTGTGGTGCCTTCTGGTACAATAATAGTGATCATTCTATTAGATTTGCAATATCTCTTTCTGAAAAACTGCTTGGAAAATCCGAGACGGATTTTGATCACAGAGCCTATTTTGGCGGTAATTCACAGATTCCAAAAAATTAATTCAATTAATTATTATTAAAAAATGATAAAAAATTCTAGGATTGTGTTAGTAGTTGGTGGAGCCAAAGGAATAGGCAAATCAGTGGTTCACAAGTTGGTAAACAGTAATTACAAAATAGTTGTTGCAGATTCAGACACAGAAAGTTTGGAATCAATTAATAGAGAATATAGTGCCCAAGATAATTATCTCTTTACATTGCCTATGGATATTTCTGATGAAAACAAAATTAAAGATTCAATAAACTGGATAAAGGAAAAATTCGGTAAAATAGATTTTGTAGTAATCTCAGCAGGCGTCCATTCCACACATCCAGTAGAGTTTTTGGATAATAAAATTATTGACAAAGTTATGGATGTGAACTTAATCGCTCATATCAAGTTTGTTCGAGACATATTGCCGTTTGTAAATGACAATGGAAGGATAATAGGCGTTAGTTCTATCGCTGCAGGTTTAGGCGTACCCATGTCATCTATGTACTCTGCATCAAAAGCCGGTCTGGAAAAATTTTATGAATCTCTATCAATGGAAGTTTCTTATAGAGGAATTAAACCCATAATTATTCGTCCAGGTAATGTAAATACTGGATTTAATGAAACTGGAAACACATATAAATCAACTGGCAAAAAAGCCATTGATGAGGGTTATTCACGTGTTGTTTCGAAGATTGATAGTCGTTATGGAATAAGTCCAGAGGTTGTGGCTGATACGATTATGAAAGCCATGACTACCAAAATACCTTTATTTTGTTATATTGTTGGCTCTAATGCCCAAAAAGCATATTGGGCCAACAGAATTCTTGGTAAGAACATGGCGCTCAAACTTATAACTAGATTTTTTGGTTTCTAAGACGCATCAATATTATAAGTAAACAAAGTTTGAATTATGTTAATTGAAAGTCATGAGAATGGAACTGAGACTTCAATGTTTGGATTTGGATATACTCTCGTGAATCCGGTGATATTAAGTTTGGTTTACAGTATAATTGCTGTGGCTTTGGGCAATGTGAATGCAAAGGATAAATTAGGAATGCACCAAACAGTGTCAATCTTGCAAAAAAAAATTAACGCTATGTCGAAGTTCATGAGAATGGGAATAGTAGCACTGACAGTTTTATTTGATTGGTCTGGTGTTTTGAACAGTAACAAACGTTTTCATAATCAATGTTTTAGAGACCGATACAAACAGATACAACAGTGGAAAAACAGTCCAATTGCCTTATGTCGTAATTTCATGGGGTTTTATCATAAAATGACATTGTTTATTTATTATTCAGTCTCCACTTTTTTAATTGAAAAGAATTCTAAAGAGGCGAATCCATTAAAGAAAAACTACTAGAATGTGAAGTTCTAGTTGTTGGCTCAGGTCCCGGAGGGTCAGTAAGCGCCTATTTGCTAGCAAATGCAGGTAAAAAGGTAATACTTGTAGAAGAAGGACCCTATTTAGCCGTAGATTCAGCACCAAACTATTCGTTGGAAGAAATGAATCAGAAATATCGTAGCGGGGGACTAACCTCAACCTTTGGTAAACCTGATGTTAATTACGTGGAACCTCTATGTGCAGGTGGTGGTAGCGAAATCAACGCTGGTTTATGCCATGATCCTTTAGAGGAAATATTAGATAAATGGAGTCATAATTATGAAATAGAAGATTTTGGGAAGGAAGAATTATCTAGTTCGTTTGACACAATAAGAGATATAATTTCAATCACGAGAAAATTGGATGGTTTAGATAAATCCTCTTTAAAAATCAAAGAGGGAGCAGAAAGATTAAATTGGGGTACACGTGAAATCTCCCGTTTCTGGAAGTATCCCGACAATTCAGATAGCTCATCTGGTGGTACACGTCAATCAATGAGTGAGACTTTTATTCCCAGAGCTATTTCAAAGGGTTGTAAATTGTTAGATAGAACAAAAGTCAAACGCTTGAAAACCAGTGGAAAATCCGCAAATTATGCATTGGCTGAAAGTAAAAACAAAGATGGAGATATCAAAGGCTTAAGAATTAATTTCCAGGCAGTTTTTTTGTGTGCAGGAGCTATACAAACCCCATATCTATTAAGAAACAGTGGAATTAAGTACAATATTGGTAGTTCTCTTTGTATGCATCCTTATGCTAGGGTTGTTGCACTTTTTGAGGAGGAAATTAATGATGGAAATCCGAGTGTTCCCGTTGTTCAAGTAAATGAGTTCAAACCCAATTTAGCACTGGGTGGTTCTAACAGTTCCCTTCCTTTCTTGGCATTATGGATGGCTGGTCGGAAAGATTTCCGTGAAAAACTTGCTTCATGGAAGAAAATGGGTATCTTTTATGTTCATACAATGGCATTGGGTAGAGGAAAAATCAGAAAACTTCCTATTTTTGAAGAGCCATTTGTTAGTTACAGCCTAAAAAATCAAGATATGAAATTATTGGGTGAGGGAATATATAAACTGGGAGAACTTTTGTTTGCAGCCGGTGCCAAAGAGATTTTTACGCCTATTAAGGGCCTTCCAAGTGTAAAGTGTATAGATGATTTAGAATTTATGATTAAGGGCTTACCTTTTGGAATTACAGATATTACGACAATCCATTTATTTAGTTCATGTCCCATGGGTGAAAATCTAAAAAAATGTGCTGTAAATTCTTATGGCAAGTTACATAATTACAATAATATTTATTTAAGTGATGCAAGTGTTTTGCCAGATCCACCAGGCGTTAATCCTCAATTCTTGATTATGCAAATAGCATGTAGGAATGCCATAAACTTTTTAGAAAATGAAAGTAGTAAGCCATTTATTGCTACTTAATCCAAATTAGCGCATTAATAAATTTTAATAAGGTCTTGATTAACTAGTGGTTCTGAATTTGATATTCCATCATGTAGGCTTTGCGGTTGCCGATTTAAATCAGAGTGTTTCGGTATTTGAACATTTAGGATACAAATCAACTGGTTCTTTTCTGGATAATGTACAGAATATCAAAATAGAAACTTTGGAAAAAATTGATTCACCAATAATAGAATTAATTGAGCCCAATGGAGAAAAAAATCCTGTTGACAGGTTTTTGATAAATTTCAAAGCCATAACTTATCATGTAGCATACTTAACAAAAAGTTTTGAAGAAGATATTAAAAAACTTAGAAAACAAGGTTTTTCACCAACAACAAGAATTCTAAACGCTGTTGCCTTCAATAATAGAAGATTCATATTTCTTTACAATGACAATACAGGATTTATAGAATTATTAGAGGACTAAATTTTATAGTATATAAATGAATCTCAAGGGCAAGAAAATAATCGTGACTGGTGGAGCTGGCGGTATAGGCTCGGAGTTAACGCGATTGTTGTTGGATCAAGGTTCTGTAGTGGCAGTAATAGATAATGATTCCGAGAAAATCCAAAAACTTAAGAAATCAATTCCAGAAGAAAAGAGCAAATCAATAGAAATTTACAACGTAGATGTAAGCAAATTTAAAGAAGTTAAAGTAACTGTTGAAAAGTTTTACAAAAAACATGGAAGAATCGATGCTCTTGTAAATAATGCTGCAATTCTTCTTGATGGTCTTCTACTAAATTTATCTGGAGGCAAAATAGAGAAGCTGCCAATAAAAATATGGAATGATACTATTGCCACTAATCTAAGTGGATATTTTTATAGTACACGCGAAGTTGTTGAAAAAATGGCATTAGAAAGAACTAAGGGTGTCATTGTTAACGTTAGTTCTATTTCATCTATAGGTAATTTAGGTCAAACAAGTTATTCAGCCAGTAAGGCAGCAGTGAATGCTTTGACTGTTACTTGGTCTCAGGAATTGTCAAATTTTGGTATAAGGGTCGCTGGAGTTTCTCCAGGTATGACAGATACAAGTATGCCTAGAAAATCTATGTCAGATTCAATTCTCAAAAAGTGGGTAATGCAAACCCCAATGAAAAGGATGGCATTGCCTAGTGAAATTGCATCAACAATATTGTTTGTTTTGGAAAATGACTTCATTTGTGGACGCAATATTGAGGTAGATGGCGGCCTTAGGATGTAATATGTTAGGGGCAATTGAAATGGAAGTTGGAGTAGACTGTGTAGAGATATCGCGTTTTAGTAAACAAAATGCAAGTTTTTTCAAAAAGGTATTTACAGATGAAGAAATTGAATATTGTAATAATAAGGGAAAACCTTTACAACATTTTGCTGTAAAATTTGCCGGCAAAGAAGCTGTGCTTAAGGCCATGTATTCTTTTGGAATACCTTTAGATGTTTCTAAAATTGAGATTTTGAACAGTCCTTCAGGAAGTCCTTATGTAAAAATGGAGCAACCACTTCTTGACAAACATAATATTAAAATTAGTCTTTCACATTCGGAGACGCTTGCCATTGCAATGGCAGTAGTGCTTAGAAAAAATGGATAGGTTAACAAAATTGCTGGCAGACGTTTTTGAGTTATCCCCTTCGGAAATAAGTCTAGATTATACGCCTGACGATATTGAGATTTGGGATTCCCTTTTGCAATTAACTTTGATAAGTAACATCGAAGAAGAATTTGACATAGTGTTAGAAATTGAGGAAATATTTACGATCTTCAAAATCGGAGATATTTATGACCTTTTGAATAATAAAGGAATTACTGAATAGTATGAACTTTGATCGAACTAAAATACTGCTTGGCATGAAAAAACGATATGGCAGCCTCCCAAGAAAATTTTTAAGAGAAATCTTTCCCGGAATTGAAAAAATTGACGTACATCTACTAGGCCCATTTCATGGCCTTTTGGGGATGGGTTTATTCCCAATCGAAACTCTTCTTATTTCTTCAATTGTCAAATTTACTGAACCAAAGAATGTTCTAGAAATAGGCACCTACAATGGAAATACAGCTCTTAACATTGCAGCCAATACTCCGGAAGACACAGTTATTCAAACAGTAGATTTGCCACCTGATTGGGATGGAAAATTAAGTTATGAGGTTCCAGAAAAATATAGAAATATGTTTTTTTCCCCAAAGGAGGTAGATATGTATGATTCATCTGGCCATCAGCCAGACAGAGGTAATATAAAAAATAAAGCTGCAGGAATGAGATTTACAGACACCATTTTTTCCTCTAAAATAGAACAGATTTACGGTGATTCAGCTAAATTAGACTGGGAGAACCTCAAAAGACCTTTTGATTTTATTTTTATTGATGGATGCCATTTTTATGACTATGTGAAAAAAGACACATCAAATGCTATTGCCAACGTAAAGTCAGGAGGAATTATACTTTGGCATGATTATGGGTCTATAGAAGACGTTACTAATGTAATAACCGAGATGTCTAACAAAATCAATGCAATAGCTATTAGGAATACGAGATTTGCAATTGCAATAATTGATTAACCTGTATTTTCAAACCATTGTAAATTTATGGGAAGTAACAGCCAAAAAATACCAGAATTGATTAATATAAGTCATGCGATTGCAAGTCACGCCCGAAAAAACCCTCAAAAAACATATTTAATTATTGGCGAGGAAAGTTACACATATTCCCAGATTGATATACTAGTAAACAAAGCCTGCCATTTATTGCAGGAAAATAATATTTCTAAGGGAGATATTATTTCCATGATTGTATCAAATAGTGTAGAATATGTTATAATTTACATGGCAGGTCTTAGAATGGGCTGCCCTGTAAATCCCTATCCTTATAATTTAGATTCAAAAGATATATTCAAATATTTGGGAAACATAGAACCAGAAATAGTCTTTTGCCAGAAGAAACACTATGAAGAAATGGTTGCTTATAATCAGTGCAAAGTGTTTCAGGTTCGTAAAAATTTCATCAAAGACAGTTTAACTTCAAGGCCGGCAAAAGGAATTGTTATTGAAACAGATTATGACTCTCCCGCTTGTATCTATTATTCCTCAGGAACGACTGGAAATCCAAAAAGTATAATATTTTCACATAGGAACATGGTAACTAATATATCATCTATTGTACGAGGTTTTCACCATACTGAAAATGACACACATCTAGTTATTTTACCATTGGGCCACACCGCTTCTGTAAATTATTCATTTCTTCCATGTACATTAATTGGAGCAACTATTTTCATGGCCGAATCATTCTGGAAAATTAGAACGAAATTTTGGGAAATAATAAAGAAACACAAAATAAATTATGTAGAGGTTGTCCCTTCTGTGTTAGTAGCTCTTGCTAATACACCTTATGATGAGACAGATTATTCAGGAATTAATAGTCTTCCCTACGTAGGTTGTGGTTCCGCATCTTTGCCTTTAGAGGTACAAGACAATTTCTATTACAAATATGGAATAAAGGTTGCTAATCTTTATGGACTTTCAGAAACAGGTCCAACACATGTGGATCTTCCAAATGATAAAGGTTGGGAATCTGGCAGTATAGGAATTCCATTAGATGTTAACGAAATTCATATTGTTGATGATAATGGCCAGTTTCTTCCAAAAGGTGAAGAGGGTGAAATAGTTGTAAAGGGCCCAAATGTTTTTGTGGGATATAAGAACAATGAAGAATTATATAATAGGACCGTAAAGAATGGTTTCTTTCACACTGGTGATTTGGGATATATTGGCAAAAATGGAAAGCATTATTTCACAGGGCGGAAAAAAGATTTGATTATTAAGGGAGGTATAAATATATCACCGGATGAGATTGATGAGGTAATTTTCAAGTTGGAAGAAGTAGATGAAACAACTTCAGTTGGCGTTTCAGATAAATACTTAGGAGAAAAAATAGCCACTTATATCGTATTAAAGGAAGGAAGAACCTTAGAATCTGAATATGTTAGGATTTTCTGTCAGAAATATCTATCCAGAGACAAAATACCAGACTTCGTCAAATTTGTAGAAAGTATACCAAAAGGCCCGTCTGGTAAAATTTTAAGAAGAAAATTAAAAAAATGAGTAATCATCAATTATCTAAAGAACTAGAAGTAGCAAAATTAGTCGCACAAAAGGTAGGTAATCTACAAATCAAATATTTTAAGAGCAAGTTAGAAGTTATACGCAAATCTCGTAAGGACCTTGTTTCAAATGTAGATATCGAGTGCCAGAAGTTATCTACAAAATTACTTACTGAAGACTTTGATTATGGTATTCTAAGTGAGGAAAAAAGGATTAAGGTTTTGCCTGAAACTGAGTATTTTTGGATAATCGATCCGATTGATGGAACGCACAATTATATATCTGGTTTGCCCCTATTTGGAATCTCTATCGCGCTCGCAACGAAAAGTGAATTCCTACTGGGAGTAATATATTTGCCATTATTGGACGAAATGTATTTTGCGACCAAGGGTCAGGGTTCGTTTCTTAATGACAAGAGAATACACGTTTCAAGAAATAAAGATATTGAAAAGAGCATGATAAATTTTGACAATCAATTACATGATAACAAAAATCTTTTGAGTATTTATGGCAGTATTATAGATAATTCATTTACTACAAGAATTCTTGGTTCAGCAATTTTAGATCTAGGTTTTGTCTCTTCAGGTATAATCGATGCAAGGGTTTTTAGCAAAACAAAGGTTTTTGATTTTGCTGCAGGTTTAACAATAGTTGATGAAGCAGGTGGTAAAGTAACAAATTTTAGAGGGGCGCCCGTCACAATTCATTCTACAAATGTTTTGGCTACCAACGGCTACATACACGATGTACTGTTAGAATTAATTAAAAAACACTTATGAAAAATTATTTATGCCACCATCTGCGCCTTAGCTATGTTCGGAGAAGACAATGATTGAAGCAGGAGTCAATGGTTTTGGGAGATTTGGTTTGCATTTGCTTAAGTATTGGCTTGATCGTAATGCAGATTCAAATTTTCGAATATCATACATAAACGATGATTATTTAGATATATTACAGGCCCACAAAATAATATCAAACGATAAATACGTAAAATTTAATAAATACAAGATACAAATATCCAAGAATTTTTTATCTATTTTAGAGCCCAACGGTCGAAAGCATGATATTCTATATACAAATACGTCTCAGAAAGAAATATCTTGGATTGGAAAACCTGATATTGTATTTGAGTGTACTGGAAAGCACACTTTAAAGGACAAATCTTCAATTTTTTTGAAAGGAAATACAAAGCGAGTAATCATCTCAGCAACTTCTTGGGATTCAGATGCAACATTAGTTTATGGTTTTAATCACAGTAACTATAATAAAGAAATGGAGGTAATATCTTATGGATCATGTACAGTCAACGCGTACTTGCCATTCTCGACTTGGATAGATAAAAAATATGGCATAATGGATAGTGATGTCAACGTCATTCACAATATTCAGGAATATAGAGTTAAAGACAACTACACACTAAATAGGAAATTCTGTACTTTAGAGAAATCTGCTAAATTGCTGATGAAATGTATAAACGATAATAATTTTGTAGTAAATTATACGGTCATTCCATACACTGGCGTTTCAATGATTGATTTTAGATTCAAAGTTAAGGAAAAGGTTGATATTAATTTATTAATTAAAAATCTAAAGGAATCAATCAACAATGGTTCTTTGAAAGGTTTATATGGTTTAGATCAGATAGACGTGGGACCTGAAGTTCATAATTGTACAACCTTCTCTACGGTTTTTATTGAAGAGGGAATAAAATCTCTAAATGGTAATTTATATTTCCAAGGTTATTTTGATAATGAAAATTCAGTTAACAGATTTTATGATTTAGTTAATTATATCTCAAGCATATAGGTTTTTAATGTTAATATACAAATCAAAGTTGAGGGTCTAGTTACAGCAAATATATAGAATACAGAAATGTTCGAGAATAATATAGATGAAAATTATCAGATACTTGCATTAATCCTTGTATTATTATCTTTTTTTTGGATTTATCTGACTAAATTCCGTTCTTTTCTCAAATTAACAGCATCGTATTTACCGATTAATTCCATTCGAATTTTCATTTTTCGAATTTGTGGAACTAATATAGGTAAGAATTGTAAAATAGGATTTGGCACTGTAATTGGACATGATGTAAAAATTGGTGATCGAACACAGATATCAGAAAACGCATATGTTGGTTCTGGAACTCGAATATCAAGTGATTGTAATATAGAAAGTTTTGTTAAGTTATATATGTGCAATATAGGCAAAAATACAGATGTTCGTTGGGGAGTTAATCTGTCAGGCCATATTGATAGAAAATTAGAGATAGGCTCGGATTGTATTATTGGTAGGTATAGCATTCTTGATGGTTACAAAGAAAAGATAATCATAGGTAATTCAGTTCACATAGGCCCCCTAAGTTGCATCTGGACACATTCTGCAATGTTTAATGTAGTCTCTGGTATTTCACATAAAAGTCCAGAATATCCTAAAAAAATAATGCGTAAGGGCGTGATTTTTGAAGATGATATCTGGACTGGCAACAGTATTACGGTATATTCTGGTGTCACTGTTTCCAGAAAATCTGCAATTATGCCTAATTCAGTCATCGATAAGGATGTTGAAACAGGAGCGATTGTTGGAAATCCTTCATCAAAGACAATTAGTAAATTGCCGAAGAGTATTTTCATAAGTAAAAAATGAAAGCTGTAATTCCCGCTGCAGGTCTTGGAACAAGATTTCTACCTTTAACAAAAGCACAGCCAAAGGAAATGCTGCCTGTAGTAAATAAACCGACCATTCAGTGGGTTGTAGAAGAGGCAGTAGACGCAGGTATCAAAGATATTGCGATTATAACCGGAAAACACAAAAAAGCGATTGAGAATCATTTTAGACCATCAAAGAAACTGGAACACACACTCGAAAAAATGGGAAAATTTGAAGAATTGGAGAAAATACGTCAAGTTAATAATATTGCTAATTTAGAATTTATTACTCAGGAACACCCGAAAGGTTTAGGCCATGCCATTCTGTGTGCAAAGGACTTTATTGGTAAAAGCCCATTTGCAGTTCTTTTAGGAGATACGATTTGTACAGGGAAACCAAATTGCACTGAGGGGCTTGTTCGTATCTTTAAAACCTTACATAAGAGTGTTTTTGCTGTTGGTCTGATAAAGTTAGAAGAGACACGCCGTTACGGGGTAATCTCCGGAGATCAAAAAGAAGAGGATTTGTGGCATGTAAATCATTTGGTGGAAAAACCAGAACCCGAGGTTGCTCCGTCCCAGTTGGGAATTCTTGGAAGATACATTTTTACATCAGAGATTTTTGAAGAGTTAGGTAAAGCAGAACCAGGATTTGATTCTGAGATTCAACTTACGGATTCTATGGATGCATTAGCGGCAGATCAAGGCATTCTAGCATGGGTTTTTAGAGGGAGACGATATGATATAGGGACATTACAGGATTGGTTTAAATCACATATTGAATTATCTTCCCAGTCTGAATTTGCAGATATTTTAAATGAGGTTATAGAATCAATATGAGATATTTGGTTACAGGAGGGGCGGGCTTTATAGGTTCAAATCTTTGTCGAAGATTAATTTCCGAAGGGCATTATATTATTTGTTTGGATGACCTTAGTACAGGTAAATATAGTAATATAGAAGAATTCGAAGAATCACCTGATTTTGAATTCGTAAATCATGATTTAACCAAGCCTTTCTTCCCAGATACAATAGATGGAATTTTCAATTTAGCTTGCCCTGCATCGCCAGTTCACTATCAATACAATCCAATTAGAACATTGAAGATGGGCACTCTAGCTATGTACAATGTTCTAGGTATGGCTGCAAAATTTGACGTTCCTATACTACAAGCATCAACGTCTGAAGTTTATGGAGACCCTAAGATTCACCCTCAAGTTGAGTCATATTGGGGTCATGTAAATCCAATAGGTCCACGTGCTTGTTATGATGAAGGAAAACGTGTAGCCGAGGCGCTTTGCATTGCTTACAAAAATTATAGCGGAGTTAGGATAAGAATCGCACGTATTTTCAATACCTATGGTCCTTTCATGGATGTAAAGGATGGACGTGTAGTCAGTAATTTTTGTGTACAAGCATTAACTAATCTCCCCCTAACAATTTATGGAGATGGCAAGCAAACACGAAGTTTCTGCTACGTTGATGATTTGGTTGAGGGTCTAATTCTATTGATGAATTCAGATATTCAAAAACCAGTCAATCTAGGTAATCCTAAAGAATTTACAATGATAGAGCTTGCTGAAGAAATACTCAAAATAACAAAAAGTGAGGTTGGCTTTGTTCTTAATGAATTGCCAGAAGATGATCCACAAAGGCGCTGTCCAGACATAAGTTTAGCCAATGCACACTTATCTTGGCACCCAAAAATAAGTTTGGCTGAAGGCCTGCTGCCAACTTTGGATTGGTTCAGGAAGCGCCTAAAGGTCTAATGAAAATAATTTTAATAGGTAAGCGGAAGTAGTGTAATTATGAGAATATTAGTATTAAGCCCCCATGCTGATGATGCCGAAATTGGGATGGGAGGAACAATAGCCAAGTTTGCGGCCGATGGTAATACAGTAAAAATAGTATGTTTGATAGTACCATGTGAAAGTATTGATGGCAAATTGAATTCTGAGATGAAAAACAGTAGGAGAAAAGAGGCTATCAGGTCCGCAGAATTGCTTGGAGCTGAGCTAGAAATATTAGACATTGATCCGTATGAATTTTCTTTTAATAGAGAATACACTAAGATTTTTGACCGGATTATAAGAGAGTACAGGCCAAATAAAGTATTTAGTTGTTGGGAGCATGATTCACATCAGGATCACAAGGTCCTTGCAAATATTGTAACTGCTGTAACCAGAAAGAACGATTCCTCAGTTTATATGTATGAAACCATGCTACCTGGAGGCATATCTTCTCACGGTTTTAATCCGCAATTGTACGTTGATATATCTCGATATTCTAAATTAAAAAGAAAAACGATTGAGACGTATGATTCTGTATTTGGGGGGAAAGAGAGTGACATTGAGGCCATAATGAGCCGATCCCGTTTTCGAGGACAACAAATAGGCGTTCAATATGCTGAAGCATTTGAAATTGTAAAGGAAATAATGTATTAGCGGGAATTGATAAACCAATCTTGTTATTATGCTTATTTAGGATAAAGATTACTACATTTGCCTTCACCAATTAGATAACATAAAACATGGAAAATAGTTTTAGCGTTGTAGTTTTTTGCAAGAGTCATAATCTCAATATCTCAAATATAAGATTATTAGAGACAATTACAAATTTTGCGAACATAAGTCATATAGTTTTTCCTAAAAATCGAAAAACTGATAAATCAGATGAATTAATTGAATTCATAAGATTAAATGGCATAATTGAAAAATGCTTGCCATACAAAAAAAACTTGGAAGAAACTCTTCAACTTACTATCGAATTAAAAAAATCTAAACCTGATTTAATGATAACCTATTTTTATCCTCAATTAATAAGCTCTGAAATTCTTGCTATACCTAACCTTGGGACAATAAATTTTCATCCCGCAATATTGCCAGATTATAGGGGCGCTCATGTAATTAACTGGATGATATTGAAGGGCGAAAAAAATGCAGGGATAACTCTTCATTATATAGATGAAGGTATCGACACAGGTGATATAATTCATAAAGAAACCATACCCATAGAATTTGAGGACACAGCATTTGATCTCGAGAAAAAGGTTATTGAGAAATCTATTCAAATCTTACCAGAATTGTTGCCTAGTATTCTGTCAGGAAAAAATAAGAGACTAAAGCAGGACAGAACCAATTATTCTTACAAACCCCGGCGTCCCGAAGACGGTGAATTTTCATGGGATTGGGATTCTAAAAGAATTTATAATCAAATAAGAGCGTTAGTAAGTCCTTGGCCGGGAGCCTTCTTTTTTGATAGCACAAATAAAAAAGTAGTAGTAGATTTTTTTGTCCCCTTATCTGAAATTCAAAGAATTCAAGACGTAAGTCTTTATGAAGATGGAGAAAGTTTGATGAGACATCTGGAAAATGTTTTGCCAACTAAATAGAATTTTTATTAAACTGAGATAAAATAGGTAGAAATGGTGGTTTGATTTGTCAAATAATTTGTTAGTTATAACATCACGTTATCCACACAAATTTGATGAAATCAGTAGCACTTTTGTTTATAATCATATTGAATATTTACGGAGTTTCTTTGACAAGGTATACGTTTTATCAGCCACACCTTACATCCCTACTTTTTTTTCTACTTTACTTCAACCTAGTAGAAGATTAGATAGCCTAGCAGAAGATTATACGTATGATAATGTAGAGGTACATTTCTTGAAAAGTTATTATTTACCGTTTGGAATTGGATACAGTTATAGGGGTCGGCAGTGCTTGAGCCTTGTAGAGAGACATATCCATGACAATAACATTACCTTTAACTTGATACATGCCCATTTTTCTTGGCCGAGTGGATATGTTGCAGCAGCACTAAAGGTTAAGTTCAAAGTGCCTGCATTACTTACGATTCACGAGAATAGAGAGTGGCTAATTAATGAGGCAGAGAACAATTATATCAGGGAGGTTTGGAGTCAGGTTGATGGTATTATAAGAGTTAATAAGATAGATCTAAAGCTTATAGAGAAATACAATAGAAATGTAGTGTCAATACCAAATGGTTATGACCACAAAATATATCAGGGTCTGTCTCAGAGTGAAGCACGTACCAAACTGGGAATTAGCAAAGATGAAAATATAATTTTCTCACTGGGCCATTTAATAGAACGAAAGGGTTTTGTAGATTTGTTGAATGCTGTTAAACTGTTGAGAAAGAAGAGAAATGATTTTAGATTGTACATAGGTGGAGATGGCCCAATGCGAAGTAATTTACAAAATATAATTTCGGAAAATTGCCTTGATAACGTCGAATTATTAGGATATTTACCAAGTGACGAACTCCCTCTATGGATGAATGCATCCGATTTCTTTGCTTTAACAAGTTATAGTGAGGGCAATCCCACAGTTATGTTCGAGGCACTTGGATGTGGAAAACCAGTTATTTCAACTAAAGTAGGAGGGGTGCCTGAGATTTTAGTCAGTGATGATTATGGTTTCTTGGTTGATAATAATCCTGCTGACATAGCCAGTAAATTGGATTTAGCGATAAGTAAGGAGTGGGATAAAAGCAAGATAAAAAAATATGCCTCAAATTTCACTTGGGAAAATATAGCAGTTGAAACACTTAAATTCTACAAGAGTATTCCAAAGAAAAATTAGCCATGTTCAATGATATAAAAACAGGAGTTATTGGCGTTGGTTCCATGGGTCAAAATCACGCCAGGATATACAAAGAGATATCAAATCTCGTTGCAGTTGCAGATCCTGATGAGCAGCAAGGTCGCAAAGTTGCTAAGCGCCTCGGTGTTAAATGGTATAAAAATTACTATGATATGCTTGATGAGGTTGATGCCGTTACCATTGCCGTACCTACAGTAATGCATCGGGAGGTAGCAGAGACAGTCATTTCCTTTGGAGTCAATTTACTAGTCGAAAAACCACTTGCAGAGAATGTAGCAGATGCAGACGAGATTATTTCTGCAGCTATTGTGGCTGACGTCACTCTAGCAGTAGGGCATGTGGAACGGCACAATCCAGTTGTGGCGTACGCGAAGAGATCTATAGAGAACAGAGAATGGGGAGAAATGATTACCATGTCGTCAAAAAGACTTTCAAATTATCCAAAAAGAATCAGAGATGTTGGCGTAATATTGGATTTGGCAGTTCATGATATTGATGTTATGTGTTATCTGATTGATTGTGAGGTAAAAGATGTTTTATCAATGGAAGGGTATAAAGAAAGCCAGGAGTATGAGGACCATGCCACCATTCTTCTTGATTTCGAGAATCAGATTAAGGGAATTTGTGAAGTAAATTGGTTGACACCTCTTAAAGTTCGTAAGCTTTCATTAACTTGTACAGGAGCATTTATAGAGATTGATTTTACTAATCAATTATTAACAGAATCATCTTTAGAATCGTTTGACGTTAATGATGAGAATCTGTATTTATCCGAACAAGAAGTAGAATATAAGACAATCAACATTCCAAAAGAGGAACCACTCAAAAGAGAGCTTACGGACTTCTTAAAATGTATTGATTTGAAACAGTCACCATTAGTAACGGGCGCTGATGGAAGAAGGGTTATAGAGCTGGTGAACAGGATTAATAAAAAATGCTAATTCTATTTATATCATTCTTTTTGTCTTTTAGCCTCATATATCTTTCTATGCCGTTTTTTATTGATAGGCTTAAATCTAGAGGGCAAGTGATTACAGATTTGTATAAAGTCAGAAAGCCAGAATTACCAACTCATGGTGCCGCTGTTGTTGTTTTTGTGGTTTTCTTCGTAAACTCATTGTTGCCAGTTTTAACTAGAATATTGAAACGACTTGAATTATGGGATTATGAATTTAACGGCATTAATGAGATTGATATTGCAATTCTGCTGGTTATATCTATATTCGGATTATTCGGGATTTTTGATGACTTAATTAATTTAGGTTGGTGGTCAAAAATCTTTTTCCCTGTATTTTTCAGTTTTCCATTGATAGTTGTATTCCCTTTGGATTTTTTACTTATTCCAGGGTATGACGAATTTGAGTTATCTAGGGAGATTGCCTTTGGGATTGAATATTCTGATATTTTCAAGGTTTTTGTGGTACCTGTCTACATAATGGTAGTTTCCAATCTAATAAATATGCATTCAGGATTTAATGGCCTTCAATGTGGTTTATCTGCAATATTGTTATTTACAGTTATCACCAAGTGTATTCTGGATGCGAACAATTCAAATATATTGATCCCTACCACTTTTTTAGGCGGAATCGTTTCTTTCTGGTTCTACAATAAATACCCTTCCAGAATTTTCGAAGGCAATATTGGACCCTTAGTTTTTGGAGCTTGTATTGGGACCCTCATTGTCATAAAGGGATTATTTATTTTTGGTATTTTTATATTGTTGCCCCATATTGTAGATTTTGTAATGTTTATGTATCTCAAAGTGAATGGGAAACCATTTATTAAATTTGGAGAATTAAGGAAAGATGGAACATTGAAAGTTCCAAACCCATTTAAAATGAAATTTCTGTTACCATATTATTTCCGTTTGTCAGAAAAGGAAGTAGTACATTATTTATATGGAATAACAATATTGTTCTGTTTTACTGGATTGATAATCTTTTGAAAGATAATGTAACTCTAAACAAATTTAATTGCCAGCTTTCAGAATGTACTTTCTTCCAATGAAAAATAAATCATATAAATAATTCATTTGTTGAGATTCAATTCTCAAACAAGATTTCAAATAATTTCAAATTTTATTCCATAATTGAATAATAATCTTTTTATCTAACGCTATACTTACATTTAAAATGAAATTTGAGTTACTATATTATTTTGGTTTGAAAGAAAAAGAAGTGCTATACTATTTGTATGGATTAAAAGTTATTCAGTGTCAGGTCATTTCTTTTAAATTTTTAGAATAAATATGGGTGAAAGAGAATTACTATGGATTGTTATAGCAATAACGTTTTTGACAATAATAATACGGTATAAGTCACATTTCTGGTTAATTCCAGCATGGTTAGCGCCCCACAAGAGACTCCGTGTATTTTTTCATAGATTAAGGGGTGTCAATATTGGTAAAAATGTTGAGATAGGGTACATGGTAGATATAGACAATCTCTATCCAGGGTGTGTTCATATTGGAGATAACGTTACTGTAGTCTCTCAGTCCATGCTATTGGCACATGACAATTCATACAGATACTCAAGAGACGGCGATATTAAAATATCAGACGTTTTCCTTGGTAAAAATGTTTTTATTGGCGGTAATTCAGTTATACTTCCAGGCGTAAAAGTAGGTAAACATGCCATAGTAGGCGCAGGATCCGTTGTGACCCGAGATGTTGATGAATATTCCATTGTCGTTGGAAATCCAGCAAAAAAGATACAAAAGAAACTGTAAACATATTAAATAGAAGTTAGTATAAATTTATTTTAATCACAATCCTTCATTATATAGTTCAAAGTTATTAAAAATAGTTTGGAAAATTTGGTTATGAATAGAGCGCAGACAAAAATAAATTCAAAAAAAATAAAATTGGATCGTTATCTTTTTTTCCTCGGTACTCCTCACCAAGTACACTTTTTTAAGAATATAATTTTTCATCTAGAAGAAAGGGGACATAAAGTAAAAATTATTGGTAGAGATAAGGATTGTGAATTAGAACTCTTAAAAGAATATTTTGAGAATTACGATTTAGTAGAATTTAATGAAGGTATTTTTGGAAAAATATTTGGCATGTTTAAGACAGACTACGAAGTTTATAAAATTGTAAAAGAGTTTCAACCAGATATTATGCTAGGCTCAGTTCCAATTAATTTAGCGCATGTAGGTAAAATCCTTGGAATACCAGTTATTGCATTTAATGATACAGAACATGCGACTGCCATCATAAATCTGTCAATTCCTTTTTGTGATTTTGTTTTAACAAGCACTTCTTATACAAAAGATCATGGAAAAAATCATATCCGTTACAACGGTTTTCATGAACTTGCTTATTTACATCCTGATTATTTCAAACCTAATTCCACCGTACTTGAAAAGCTTGGTGTTAAGAGGAGTGAGAATTTTGCCATAATTAGATTAATATCCTCAACAGCATCCCATGACACAAACTCATCTAATTTATCTTTAGATAGTGTAATTAAGGTTGTTAAATTTTTAGCTAATAAATGTAGAATTTTCATCACTTCTGAGAGAGAACTGCCCGACGATTTAAAAAAATACATAATCAAGATACATCCTGCAGATTTGCATTCAGCCTTATATTATTCTAACCTTTGCATAAGTGATGGAAGTACTACAGCAGTTGAGGCTGCATTGCTCGGCACTCCAACTCTGCATTATGAAAAATACATTACAAAAGAGGGAGTTATTGGAGCTAAAGAATTGTTAGGTTATCTGAACGAACTATCAAGTAATTACAATCTGTTCTATACATATTCTTCTGAAAAAGAATTTATTGATAGAATCAAAGAGTTCTATAACTGCACTAAATATCAAAACGAATTTATAAATAATTCCAAACGGGTTTTTCTTGACAAAGAGGATGTTACAAAAGTTATTTTGAAAATTATTAATAAGTGTAGCATACAACATTGAGATGATCGCATCAATCCATCAACCAAATTATCTTCCTTATCCTGGTTATTTTAACAAAATAAATGATTCAGATATCTTTGTTATCTATGACACAGCACAATACGTTAAGAACGGCTTTGATAACAAGAACAAGATTCGTACAAAAGATGGTTTCATGTACTTAACCATTCCATTACGCTCTTCAGACTGCTACAAGCGTAGATTCTCAGATGTAAAGCTACCGGAGAATTGTAATTGGCAGTCTAAGCATTGGAAAGCAATCCATGCAAATTATGCAGTAACAGAATATTATAATGATTATGCATCTTATTTAGAGAAAATATACAATTCCAAATGGAAAATGTTGGTAGAAATTAGTGAGGCAATTATAAGATTCATGATAAAGGAACTTTCTATAGATGTTCAGATAATTAAGGCCTCCGAATTACAAATCGATACTGAATTGAAATCCACAGATAAGCTGATACAGATATTAAAACAAGTTAGTGCAACAAAATATATTTCGGGTCCATCTGGAAAAAACTACATGGAAACCGGAAAATTTGAAGAAAATAATATTGAACTAATATACCAGGATTTCACAATTCAGGAGTATAAACAAAGATATCCTGGATTTATTGGAGGTCTTTCTGCAATAGATTTGTTATTTAATCAGGGGAAAAAATCAAAAAATTATATATGAGTTTGATAAAAAAGGAAGAAATTCGAATCGTTCAATCAGCAGAACGTGCTGCAAAATACATGCAGGAAGAGTGCGAGGAAAGCATTGGCTATGGTACAATGCCATGGGCAGGTTTAATCGGTCGTCTTGCAAGGTTGGGAAACAACATAACATACAGAGTTTTTCGTAAGGCGCCTATTGGAAGAGTAGTATCAGCTTCTTCGGTTGCATCGGCAATTGAGTTTAATATAGAACTGTATAAGAAAACAAAAAATAAAGTGTACTTAAATCAGGCTATAAGTGGAGCTAGTTGGTTAATGCAGAACCAAAATAAATCTGGTTTCTGGGTGTTCAGGACATTCGAGAGAAAGCGCCGAAGAATTCAGACAGTTGATTCAACAATGGGCGCGCTCGCATTACTATCCTTGTACAAGATAACAAAGGACCAAAAGCTGTTATCAACTTCAAAAAAATGGTTAGAGTATATTACCAATAACGGTTTAATAAAAAAAAATAACCATACATATTGTATGTATTATTTAGATGGAGATATGGAAGATTTACAGGTCACTAACGTGTCATGCTGTATAGTACATTTATTGTCAGAGTTTTACAGTGTATCGAAGGAAGAGAAATACAAAGAAATTGCAAATAAGTTAATTCCTTTCATCAAATCAATGCAGTTACCATCAGGTGAGTTTAAATATTCTTCAAGAAGAGATCACTATCAGGGTCCACAGTATAATGCCTTCCAAATACTATTTTTACTTTCTTATTATACAATTACGAAGGACGAAGATTTAAAAAATATTTTAATCACTACTAAAAAATACTTAGAATCATCGGTAAATGTCGATGGCTCAATACACTTTGGGCCTGTAAAGTATGCCTTTAATACCTCGAATCGAAAACTTTACTATCATTCGGCGGTAGTTGCTGCAGCCTTGTCAGAATTCAGAGATCAGGTTGGAAATGTTAACGACAGAAAAATCTTAGACTGTATATCGTTTGCTTTACTTGGTCAAAGAGCGGATGGTTCTTTTTCATTTGGTCAGAAGGCACTATTTGGATTTCTTGATGATATAGTGCCTTATCCAAGATATATAGGCTATACATCAAGATTATTACTTAAATGTATTAATTAGATTTAATAAAGACATAAAATCTGATGTTCTTAAAATACAAGTAGACGGCAAAACAAGAACATACCAGAAGTATTAATATACTGCATTAAATAGGAATAATAGTGAGAATTTGAAAGTACTAATAATTGGTGCGCACCCAGATGACATTGACATAGGTGTCGGAGGAACAGCTGCAAAATACATAAAACACGGCCATGAGGTATTGGGCGTTGTTGTCACAGTTCCTAATAACAATGATAGAAGAAAGAAAGAAGCTGAACAAGCAGCTAAAATTTTAGGAATCGAATTGAGAAATCTGGACATTGATCCGAACGAATTAAGTTATAGCCGGAGGCTCGTCCTAGAATTTGATAACATAATTAGTTCTTATAATCCAGATATTGTTTTTACGCATTGGCACCATGATTCCCACCAGGATCATGTGGCGATTTCAAAGGCTACAGTCGGTTCAACAAGAAAAAACAAATGCTCAGTATATATGTATGAGCAGACTATACCTGGTGGAATTGTACCACATGGATTCAGACCTCAGATGTACGTAGATATTTCATCTGAGATTGATTTGAAGATTGAGAGTACTTTGGCTCATTCATCCCAAGTAAAAGACGATAAGAAAAGCTGGGTCGGAGGCATAAAAGGCAGAGCTGGCTATAGGGGTTTTCAGATGGGTGTTGATTATGCAGAGGCGTTTGAAGTTATTAAGACCATTATGATAATCGAGTGATTCGATAATTAATCTATTAGCAACAAAAATAATCAATAGTCATATACATAAAATTGAATAATTATGGGTAGAAAGTATTTGTTAACAGTATTCTTAGATGGCATAAAAACAGAAAGTCTGAGGTTTATGCCTTTTCTAAGTTCATTAAAAGAAAAGAGAATACTTAGAACTGATTTAGGTTATTCTGTGACTTGCCACGCCTCGATGTATACCGGAGTTTTTCCTGAAAAACACAAAATTTGGCTTTATTGGTTGAAAAACTCAAAGAATTCACCATACAGATGGTTGAGAGAGTCTGGTATTGATTCAATACCAGATAATGATTTTATAAAATATTTAGTTTATACAGCAGCAAAAAACATCTGCAAAAATTCATCCAGAAAGGGAGTTACCTACCTCAGATCAACTAATTTCAAGAACTGGTCTGAACTGTCGCTTTCTGAGGATAAGTCCGTGGATGATCCAGGATATGTTAAAGAATACCCAACTATATTTGAAATTTTAGATAATGAAGGTATCAATTTCGAAAAGGTTGGTCTTGTGAAACAGGGTAGTTCTATTAAATTTGTAGAGTCACATGAATTTAAAAAAAATTGTTTTTGGAAGTATTTATTTATTGGAGATATTGATCCTATCTCACATATTTATGGTCAAAATTCAAAAGAGTGTAGAGAAGTTCTAGCATATATCGACAATTTGGTATATGAAAAATACAATGAAATCCTTATGTCCCATGGGAATATAGATATAATGTGTTTTTCCGATCATGGACATATCGATGCTCCGTTTGACATTGATATAGGATCTTTTTTCGAATTAAATGGTAGTAACATAGACAATTTTTTATATGTTATAGATTCAACATTTGCAAGATTTTGGCCACGAGACTATAGGGAGGAGGAAGAAATCAAAAGGGTATTAAATGAGTTAAATGATAAAGGCAGTTTACTTCTTGAAAAAGACTGTGAATTGTATAAAGTAAGGATGCCAGATAACCGATATGGCGATGTCATATTCATTATCGATCCGCCTTATAAGTTTTCGAATCCCTATTCCCCATTTCTCAAGTATCGAAATTACATCCGTCAAGTATCAATGCATGGTTATAGGCCCGAGATTCCAGATATGAATGGTATCTTTGTGAGTAGCATACCTATTAAGAGAAATAAAATAGAGATAACATTACAAGATGTTTTTGCATCTATATTAGATAGACTTGGGTTACCAATCCCGGATTATGTTGATGGGGAAGTTATTTGGAAAAGCTGATGTTTTGTAAATCAGGCAACCAATTAAATAATTTCATCGGAAAAAAAGTTGAGGGTATTGTGAAAAAATTAGTTGATGATTTTAATCCAGAGTCAATAATTGCAGACGGAAGTCTGGGCAAAGGAGAAATAACCATAAATAAAACTCAAGAAAACTTTGTGATGTGCTCAGATTTTGATTTACAAATAGTTACTAATAAAAGAATAACAGGTCCTGAAATGTTGTCTTATTCAGATGAAATCTCAGAAATATTTGGTTTCGAAGTCAACGTTCGAAGGACTGTGCCAGAAATATTCAGTGAAGAGTCTAATAAGGATTTAAAGTACAGCTACAAGATACCTTCTATTAGTACATATGAGAGAAAATATTCTTCAAAGACATTATATGGAAAAGACTTTATTCGTTACATTCCTGAAATTGATCATGCAAAGATTCCAATTTGGGAGGGAATTAGGTTAATATTCAATAGAGTAGGAGAATTCCTAGGTACAGCTAAATCAGTTTATCTGGACCTTAATTCAGATAATGATTTTAACATTTCTGATGATGGCTACCATAAATATGTTTATTCAAAAAACAAATGCGTATTAGCATGCATGGATGCCATTCTAATTACAAATCATGATTATCATTGGTCTTTGGAAAGGAAGGTAGAGAATCTCAAAGATATTATGAAAAGCCGTCAGGATAATATTCCAGCTTTAAGTTCAGAGATGGAAAAAACTTTGTATGATGCTGTTGAATTCAAGATAAAAGGTCAATACACCAATAATCAGATAAGTGATTCCCAAATGGTTAAATTGGTCGAAAAGACTTTGCAATTTATTGTAAATAAGGAATTAAATCTCAATCTAAATAATTGGTTAAGTTTCCCTAGTTCATGGGTTAAATCTCCTAAGGTTAATAGCTATTACTATAGAGGACCCACACCATCTGTTTTTTATCAGAATGGAATTGTAATTGCTAAGATTTTATTACTGAGGAAATTTTTCCCCTCATGGAGGTTGTTCACCATTCCATTTGTTTGCTGGCCCCATTTAATGTACGGAACTTTGCCATTACTACTGTTTACAATAGAACCTAAAGAAAATAAGACTAAGTATCTCAGAGTGGTCAGACGTAATTTCTCTAATATTGCAAGTTTGAAAGCACCTAGCTCAGACTACTGGAAAGAGTGGGATTATCTGAGTGATATAGGAAATAAAATTTGGTACACACTTGCTTTAGTATAAATCAATAATGAAAGTCTTAATGATATCTCCATGGTTCTTTGATATATCTTTGACCCTAGCAAGAGAATTGTCTAAGGACAACGAAGTTGTGGTAATTTGCCCAGGATATTTGATACGGAATGATTTCGTTCTTAAAAATAACACATTTAGGCAAGCTATTGTTAATCATCCTAAGAATGATGATTCCTGCAGAGTTAAGACAATATTCGACCAAAGTCCCTATTCTTTGATAGATCTAATTCATTTAATTAGATTTGTTAGGAATTTTCAGCCAGACATAATCCACTTTCAGGAATCTGGAGGATTTATTTATTCATTCATACAAATTTTCCTATCATATAAATATAAAATTGTACTAAGCGTTCATGATGCTGAGAGTCACATGGGTTCAGAAAGCGTTGCAAGAGATTTGAAAAAGAGTCTATCAATAAAGTTCTCTACAAGAATTCATACAATGAGTGATTATGTAAAAACGAGACTCATAGAATTATACGCAATTGATGAGTTTTCTGTTCGAGTAATTCCACTTAGCAATTCATGGACCTATGAAGGATTAGAATTTAAAAATATAGATAGTGAAAAGAAAATAGTTCTTTTTTTTGGAAGAATAATAGAATACAAAGGATTAGAATACCTGATAAGAGCTGAAAAATTGGTACGGAAGGAAATTAACAATCTGCAAGTTGTCATTGCAGGTAGATGCCATGAAAAACAATACATGGCAAAGTTTAAGAAATCAATAGAAGGGAGAAAGGATATAGTAATATTGGATAGAAATATTTCAGATTATATGGCATCAATGCTTCTTCGAAAATCTAAAATTGTGGTTCTACCATATATAGCAGCTTCGCAAAGTGGAGTCATTGGACTTGCCTACTCACATTCAAGACCAGTAATAGTTACAAATGTTGGAGGTTTGTCAGAGTATGTTGACAATGGTAAAACAGGTTTTATTGTGTCACCAAGGTCATCAGAAGCATTAGCTGATAAGATAATAAAACTTCTAAAAGATTATAATTTAAGAAAAGAAATGAACAGGAGTATCAATGAAAAGATCGAAGGTGAGTTGAGCTGGAAAACTATTGCCGAATCGACAAAAAGTTATTATGATGAAATAATAAGCAGCAATTAAAAATAGTATTATGAAAGCTTCTCAAAAGAAAATAACTTATTGCTATTTGTTAGCTCTGATTCTATTCAACTTGTGTATAAGAATAGTACCCGTTCCTCCTAGAGGTGGTGATTCATGGGCAATGGCATATAAGGCTGAAATCATGAGTGAAGAGGGCTTCTTAGTATGGTATTTACACCCGCTTTCATTTCTTGGTTGGTATCCTTTTTCATATCCAGCTGGCTTTCCGATGTCAATTTCGGCAATTTCTCAGGTTACAGGTTTGCATATTATTCCCACTATCTATGGTTTCAGTATATTTGTTACAATACTTGGTTGCCTAAGTGTTTTTCTTTTGTGTCGAAAACTTAATAAAAATTTACTTTTCCCATTAGTTACAATATTCTTTATTTCATCGTATTATTATTATACTAAATTGACATGGAATAATGGTTCGGCAAGGGCACTTTTTATTGTATTATGGCCCTTAGCACCGGTATTGTACATGAAGATAATTGATGAAAAGCAAAATAGATATAGAATTGCACTTCTTGCACTGGCATTAACCTTTGCTTTAGCATCCATACACAGAATGTTCGTTTTCTTTGGAGCAATGGTGCTATTACCTTTTTTCATTATTTTGTTGTCCAATAAAATAAATTATTATCCCCGCAAGTTAGAATCAATCAATGTGCCAAATCCTATTATGACTTTACTTGTCCCTCTTGCTCTACTTTTCCAATTATTTTTCAACTTTATCCCCCTTTCAGATCATTCAAAGTCATTTATTGGTACTTCTACCTCATTCAGCACGTTACTAAATCTTGGTATAGATTATCAGTTATTAAACAATATTTCCGTAATACTGGTTCCATTAGGTGTTATTTATTTACTCCAAAAAAAGTATTTGAGTGTGGGTGAAACCTGGCTCCTAATGGTTAGTACAATAGGTATTATTTTCATCAGAGATATTTCCTATTTTCTTAATTTTATATCTCCCATTGCGGCAATTTTAGCAGCTTATGGTCTATTTTTTGCATCGTCCAATGCAAGTAATCTTTTAGTAAAGTTAAGTGCCTTTTCTGTTACGGTTTTATCATCACTTATGGTAACAGTTTATTTTTGGTCTATAGATAGTAACATCTTATTTCTATTGAGTTTGTTTGCTTTTATATTTCTGTCAAGAATCTTATTTAATATGATGAAGTACACCAATTCTGAATTTGGTAAGCAGCTTGTTGCAGCACTTATAGTAGTAAGCATGTGCCTCGTAGTTCACAATACAGTTTATCTAGTTGCTAAAAAGGGCGCATGGGAATTCGAGTATCAGAGTTTTTCACACGGCAATGCTTTCTGGATAAGAGAGAATTTTGGTGATGGAAATTGGATTTCAGATTCAGGTCGCCTAAAAACTGAGGCAGGCACCTTATCGTTGTCAGAGACAAGGAACATTGAAGCAGATGTAAAATTACTACAGACAACTGGTCTTCTTATAGGAGACAAATTGGATTCTGAAGCAGAATTCACCATAGAACTTGTATGGCAGGGTTCACGTACCGCGTACGTATATAATCTAGACCGCCGTTATGATCCCCCATATGTAAAACACAGCATACTTACACTTCATGATGAACAGTTGGCTTCACATTATGGACTGAAATACGTTGTTACGGAACATATTCAAACCAGTGGGGAAGAAGTGATTTCCGACCACAGTCTTGAACACATGGGTTCGGAACAAAACGAACTAATATACTTTGTGGAGGCAGAGAGATACATAATATATGAGCGTGACGCTCCTGAGAATATCCCAAATTCATGGACTTCTTTTATTGCCTATTATTATTAATGGACCTAGTCCGCTTGACCCGGACAGAAGATTATTGCAGTTTACAAAAATCGGTGAAGGAGATATAGCCATTAGGAGAGATAAATGCTAAAAGTAGAAACTAAGTTTCTTTTTCTGCCACTTTTAGGAATAAAAAATCCGGATATAATTTGCGATATAGGTTCTATGAACGCACGGGATTCATTGCGCTTTAGGCGTTTTAGTCCTAATTCAAGAATCATTGCCTTTGAAGCCAATCCTAATAACTTTAGAAATATTATAGATAATAAGAAGGTTCTACAGAACAAGATAGAGGTTGTGAATAAAGCGGTTTGGAAGGAAGATACTAATTTGTATTTCAACGTTCCTAAATTGGATTCCAAAAAAGGTACCGGTTCAATAAAGGATAGAGTAATAGATAAGAAAGGGTACGATAAAATAAAATCTGAGGCAATTCGTGTCGATAGTTTTTTGAAAGATTTGAAAAATGAAAAAGTTGCGCTTTGGATAGATGTAGAAGGTGCAGGAATGGAGGTCATTTTAGGGGCTAGCAAAATCATTGAGAAAGTAATCATAATCAATATTGAAGTAGAAAAGGCACAAATATGGGAGGGACAGAATTCCGATAAAAGCATCATAATGCTCTTACATAGCTGGGGTTTTATTCCAATAACTAGTGGTACTAGATCTGGAGTCTATGACCTCTTGTTCATAAGGAGAGATGATTACGAGAGTCATAAGTTTTTATATCTTTTGGCAATTCTGTCCGCTCTAAGCTTTCATGCTTTCATAACAATCTTCTACAAGAGATTAAAGAAGTTTTTAAGAGCACTACACCTTATAAATCACTAAACTTGGAAACTTTATGGTGTTGATCAAGAGCTCCATAGAAAATAATATACAAAGTCTAAAAAATTATTTAGAAAATGAAAAATAAAATAATACATATCCTAGCTCATTCACCTAGCAATGGCCGTGGACCAGCATATGAATCTGGACCAAAAGATGAAAATCCAACTTTGGGTTCTACAAATCCCGGTGATTATGAACATTATCAGAGAATAGAACACTATCCGTATTGGATTGGTTTTTTCCAGAATGACTGGCATGTTAAGGTTGCAAGAGAAACACTAAAGGTAACAGATGAATACGAAGTTGAGTGCTGGCGGCCTTATTTGGGCATAGATAAAATTCATTCAAAGGATGTTAATGGTATTATTCATAGGCTTTTTCCATCAAGAAGAATTAGAATTGGAAGATATAATTTAGGGGAAAGATCACCTCTAATCGTTAACGAAATAAAAAAGGTGATAAAAAATAGCAAAGTGATTCTACATCTACATGGTACTCATTCTACCAATATTAATTACATACTTAGAAAAGTTAATCTAAAAAGAATTCCAGTTGTAGCTCAGCACCATGGGGGGAGTTCTTATCATCACCAATATAAGATAAAAAAAAATCCATTACTATTATTATTACATTTAGTTCTCAAAGAAAAAAGACTTTTAAAACAGGTTGACTCTTTTTTTGCTTTAAATCGATTAGAAAAGAACGATTTGGAAGAATTGGGTTGTAAAAATGTAAAAATTCAAACGATGGGTGTAAATTTTGATTTTTTTAGGCCAATCAATAAAAAATCATGCCGTGATGAATTAGGTTTACCATTAGATAAAAAAGTTATATTGTTTATTGGTCGATTCAATAAAGAGAAGGGATTTTATTTCCTAATGAAAGCTGCGATGAAATTATTGAAAACAAGAGATGATTTTATAGTTGTAAATGTTGGTGGTTTGAAGAATAAAGATAACGCGAAATATTGGAATAATAAAAATATAATGATGTTTAATAGGGTCAGTAAAAATGAGTTATTAAATTTTTACAATGCCTCTGATACACTTGTTCTTCCTTCATTAAATGAAGGTTTTGGATTAGTAATTATTGAGGCCATGGCCTGTAATACACCAGTAATCGCATCTAGTGTTGGAGGTATACTAGACATTAAAGAAAAAATTAACACGCTAAAATTGGTTTCTCCGCAAAATGTTGATGAGATGATTGTAGCCATTAAAGAATATTTGAGAAAGCCCCCTTTAGTAAAAAGTAGAGAAAAGGCAATACATTTTTACTCATGGCAAAAGATAATTAAAGATACAATTAAAATTTATCGAATACTTGAGGAAAAGTATGAATTTAGGAATTAATGATCTAAAGATAATATACATCTGTTATCCACACTCTATAATAAAACTTTAAGATATGTTACAAAATATCGAATACAAGCTATTTATTCAATGGTAAAGAATAAAATTATTCATCTGAATGTAGGGGCTATAACACTTTCGAAGAGTATGAAAATTTCTGATTTAGAAGAATATCTTTATTCTACTTGGGCTACACGTTTTGCCAAGAGAACTATGAATTTTACAGATGAATACGAAATTGAATGTTGGGTAATGTATAATTCTGATTTTTTTGGAGATCAAGGAATATTCAAAAGGGAAAAATGGGGCATTACTTTTAGGGGTTTTCCAGGTCGTGTAATTTTACTTCGATTGTTATCATTTTCACTTCTCAAAGAGCTAAATCAACAGATAAAGAATCGAAAAAAGATTTTAGTACATCTTCAAGGCCTACACGACCTAATGCCAGCATTTGTTGCACATATTTGTAAAGACATCCCCTTAGTTGCGCAACAGAGGGGCGGTTCTATCCCTTCTTCATGGCGATTACGGTGTAAAAAAAAGTACAGATATTTCATAAAAATATTGTTTGACGAATTGACAATTAGGAATTTCGATTTTATTTTTGCGAGTTCAAAAGGTGAAGTAAATTATATTGGGAGAAAATTGGGTTTGGAGAAGGTTATACATCTAAAAGGTGGTGGTTTCAATTTTGAAAGATACAAACCATTATCACGACACAAAGCTAGAGAAGAACTAGGATTATCCCAAGGGAAAAAGATTATGTTGCATGTTTCAAGATTTAAAACCATAACTGGAGTTGATAATAGTATTGCAATCTACAATGAATTGAATAAGAAATATGATGTTGAAATGATTTTCATTGGTGGGAACGAAGAAAACCCTCTTTATGATGACGTCATGCGTTCGGGTGCGTTAGTTAAAGGCCGTATCCCAAGGGATGAGTTAGTGAAATACATTAGCGCGTCTGATGTCCATATAATGCCAACTACTGATGTAAATTGGATTCCATATGGAGATATTCCAACGGTTTTGATTGAATCCCTTGCACTTAATAGACCTGTTGTAAGTGCAGCATTAATTCATTTTTCCGGTAATCTTGAGGAAAGAAGGAAACTGGGATTTGTAACAAAAAACAAAGAGGAGGCTTTAGAAGCCCTTGAATTCATCTTTGCCAATCCTGATAATTATAGAAACACTAGAGAAATAATCAGGAAGTACTATAATTGGGAAACAATTGTCAGCAAGAACTGCAAAGTTTACAACCAGTTACTGAATCAGTACTACGAATAATTATCTGGAGATTTATTCAATGCCAGTAGAACGTCAAACAGCACGGAAAGCCACTTTCAATTATTTTATTGATGCCTTAGTGATGCTTTTTGGAATAGTGTCTCTTGTTGTTGTAAAGAGGTACATGGGATATGAAGTGTTAGGAATGCTAGCATATGCCACCGCATATGTCGGTCTTTTCCAAATCATATCTGATATGGGATTAGGCATTGCACATAACAAGTATGCTAATGACAAGGATTTTGATTTTGCTAAATGTAATGGTACGTTAATTTTCCTTAAATTTTTTCTTAATATATCGATGGTCCTGATTGTCCTTTTATCAATTGTCATTAGTAAATATTTTTTTGATTCTCCCTTCGGAAGTAGTATGTTGGTAATAATAGTCTTACTAACTTTGGTTAGGGCATTTGTGGAAAACTGTACAAAGATCTTCAAGAATATAAACGCGTCGAAACTTCTTGTGGCAAAAAATCAGATTCCACGATTAACAGGGCGCCTTTTCCAGATGCTAATGAAGTGTTCAATCGCCATAGCAGGTACTTATTCGGCAGCTTATCTGGTAGGAGCTGAGATTGTTACAGCTGTGATTATATTGATTACAATACTCTATATTTCACGTAGTACTCCCGTAGCTAGACCTAGCTGGAGATACATCACATCCTTTACTAAGTTTGGAGGACTAGTTGTAATCATTGGCCTAATATCAACTATTAACCATTATATTGACAGAATAATGGTTGAAACTTTTTTAGGCATTGAAGAAGTAGGTGTTTATTTTCTGGCGTTTACAATGAGTAATCCACTGAGGGTAGTGGCACAGGTTCTTCTATCTATACTTTTTGTAACCTTTGCAGACTATTATTCTAATGGTAAAATGGAGAAGATCAATAAGATGGCAAATACGGCAGTCAAGTATATATCACTAATTACTCTTCCTGTTGTGGGTCTATTATTGCCCTTCTCAAGAGACCTTTTAATTTTGCTTTTTGGTGATGATGCCTATCGTTCAGTGGCCGTTTTCCAAATTCTATTGTTTGCAGTATTTGTGTATAATATTACAGTACCCTATTCGGCACAGATAATCTCAACTGGTAAACTAAAAATAGCATTTGGTATAAGTGTTTTCTCATTATTAGCAAAGGTTGCACTCAATTTGGTTTTGATACCTGACGAGATTTACGGGATAAGATTACTAGGATTTGGAGTACTAGGGGCTGCGATTGCTACCTTAATAGTAGCATGTTTCCGATTTGTATTATGCAAGTATTATGTATTTTTAATAACTCGAACAAGGATATATGGTCGGCTTTGGGTTCATGTTTTCTCAAATTTAACAGCATCACTTCTCGTGTACAACCTGTTGGAGATTCTTAGCTACAAATTGTATTATCTGCCGTTTTTCTTTTTGGCTTATTTAGGAGTTTGGTTGATTATTAATCTGGTCTGGAAGGAGGTCAAGATTAAGGATATTAAGTTGGTAGTTGATACCTTTAGTCTCAAAAAAATGGTTAGTTATGTGAATAGCGAGCTACGAACCTGATGGTTATCATTCCATTCCTGAAGAATTGAGTAAAATTAATGAAGAGTTAAGGGGATTTAGGTTATTTACGATAAGTTATTTATTACGTTATAGACATCCATCCTGAGGTAAATTCTTGCAAACCAAAGAAGCAATGAAAAATCTTTCATTCCGTTTATGTCAAAAAGCAAAGGATTTTTACAAGTATTTGGCAGTTAATGAGAAAACCGCGTTGTTTTGTCTTTTTTTCCTAGTAATTCTAACAAGACTACCTTGGCTATTGTTTATTTCTAACGATAACCCTGGTGACGATTCTGCGTTTTTCATAAACATCGGTAAAAATATAGCAGAGGGCAATGGATATACATCAGATTTCAAGGAATATTTCTATAAGAATGACGGTCTAGATGGCCATACTTCAATTGGAGATCACGCGTTCTGGGCACCTCCAGTTTATCCTGCATTTTTGGCTATAGTCTTTACAATCAGTTATTCTGCATATGCTGCTAAAATTGCACAAACGATTCTGTTTGGCATATTCATGTGCCTTTTTTATAAATATACTAAGCTTCATTTCAATACGAAGATTGCTTTTCTTTCAAGTCTTTTAATTGTGTTTGATCCCTTGTTTTACTACAATTCAATTTGGGCCTTGAGTGATATTATAAGTTTATTTCTAATTATTTTAACACTTTATTTATTGACAATATACGAAATAAAAGGAAATGTAAATTACCTATATCTTGCAGGTGCAATAGCCGCTCTTGCTGGTCTCACCAGAGAGGTAAATTTAGTCCTTTTACCAATAGTCGTAGGTTTCTTTTTATACAAAAAGAATTACAATGATGCAATTAAATTTTCAACATCTTATATGGTTATTTTGTTGCCATGGTATATCTATCAGTATGTCAGTACAGGATATCTCATGCCAAGGTTTGCTTCAACTAGAGACTTTCCAAGATCTCCACTATGTATAGAAAGTTGCTTAGACAAAATGACACCTCTGGGTCGCGTTCTCTTTACGATTAGAGAGGACTGGGCATTACTGGTTGTTTATTATTTTACTTCAGGAACTGTAGTCATTCTTTTTCCATTCATGATCCTTGCAATAATAAAAATGTTTTTTTATCCTCACAAGAATTATACATTTTCACTTTTAGTAGCCTTAGCATTTTCTGTAGTTTATGCAGTAGCAGGCCCATTAGTTGGAATCCATTCTAATGATAGATATTACTTTCCTGTGTACATTATAATTCTTCCTATTGCATTACAGTTGTTTTTCAATTTCATTCAAAATATCTCTGCTGAAATCCAAATTAGAAGAAATAGTCTTGTAGCAATATTTATTGCTTTATCTATAGTCATTTCATCGGGTTCTATATTGAATACAGCCTATACAAATATAACTTCTGAGGATGAAACTCAGTATGCTACTTTTGAATGGTTAAGTGAAAATGCCTCAGAGGATGACCTGATAGCAAGTACAAACCCTCAACGTCTTACTTATTATACTGAGTTGACATGTATCCGCTTGCCACGCAATGTAGATGATGTTAATCTGGATGAGTTTCTATCAATTTATAATATTAGTTACATTCATTTTTCAGAGATTCAGGCAGGTAGATTTCTAATTTCTTACAATTGGGTAGCTGAAATTTATGAAGGCACAGATATTATTTCTCTTGAAAATCACAATTTAATTCTAGTTCATAAAGAAACATTTAGTAGTAATAGCGTATGGCTTTATTCAGTTGAGGATAATTGAAATTTCTTGTTGAGTTAAAAGAAGAGTTATAAATAGCATATTTCTTGGACCACAACCGATAAAATGGAACCAATGCAAAACAAATTAGCTAAGGAATCTATCAATCCGATTTCAGATTCAAATTATACCAATTACTTCTTAGAAAAAACCCGCAGATTTTTTGAGGAGAATGAGATACCCTTCAATTGGGACTATGAAATTGGAGCCATATTGAAGGCAGTTGAAAAATACAGTTCTGGTAAGAAGGTATTGGATATGGGCTGTGGAGTTGGAACTTTGCTTCTTGCTCTTAACAGAGAAGGATTTGTCCCATCTGGAATCGATTTTGACCCAGTACAAATTAGTACAGCAAAGCAAATAGCTGAAAAATATGGTGGAGAGAATATAGATTTTAAAGTAGGTAAGATCGAAGAAAGGGTTTTCCCTGATGGTTCTTTTGACATAGTGACATCAAAAGACGTAGCAGAGCATTTGCCTGATAAAGAACTAGAGAAATATCTTTTAGCAGGCCATTCTTATCTTAGGAAAGGTGGTTCATTAGTGATTTTTACAAAGCCCACCAGATTTTCATATCTGTTTGAGAAAGAAAAGATTGGTTTGTTACTACCATTTGTATTTCTGAACAAGGAAAAACTGGAGAATTATTTAAATTTTTTGGATAGATGGATTCCTAAGATATATAAAAAAATATCTGGAAAATTTATGTTTAATACTTGGCAAGAACCGCCCCCTGGTCACTGTAATTGTCCTGATGTTAATCTTTTTCCAAATAAAGTTACAAATGCTGGATTTAAGATAATTTATTACAAAACTTGGATTAATCCTAGACAACGTTACCATAGGTTAATATGTAAACTTTTCCCATATGACTTCATAAGACGGAATATACTACTTGTTGCACAGAAATAAGATGATTGTTTTATCTAGGATGCGTATTGTCAAATAATTTAGGACAATAATATTAAAGTAAGAGGAGGACCAATTTGAAAGTACCGCTGTTCAAACCATATCTGGGTGAAGAAGAAACCCCCAGTTTTGGTTCTGTTTGGATTTACTTTGTTGAGAATAAGTAGAACTAGTATAGGCCGGTCATCAGTGCAAGAAGTTGTGCAAATTGCATTTAGAATTGGATTAACGTGATTTCCCGAGTAGCTGTAGTTTCATTAAATTGGAATGGCTTGGAACATTTGAAATATTTCTTACCATCGGTAAGTAAGATTGACTATGACAATTATTTTACCATAATTGTTGACAATGGTTCAGTCGACAGTTCGGTTAGCTACATAAATACGAATTTTCCAGAAGTAAGAGTTATACAACTGGAAAAGAATTTGGGTTATTCTAAGGGTTTTAACAAAGGTATTGAGAGTGCGATTGCACTGGGTGCAGAATATATTTTATTAACTAACAATGACGTCAAATTTGACCGTAATATAATCAAAGAAGGAATACGGGTGGCTCTAAGTGATAAAAACATAGGATATGTTGGAGGTAAAGTATTTGATATTGAACAAAAGAAGATTTTACAATATGCGGGAGGGCGGTTTAGAAATTGTTTTGATAGTCCCAACAGAGGCAAGGGCGAATTGGATATTGGCCAGTATGATTTGGTTGAAGATTTCGACTATATGGATGATGTTACAGCTCTGGTAAATGTAGAAATGATAAAGGCCATAGGTCCCTATGACCAAGATTTTTTTTATGATTTCGAAGAGACTGAATGGAATCATAGAATGATCAAATCTGGTTGGAGAATAGTTTATTGCCCAAACATGAAGGTTTGGCACAGACTCCATGGCAGTACTGACGGAAGCAAATTTTCACCGATACCCGAATTTCACCATATTCGCGGTCGTTTTTTATTCTATTTTAAGACACAGAAAACGTCTGTCTTCTTGAGATTTGCAATCAATTATATTCTATTTGGGATATTTATTAGATTATTAATACTAATAAAAAATAACAACACAAGATTAATATATTTTAACTTTAGGGGAATGCTATCAGCATTTAGAAGAGTTATAAGCGCATGAAAAAAAAGTACGAACCCATAAATGTATTCTCCCCTCTTTTTAGGACAGAAGAAATTTTAGTGGAGATTAGAGACTGTCTAGAAAAAGGTTGGACTGGGATTGGTTTTAAAACAGTCGAATTTGAGAAAAAATGGAGTGAATATACCGGCATACCGTATTCATTATTTCTGTCATCCAATACAGTTGGCCTTCATTTAGCAGTTAATATTCTTAAAAATAAGTTTAATTGGAAGGACGGTGACGAAATAATAACAACGCCTTTAACCTTTGTATCTACAAATCATGCTATTTTGTATGAGAATCTTAAACCAGTATTTGCCGATGTGGATGAATATTTGTGTTTGGATCCTTTGTCAGTTGAAAATAAAATATCGTCTAAAACTAAGGCAGTTGTATTTGTTGGGATTGGTGGAAATCCTGGGAGACTTGACAAGATTAAAGAAATTTGCGATAATTATGACCTAAAATTAATACTTGATGCAGCTCATATGTCTGGGACTTTTGTAAACACGAATGGTTCAGAAAAGCATGTTGGAAGTGAATCAGACATATCTGTCTTTAGTTTCCAAGCTGTAAAAAATCTGCCCACTGCCGATTCTGGAATGATTTGCTTTAAGAATGAGGAAGACTATAATTTAGCTAAGAAATTAGTTTGGCTTGGTATTGACAAAGATACTTTCACAAGATCTTCATCCCAAGGAAATTACAAATGGAAGTATGGGGTTCCTCACTTAGGATTTAAATATCATGGTAATTCAATTATGGCTTCGATAGGTATGATTCAATTGAGATATTTAGATGATGACAATAAAAAACGTAATAAAATATGTGATTATTATAATGAGCAGTTATTAGACTTAGAGGGAGTATCCTGTATTCAAGATTCAGCGTATTGTAAACGCTCCTCTAAACATTTATATCAAATATTAGTAAATCCTTTAGTTTCCAAATCCAAAAAATCAAATTTGAGAGATCAATTAATGCAACATTTTTATGCCAACCAAATCTACCCTGGAGTTCATTATATAGACAACACGGCATACCCTATGTATAGTGAACAGCGAGGTATTTGCCCCAATTCAGAGAAATATTCAGAGAGATTGATTACTCTGCCTATTCATTTAAATTTATCAGATGAAGATTTGAAACGGATAGTTATAGTTCTTAAAGAGGGCATTTCAGATTTATCATGAGGGGAACGTAAAGAATGTTTAGAATCACACCTTTAAAAATCTCTGGTTTATATATTGTGGAATCTAGCATACATCCAGATGATAGGGGTTTATTCTTTGAATTTTATAAATTCCGCCCATTTTTAGAAAACGGTTTCCCAAAGTTTGTTCAAGATAACATTTCTATTTCTAAAAAAGACGTTATACGAGGATTACATTTTCAATCGGAACCACATTCACAAGGAAAATTGATAGGTGTTTTGAAGGGCAGCATATTTGATGTGGCCGTCGACATTCGCAAAGATTCCAACACATTTGGAGAATATGTTGCAATTGGTCTTGATGACGTCAAACGTAAAATGCTATACGTTCCCCCCGGATTTGCCCATGGTTTTTGTGTATTATCTGATGAGACTATTGTATTGTACAAGAATACGAGAGAATATTCTAAGGAAAATGACAATGGAATTATATGGAATGACCCTAGCCTTGGGATTGAATGGCCATGTAAGAATCCAATCCTCTCAAATAAGGATTTGGGATATAAAACCCTAGGTGATATAAGCGATAGTCTAGAATGACAAAAATGAAAGGCATAATATTGGCAGGTGGTTATGGAACACGTTTGTATCCACTAACGGTATACACAAGTAAGCAACTTTTACCAGTTTATGAAAAACCAATGATTTATTATCCTCTCTCCACCTTGATGTTGGGAGGAATTAGAGATATTGCTATCATTAGCACACCTCGAGATATTCCACAATACGAAGCTTTATTGGGAACGGGGGAAGAATGGGGTCTAAGGCTTAAATATTACAAACAGGAAAGTCCACGGGGTCTTGCTGACGCGTTCATCATTTGCAAGGATTTTATTGGTAATGACTCAGTTTCTCTTATTTTAGGAGATAACATCTTCTATGGTAATATGAGGCTAGAAGAGATATATAGTAATTTCAATAGTGGGGCATTAATATTTGGCTATTCAGTCAACGATCCTGAGAGATACGGAATTATAGAATTTAATGACAAGGGCGATGTCGTCGCCATAGATGAAAAACCAGAAAACCCTAAGTCCCGATACGCAGTACCTGGCCTTTATCTTTATGATAACAGTGTTGTAAAAATTGCAGAGAATCTAATACCATCAGCTAGAGGTGAGTTGGAAATAACCGACCTGAATCTGGAATATTTAAAAAGAAATGAACTTAAAGTTAAGATTCTGGGACGTGGTATTGCTTGGCTTGATACTGGCACGGCCGGAAGCCTTCAGGATGCCAGTGCATTCATTCAGTCCATTGAAAAACGCCAGAGTTATAAGATTGGCTGTCCAGAAGAAATATCTTTGAGAATGGGCTTCATTGATTTAATGCAATTGAAGGCCTTGATTGATAAAATTCCGGATTGTGAATACCGAGATTACTTGGTTGAATTTTATGATGAGATTCAAAATGATAGCAAATAGCACTTATAAGAAAATTATGGAGTTTCAGTTTTGAAAAAACCCCCAATTTTGGAATCATTTCTTCCTAAAACAGTTCTAGTTACAGGAGGTTGTGGTTTTATTGGAAGTAATTTCATACGTCATCTTATTTCATTAGGAAATTCAACTCGAATAATTAATTTTGATGCACTAACCTACGCGGGAAACATGGAAAACCTTTCTGATTGTTTAGATCATCCATGCCACACTTTTGTTAAAGGAAACATCTGTGACAGCAATCTTGTTTCACAGACTTTCGAAAAGTACGCACCAGATACAGTGGTAAATTTTGCAGCTGAAAGCCATGTCGATCGCTCTATAGAGAATCCACAGACTTTTTTTGAGGTCAATGTAGGTGGTACCCTAGTAATGCTACAATTATCTCTCAAGTATGGTGTTAAAAGGTACATTCAGATAAGTACTGATGAGGTTTATGGGAGTCTTGGAAACACTGGGAAATTTACTGAGAAAACACAAATATCACCCAATTCGCCTTATTCTGCCTCTAAAGCCAGCGCAGACAATTTTGTGCGTGCCTATTATCACACATATGACCTTGATACAATAATTACGCGTTGTTCAAACAATTATGGTCCCTACCAATTCCCAGAGAAATTAATTCCACTGATGATAAATAATGCCAGTAATAATTCTTCATTGCCTATATACGGTGATGGTCTTAACGTCAGGGATTGGATCCACGTTGAAGACCACTCTGCTGGTGTCTGGGCCGCGCTCATCAAAGGAAAAGCAGGCGAAGTCTACAACTTCGGAGGCAACTGTGAACTAACTAATCTAGATCTTGTCAAAAAGATCATTAATATCTTGGGGAAGCCAGAATCATTAATTAGTTTCATTAAAGATAGGCCCGGTCATGATTATCGTTATGCGATTGATAGCACCAAAGCTCATAAAGAGTTAGGGTGGACCCCCGTCGTTAGTTTCGATAATGGTTTAAAGAAAACCATCGAATGGTATATGCGAAACAAAGAGTGGCTTGATTCTGTCACTTCTGGTGATTATCAATCATACTATCAGAATCATTACAATGTTAAGTAGTTTAGATATTATGAAAATCACGCCTTTCTCTGAGAAACAAAGTCATTTTTTTAAGAGCAACGTTAATGGATTATTAGTTTTTTAATGAAAATCACCGATTTAATTCCCAAGAGGATGAGAATTTTTGTAAGGAACAGACGTTTCGAAAAAGAACATAGAAAAAAATATAAGGTTAGGTTTCAAAAAGTTAGTGAATTAATAAAGGGCCTAGATCTTAAAATGGATTCATCACGTAATAAAACGAATCCTATCCATATTCTTATATTTGTAACCGACGGTTTACGCAAAAATAATTTATCAGTTTACGGTTACAATCGCGAAACTACTCCAAACATAGACAAATTCAGCAATAAATCGAGAGTATATCACAATCTTTTTTCAGCAGCACCATGGTCTTACCCGTCAATTCCTTCAATGTTTACAGGTTTATATCCCACAAAACATGGAGCTCATCACAAGGAATTATTACGTAATTTCAACACACAAACTTTTCCCCCACCTATAAAAGAGGAAATTCTCACAATCGCTGAGATTCTAAACAGTGTTGGTTTTAAGACATATACTGGAACAGACAATATAATATCAAATTTACCACTGAAAGGTAGATTTCAATTTACAGACGTACATTTTTCTAACCAAATAGCAGAAAATATAAATCGTAATTATTTGAGATGGTTGGACAGGAACAAAGAGTTTAACACTTTTTCATATTTACATGTTAATGATTTGCATGAACCGATTGTTATTCCGAAAAATTTCCGTTCATCTTTTGGAAAAATAGGTAATATCAATAATATTGATAGATGGGATTGGGACGGCGGTCTTAATTATGATAATCCTGAATTTGAAGAGTATAAGTCTGAAAAGCTTAAGTTGTATGACTCTTCAATCAAATATGTGGATCATAGTCTAATTCCAATCTTCGATTTCTTTAGTAAAATTGACAACAAATTAATATTTATTACGGCCGATCACGGTGAGGAGTTTTGGGAGCATGGGCCCATGGAAAAAGAGCATTTCTACGACCCTAGAGATATTTATGGCGTTGCTCATGGTCATAGTCTCTTTAATGAGGTAATACAAGTTCCAATGATTATACAAGGCCTAAGATTAGATAATAAGATAGATACTAATTTAAGAAGTCATTGTGATATTTTTCCAACAATAATTGAACACCTTAATATCACCATGAATAATCTAGATTTGGATGGTAAGAGCATGTATGAAGATATTTCCAACCGTATTGTTTTAAGTGAAGCGTGTTCATTTGGATTTGAGAAGAAAGCTGTTATCGATGGCCATTATAAGTTGATAGCATCTGAGGGAGATAAAAAATATTTGCTCTTTGATTTGGAGAATGATGAGTACGAACAAAAGATTTTGAAAGACCGAAATATTATTAATAGGTTAAAGCGCCATATCCTTAGGACCGATGATGACACTGGTGCCACGGCCGTTTTAGATGAACGAATTAAAGATGAATTGAAGAAGTTAGGCTATCTTAAAGATTAAAATATGAAAAAAAAGAAAGTTTATAATGTAATTATGATAGTAATAGATGGTGCCAGGATTGACAGACTTAATCAATCTGAAGAATTTACGAACGTAATTTCAAGGGGCACTCTTTTTTCAAAGATGATTACCTATGCGCCATACACCTTAGCGTCTATGACAGCTACTTTTTCGGGGATGTATGGTACCAGAAATGGGGTTGATGCCTACAGCAAAATGTTCCAGTACAAGGATGACGTCAAATTTTTGGCAGAGTATTTCAAAGATAATGGTTGGTATACAAGAGGCGCTGCCATGCGTTTAAGTTTGGTTCCTGAAAGAGGTTTTAGCAATCTAACGGCACCAGATGAAAAGAAAACGGATTACGTAGTTGCCCACAATAAAATAATTGATGATTTAATTATCGATAAAAATAATTCTGAACCATTTTTCCTATATTTACATTATCCTAAAATCCACACATCCCTAGTAAAGAATGTATTCGATGTTTACGATGACTTTAGCAAGGAATATTTCGATAATTCGGAAAAGAATATGGAGAATTATGATAATTACTTAGGAGAGGCAGGAATTTATCTTAAGCAAATCTTTACGAAATTGGAAAGTCATAATTTACCCGATAACTCTATAATTATTGTGATGGCCGACCATGGAATGGGTGTAGGTGAGAAAATAGGGGAGAGAGCGTATGGTGTGTTTACTTATGATTATTCAATTCGGAGTTTTGCATCCTTTATACAAAAAGATCTATTTCCTGAGGGTAAGATAGTAGAAAATCTGACTAGGACTGTAGATATTATGCCAACACTTTTGGAAATCACAGGAATCAAACAAGATTACAGTTTTAAGGATATGCACGGTACAAGTTTAATGAGCTTACTTCCGACAGCATCAATAATTAGCAAAATAAGAAATCATTTTTCAGGTGGCCGTACATCCTTTTCTGAAACAGGTGGAGTTTATGGACCATGGCCGTCACCATCCGAACCGAATGTAAAGTGCGTTAGAACCGAAGATTGGAAATTAATACATAATTTATCCCCAGATACTTGGGAACTATATGATCTGAAAAATGATCCCTCAGAGAATAATAATTTAGTAAAAAGTCGGATAGACAAATTTAGGAAATTAGCTTCGATTATGAAAAAAATAAATAGCTGATAAACGTTCATTAACATTTTCTCTAAAAATAGTAACATATAATTATTATGTTGAGGCTAGTAAACAAAAAGTTTCATTTAATTACTTTAGGAATGTATTATGGTTCATAAAGGGAAGATTGCAGTTGTAGGAAATGGAGGTGAGTGGTCAGGTTACCCCGTCACTAGAGAACTGGGTAAAAGAGGTTATAAAGTATACGCATTTCTTCAGAAAAAGAATTCTCCTTTATGCCATAGCAAGTATTTGAGCGGTGGCAAATATCAGATACCTAATGAGATTAATGCTAAAATGCTTAAGGTCATTTTATATCTTTGCCGAATGAAAAATATAAACAGGATTATTTGTCTTAATGAAGATATAAAGTTATTTATTATAAAAAACCTAAAACTGTTCAAGGGCATAAGTCATGCTTTTCCATCCGAAAAAAGTATTAGCATTGCATCAAGCAAAAGTAAATCGACAGAATTTGCAAAAAGTATAGGCATTCCTGTACCCAGAACAATGAGATTCAGGAGTCTAAAAGAGGTTACAAGAATAGATCATGATTTCACCCGACCTTTGGTAGTTAAAGGAGAAGGTGGTGTTAGTTCATCACACATTCGGTACGCATATAATAGAAAGCAGTTACAAAAATATTTTGATGAAATTAATGTACTAGAAAAATCTCTTGTCTCCACGTCCCCACTGCCTCATATTCAAGAGTATATTGGAGGCCCAACTTATCTGACACAGGCTATAGCTCAAAATGGTAAAGTCAAAGTAGTAATACCTCATTATAAGTTCAGAGAGTGGCCCCTTTCTGGTGGAGTATCAGCTAGAGCCAAAACAATTGAAGAACCCAAACTTGTAGAATATATGAGTAAAATGTTGAGCGCTTTAGAGTGGCATGGTGAAGCAGGTATGGAATGGAAATATGATGAAGATAGAGATGATTTTTTCTTTATTGAGATGAATCCTAGGTTTGAGGGATCTGTCGATTTAGCAATAAAGTCTGGAGTGAATTTACCTATTATTCTAGTAGATTTGATAGATGGTATTACAGTTTCAGATAAAATTTCTTATAACTTCCCGGTTCACTACAGGTGGTTTTACGGTAACGACTTCAAATGCTTCTTACATGGTAGGTATGGAATTGGTACGCTTCTACGTGAGACACTAGACTCTAATATAGCAGGGGAAGTAGGCATTAATGATTTATCAGTCTTGAGACATTATTGGAAGAAGCCGCTTCTTGAGATTGTAAATTTTATGAAAAGATAATGAGGTATAATAAATGCTATTGGTGTCACAGAATTTATTGAGATATGGTACGAAATTTCCCAAAGACACAGTATTACGTGTCAACCTAGCTTGGGTCAGTAGTCTTAATAAATTACAATCTTTTTTGTCAGAATATAATAATGACATATTTCTTGATTATCCTATTGGAAGGACTAAACCTCCTTCGAATAAGTATGAGTTAGAGGAAATAAAGGAATTAATTAAGAAAAATGAAAGGATAAAATATTTTGCAGTATCCAATGTAGAATCAGCAGATGATATTAAACAAGCTATAAGTCTTTTATCATCATTATTATTAATTGTTCCAAAAATTGAAAGTAAAGCCGCAGTTGAGAATTTGTCCGATATCAGTAGCATTTTAGAGGGTCAGAAAATATTTATGTTAGACCATGATGATTTGTTTTCAGATTTAATAAATAATAAAATTCCACCAACAGAATTCTTTTCTTATATAGAACAAGTTGAGAATTTTTGCAATGAGAATTCCATAAAATTGTTAAGGACACGTGGTGTAATATTCTCAGATGAGGACGAATATAATTACTAATTATGGAGTGGATTAGAATTTTTGAATCTGTGGATAGATTAAATCAAGTTATCCGTAAACGGCCTAAAAATTCAGTCATTGTATACACCTATGGTGCTTGGGATATTCTGCATCCGGGCCATGTAAAATTTTTGTTAAGAGCTAGAAATCTTGGGGATTTTTTGATAGTTGGTGTTGTTGCCGATAAGCCTATAAAAAATCTCAAAGGAGACGATAGACCGATACAATCTCAGGATGAAAGGATGTTTGTTGTTGGAAGCCTCAATTGTGTGGATGCGGTCATTTTTCAGCCAGAATATGACCCCTCACCTGAGATAAAATCGTTGAATCATGTGGATATTCTAACAAAGGGAGATGATTGGGATTATATTCCCGGTCAAGAGACAATAGTAGAAGTTGGAGGCAGTCTAGTAAAATTAGGATATAGTCCAGAGTTTTCTACAACATCAATAGTATCTAAAATTACCGGTAACGATCTTGAAAAAAGGAAAGAATTCTAAGCATCTGAGATTACGCGACTGCGTAGAAAATGGGGTTTGCTTTATTTGTACTGCAAATATGGGCCGTAGTGCGATGGCTGAGGCTATCGCAAGAAACTTGGAACCTGGAATTGAATTTACTTCTTGTGGTTTGAGGACTTTGAATGGCTATCCGGCAACTAAAGAAGCAAAATCTGCTATTGCAAGCAGAGGTATTAGTTTAGAATCACATATTTCAAAGTTAGTTTCGAAAGATCTTATAGATGGGAAATTAGTAATTTGCATGACTGAGAAACACAAACAGATTCTGTTGAGGGATTACCCAGAGAATGAAATCTATCTACTAACTGAACTTGGGAGCGGCACTCGTAAAGACATCCCCGATCCTGTTGGAAAAGACATAGATAAACACCTTGAGAGTCTAAATTTTTTAGAAGTGGAAATTAATTTTCTTCTTTCAAACCTTAAAGCTTAAATATTTGATAAATGAACCGATTAGTAGGTAATTAATGAATCTTCAGAATAATAAGATTTTTAGGTTTCTGAATGCCGGCGTCGTCACTTATTTACTTAGCATATTATTGGTATGGTCTTTAACGGAGATAGGCAAAATATACTACGTCTATTCGTATTTCATAACACTAATTATTATTACATTCGTTGGCTTTTATCTAAGCAAAGACTATATCTTTAGATATGCCGAGAATAGTAACAATGTATTCGCAAAGTATGTAATAGTTCGCTTATCTATATTGATAATTAGTCCTTTTCTCGTTAAAATTCTTACCGATAATTTACATTTATACTATATATATTCCGTTACTTTCGTAGCTGGTTTTGTATTTGTTCTCAAGTTTTTTATCTATGATAATTTGGTTTTTAATAAAAAGGAAATTCCCTAGAGAAATTGATTTCTTTGTATTATGAATGCATAAATTGCATACTATGCAAACTATTTGTTTTAAATTGAAGTATGCTTAAGTGGAGAGTGTTATTAGAATGAGTTGGAAAAACAGCCGCTGCGTAGTGACTGGTGGTGCAGGTTTCATCGGTTCACATATAGCGCAAACACTTGCCCAAAATGGCGCCCAGGTTACTATAATTGATAATCTTAGTACTGGCCGAAGGAGTAATTTAGAAAGTTTACTTCCTTTGGGCGTTAATTTTGTTGAGGGTTCTATTCTGGATTCTAATGTTCTAGATGAGGCATTTATCAATGTAGAATATGTCTTTCATCAAGCTGCATTTGTTAGTGTTCCAAGATCTTTAGTCGAGCCCAAGTTATGTTGTGAAGTTAATGTCACCGGAACACTGAACGTACTTGAGGCTTCGAGACATGCAGGTGTCAAGAAGGTAGTTTACGCAGCTTCATCCTCAGTCTATGGTGAAACTCCTAAGTTACCCAAGGTAGAGACTATGCATCCTTCACCGCTGAGTCCTTATGCAATATCCAAATTGACAGGAGAGAACTACTGTACGGTTTACAATTCAGTTTACAACCTTCCCACCACTTCTCTGCGTTACTTCAATATTTATGGCCCTCGTCAGGATCCCTCCTCTCAGTATGCTGCAGTTATACCCAATTTCATAACTTCAGCTATTAATGGAGATTCACCCATAATTTATGGAGATGGTAGGCAATCACGTGATTTTACTTTCGTGTCAGATGCGGTGCAGGCCAATCTTAAAGCTGCACTTTCTCCAAGAGCAAACGGCAAAGTGATTAACGTTGCAGGCGGAAGGCAAACCACAATCAATGATCTTGCAAAGATAATTATTAAACAGTTTGGAATCAAAGAGTTAGATTTGGTTCATAAGAGATCAAGACAAGGTGATATTCGCCATTCACTGGCAGATATATCCATTGGACAGGAAATTATAGGCTATGAGCCTCAGTATTCCTTGGAAAAAGGAATAAGAGAGACGGTGAAGTATTTTAATCAGAATTAAACACTACAAAGTAGTTTACTTATTCAATCTTTTTTTATTCTCTTTTTTTATCCAATACTTCATTCAACTCTTGAATCCTTCAAGCGCTAGTAACAAGGTATTTTAGAATGCTCATCACAAATTATTATATCCAAGACGTATTGTCACTGTTACTTTTTTTGATTGGCGTTTATCTTTTTTATTCGGAATTTAGTATTAAGACCAAACAAATTTATTTTATATTTTTAATTACACAAGGTCTTTCAATACTCATATTGAATTTTAAAATTAAAGCATATTTGGGAATATTTTTATTTGTTTCTGGTTTTTACTTTCATCAATCCATCCTATCTGGGCAGAGTAATAAAGAAACATTAGAAAACAGTCAATCAATATTCATCAAAATATTTAGATGTGATCCATCCCTAATTAAATATTTCAGTTATGTTGGTGTTGCATTAATTGTAACAGAATTAATCACAATTCGATATCTTTTCAACGGTTATTTAGGAGATATAGATATACTTGGTTTAGTAGTTGGTTTCTTTTGGATAATTTATGTTTATATCTCCCCTACCTATTCGAATGAGCGTGATTTTTTATTCCTATTTCTAAATTTTTTATACTTTATTTTGGCGATTCCTGCATTATTGGAATCAACTTCTTTAGCAACAGATTCTTATTTCGCGGCAAAATCGAATTGGATTGAAGAATTAATCACTAAACCCCTTGTAAGTATTCTTCAATTATTAGGTTATTATTCATTTGCTGAGGGGAATAAAGTTTATTATGTGAGTCAGGAGTCCCAGACACTTCATTCTGTTTGGATTGCGCCTATGTGTAGTGGCATTTATTCAATTCAAGTTTTTGTATCAGCCCTAATGAGTTATCTCCTTGTAATCAACGGAAGGCTTGATTATGAAGCTTTATTTTTGACTTTATTGGGAATAATTATTTCTTACATGGCAAATTTGTCAAGACTAGTCATTGTTATTTTGGCTGGACATTATTATGGTGGTTCTGCCTTATACTGGACTCACAAAAATTTGGGCTGGATTATATTTACATTTTGGATGCTTTTATTTTGGTGGTTCCTTAATTTAGTATCGATGCGTATTGAAAAAGCAGAGCAAACGACTAGATTTTAACAAAAAACAGATGGCTATGCGTTTACCGGTGTTGCATGAAATGCATTTGTTATCTCAATGTGAGATATTTATTCGAGTGTAGTCTGAATTACCAAGTAAGATTTGTAGTTATTGAAAATAAGGAAAACTGTTAATATGCAACCTAATTTTAGGATATAGATGGAAGTTCAAAGAGATTCTTCTGATGAAGATTTCAAAAAATTTTATGACGAGCAGTATTCCACAAAATGGAAATCTCGAACAGATAAAATCTTGCAGTTACCTTATAGGTTAGAAGTTGTAGCAATAATGAAACATTTAAATTTATCTAAACAAACAACTGGAAATCTATTAGATGTTGGCTGTGGGGCAGGAAATTCCATGCGAATCATATCCTCAAAAACAAAAATAAAATGTTATGGATTTGATATTTCTGAAGAAATAATAAAAAGGGCACGTGAACTAGAAACACCGAATTGTTTTTATGAATCTTCAGATGGTAAAGTGTTCCCATTTCAGAATATTTCTTTTGATTATGTTATAATAAAGCATGTATTAGAACACGTACAAGACCCAATATCATTTTTATCAAAAATCAGTAATATGATAAAGAAGGGTGGGAAGTTATTCATAGCCTCACCAAATAATAAAAATTTGTTGTCTCCTGTAATGAGGGAAATGAGAGATAAAACAGACATTTACCATGGTCACATTCAGGATGGTTTCTCAAGAAGTGAAATTAAAAAAATGTTGGGAAAAGAAGATTTCAGCATTCGAAAGTTCAAATATGAAGGTCATATATTTAAATTATTTATCGGTAGAAAAATAAAATCTATTATTTTAATACCATATAAAATTTATAAATTATTATCAGGCAAAAGAGGACCCACCTCTCAATTTAAATCGTATGTTTTAACTAAAAATAGGCTAAATAATTTTTTAAGCAAATTAGATCATAAGTTTTTTTCAAATTCGGAGGGTTGGGAGGACTTTTATCTAGTAGCGGTCAAAAAATAATCAATGATTATGGAAATTAGAGAAAGATATAAACTGCTTTTATTGAAATTAATATGATTATAGGCATAATAGGATTTGGGGTAGTTGGCAAAGCCGTAGAGGCACTACTTTCAGAATCTTACGAAGTAGTAAAATTTGATAAATATGCAGATCATGACAGATTTGAAGATTTAAATAATTGCGATTTTGTCTTTGTTACAGTTCCAACACCCTTTGATTGCGACAAAAATAAAGTTGACGACTCTGCAATCGTTGAGTCTCTTGCCAAACTTGAAAAAATTGATTATAATAAAATCGTAATTATTAAGAGTACAGTACCTCCTGGAACATGTATGAGCTACTCGGAAACGTATAATCTGAATATTGTTTTTAATCCAGAGTTTTTGAGAGAAAGCACTTCTCCCAATGAAGATTTCAAAAATCAAGATACGATAGTAATTGGAACAGGTAGTCCTGTCGTATTTGAATCTGTAAAATCAATGTATGAGAAAGTGGCTGTACCTGAAGCTCGTTATTATCACACTAATACGATAGAAGCTGAAATGATCAAATGTGCTCAAAATACTATGCTGGCATCTAGAGTTGCGTTGGCGAATATGATTTATGATGCCTGCGATAAAAATGGCATAGATTATGATAAAGTAAAACAAATAGCTTTCGATAGATTCGAGATTTTGGGCCCCAATATGGTTCAGGTTCCTGGCCCAGATGGCAAGCGCGGTTTTGGAGGTAAGTGCTTACCTAAAGATATCAGGGCATTTTCCACAATACATGATTCAGAGTTACTAAGAAAAATTATTGATTATAATGACAGTTTACGAGATGACTTGGAGCAATCCTTATTAAAATTCAAGAAAAATTAGTTAATGTAAAAAATGGAAAAAAGCGAAGCTGAAAATTCAATAAATAAGACTGGGGCCAGAAGTTTAGACAAGATCTGGAGTCAGACTTGGAAAAGACTTGACTTAAAATCACAAATTTCTTCATTGAAGAAAAATGAAGGGTTAAGATGGAAATTAAAATTCGCACCTTGCCACGGTAAGTTTTTGGAAGCAGGGTGTGGTAATGGCCAATATGTTTATTACTTTAGTAACCTAGGTTTTGACATAGATGGTATAGACATATCAAAATCAGCTATAGAAAATTGTGTTGCTTTCAAAAATGATTATGTATCATATAAAAATCTAGAATTTAATGTAGAAGATATAAGGAAACTGAGGTATGATGATAATAGTATATCCTATTATCTTTCGTTTGGAGTGATTGAACATTTTAGAGAGGGCCCAAAGAAAGCTTTGGATGAGGCCTACAGAGTTTTAAAACCAGGAGGTATGGCATATTTTGCTACGCCACAAAAATATAGTCTGACTAATAATCAAGAATTCATAGGCTGGATTTTTTTCGTACATGAAATGCCTCGAAGATTTATATCATTTGTTTTGAGAAAAATAGGATTACTCCAATCAAAAGATAATGATTGGATTGAGTATCACTGGACCTTAAGTGAACTGAGAAACCATGTTAAGAATTCAGGATTTTTAATTGTAGACTCTACAAACGTTGGACTCAAAGCAACTTTTGATGTAAATTGGAGGCCTTCCAGAAAGTATCTTAACAAATTCTTATCTAAAATTAAGAGTATATTTTATCCTTTCGTGGATAAACTAGAAGATGGTTATTTTGGTAAGTTTGGTGTAAATAATATAGTAATTGGGATTAAACCAGGTAAAATGATGCATTGTTTTTTTTGTGATAAACCACACAAATTTAATGATTTAAATCTTGGAGTTTACTCAGTATGTACCTGTAATAATTGCCTGTCCGCGATCCCCAAATCTATTCTTGATAATTATAAATTCAGAAAAAAACCTAAATTTAGTAGTAGAGTATATGTCGATTCTAAAATTTATTCAGATGTTGTTGATTGTAATTTCTGCGGTAAGACATATGAAACGAACTTTTGGTTTGGAGATATGAGTTTTGACAAAAATTGCTGTCCAGATTGTTTAAAACATAAGAACATAGGGTTGGATTTACGCAATAACCACCTTAAATATACTAATATTTAATCAATTTTTAAAAATTAGCCTATGCCATTAAAAGATAATCTCAGCAACAGAGAAAAGACATCCCGGCCATATTCAGCCTCAATTATTGCAAAATATAAACATGCAAAAATTTGTTTCGAAAAATTAATTTATGTTAGAACCCAGCAGTGATTCTATTTTTTCTTTGGTTTCGTTTTTTCTGCTGGCGTAATTTGAAACCTGACTTTCATTAATCTTTCCTACTGTAAAGTATTTTGAATTTTTATTTGAAAAATAAAGTCCTGAAACACTTGCAGCAGGCGTCATTGCATAATTTTCCGTCAGTTTCATTCCAGTTTTTTCAGTTTCTAGAATCTTGAATAATTTTACCTTTTCTTCATGATTTGGACATGCAGGGTAACCAAAAGCAGGCCTTATTCCTCTATATTTTTCCTTAATCAAGTCTTGATTTGTAATTTCTCCCCTATCTGGAAAACCCCATTCTTTTCTAACTCTTTGATGCATTAATTCGGCAAATGCCTCAGCAAGTCTATCTGCGATTGCCTTGACCATTATTGAATTATAATCGTCATTTTCAGATTCATATTTCTTAGATAATTCTTCTGCATTTACTCCAGTAGTAGCTGCAAACGCTCCGATATAGTCATTAATTCCCGATTCTTTTGGAGCAATAAAATCAGATAAAGACAGCGTTACCCCCCCTCTTATTTTTTGCTGTCTCAACATATTAAATCTCACTAGTTCGTCGTCTCTTTTTTTATTTTTGTAAAGAATTATATCCTCCTTTTCAGAGTTAGCAGGCCAGAAGCCGTATGCAACATTTGCATGCAACACTCTTTTTTCAATTATCTCATCCAGTAATAAATTGGCATTCTCAAATAATTCTCTTGCGGCCTCTCCCTTAACAGGATCATTCAAGAGTTTTGGAAAGCTGCCTCTGATTTCCCAAGCACTGAAGAAGAACGTCCAATCAATATATTTTCTTATTTCTTCAAGTGGATAATCAATTATTTGTTTTAATCCAATGAACGAAGGAATTGCAATATCCTCATTTTCCCAATCAAGTCTCAGTCTGTTTTTGTAGGCTTCTCCATAGCTAACTAAATCATCTTTTGTTTTACTCTCAAAAGCTATTCTTTGATTTTCTTGTTCTTTTTTAATTTTTCTGTCAAATTCAATTTTTTTATCGAGATTCAACAAATCACCAACAATATGAGAAACTCTTGAGGCATCTTTTACCCTCACAGTAGTATCGTCATATTCGGGTGCAATTTTAATCGCCGTGTGTTTTGAACTAGTAGTTGCGCCACCAATTAGCAAAGGCGTCTCAAACTCTTGTCTTTTCATTTCCTTTGCTACATATACCATCTCATCTAGCGACGGCGTTATCAATCCACTTAAACCAATAATATCGGCATTTTCTTCTCTAGATATTCTCAATATTTTTTCAGCAGGCACCATCACTCCCAGATCTATAACCTCGTAATTATTACATTGAAGGACTATCGCTACAATATTTTTGCCAATGTCATGAACATCACCTTTCACGGTAGCAAGAATAATCTTTCCTCTTTTCTTAGCTTCTCCTTTCGATTCCTGTTCCATAAAAGGTCTCAGATAAGAAACGGCTTTCTTCATCACTCTTGCGGATTTAACCACTTGAGGTAGGAACATTTTTCCGCTTCCAAATAAATCGCCGACGACCTGCATTCCATCCATTAATGGCCCCTCAATAATCTCTAAAGCGGAATCGTAATTTTCTCTTATATTCGCTACATCTTCCACAATATATTTGTCAATACCATTGATTAAAGAATACGAAATAATTTTTTCCAGAGATTTGCTGCGCCAGTCCAGGTTTTTTTCTCTCACTTTCGTTCCACCAGTTACAGTTTCTGCAAAATCAACTAATCTTTCAGTCGAATCTTCTCTTCGATTGAATATTACATCCTCTACCAATGCAAGTAGATCATCTGGAATTTCATCGTATACAATCAGTTGTCCTGCATTTACAATACCCATGTCCATTCCTGCTTCAATAGCATGGAAAAGAAATGCCGAGTGCATTGCCTCCCTGACAATGTCATTTCCCCTGAAGGAAAATGAAAGGTTACTCACCCCTCCACTGATTCTGCATCCAGGACATTCATCCTTGATTATTTTCGTGGCTTCAATAAAATTCTTGGCAAAATTATTATGCTCTTCGATTCCAGTTGCTACAGCCAAAATGTTCGGATCAAAGATTATATCTGTCGGATCAAATTTTAATTTTTCAATTAGAAGATTATAAGCCCTTTTGCAAATCTGAACTTTCCTATCCACAGTTTCAGCTTGCCCTTTTTCATCAAAGGCCATAACAATGACTGCAGCCCCATAATCCAATATCTCGGAAGCCTTTGCAATGAAATCTTCTTCACCCTCTTTAAGAGATATAGAATTTACAATAGCTTTTCCTTGTACACATTTGAGTCCAGCTTGAATTACAGACCATTTTGAACTATCAATCATTAACGGAACTTTTGC
>Ga0315338_1000665_pt1 | contig 66000 bp, 56 predicted proteins | sample ASW8metaG_FD_204518 | JGI IMG/M metagenome (GOLD analysis project Ga0315338, IMG submission 204518) | Ammonia-oxidizing marine archaeal communities from Monterey Bay, California, United States - ASW #8 | ecosystem: Environmental > Aquatic > Marine > Coastal | place: USA: California | collected...
GGGGGGGGGCGGGGGGGGGGCGGGGCGGCCGCCCCCCCCCCCCCCCCCCCCCCCCCCCCCCCCCCCCCCCCCCCCCCCCCCCCCCAAAACCCTGAGAACCCGTCGCGAGCACAGCTCGCGACCTCCTCCGCCAAAGGCGGTCCGCTCCGCGCGACCCACGCCATCAACCCGACGCGCGAACGGCGATCGGCACCCCGGGACTAGACAGCCCCGCCGAGGCGAGGACAATCCACCCACCGCCGCCCGAGGCGGCAACGACCCTTCGAGGAGCCCGACATGACCATCGACTTCGACGTCCACGACAAAATCGCCACCATCACCCTCAACCGCCCCGAAGCCCTCAACGCCATGACCCCGCACATGTACCAGCGCCTCTCCGAATGCTGGGTCGAAATCCGCGACAACCCGGACATCTGGGTCGGCGTCGTCACCGGCGCCGAGCAACCAAACCGCACCCCGGAGAAACAGGTCTTCTCCGCCGGCGCCGACCTCAAGCAAACGATCCCCGCCCAGCCCGAGGCCTACGAGTTCTGGCAGACCCAGGCCGACCAGATCCTCAACCGCGGCCTCGAGGTCTGGAAACCGATCGTCGCCGCCGTCAACGGCCTCTGCCTCGCGGGCGGCATGACGTTGCTGATGGCCACCGACATCCGCATCGCCACCGAACACGCCCTCTTCGACCTCTCCGAGGTCAAGCGCGGGATCCTGCCGGGCAACGGCGGGACGCAGCGCACCATCCGCCAGCTCCCCTACCCGATCGCCATGGAAGTCCTGCTCCTCGGCCGCCGCCTCACCGCCGAGGAAGCCGCCCACTTCGGCTTCATCAACGAAGTCGTCCCCCACGGCACCCAGCTCGACGTCGCCATGGAGAAGGCACAGCAACTCCGCGCGATGCCGCCGCTCGCCGTCCGTGCGATCAAAGAACTCTCCGTGCGCGCGCAGTACATGCCCCTCGACGACGGCCTCCGCATGGAGAGCGCCATCTCCGCCCGCCTCCGTGCCACCGAGGACGCCAAGGAGGGCCCTCGCGCCTTCGCGGAAAAACGCCAGGCCGAATTCAAGGGCCGCTAGCCGCGTCCCCTAGCCGCTTCCGAGGCCAACCGGCACTCTCAAGCCATGCCCCACATCGAGCTGCATCTGCACACAAAGGCCGGTTCCGCCGACTCCTCGATCTCCGTCGACGCCCTTGGCGAACGCGCCGCCGAACTCGAAACCGGCGGCCTCCTCGTCACCGAGCACTGGCGCGTCTGGACCGAGGGCGAGCGCGCCATGTTCGAGGATCGCTGGGGCGTCCGTGTCTATCCCGCGATCGAGGCCACCACCGACGCCGGCCATTTCCTCGTGCTCGGTGCTGAGCCCGGGGTCTCGCTTCCCCACGACACCACCGAACTCCTCGACCACACGACCGCTCGAGGCCACTTCGTCGTCTGGGCGCACCCGTTTCGCCATTACTTCGATGGAGTCCACACCAGCGCCCGCCCCCCATTCGAGGTGGGCCTGATGCCCGAGGAGCTGGCACAGCACCCCGCCTTCGCTCGCGTCGACGCGATCGAGGTCGAAAACGCCGGCAGCACTGAGCGAGAGAACGCGCTCGCCCTCGAAGTCGGGCGCATCCTCGGCAAGCCACTGACCGCGGGGAGCGACGCGCACGACGTCGAGCACATCGGCGCGCGTCGACTGCCCGTCGCCGCGGTGCCCTCAGAGCTCGGAGAACTGGTCGAGCTGCTGCGCGAGCTGTCGCTGGAGGGCGTCTAGTGCCCCCCGGTGACGCGATCAGGAAGGTGGGTGAGGATGTCTACGAGGAATCTCGCCTCGCTGGGCTCTACGACTACTTCAACCCATGGGACGAACAGGACGCCTTCTACCTCGAACAAGCCCGCCACTATGGCGGGCCGGTCCTCGACCTCGGTTGTGGCACCGGTCGCCTCGCCGTCCATATCGCTGAAGAAACCGACCTCGCCGTCACTGGCGTCGAGCCGGGCGCCGGCATGGTTGACGTCGCCCGCAATCGTCGAGGCGCGGAGCGCGTCGAGTGGATTCACGCTCCCGGCCAGTCCTTCTTGACGCCAACCCGTTTCCGCGTCGCATACATGACCGGCCATGCCTTCCAGGCGGTCCACACCTCCGAGGAGGCCATCGCCCTCCTCACCAACGTCCGACGCCATCTCGCACCGGACGGCCGCTTCGTCTTCGAGACCCGCAACCCCGAGGACCGCGTGTGGCTCCGCTGGACCGGCGATCGCACCGTCGTCGACGGCGAGGAGCACGGCGCGTTGCAAGAGTCCTACGAGGTCGCCGAGCAACCCGACGGCCTGATCGCCCTCACCCACCACATCCGCCTACTCGACCGCGACGAGGAGCTACTCGGCCACAGCCGGCTCCGCTTCCCGACGCGCGAGACCGTCGAGGCGGAATGCGCCGGCGCAGGCCTCGACCTGCTCGAGTGGTACGGAGACTGGGGCGGCTCGCCACTGCGCGAGGACAGCCTCGAGATGATCGCCGTCACCGGAGTGAAGGGATGACCACCTCGGACGACGAGACGACGGAGGTCACGAAAGTGACCAAGCGGGTCCACCTCGTGCGGGCCTACTTCGACGCCTGCACCAGCGGCCGCGCCGAGGACATCGCGTCCTGCTTCACCGAGCACGCCGTCATCTACGACACCAACCACCCGCCAGTCCGAGGTCGCTCGGCGATCGGTGCCTTCTGGACCGGCGTCCGCGACCGCTGGGCCGGCGCCGCCTGGATCGTCGACTCCGGAATCGAGGAAGGTGACCTCACGGCCGTCGAATGGACCATGAGCGGCTACTCGGAGCGCGGCCCGTTCGCCTTCCGCGGCTCGGAGCACTATCGCTTCGAGGGGGACCTGATCGCCGAGATTCGCCAGTACTGGACCTTCGACGCGGAGGAGCCTGGCTCCGAACTCCTCGGCTACCCCTACACCCGCTAAGGCAGCACTCGGGCGTCCTGCAGTAGCTCGAGAGTTGCCTCCAGGTCTTCGAGCTGATTGAGGTCGATGGCGACCGGCACGATCTCGCTGAGCGGTCTGAGGTCGACGGCAGTCTCGACCCCATCGACGAGCGGGTACTCGAAGTTCTCGCCGGACAAGTACGCCTGCGATTCGTCGCTCAGCAGGAATTCGAGCAACTCGACCGCCTCGTCGCCGGCATCCGAATCTGCGATCACACCCGCGCCGGCCACATTCACCAGCGTCCCGACATCTCCGGGACCCGTGAAGTAGTTGCGCGCCGGGAAATCATCACCTTCTTCGGCGAGGAAGCGGTACAGGTAGTAGTGGTTCACGAATCCGACATCCACCTCGCCACGTCCGACCGCCTCCACGATCGAAGTGTTGTTCGAATAGGCGGTCGCACCGTTCGCCTCGATTCCGTCGAGCCACGCGCGAGCCGCGTCGTCGCCGGCAGCCACGCGCAGCGCCGTCAGCCACGCCTGGAACGACCCATTCGTCGGCGCCCAGCCGATCCGCCCGTCCCAACTCTCGCTAGTGAAATCGAGAATCGACACCGGCAGATCCTCGGGTAAGACCTCGTCCGTGTTGTAGACGATCACGCGCGCGCGCCCCGAGATTCCGACCCACTGTCCACTCGGCGACCGATAACTCACCGGCACCCGGTCGAGCACGGCAGCATCGAGGTCGGCGAACATGCCAGCGCGCTGAACGGCACCGAGCGCGCCCGCATCCTGAGCGATGAACAGATCGGCTGCCGTGCGATCACCCTCCTCGAGGAGGAGTGCGGCCAGCGATGCCGTCCCGGCGTAGCGCACACCGACGTCGATGCCGGTCTCCTCGCTGAACCGCTGAAGCAGCGGACCGATCAGCTCCTCGCTACGCCCGGAATAGACCGTGATCTCGCGCTCGGTACCGTCGCCACAGGCCGTCGCCAGCAGCGCGAGGCTCGCCAGCACCAGCGCGCCCATGACGCGCAGTCGAGTCCGCTTCATCCCAACCATCTCTCATGATCGCGTGAGGTCGTTGTTCAAATCGATGTGCACACTAAGATTCGTTCTGAGTACTGTCTACCATCTACGGAAATAGCCGTTACCCCGAAGGGACTGAAGTCACATGCAGGGGGGACCAAAGTTAGGTCGCACTACGGACGGTCGGTAGGGTAAAACGGGATGAGGATTGCGTCGCACCATGGTGCGACCTGACCACGGGCGGGGAGGTCTCGGTGCGACCGAGAGCCGCGACGGCATGAGCACGCTGGCGACGGCGCGCGGGATGACCCGCCGCGTCGGATCCGTCCGCTCCGCGAACCGACCTCCGATCGCGCTCGTCAGCGGCGCGATCGTCGTCGCGTTGATCGCCCTCGTGCCCCCGATCTACCTCGTCGCCCGCGTCAGCGATGCGCCAGCCGCGGCGGCCGCGGCGATCTTCACCCGGTCGACGCTTGATCTGACCGTGCGCACCGCCGTCTTCGCCGCGGCCGTCACGACGATCGCCACCGCGATCGCTCTGCCAATCGCCTGGCTCACCGAGCGCACCGACCTCCCGGGACGCCGAATCCTCGCCATCCTTGCAGCGGCGCCACTCGCGGTGCCGACCTACGTCGGGGCGATGGTCGCGATCTCGGCGTTCGGACCCGGCGGACTCCTTGAGGATCTCGTCGGACGCGACCTACCGTTTTCGATCTACGGGTTCTGGGGAGCGACCGCCGTCGTCGCGCTCTTCACGTACCCCTACGTGCTGCTCACGGTCCGGCCCGCCGTCCTCTCCCTCGATCCGCGCCTCGAGGACGCGTCGCGGGGCTTCGGCTACGGCCGGTGGACGACCTTCCGCAAGGTGATCCTGCCCCAGCTCCGACCGGCACTCTCCTCTGGCGGACTGATTGTCGCCCTCTACGCGCTCGCCGATTTCGGGGCGCCCGCGCTGATGCGTTTTGACTCGTTCACCCGCGTCATCTTCATCCGCTACGAATCGACCTTCGACCGCACCGGCGCAGCCGCGCTCGCGTCACTGCTCGCCCTGCTCGCCCTCGCGCTCGTCTCCCTCGAGGTCTGGACACGCGGACGTCGACGCTACGACGCGGTGCGCGCGAACGGGTTCAGCGAGGCGCCGCCGATTCGCCTGGGAGCCTGGCGCTGGCCGGCGCTCGCCTTCGTCACGGGCGTCCTCGCGTTCGCGCTCGCGCTGCCGGCGACCGTCCTCGGCTACTGGCTGATCCGAGGATTGGCGGCGGGCGAGGCGGTCAACGGCATCTGGGACGCAGCGCGCGACACGCTGCTCGGCGCTGGCCTCGCGGCCGCCGCTGCGGCGCTCGCAGCATTCCCGGTCGCCATGCTCGCGGTCCGCCACCCGCGCTTCCCGCTGACCAGGCCGATCGAGGTCCTCGCCTACAGCGGGTACGCCTTACCGGGGCTCGTGGTTGCCCTCGCGCTCGTGTTCGCCGGGATCAATCTGGGACCGCTCTACCAGTCGCTGACGATGCTGATCATCGCCTACTTGTTGCTCTTCCTCCCACTCGCGATCGGCGCCACGCGCGTCTCGCTGCTCCAGGTGCGGCCTTCGCTGGAGGATGCAGCCCGCGGTCTCGGACGGTCGCGCTGGAGCGTTCTCGGGACCGTCACCGCCCCGCTGGCGAGCCGCGGCATCCTCGCCGGCGCTGCGCTCGTCTTCCTGACCACGATCAAAGAACTACCCGCCACGCTGATCCTCGCGCCGATCGGGTTCGACTCGCTCGCCGTCCGCGTCTGGAGCGCGTCCAGTGAAGCGTTCTTCGCGAAGGCAGCACTACCGGCGCTGATGCTGCTGGCCCTCTCGTCCGTCCCACTCGCCGTGCTCGAGATCGCTGGGCGGCGACGATGACCGAAGTTACGCAAACCGCGCGAGCGGATACGTCCGCGTTACGGGCCCGCGGGCTCCGCGCGTCGTTCGACGACACCGACGCTGTATCCGATCTCACGCTCGACGTGCGCCCCCACGAACTGCTCGCGATCCTCGGACCGTCCGGCTGCGGCAAGACGACGTCCCTGCGCCTGATCGCCGGATTCGAGGCTCCGACTGCCGGCTCCCTCGAGCTCGGCGGTAAGACCGTCGCCGACGCCGGATGCTTCGTCCCACCGGAGCGCCGGGGCGTCGGGATGGTGTTCCAGGACTACGCCCTCTTCCCTCACATGACCGTCCGCGAAAACGTCGAGTACGGGCTGCGGGGCGCCCACCGCAAGCGTGAGCTCGCAATGGATGCGCTCGCCACGACCGGCCTGACCGCGCTCTGCGATCGGCGCGTCCACGAACTCTCCGGGGGCGAACAGCAGCGTGTGGCGCTCGCGCGCGCGCTCGCTCCACGGCCGACGCTGCTACTGCTCGACGAACCCTTCTCTAACCTCGATCTCGGCTTGCGTGCGCAGGTCCGCGAGGAGCTGCGCGACATCATCCGCGAGACCGGGATCACGGCGATCCTCGTCACGCACGACCAGGAGGAAGCGCTCTCGATCGCCGATCGCGTCGCCTTCATGGCGCGCGGCCGGATCGTGCAGGTCGCGACACCCGAGGAGATCTACCTCCGCCCCGCCACTGTCGATGTGGCGGAGTTCATCGGCGATGCCAACATCCTCGACGCCACCGCGAGCGACGGCCGCGTCGCGACGCCCTTCGGCACATTCGCCGCCCCGGACGTCGCTGCGCAAGCAGCGGTAATCATTCGGCCCGAGGACCTTGCCGTCGGTTCATCCGGAGCGCTGGCCACCGTCGTCGACCGCGAGTACTACGGTCACGATCAAGTCCTGCGCGTGCGCCTCGACGACGGCACGATCGCCCGCGTCCGGCTCGGCTCTCGAGAACGCTTCGCCGCCGGCGACGAGATCTCACTCTCGCTGGTCGAGGCGCCGCTGATCCTGGCCGACGACCGGCCAGACACCCGCCGATTGCGACCCCCGCACGCCGAGGCGCGCTAGGTCACCCTCGAGGGAGCCCGAGCCCGCGGTTCGCGATGATGTTCCGCTGGATCTCGGAAGTACCCGCCAGGATCGAGCGCGACGGTGCCCACAGATACACCTGACAGAAGAGGCCGCCTGCGACGGCACCAGGAGAGCCCGGCCGCAGCATCCCGCGCTGCCCGAGGATCCGCGACGCCCGCTGAGCGTCCCGTTGAATCATCTCCGAGCCAAACACCTTGGACATCGAGGCCTCGTAATTCGGAACCGCCCCGCTGGCCTGCATCCAGGTCACCCGGTAGCCGATCAGCCGCGCCACCTCCGCTTCGATCGCAACGTCGGCCATGTCGCCGCGCCCCGATCCGGTGAGCTCGATGCCGCTCGCGGGATCAGTGATCAGCTCCGTCAGCTCGGCGTACGGACCTCGGAACGCCGCAACTCGATCGACGCCCGAGCGCTCGAAGTCGAGCGTGGTCGCTGCGACGTACCAGCCGCGATTCTCCTCGCCAATCATGTTGATCGCGGGCACCCGCACATCTTCGAAGAACGTCTCGGCGAACTCGCTCGCCCCAGTGATCTGGGTCAGCTGGCGAATCGTGATCCCCGGTGTGTTGGCCGGCATCATGAAGTAGCTGATGCCGCGGTGCTTCGGGGCCGCCGCGTCGGTCCGCGTCAAGACGTGGAGCCAGTCAGCGTGCATCGCGCCCGACGTCCAGATCTTCTGACCATTGATCACAAAGTCGTCGCCGTCGCGGGTAGCGCGCGTCTGCAACGACGCCAGATCCGAACCAGAGCCCGGCTCGGAATACCCCTGCGCCCACCGGATCTCGTTGCGCGCGATCTTCGGCAGGTGCTCGAGCCTCTGTTCTTCGGTTCCGAAGATCATCAACGTCGGACCGACGAGCGATGCCCCCTGCCCGCCCCGCGGCGCACCGGTAAGCACGCTCTCCTCGTTGAAGATCACCTGCTCCATGTACGAGGCGCCCTTGCCCCCGTATTCCGGCGGCCACGCCATCGTCAGCCAACCGTGGTCGGAAAGGGCCTGTTGGTAGCCGGAGGTCGCTTCCGCATCCCGATCAGCTTCCCAGTCGTGGCCACGGCCCACCGCCCAGTTCTCTCGAATGAAGGACCGCACTTCGTCCCGAAACGCCTGTTCCGGCTCGCTCCAACCAAAGTCCATACGCCCTCCCTCACTACGCCACCGAATGTCCCGCCGGTTGATCTCCGACCTGACGCGGGTTCATCGGCGCCATCGTACGCTCCGGCCGCCCTCGCTTCAGCGTCACGACTGGGCCCGTCCGGACCATCCTCGGCTCGCCCTGATCAGGCAGCCTGTCAGGCGGCCCGTCAGTCCACCCTGTCAGGCCGATATCAGCACGCCGAGCAGGCATCGAGGCGGGCCGCGTAGCGCCTATCGACTCCGGAGCCCTGTCAGCACGCAGGCAGGCGGCAAGTCTGACAATCACCTGACGTGTTCGGTAGTGAAATATTCCGCGATTTCTGCCGACACTCTCAGTTGAGTAATCGTGACGGGCGATCTGTTCCGTCCGGTGAATGCCGGCGCATATAACGCGCGAGAAACCTGACCGAGAGCCGCCAACGTACCGATTGACCAGTGGTCGAATGCGAGATAACCGCTAGTTAATCCACGTTTACGGAAACGGGTTCGGGCTCGCCACGAGGGCGGGCTGGGGATGAGGAGAGTATGACCAGGGGACTGACCAGTAGGTCGTGGCAGCTGCTCTTGCTGCTTGCTGCGGCCATCATGCTCGTCGCCGTCGCGTGTAGCGACAGCGACGACGACCCGACGGCGGCGCCGACCGCCTCCGACGGCGACGGCGACGGAACGCCGGCCGCCACCGAGACTGCTGCACCCGATCCGGGCGATCTCACTGAAGAGCAAGTGCTCCGTGTCCGCCTCGAGGGCGAGCCCGGTTCGCTCGACCCGCAGCGCGCGACAGACACCGACAGCATCGCCATCCTCCGCCAGCTCTACGCCGGGCTCCTCCGTCTCGATGAGGACCAGGTGATTCAGGCTGACCTCGCCGAAGAGGTGCCGACCGTCGAAAACGGGGGCATTTCCGCCGACGGCCTGACGTACACGTTCCGTCTCCAGGACGGCCTGATGTGGTCAGACGGCGAGCCGCTGGTCGCACAGGCCTTCGTTGATGGCGCCAAGCGCCTCTTCGAACCCGGTAGCGCCAACTTCTACGCTGACTTCTACCGCGTGCTCGCCGCTGGTGGCGCGCAGGGAGAACTCTCCACCGCACTCGCTGACGGCCTTGAGGGCGACGACCTGCGTCCCTTCGAGGAAGCCGTCGTTTCAGGCCTCGAGGTATCAGCACCGGACGACCGCACGGTCGTCTACCAGCTGAACGCCCAGAGCCCGATCTTCCCGCTGCTCGCGACGCTGTGGCCGGTCTACCCGATCCGCCAGGACATCGTCGACGCAGCCGGGGACGCCTGGACCGAGGCCGGCACGGTCGTGACCAACGGTCCGTTCGCGCTGACCTCGTGGAACCACGACGAGGACCTCGGCCTTACCAAGAACGAGTTCTCGCACCGCACCGTGTTGCTGGACGAGATCTCGATCGACATCATTCCGGACTCCGCCGTCGCCTTCCTGGCCTATCAGGAAGACGAACTGGACATCAACAAGCTCGGTCCGGAAGAGCTCGTTCAGGTTCGCGGATCAGACCTCGTTGACGAGTTCGTGAACTACGCACAGCTGGTCACCATTGGCTGGTACTTCAACTTCGATGACCCGATCCTCCAGGACGTCAACGTCCGCAAGGCGCTGGCCGCCGGCGTCGTCCGCGAGGAGTACTCCGAGGTCGTGCGCGAAGGCGCCGTCCTCCCCGCCTACGGTTGGGTGCCGCCGGGAATGCCCGGCCACGACGCCGAAGTCGGGATGGAATACAAGGACAACCTCGAGCAGGCCAAGACCTGGCTCGCCGACGCTGGCTTCCCGGATGGGGACGGCCTCGAGCTCGAGATCCTCGGCGCCGACAGCTCCGTTGGTGTCCAGCGGGACGAATGGCTCCAGGAGCAGTGGGAGACCAACCTCGGCATCACGGTCACCATCAAGACCCTGGACCGGGCCACGTACTTCGAGGAGCGGAACCTCGGCAACTTCCAGATCACCACGGGTGGCTGGGGTGCTGACTACCCCGACCCGCAGAACTGGCTGCCGTTGTTCCTGACCGGTGCTGGCCTCAACGCCGGTAACTTCAGCAACACCGATTTCGACGCGCTCGTCATCGCTGCTGATTCCGAACTGGACAACGATGTCCGCCTCGATCTCTACGCCCAGGCGCAGACGATCATGATCGATGACCTGGCCTTCGCGCCGCTGTACTACAACGGCCGCCAGATTCTCGTGAAGCCGTGGGTCCAGGGACTCGTTCCCAGCTCCATGGAGAGCAACTCGCCCGGCGACCTGTTCTTCGACCAGGTCTTCGTCGAAGGCCGAGAGTAAGAAGCGCAATCGGGCACGGTGCGGGCGCCGACGCGCGCCCGCACCGTGATCCGGTTACTCTCCCGCCACCATGGCGCGCTACCTCTTCACCCGCACGATCGAATCGATCGTCACGCTCTTCTTCATCGCGCTGACGACGTTCTTGCTCATGCACACCGTCCCGGGCGGCCCGTTCGAGTCGCTCGCCGGCGAACGCGGTGTCTCCCAGGAGTTCGTGGACACTCAGGAGGCCTACTACGGCCTCGATGATCCGCTGCCGATTCAGTTCGCGAAATACCTCGGCAACCTGGTTCGAGGTGATCTGGGCATCTCGTTCGACCAGCGCGGCCAGCGCGTCACGGACCTGATCGCCGACAAGTTCAAACCGTCGCTGATCCTGGGCCTGATGTCCTTCACCATCGTGCTGACGATCGGCGTGCCCGTCGGCGTCCTCTCTGCCGTTCGTCGAAACTCAGCGATCGATTACGCATCGCTTGGCATCAGCACCGCGCTCGCCGCCGTGCCCAGCTTCGTACTCGCCTTCATCCTGCTGCTGATCTTCTCGGTGTGGTTGGAGTGGTTCCCGGTTCGCCTGGGCAAAGGCTTCGGCGACAGCTTCTCCAGCCTCGGCAACGGCATCCTGCCAGCCCTCGCGCTCGGCGCACCCGCGATGGCGCTGCTCTCGCGGCTCACGCGCGGCGCCATGCTCGAGGTACTCGACCAGGACTACGTCCGCACCGCTCGCGCAAAGGGTCTCGCCAACCGTACGGTCTACTGGCGCCACGCCTTGCGGAACGCCTTGATTCCCGTGCTCACATTGATGGGCCCGCTCTTTGCCGGGCTCGTGACCGGCTCGATCATCATCGAATCGATCTTCGGGCTACCCGGCATCGGCGCCGCCTTCATCTCGTCGGTGCTCGCCCGGGACTACGGAATGATTATGGGCACCACCATGTTGTTCGCGACGCTGATCGTCTTCGCGAACTTCCTCGTCGACCTCGCCTACCCGTTGGTTGATCCGCGCGTGCGGCTCAGCTAATGGCGGTGGCCGCGGAGACTCTGACCCAAGCGAGCCGGATGGGCGAGCCTCGCGGGTTCTACAGCGAAGCATGGGTTCGCCTCAAGGCGCATCGCGCTGCTTTCATCTCGCTGATCGTGATCGCGGTCCTCGTCTTCGTTGCCATATTCGCGGAGCTGATCGCTCCGTATGACACGGCCGAGCAATTCCTCTCCGAGGCAACGGGCGCCGCCACCATCGATCCGCTCGCTGAACGTGATACCGGCAAATACGAGACGCCGACCGCGGAGCACATCTTCGGGACAGACCAACTTGCCCGCGACATCTTCAGCCGGACAATCGTCGGATTGCGGATCTCGCTCTCCGCGGCGGTATTCGCGATCGTGGTCGTCACGATCCTGGGAGTGCTTGTCGGCACGCTGGCCGCCGCCGGGCCCTCGATCGCCGATCGGCTCCTGATGCGGGTGACTGACGTTGCCTACGCCTTCCCCGACCTGCTCCTAATCATCTTGCTCCGGTCTGCATTCGGGACAGAGATCTTTGGGTTCCAGACCATCCTCGGTCTCGAGGCCAACGTCGTTCTGCTCTTCCTCGCGATCTCGCTCACCGCCTGGCCAACGATGGCGCGTCTGGTCCGAGGTCAGCTCCTCTCGATCCGCGAGACCGAGTACACGACCGCTGCGATCGCGCTCGGCGCGTCCAAGACGAGGATCGCCGTTCGACACTGGCTGCCAAACGCGATGGGGCCCGTGATCGTCGAAGCGACATTCCTGATCCCGCGTGCGATCTTCGCCGAGGCGGCGCTGTCGTTCATCGGCGTCGGCGTCAGCCCGCCGACACCGAGCCTCGGTCTGCTGATCAACGAGCATTTCCGGTTCGTCGGTATCACGTGGAGCGGACTGATGTTCCCGACAGTGCTGCTCGCCATGCTATTCATCGCGTTCAGCTTCTTCGGCGACGGGCTTCGCGACGCCCTCGATCCCCGGTCGAAGCGGTAGCAACCGACGCCTCGGCGCGGTCGGTCACACCCGCTGGTCCACAGGGGAGCGCGACACCGGCGGGACGGGGACCGCTAGGCGTGCTCGAGTCGCTTTGTGATCGACAGCGTCAGCACCGTCGCTGCGCTCAACGGGAAGAACAGCAGCATCGTCGGGAAGAGGGTTTGCTCGACCCCGGGACGCGCTTGCGGCGCCACGCCAATGCTGCCTCCCGGATGGAAGCTGCAGACCACCGCTCCCGCTTCGTGGAGGGCGCTGCCGACGATGGTGCGCGTCGCCCGTCCCGGCGCAGCCCAGATCGCCCCGAACCGGTGCGGTTGATCGTCCTCGTTCATCAACACAAGGGTGTCTCCGCGCCGGAGTAGCAACGTCGTTGGGATCGCTTCCACGGTTTGGCCCTGCGCGACCAGGTCCGCGGTGCCGGCCGGAATCACCAGCTCAACGGTGCGAGCCTGCGGGAGCAGGAGCCAGGCAACGAAGATCATCCCCCAGCTGAACAGCAGGACGCCTGCGACGTGCGGCAAAAACGGCCGCAGGAACCGTGCCACCGCGAGGCCCCGCCCGGCGACAAGCGCGCCGGGCGCTCCGCCGATCGGTGACACCGCCGTCACGGCTAGTTCACCACCGCTAGCTCACCAGGTAGAGCGCCGGGTAGAAGAACACCCAGACCACATCGACGAAGTGCCAGTACATGACCACACCGGTGACGCCCCAGTGACTACCCGGTGAGTACTTGCCCCGTGAGGCGAAGAGGTACGCCAGCCCGAGGAAGAACACGCCGGTCGCGACGTGCGAGGCGTGCAACCCAGTCATCGAGAAGAACGACGTGCCGTAGCCCTCGGACGGGACGAACTCCGCGATCGACCACTCGACGATCACGCCGCTCAAGAAGATCACGCCAAGCACCATCGTGGCTAGCAGCATCAGCCTGCCGTGCTCGTTGTTCCCGTGTGCGATCGCGGTCTCCGCGCGGTAAGCGGTCAGGCTGCTGACGAGCAGGATGGAGGTCAGGACGAGGCCGAGGAGCTGATTGAGCTCGTCCGGCGTGTGCGTGCCGTTCATGTAGAACCGAGCTGCGGCGAAGGTGCCGAAGAGGCAGGTCTCCGAGAGGAAGAACAGCCAGAGCCCGAGTCGGCTGATCCGGAGACGGTTCTCGCCGTGGGCGGCCGCCGTCGGCGCCGCGGCGCTCATGCGTGGTCCCCTTCACCCCGCCATACCTTCGAGACGTGCATGAAGTATTCGATGATCACGGCGGCCTTCGCGATGCCGATCACGGCGAGCAGGGTGACCACTACAGCCATCGAATCGATGCCGACCGCGATCACGTATTCGACCGCGGTGAGCACGGCGAGGACGATGATCGCCGTCAGTCCTCGGCTCTGCTCTTGTGCTTCGTTCATCGCTGCTCTCCCCAGTGACATTCGTGCGTTGTGCGGCCGTGCTGGCTATCCACCACCACCGCCGCCTCCGCCCCCACCACCAGCTGGCGCGCCCGCGGTACCAACCGGCCCCGACACATGACGGACCTCGGGCTGGCCGTACGGGTATGGAGGACCGACCACCTCGGGAATCTCCGGGAAGTTGTGCTCAGGCGGCGGCGAGGGGACCTGCCACTCGAGCGTCGTCGCGCGCCAGGGGTTCGCCTCGGCGATGGGACCGCGGATCCAGGAGATGACGAGGTTCCAGGTAAAGGGGATGAACGAGGCCCCCAGGAAGAAAGCAGAGGCGGTGATGAAGAGGTTGAAGTCGTCGTAGGCGGACGGGAAGTCCGCGACGCGCCGGTTCATGCCCTTGATGCCGACATCGAACATCGGCAGGAACACGAGCTGGAAGCCGATGAACATCATCCAGAAGTGGATCTGTCCGAGCCGCTCGTTGAACATCCGGCCGGTCATCTTCGGGAACCAGAAGTAGGTGGCCGCCATCAGGGCGAAGATCTCGCCACCCATGATGGTGTAGTGGAAATGCGCGACGACGAAGTAAGTGTCGTGGAGGAACACGTCGGTGGGCACGTCGGCGAGGTAGATGCCGGTGATCCCGCCCATCATGAAGTTGAAGAGGAATCCGAGCGCGAACAGCATCGGGACGTTCAGCCAGAGCCGACCAGCCCAGATCGTGCCGATCGCGGCGAGGAAGATCAGCCCGGTCGGGATCGAGATCAGCTCCGTCAGGACGAGGAACGGCGCATGGAGGTAGTTCTCCATGCCGCTGGTGAACATGTGGTGGGCCCAGACGAGGCCTGACAACGCCACGATCCCGATCATTCCGCCGACGGCCCACTTGTATGCGAACAGTGGCTTCCGCGAGAGGTGCGACAGGATCTCGAGGATCAGTCCGAACGCCGGTAGCACCATCACGTACACGGCCGGGTGTGAGTAGAACCAGAACACGTGCTCGTAGAGCAGCGCGCTGCCGCCGCCAGCGGAGTTGAAGAACGAGGTGCCGAGGACGCGGTCGAAGAGAATCATCGCGAGGCCGGCGGCGAACGCCTGGGTGAAGAAGAAGGCGATGAGCGACGCGGCGAAGATGCCCCAGACGAAGATCGGGAGGCGGCCCCAGGTCATGCCCGGGGCGCGCTCGTAGACGATCGTCACGAGGAAGTTGATCGCCCCCAGAATCGAGACAAGACCGAAGGTGATGACCGCGAGGTTGAAGAGGACCTGGCCGGGTTTGGTCTGGAGCGTCGAGAGCGGTGGATAGGCCGACCAGCCGGTCTCCCAACCGCCCATCAGAACGGCTGTGACGAGCAGGATCGCGACCGGAGGCACGAGCCAGAACGTGAGCGCGTTCAGTCGCGGGAACGCCATGTCCCGAGCGCCGATCTGTAGCGGCAGCACGTAGTTGCCAAAGCCACCGGCGAGAATCGCGACCGCGACGGCGACCATCGTGATGCCGTGGAAGCTCATGGCTGCGTTGTAGGTGTCGTTGTTGAAGAGCTGGAGCCCGCTCTGCGCGAGTTCGTAGCGGACGAGCATGACGGTGAGGCCGGAAAGGAGGAACAGTAGCGTGAAGGTGACGACGTACTGGATGCCGATCACCTTGTGATCGCCCGAGAAGCCGAAGTACCGCTTCCAGCCGGTCTCAGCGAACTGATCGACTTCGCCGCCGAACCACTCGCGGCCCCAGTAGCGCCATCCTCCGACGCCGATCAGCCAGCCGATCAGACCGACGGGATAGGCGATCGTCCACGAGAGGTCGGTGGACCACCAGTCGCCGCTGTCGCGTCCGAGCAAGGCCACGCGGACGAAGCCGGTACCGGCCGCTCCGATCAAGAAGCCGATAATCCCGAATACGAGACCCTGGACGATCGGGAACCGAGCTACTCCAGTCATCGGGTTATCTCACCTTCGCAGCTGAGGCGGTCTGTGACGTGACCCATTCGTCGAACTCTTCGCGTTCGACGATGCGGACGTTCATTGCCATATCGGTGTGGTTCAGTCCGCACAGCTCGGCGCACTGGATGCGGTAGGCCACGTCGTCCTGATAGTCGAAGTCGCCATCACCATCCGCGTCACCGGCGCCGGTCACGGTCGTGTACATGGTGGTCGTCTGGCCTGGGACGGCGTCGATCTTCTGGCGGAAGGCCGGGATCCAGAACGAGTGCAGGATGTCGAGCGCCAAGACGTCGAACTGAATGCGGGTGTCGTTCGGCAACACCAACTCATCACCACCGGCGCTGCTGAGGCGGATGCCCTCGGAGTCGGGGTAGTGGACGAGCCACTGCCAGGAGAGGCCGGTGACCTCGATACGCATCTCGGCGGTGTCGTCTTCGCGGAGTTCGGCGAGGCCGGTAAGGCCGGGGTAGATCATCACCACGACGGCGAGGCCGGCGGTCACGACGAACCAGGCCTTTGGGAACCAGTTGGTGCCGAGGATCGGCGGTCCGTCGTCGACGCCTTCTTCGGGGGCGCCGGAGGCCCGCCACTTCCAGACGCCGTAGATGAGTACCGCAATCACGATCGCGAACACGGGCGCGCCCATGTACGTCATCACCATGAACGCGTCGTCGATCAGGCCTGCTTCCTCGGCACCGACGGCCGGGAATGGGTCCATGATGAACACGGCGACCGCTACGGAAACGACGCTGACGATCACCCAGATGACCGCAGCCCATGTGAAGTCACGTCTCATCCGAGCGTCCCCCTCGGCACGTCCTACCCACCGCCGCTGCGGGCACCATTGCGGGGAGGGGACCTAGGAGGCAGGGCGAAACGTCCTGACCATCTCGGGACTATTGGGCATCAGACCTGGGACCGGTGCTGTCAGGAGTCGGTCGTCGTCAATCACACCGACCGCAGCGCGACCGCAGCGCGACCGGGGCGACCGGGGCGACCGGGGCGACCGAAGCCGGTCTACCGAACGTGCTGATGGGCGGACTGCAATCGGTCGGTCGGGTCGGACGGGTCCGCTGACGTTATCCGGTGTACTCGAACCGTCCGGCGATCTGCAGCTCCTGGGCGCTGTCGACGTTGCGGCGGCAGTCGCAGGCCTGCTGGCGGAGGGCGTTGCGGTCTTGCACCGTGATCCGCCCTCGATCGAGGGACGTCACGCGTCGTGAACGTAGTTCGCCGAGCGCCTCGCTGATCGACTGGCGGCGCACGCCCAGGACCTCTGCGATGCGCGCGTGTGTCACTGCCAGCGTGTCGCTGACCTGGTGTGCGCGCAGGAGCATCAGGAAGTACGCCGTGCGCGCCCGAACGGGGTGATGGCCGGCGCAGTCTGCCGACAGCTCGCGCCAGTTGATGACGTGGGAGGCGTGCGACAGTACGGCCCGCATCAGCGCCGGTGATCGCTCGAGGACCGAGCGGTAATACTCGACGTCGAGCACCAGCGCCTTGCCGGGCACGTCGACGACGAGATCGCAGCCTCCGACGCTTACCTCGGGACGGACGAGCCCAATCGCATTGACCGCCGCTTCGCGACCGCGGTGGAGGTATGCGTAGTGGGTGCCATCCTCGCGTGTACGGACGCCAGTGAGCATGCCGCTCAGCGGAAAGAACACCCGCTTCGCTCCACCCTGTCGCTCGACGACCTCGCCCTGGACCAGTGGAACGAGCGTCGCCCGCGCGACAAGGTCTTCGCGGAGTTCACGGGGAAGCGAGGCCAGGAGAACGTTGCTGGTGGCGGCTTCCGCCGCCGCCGCCGACCGCGATGCGTCCCGGGCGTTCGATCCGGTCGTAGTGGTCGCAGCGACCCGACTTGTTGGCTCGGAGGCGTACCAGCCCGCGGCTCGAGTGCCCATCCTGTCCCCCAGGTCCGGTCAGATGTACCGGCTGTCTCCGTCGTCTGCCGGGCGAACGGAGCGTCGCCAATCCTAGTACAAACAGACGCGGGTAGCACGCCCGTGATTCGCCGGTGCGACCAGCGTTCCGTGGGTTCCCAGGCTCACTCGTCTGAGGGGCGGGACCAATCGGCCTCGGCTGCTGGGTTGTCTGTTGCCGATACCACCTCGTCGACCGCGGCCCGCCGAATTCTGGCGGAGAGCGCGAAGCACGTACCCCACCACCCCGAGCGAGCACCCGATGTCGGTCAAACGGATGACAGGGAGTCAACGAACGACTGACCGTCGTCCGTGCTCGCAGCCGACAGCGGCCGGGTTGGCTGAGGCAGAAGATGACCTGGTGACTGAGGGATCAGGAGCCCAACATGAGCCACGCGAACCCGACCTTCGACACCAGCCCGCGATTCACCCTGCCGCGCTGGAACCCGGCGCTGAACATCCTCGCGCCGCTTGTTGGGATTGTGCTGCTTGCCGCGCTCGTCGCTGCGCCGTCGTTCGTCGGTGCCGGGGAGCGCTCGTCTTCCGAGGGATCGCGCGAGGCCACGAGTGGATCCGCCGCGCTGGCTGAGGGGTTCGATCCGTTCGGGCTCTACCGCGCCGCGGCCGCGAATCTCGACGCTGCCGAGTAGCGACGAGGGACCGCGACCGCCCGCCAGCGTCGAACTCTACGAGTCGACGGGCTCGCCATCGAACGCCGGAATCATGGCGCGGCTTCTTCTTTCAAGCTCGGGATGACCTCGTAGCTTCTTCTTTCAGGCTCGGGATGACCTCGCGGCTTCTTCTTTCAGGCTCGGGATGACCTCGTAGCTTCTTCTTTCAGGCTCGGGATGACCTCGCGGGCAATGCGTTCGTAGTGGCCGTCTGCCTGCTCGACGCGTGAGGGGTAGTAGAAGAGGAACTCGTCGACGCCGGCTTCCTGATAGCGGCCGACGAAGTCGCGGAACTGCTCGAGCGAGCCCCAGACGTTGTCGGGCGTCACACCGCCGCCGGCGAGGATCGAACGCCGCAGCGTCGTCGGGTCGCGGTCCAGAGCCGCGCAGAAGCTGTCCATCTGCTCATTCCGCCGCCGCACCTGATCCTCGCACTCCTCGATACTCAACTGGCGGCCGGGCTCCGTGTCGCTGGGAATCTGGTTCCACGACTCTGCGATCCGCGCGGCGAACTTCATGTTGACGGGGCCCGCCGCCGCCAGCGTGAACGGCGGTCTCGGCAGTTGCACCGGACCTGGATCCATCACCGCTTCGGTGGCCTGGTAGTACGGCCCCTCGTAGTTGATGCCACCCGCTTCCGAGGCCTCGCCGACCAGCAGCGCATCGACCATTCGTACGAAGTCGCGGAACCGTCGCGCCCGCTCCAGCCGTTCCCACTCCGGGAGGCCTGTCATCCCAAAGTCGTTGGGCGCGCCCGCCGCGCCGATGCCCAATTCGATCCGACCGTCCGAGATGTGGTCGAGCGTCAGCGTCTCCTTTGCGAACAGCGCTGGGTGCCGAATCGTGATCGACGTGACGAGGGCGCCGATCCGGATCCGCTGCGTCTGCACCGCCGCCGCCGCCATCAACGTCTGGGACTCGAACCAGCGGCCAGAGGGCCGAGCGGGGTTCACGAAGTGATCGGCGAACCAGAGGCTGTCGAAGCCGTAGTCCTCGAGCTCGCGCCAGCGCTCGACCTGAACGGGGACCGGCACGATCTGGGGGGCGAGAATCCCGAACCTCAGCGGCAATGGCATTTCGTGCTCCTGGTCATCGGTCGTTGTGGTCATCGGCAGGCGCCAGCCTACCGTGACGGATTGAAGGCGGGCGCGGGACCAGCGCGGCCGGAGATGTCCGGATGCGGGCCGACCGATCGCCGGCCCCTCGACTACAGTCCTCGCGCGGGAGGCGAGCATGACTCGACCGTTCGAGGGCGTCCGGGTGGTCGATCTGTCTGATCGACTCTCGGGAGCCTTTGCGGCGCGGCTGTTCGGCGACTACGGAGCCGATGTTGTGCTCGTCGAACCGCCCGAAGGTCACCCGCTCCGACACGAACCGCCGTTCCTCGACGACGAGGCAGGCCTCGAGCGATCAGCGCTGCACGCCTACGCGAACTGGAATAAACGATCGGTCATCCTCGAGGCGGACGATGCCCTCGCCGAGCTGGTCGCGGGCGCCGATGTCGTCGTGACGACGGCCTCGCCGCTCGGAGCGGCGGTCAGCTCGGCGCTCCGCGGGCTGGGAGCGGACGGGATCCACCTGTCGGTGACGCCGCACGGGCTCGAAGGCCCGCTTGCCGCGCGGCACGGGAACAACCTGACCGCCAGCGCGCGGACCGGGTGGGCCTACATCAACGCCTACCACGACGAACCGCCGCTGCAGATGCCACGGCAGCAGAGTGGGTACATCGGGGGGGTTGCCGGGTTCGTGGGAGCCGCGGCCGCGTTACTGCGCCGCGACGCGACCGAGGAGTGCGAGCGGGTCGACGTCAGCGAGATCGAAGCATTCGCCCTGACGGTACATCCGTGGGGCATCGGCGCGATCTACCAGGACACCGGCTGGAGCCGTGGACCGGCCGGCGGCAAGACGCGCGGTGAGCCCGGGCCACTGTGGCACACGGCCGACGGGCAGATCAATTTCGGCCTTGGAGACTGGCACAACTGGCGCGAGGCGATGCAGCTCCTCAACTTGCCCGAACTCGCGGAGCGTGAAGATCTCATCCCTGATCTGGGCCGGCACTCGAAGGACATGTCGGCGGTCATCGCCGGCGCCGCGCGGGAGTTGGCCACGATCGAGCGCTGGCCGCTCTTTCACGCGCTCGCGAAGCTACGTTGCATCTCCGGCGTGCTTCAGGACATCGACGACATCGTCAACGATCCTCAGCTCGCCGCACGCGACTTCCTCGCCACGACCGAGATCGACGGGCGGACCGTCCGCGCCGCTGGGGCGCCCGCCAAGCTGGAGCCGTCTCCGTGGCAGCTCGATCGTGCTGCACCCGCCTTCGGATCGAACGAGGCGGCCATGGAGCCGCCCGCTCGTGCGCAACGGACCGCTGGAAGTGCCAGTCCTCCGTCACCTGAGGGTCCGCTCAGCGGCGTGCGTGTCTTGAGCTTCGGCCAAGCCTGGTCCGGCACCTTCGGGACGGAGCTGCTGTCATTGCTCGGCGCCGACGTGGTGCAGATCGAGACGCTCTACCGAACGGACGTCTGGCGGCGCGTCCGTGACCAGGTGCCAGACGGCGTGCTCGACGAAACTCGACGGCAGCACCCGGCGAACACGCAGGGGCTGTACAACTCAGTCAACCTCAACAAGCGCGGGATCACGCTCGACCTGGCACAGCCACGGGGCCGCGAGATCTTCTGGGAGATGCTCCCGAACTTCGACATCCTCGCCGACAACTTCCGCCCGACGGTGCTGCCGAACTGGGGGATGACGCTTGAGACGCTGAACGAGGCGCGACCGGGCATCGTCTACGCCTCGATTTCCGCGTACGGCACCGAGGGGCCGCTGCGGACCTATCCGGGAAACGGCGCCACGACGGAGCCGATGTCGGGGATCTCCTCGCTGCACGGCTACGAGGGCGACCCGGGGATGAACACAGGCGGCCTCTACCCGGACCCGGTTGCCGGGTATTTCTTCGCTGCCTCGGTGCTGAGCGCGTTGCACCAACGCGACCGTAGCGGCGAGCCACAGCGGGTGGACGTCTCGATGATGGAGGCGGTCGCCGTCGTCTGTGGCGACGCGATCGTCGAGTACGACGCCACCGGGCGCGTGCCTCGTCCCGCCGGCAACCACCACCCGCGCGTCGCTCCGCACAACATCTACAAGGCCCGCGACGGCGAGTGGCTCGCCCTGGCGGCCGAGTCCGAGGACGCCTGGGAGGCCCTGGCACGCGAGATCGGCGACCAAGCGCTGACCGACGAACGCTTCGCCTCGATGGCGTTGCGGAAGGCGAATGAGGCTGTCCTCGACGAGCTGATCGCCAGCTGGTGCGCGTCGCAAGATGCGTACGAGGCAGAGGCTCGCCTCGGTGCGCTAGGTCTGACCGCCGCTCGCGTCGTGCCGCTCTACGAGGCGTACACGCGACCGGACCCCAATCTCGCGGCCCGCGGATTCGTCGAGTCGATCGACCATCCCGAGGCGGGGTCGACCCTGCTGCCCGGCCGCCCGTGGCACTTCTCCGGCGCACCGTCCGCGCCGCTACGACCATCGCCCTGCGTGGGCGAGCACAGCCGCGAGGTGCTGCGCGAGGAGCTCGGGATCGACAATGCCGAGTACGCCACGCTCGTCGCCGCCGGGATCACGGGCACCCTCGACGACCTTGCATAATCCGTCTTGCGTCACGCCTTGCGCGCTTCAGGAGTTGCCATGAGCTTCACGAGTCTGCTCGTCGCCAATCGCGGCGAGATCGCGATCCGAGTTATCCGAGCGGCAGCCGACCTCGGTATCCGCACGGTCGCCGTCTACTCCGACGACGACGCCGAGTCGCTGCACACGCGCGTCGCCGACGAGGCTCGGCGGCTCGAGGGGCGCGGGGCGATGGCTTACCTCGATATCGACGGGGTGATCGAGGCCGCGCGGGCCGCCGGGTGTGACGCGGTCCACCCGGGCTACGGGTTCCTGGCCGAGAACGCGGAGTTCGCGCGTCGCTGTGCCGAGGCCGGGCTGACGTTCGTCGGTCCGAGCGTGGAGCACCTCGAGCTGTTCGGTGACAAGGCGCGGGCGCGCACCGCTGCCGCGGCCGCGGACGTGCCGACGCTGCGCGGCCTCGACCACGCCGTCAGCCTCGAAGAGGCGGGCACCTTCCTCGAATCGCTCGGTGCGGGTGGCGCGATGATGATCAAGGCGATCGCCGGTGGCGGCGGGCGGGGCACCCGTGCGGTGACCGACGCGGCCGAGCTCGAGGCGACATACGAGCGCTGCCAGTCCGAAGCGCAGGCGTCGTTCGGCAACGGCGATGTCTATGTCGAGGAATTCATTCCCCGCGCTCGACACGTTGAGGTGCAGATCCTCGGCGACCAGCACGGAGCGATCGCCCACCTCGGTGAGCGCGAATGCAGCGTGCAGCGCCGGTACCAGAAGATCGTCGAGATCGCGCCGGCGCCGAATCTGCCGGATCAGCTCCGCACGCCGATCATCGACGCGGCGCTGCGGCTGGCGGGCAGTGTGAACTATGCCAACCTCGGGACGTTCGAGTTCCTGGTGGACGTCTCGGACCGCGAGGGCGGACAGCCGTTCGCGTTCATCGAGGCAAACGCGCGGCTGCAGGTCGAACACACGGTGACCGAGGCGGTCACCGGCGTCGACATCGTGCAGTCGCAGATTCGGCTGGCCGACGGCGCCTCGATCGCCGAGCTCGGCCTCGACGATCCGCGGATCGCCGAGCCGCGCGGGTACGCGATCCAGGCGCGGGTCAACATGGAGACGCTCAGCGAGGATGGCTCAGTGCGCCCGGGCGGCGGCACGCTGACCGCCTACGAGTCGCCCTCGGGGCCGGGCGTCCGCACGGATGGCTTCGGCTACACTGGCTACCAGACCAGCCCGATGTTCGACTCGTTGCTGGCGAAGGTGATCGGACACTCCCCGTCCCGCAACTTCGAGGACGCGATCGCGCGCACCTCGAGGGCGCTGAGCGAGTTCCGGATCGACGGGGTCGCAACGAACATCCCGTTCCTACAGAACGTGCTCGCGCACCCCGACTTCGCAGCCGGACGCGTCCACACGCGGTTCGTCGACCAAGAGATCGCGACCCTCGCTGCGGTCGGCGACGAGCCGCGACAGCGGTTCGTTGAGGTGGCAACGATTGCGCCGGCCAGCGCCGAGCCAGCGAGCGGCTTCGCAGGTGCCCAGGTCGACAAGAGCGATCCGCTCGCGCTGTTTGCGCATGACGCGGCGGTGAAGGCGGAGCAGCCGGCCGTCGCGGCCTCGGAAGAAGCGCCCGACCTCGAAGGGCCGGGCGGATCGATCGGGCTGCCGGCGCCGATCCAGGGCACGATCGTCGCGATCTCGGTGGCCGAGGGTGACGAGGTGCACGCGGGCCAGCAGGTGGCGGCCCTCGAGGCGATGAAGATGGAACACGTGATCGTCGCTGACCGGAGCGGGATCGTGCGGTCGGTCTCGATGGCGGTCGGCGACGTGGTGCTCGAGGGGTACCCGATCGTGTTCATCGAGGAGGCGGAGGTCTCGGGCGAGTTCGCTGCGTCGGACGAGTCGGTCGACCTCGATCACATCCGGGGCGACCTCGAAGAGTTGAACGAGCGGCGGTCGTACATCTTCGACGAGAACCGGCCGGACGCCGTCGCGCGGCGGCGGAAGACCGGTCAGCGGACGGCGCGCGAGAACATCGTCGACCTCGTGGACGACGGGACGTTCAAGGAATTCGGGACGCTGGTAGTGGCCGCGCAGCGCTCGCGTCGGACGCGGGAATGGCTGCGCGAGCGCACACCGACGGACGGGCTGATCGCCGGCATCGGGAGCGTCAACGGTGACCTCTTCGACGACGATCGCTCACGTGCGATCGCGGTGCACTACGACTACACCGTCTTCGCGGGGACGCAGGGGAACCGGAACCACTACAAGCAGGACCGCATGTACGAGATGGCCAACCGCTTCGGCCTGCCGGTGATCCTGTTCGCCGAGGGCGGCGGCGGCCGGCCCGGCGACACCGGCAAGGAGGGCGGCGTGGGGATGGATACCTACACCTTCACGCAGTTCTCGAAGCTGAGCGGTCGCGTGCCGATGGTGGGCGTGAACTCGGGCCGCTGCTTCGCAGGCAACACGGCGCTGCTGGCCTGCTGCGACGTGATTATCGCCACCGAGAACTCGACGATCGCGATGGGCGGGCCGGCGATGATCGAGGGCGGCGGCCTCGGGGTGTACACGCCTGAAGAGGTCGGGCCGATGTCGTTCCAGGTGCCCAACGGGGTGGTCGACATCCTTGTGAAGGACGAGGAGGCCGCGGTCGCGACGGCGAAGCAGTACCTCTCGTACTTCCAGGGGCCCGTCGACGACTGGGAGGCGCCCGACCAGCGGCAGATGCGGCACATCGTCCCGGAGAATCGGGTGCGGATGTACGACATGCGCGACGTGATCCACACACTCGCCGACAAGGATTCGGTGCTCGAGATCCGCAAGGACTTCGGGATTGGGATCATCACGGCGCTCGTCCGCATCGAGGGCAAGCCGATGGGGCTGATCGCGAACAATCCGCACCACATCGCGGGCGCGATCGATAGCGACGGTGCCGACAAGGGCGCGCGCTTCCTCCAGCTCTGCGACGCGTTCGACCTGCCGGTGATCAGCCTGATGGACTGCCCGGGGATGATGGTCGGTCCCGACGTCGAGGCCACAGCGCTCGTCCGCCACTGCGCGCGGATGTTCAACACCGGCGCCAACCTGTCGGTGCCGATGTTCGGCGTGATCGTGCGCAAGGCCTACGGGCTCGGCGTGCAGGCGATGTGCGGCGCCAGTTCGCTGGTGCCGTTCTTCACGGTCGCGTGGCCGACGGCGGAGTTCGCTGGGATGAATATCGAGGGGTCGGTGAAGCTGGGCTACCGCGATGACCTCGCGGCGATCGAGGATCCCGAGGAACGCCTCGAGACCTACGAATCGATGGTGGCCGAGCGCTACGAGGCGGCGAAGGCGATCAATTCGGCGGTCTACTTCGGGATCGATGACGTGATCGACCCGGCGGACTCGCGGGATTGGATCGCGCGGGGGCTCAAGAGCCTGCCACCGACGCCGGTGCGCACCGCGAAGAAGCGGCCGTACATCGACACCTGGTAGCCGACTCGGTCCGAATCGACAACGGGCCGTCAGGTCAATCAGGCTCTCGTGAGTGTGGCGAACGCGCGAGGCGCGAGCCTGACGCCGATGATCCGGGAGCGACCGCTGCCTGGACCGAAGGACCTTGCCCTCGTGACGGACCGACCCTGCGTTCTGATTGCCGAAGACGTTCGACCGATGCGAATCGCGATCGCCCGAATGGTCGAATCGCTGGGCTACCAGGTGATCGTGGCGAGCGACGGAGACGAAGCGCTCCAGGCCTACCTGCGGCGACCGCCGGAGGTGGCCCTGCTGGATATCGGTATGCCGGGCGTCGATGGACTCGAGGTCTGCCGTCGCATCAAGATCATCGATCCGGACGCGACCGTCGCGATCCTGACCGCGCGGACAGATGAGTTCACCGTGCGGCGGGCGATCGACGCCGAGGCTGTGGACTACCTGGCGAAGCCGGTCGCCCTCGAACGGCTGGAAACGGCGTTGAACCGCCTGGCCCCGACTCCCACTAGCTAGCCGACCGACGGACCGTCGCGGGCGAACGATCTGATCCCGGCGGCGCTCGCCGACCACCCCGCCCGCCGCCCCTCGCACGCCTACCCGTACCTCGACCCGGCGATGGCGCGACCGCGTCTGAGGGTCTGCCAGTGGAGCCGGGTGATCCACCCACTAGTCTCGATGCGATCGACGCGACGCGCCCGGATCCGTCAACCCAACGTCAGCCCGGGACGACGCGCCCCTCGGAGGCCAACCGAAGATGAGCCTAGGTCGGGAATCCGTCTCCGGCGCGGGAGCTCGTGGTTCGATGCGTCGAATCAACATCCGCGTCGCCTCGGCGGATGTCCGTGCCTGCGGCGACATGACCCACGGACAGGCGGCGCCCAGCGGGCTCGCCCTGGACTGAGGACGGATGGTCGACCGCGGCGAAACCCGTCGCGAGCGGGTCGAACAGGCTGGAGTCTGACGATGAGGTTCAAGCTGAGAGCCGAACTGACGCTGGCGTTTGTCGCGCTGGCCGTCGTCCCGCTGGTGGCGCTCGGCGCGTTCTCGATCTGGCAGAGCTCACGAACCGTCCACGCCGAGGAGCTCAACGCGCACCTGGCCGTCGCGGAGCTTGCTGCCGCAGAGACCGAGGTGGTGCTGCTCACCCTCGAGGACAGCCTCGCGCTCCTCGTCGGCACCGCCGACCTGGCTCAAGCGACTCCCGCAGAGATCCAGCTCCTGCTCAATCGCGTCATTCTCCAGTCGGACGAGTTCTGAGAGGCGTCTTACGTCGGCCCCGACGGGAGAGAAATCACACGCGCGTCCGAGTCGACGAGTGGGTCGCTCGAGCTTCGCGATCGTTCGGGACACTCGGAAGTCGATTACGCGTTAGCCAACAGAGCACTCGCCGTCGGCGACGTCGAGATCGACGCGAACACCGGCCGCGGGACGATCGCGATCGGCGTCCCGGTGTTCGATTCGCACGGCGAAGAGACGATCGGCGTGTTCACCGCCGCGCTCGATCTGACCATCCTCTGGAACCGAGTCGCGCGGATCAGCGCTGAGCACGGCGGGCAAGCGTTCATCACCGACGGGCAACATCGCGTGATCGCGCATCCCGATCCGGCGGTCGTGCTCGACGGCACGAGCTTCGTCCCGCCAGATGGCACGGGCACGGGCACGGGCACGGGCCTCAGCGGTGAATCGTCGGTGATCGCGTCGGCCGCGATCGTCGTCGGCGGCCAGGAATTCACGCTCGTCGCCGAGACGCCGACGCGGGAGGCGTTTGCGCCACTACGTCAGCTCACCTGGGTCACCGTCGGCGCGATCGTGTTGGTCGCGCTGGCGACCGTCCTCGTCGCCCTCGGCGCGGTCCGACGCGTGCTTTACCCGATCGAGCGACTCGGCGCGCGGGCGGAGCGGGTCCGAACCGGCGACCTGGACCTGTCGCCTGCCGCGCCCCGCGGCCCGATCGAGCTGCAAGAGCTCGATCGGACGTTCGATGAGATGGTCGCCGGGTTCCGCGAACGCGAGGTGATGGTCGCGGAGCGCGACTCCCAGCTGCGTGCGAACAACGAGCAGTTGGAGCGTGCAGCGGTTGAGGCGCAGGCGTCTGCGGCCGCGGAACACCGAACATCAATGGAGCTGGCACGGCGCGAGCAGCGCCTCAACGCCGTTCTCGACACGGCAGCCGATGCGATCATCGGCATCACCGCGCGCGGGGCGATCCAGTCGTTCAACCACGCCGCCGAAGAGATGTTCGGCTATGAGGCCGAACAGGTGGTCGGCGAGTCGATCGAGATCCTGATGCCGCATGGCACCGCGCGGGAGCATCAACGATCGGTCGATACATACGTCGAGACCGGGCAAGCCACGACGGTCGTCGGCCAGGTTCGCTCCGACATTGCCCGCCGGAGCGATGGCAGCGAGTTCCCGATCCAGCTCTCGGTCAGCGAGGTCCGAGAGGGTGTTGGCGGCGGGTTCACCGGAATCATTCGTGACATGACCGCGATCAAGCAGGCCGAATACGAACTCGCGGCCCAGGCCGAAGAGGCCCGCGCCTTCGCCGTACAGGCGCGGCAGGCGGCGCTCGCCAAGTCGCAGTTCCTGGCGACGATGTCGCATGAGATCCGGACGCCGATGAACGGCGTGATCGGGATGACCGGTCTCTTGTTCGGCACCGAGCTCACCGCAGAGCAGCACCAGTACGCCACGGCGATCCACTCCTCCGGCCAGGCGCTGCTCACGCTGATCAACGACATCCTTGATTATTCGAAGATCGAAGCCGGCAAGGTCGAGTTCGAAGCGCGGCCGTTCTCGCTGCGAGACACGGTCTACGAAGTGGCCGAGCTGCTGGCCCACCGCGACGACCACGATGGCATCGACCTCCTGGTGCACTACCCGATCGAGGTTCCAGACCAGGTCGTTGGTGATCCCGGTCGGATCCGGCAGCTACTGCTCAACCTGGGCTCCAACGCGGTGAAATTCACGGCGGAGGGTCAGGTCGAGTTTTCGGTCGAGGAGATGGACGCGCGCGGCGACGGCACTCGCCAGCTCCGCATCGCCGTCGCGGACACCGGTATGGGGATCCCAGCGGAGCGCCTGGATGCGATCTTCGAAGAGTTCACGCAGGTCGACGCATCAACCACCAGGACGCACGGCGGCACCGGGCTGGGACTGTCGATCGTCCAGGACTTGATCGGCCGAATGGATGGTTCGATCAGCGTCGAGAGCGTCGAGGGGGCGGGCTCGACGTTCACCCTCGAGCTGCCGTTCGAGATCGGCGAGCAGGCCGATACTGAGGCACCCCCCGCGGAGGTCAGTTCGGCGCGAGTGCTCCTCGTCGGTGACAACGAATCGACGCGGGCGCTGGCAGATCGCCTGACCGAATGGGGCATCGAACACACCGCGGCCAGCGGGGTCCCCGAGGTCATCAGCACGGTCCTCGGCGCGCACGAGCGTCCGTTCGACCTCGTGATCTACGACGCGGCCCACGCCCGCCGAGCCCAGATCGAGCTGGAGGAGATCCGGACGAGCTGCCCCGAGTTCGTTCGGAGCCGGCTGTTGTTGACGACCCCGATCCACCAGCGTGAGGCGGCGACTGAGATCGCGGACGTGGCCGCGCTGATCACGAGCCCGACACCACCGGCACGCCTCCTGGACGCGCTGTCGGCGGCGCTCGGGGTCGCACCCGCGACGCCGGTGGAGGTGCCAACCGAGCCGCTCGCGCTGGACCGCGCACCGCTCGTACTGGTCGCCGAGGACAACACGGTCAACCAGATCGTCGCGCGGAAGATGCTTCAGAACCTTGGTTGCCGCGTTGACGTCGTCGAGAACGGACTCGAGGCGGTCCGCGCGGTCGCCGAGACGGACTACGAGCTGGTCTTCATGGACTGCCAGATGCCCGAGATGGACGGCTACGAGGCGACCAAGGCGATCCGGCGCGGAGCCGTCCGCAGCGATCTGCCGATCGTGGCGATGACCGCCAATGCGATGGAAGGCGACCGCGAGCGCTGCCTCGAAGCCGGGATGGACGACTACGTCGCCAAGCCGGTCACCGCAGACGCGCTCCCGACGATGCTGCGCCGCTGGCTCCCGGCGACCAGCGAAGAGCAAGTGGCGTGATGAAGGACATCCGATGACAGCGCTCAGTGCAGACGTGCTTGATGAACTGCGGTCGATCGGTGGCGACGAGCTCGTCGCCGAGGTCACGGACGCATACATGAGCGAGGCGGCGGACGACGTTCAGTCGCTGCAGCTCGCGGTGGAGACGGCCGACGCGGAGTCGCTCGAAACGTGTCGCGCATCGCTTCAAGTCGGCGAGCGCCGCGGTCGGAGCGACCGAGGTGTCCGCGTTCGCCGAACAGCTCCAGCAGCTCGGCCGCGGTGGAACGACTGCCGGAGCGGCCGAGATCGTCGAGGCACTCCGCGTCGCGTGGGAAGCCGCGATGGTGGAGCTGGCACCACTCCGCACGGCGGCGTAACTAGCGATCAGCGTCCGCGCGAAGTTGTGTCTTCCAGGGGACAGAACTTTCACGGGCACACAACTACCGTTATCGGTGCCCCTACCCTCTGGGGGGCGAAGGCCGGGTTTTCCCCGGCCTTCTTGCCGCTTGGTGCCGCACCGGGATCACGGCTACGCAGACACCTCGATGAGCGCGGCCTACGATACGCATGATGGCGGCGATGGATGACGATGTCAGAGCGTTGGTGGAAGCCCTGCATGGGGCGCCTGCGCTTGCGACGCTCGCGGTGACCGGCGCGGGCAGCCGTGCGCTCGCCTGGCTACTCGCTGTGGGCGGCGCGTCGCGGACCGTCCTCGAGGCCACCGTTCCCTACGCCGCGTCATCGACCAGCGGGTACATCGGCTTCGCGCCCGACGAGTTCGCCTCGGTCGAGGTCGCATCGGCGTTGGCGAGGTCCGCTCGACTGCGGTCGGTGGATCTCGCCTCCGACGCACCGGGCGGGCTGATCGGTCTGGGCTGCGCTGCGGCGATCGCCACCGATCGCACGAAACGAGGCGATCATCGTGCCTTCGTCGGGATCGACAGCGGTGGCGTCGAGCTCACGACCCACGCGCTCAACCTCAAGAAAGGAGCGAGGGACCGGGACGGCGAAGAAGAGCTGGTCAGTCGACTGATCCTCAACGCCCTCGCGGCGGCAAGCGGACTCGAGGCACGCCTCGATTTGCCGCTCCTCGCCGGCGAGCAGGTGCTCACCGCTGCGGCGCCGAGGGAGCCTCGGGCGTGACCACCGACCCAATTGGCGAGCTCCAGCAGGAATCCGGGCCCGGCTGGCTGCTGGTGCATTCCGACGGACAGATCGAAGTCGAGGGCGAGATCGAGCCCGGCGCCCCTCTGCTGCCGGGCTCGTTCAACCCGCTTCACCACGGCCACGAGCAGCTCGCCCGGGTCGCCGCCCACCTGCTGTCACGCGAGGTGACGTACGAGCTGGCGATCGTCAACGTGGACAAGCCGCCACTGAGCGTCCCTGAGGTGCGCCGTCGCCTCGCCCAGTTCGAGGAGATTGGGCCGGTCGTACTGACGCGCGCCCCACGCTTCGTCGAAAAGGCCCGCCTCTTCCCGAATGCCAACTTCGTGATCGGATGGGACACGGCAGTCCGGCTCGTCCATGCCCGCTACTACGGAGACAACGAAGCGGACATGACGGCCGCCCTCGAGGAGATGCAGGCCTCGGCTGTTCGGTTCGTGGTCGCGGGTCGCACGCACGAAGGTGGATTCCGCACGCTTGAGGACGCCGACCTGCCCGCGGCGTTCGCCTCGATGTTCCAGGGCATCCCAGAGGCGCTGTTCCGCGCCGATGTCTCCTCGACCGAGCTGCGAGCCGACTGACCGGAGACCACATCGGCGGCTCCGATCCGGCAACAGGCCAGTCCGGGCAGGCGCCGAGCGCCCGTGCTGATGAGAGTCCCTGGGCCGGTTCAACCGAGACGACGAGCTGGCAGCACCCGTGCTCTAGTCGCAGCCGAACGCTGCACCCCTACTGCAGTCCTGGCCACGCCTCGCCGGCAGCCTGCTCCGCGCGACGGAACGCGTCACGAAGCCGACGCACTGCGTCGGGATCGAGCGGGCCCTCGGCCGCAGCATCCAGATTGCCCTCAAGGTGCTGTGAGCTGGTGGTGCCGACGATCGCGGTGTTCACGCCCAGCTGAGCGAGCGTGAACCGCAACGCGATTTCGGGCCAGACGCGTGCCGGGTCGCCCTCGAAGCCCAGGTCTTCCGGCGTGATGTTCATCGCGGCCAACCGCTCCGAGTAGGTCCCGGCATAGTCCGCGTACATGCCGCGCTGGTCAGACCGGGCCTTCCACGCCGCGTTGGCGATCGGTCGCTTGGCGAGCACGCCGACCCCGCGGCGCTCGGCTTCAGCCAACACCGTGTCGATGTTCGCCTGATCGCAGATGTTGACCGAGGTCTCGAGGACCGCGACGTCATCGAGACCAACGGCATAATTCGCGGCTTCGTTGTCACCCGAGTAGCCCGCGAAGCGGATCTTGCCCGCCTCGCGCGCCTCGACCAGTGCCGCCACTGCTTCGCCGCGTTCCAGCGTCTCGAGGTCGCACGAATGCAGCAGCATCACGTCGATGTGCTGGGTATTCAGTCGGCGCAAGGACCGATCGATCGTCGCCAGCACCACCTCGCGCGACCAGGCCTCGCCCGGCAAGTCCTCGAAGGCCCGCCCGCACTTCGACACGAGGACATAGTCATCCCGCCGGTGCGAGATCGCCTTGCCGATCGCCTCCTCAGAGCCGGCATACCCGGCTGCGGTGTCGATCAGATTGACCCCACGGTCGAGCAGCGAGTTCAGAAGCCGGGCTACCTGCTCCTGCTCCGTCTCCAGAAACCCCACCGGCCCGCCGCCGAAACCGAGCGCGGATACCTCGTAGCCGGTCCGGCCGAACGGTCGTCTGGCCATCATGTCGATTCTCCTCCGTGATCAGGTGGATGCTATCGGGCTGTCTCGCCGCGCAGGAAGGCCGATCGATGTCCCAGGCCCCGGGCCGTCAGAGTTCATCAGAGCGACGTTCAGGCGCGCTCCCGCCGTTTCGGTCAGCGCGCTCATCCACTCGTAGTTCCACGCCTGCCCGACGTTCCTGCAGCATCATCGAGGCGCTCGGGTCGAAAGCACCCAGGCCTGTTTCGATCGCAAGCTCGATCTCGCGCTCAGCCAATTCAGCGATCTGCAGCGGAACGTCAAGCGTGGCCCCGAGGTCCAATGCGAGCCGCATGTCCTTCAGAGTGGTGTTGAGGGTTGAGCCGGCGTTCTCCCAGTTCCGCTTGAAGACCACGTCGCGGACCCCTCGTCCGAGTAGGTTCCCCTGTCCGTATGCACCGTCCTCAAGCGCCTGGCGGAGCGCTTCGGGGTCGATGCCAGCCTTGACGCCAAGCGTCAGTCCCTCAGCGACAGCGATCTGCGAGACGACGTAGATCATGTTGTGCACGAGCTTGGCAACGGTCCCCGACCCGGAGCCACCGAGGTAGGAGACCCTGTCGCCGAACCGCTCCAACAGCGGGCGGACGCGTTGGAAAGCGGCCGGGTCCCCTCCCACGTACACAGCCAGCGTTTGGTCGATCGCTCCGGAACGCCCGCCACTCACCGGACCATCGAGCACCGAGACACCTCGGGGCTCGAGGAGATCGTGGATCCGCTGGATCAGCGCCTGTGAGCAGGTCGAGAGATCGACGTAGACGGTCCCGGCCGCGACGCCCTCTGCGATCCCGTCCTGACCGAGCACCACCGACTCGATCTCGGTCGGCCCCGGCAGCGATGTAAAGATGACCTCCGCCCGCTCGGCTACCGCTCGAGGACTCTCCGCCCACTCCGCTCCAGCGTCGATCAACGGGCTGGCAGCCTGTCGGCTGATGTCGTGAACGGTGAGTGCGTAACCACCGCGCAGGAGGTGCCCCGCCATCGGGAGCCCCATCTTCCCGATTCCGATGAAGCCAACGTCCATCTCGTGCCCCAATCGCTCTTGATCGCTAGCGCAGCCGTTCGAACGCACCAGGCGCGACGCATATCGCAGAGTCGCGAGCGACCGTACGCGGACATGTGATCGCGCACGCCCGCATTGCAATCACGCAGCGGATCGCGTTTTCGTGCCCCGCACGGCTCTCCGGTGCTGAGGTCGGCCCGCGACGGGAGCGTGGACGAGTCCCGGTGCACCACTTCCGTCTGCTCCCACCGGGTGCTGTCTCGGAGGGGGCACCGGCCGCGCCGACGATCACACCGGCCGCGCCGGCGCAACCGCCTCCGAGGCTCGACGTGGCGCCGCATCGGCGGGGCCGACTGGCGTCCCTGCATCGGGATGCCGCGGGATGGGAGTGGCGAGCACCAGCACGGCGGCAAGCGCGTAGGTCCCGACGAAGACGAGGAATGCCACCTCGTAAGACCCGCGCAGGTCAAAGGCGAGGGCTGCGAAGACCGGTCCGCCCGCGCTGAACACGATCGTGAACGCGCGACCAATCGATCGCACCGTGCCGAGCGTGAGTCGCCCGTAGTAGTCGGCCCAGACCGTCTCCTGGATAGTCATCACGCCGCCAACGCCAATACCCAGCAGGAAGATCGCCGCGAACATGAGCGGCAAGGTGGGCGCCAGGTCAATCGCCAACACGCCCAGGCCGAGCAATCCGAACTCCGCGGCCGCGGCATACCGAGAGGGCACGCGTTCGGCCACCAGCCCCCAGATCGGTTTGGACAGCAGGCCGGCCAGGCCGATCATCGCGAAGGCCGATGCCGCCTCGGGTCGCGAGTAGCCAGAGTCCGTGAGGAACGGCACGAGGTGCAGGAACAGCGCCATGAACCCCATGCTGCCAAGTCCGAAGACGAGGATGAGCATCCACAGCGTGGGGGTGCGCATCGCCTGACTCCGGGTCCAGCGAACGCCGTCGACGGCAGCGCGCTGCGCCGCGAGGGTGTTGCCCGGCTCGATCTGGATCGGCTCGCCGTCAGGTTCGAGCCCGAAGTCTTCAGGGCGACGGCGCATGACGAACCACGCCGGCGGGATCACGAGAATCCAGATCGAGATACCGAGCACGACCCAGGCCGTTCGCCAGCCGGCCGCATCGATCAGCCAGGTCATGAGCGGTGGCACGAGCATCGCTCCGAAGGAGACGCCCATGGCGGTGATGGCGATCGCTCGTCCCCGGCGGCTGATGAACCAGTTCGAGACCACGACATTCAGCACCATGCCGCCCATGGTGCCCATACCGAGCGTGAGCACGACTCCGACGACCAGGTAGTACTGCCACAGCTCCTGCACCTGCCCTAGCAGGATGTAAGCAAGCCCCGAGATAAACGCTCCGCCGACGATCAGCTCGCGACCACCACGACGATCGATCATTCCACCGACGCCGAGTCCGACGAGCCCCATGACCCCCGTAGATAGCGTCTGTCCGAGAGAGATGTCGGTCCGCGACCAGCCCAATTCCTCGGTCATCGGGGTGATGAAGACACCGAGGCCGTAAACCTGTACCCCCATCGACATCATCGAGACGAGGCAGGCGACCGAGACGATGTACCAGCCATAGAAGACCGTCCGTCCGAAGAGCGCTGCGGGCAGCGGGAGCCGGGCAACCGGGGATGATTCAAAGCGGGGATTCGCCACCAAGGCTCCCTTCGCTGTGCGTCCGGTGCTCGGAGCGACCCCGCCGACAGCCGGGCGCGAGGTGCTCGACACCAGGGACCAGTCGAATCTGGCGACCGGAAGCTGTCTTCGCAAGCGGCCACCAGCGAGAAGCTGGGAGGTGATCGGGCCTCTCAGCCAGCAGATGCTAGCTGTGGCCGTACAGGCGACTCACCCGAGCGAACGAACGCCATTCAGCCCAGGTAGCTGAGCCACGCCTGCTCGCGGCCGCTAACCCGCGCTGGTGGCGCCGTGTCCGGGCAACCCGGCCAACGACGCACTGGCCTCCGCAACGAAGCGGTTTATCACCTCGGCGACCGACGCTTCGCGGTCGGTCCACACGACTCCCTGTCCCGCCCCACTGCCGATCAGTGGCTCGACATCGTGGCGGGTGATCGCGCCGAGGAGGTCGCCGACGAGGATGTCCTGGTACGGCATCTTGAGCGGAGTTGGCGCGTCTTCGGCTGCCCATTCGTCCTGATAGGCAGTCCGCAGTTGCCGATTGGTCTTGCCGCTTTGCGCCCGAGTGATCACCGTGTCTTCCGAGCCAGCCTCGATCAACTTGCGCTTGACCGAGGGGAGCGTGTCCGCCTCCTGCGTGGCGAGCCAGGCGGTTCCTACCCAGACCCCGACCGCGCCCAGTGCGAGGGCCGCCGCGATGTGCTGCCCGGTCGCGACGCCTCCGGCCGCGAGTACGGGCGTGTCGCCGGCGACCTGAACCACCTGCGGGATGAGGGAGAAGGTCCCGATCGGCCCGGTATGCGCCCCCGAGTCGTGACCCTGCGCGACCAGGATTTCGGCTCCGGCCTCGATCGCGCGGCGCGCGTGTTTCGGTGCTCCCACCAACGACAGGACTCGCTTCCCGCGGCGTTTCGCCTCGGTGACGATTTCCTCGGGGCTGCCAATTCCGATGGCGAACAGATCGACGTCGGAGGCGAGGACCACATCCGCCTGACGACGCGCGGTCTCCTCGGAGCGGACGAACCGCGAGCGGGGCCCGGCGAGGCCATCGCGCGGCACGTCGTACTTGTCGAACAGGTGGTCGACGAATGCCCGGTGCTCGTCGGGGAGCTGGGCCTCGATCTCTTCTCGATTGTTTCGCTCGGGCATCCCTTTCGGGATCACCAGATCGACGCCGAAGGGGCGTGACCCGACTCGCTCGCGAATCTCGGCGAGGGCGGCCTCGATCTCTTCGGGCAGGCTGCGTGTTCCGCCGTAGACGCCGAGGCCGCCGGCCAGTGTGACGGCGACGACCACATCGACGCTGTGACTGAACGCGAAGATCGGCTGCTCGATACCGAACATGTCGCAGATGCGGGTGTGAATCGGAGAGGTGACCATCAGGCGTCCTTCGGGGCGTTCGAGGTTCCGTCAGCAAGGCCGTCTGATCGGCGGGAGCGACCAGCCTCGCAGCTCGGGTGCACGGGACGATGCTCGTGCTTCCGGGAGTGCGGCTGGCGTCTTGTAGGCTCAGCTCCGCTACGGTACCCGAACTCCCCCGACGTGAGCTCCAGCGGCGTGGGTCGGGCTGCCCCTTCAACCAATCAGGCGGTCGACGCCGTCGAACGGCAGCGGCCGTCCGCATCACACACAAGGCGAGGAATGTCCATGACCGGTCCCTTCGATGGCATCAAGGTCCTGGAGCTTGGCCGTTTCATCGCGGTCCCGTACTGCGGAGAGATGCTCGCCGAAGGCGGCGCCGATGTGATCAAGGTCGAGGCGCTTGAAGGAGACCAGACTCGGCACAACGGGCCGATCATCGACGGCGAAGGACGCCAGTTCCTGAACAAGAATCGCGGCAAGCGATCGGTCGCGGTCGATCTGGATGATCGCGAGGTCCTCGACGCGATCCGCGTCATCGCCGCGCAGTCTGACGTGGTCCTGGCGAATTTCCGTCCGAACCTCTCAGAGCAACTCGGCCTCGACTACGACACGATCCGCGAGCTGAACCCCGCGGTGATCTACGCCGAGAACACCGCCTACGGGCGGCAGGGGCCGCTGGCGAACTCGCCCGGAATGGACATCGTGCTCCAGGGGTACAGCGGTATCGCTCATCAGACCGAGCGCGGTCCCGAGCAGCTGGTCAACCCGATGATCGACTACACGACCGCGCTCACGATGGCATGGGGCGTCAGCTCAGCGCTCTTCCATCGAGAGCGAACGGGCGAGGGCCAGCGCCTGGATGTGGCGCTGCTGCACTCAGCGATGGTGATGCAAAACAACCAGCTCACGCACGTCGACGCGATCGACGGCTGGCGGTCGGATTTCCTCGACTACAAACGGGACGCGTTGAACGCCGGCGCGTCGTGGGGCGAGATCCTCGAGCAACGCGATCAGATGCAACCGCACCAGGTGATGCGGGCGTATTACGGCTTCTTCGAGACCGCCGACGGGATGATCGGGACGGCGTGCAACGCGCGGACGCTGCGGGGCCGCATGATCGAGTTGATGGAGATCGAGGACCGGTGGACAACGGAGCCGGGCTGGCTACCGGAGGACGCGAAAGCGCATGCCGCCGCCGTACGGGACCAGGTGGTCGCGAAGTTCACGGAGCACCCAACCGAGTACTGGATTGAGGCGTTCTCCGCGCGGGGGCTGCCGATCGGGCCGGCGCGCCTGTCGGACGAGCTCTTCGAAGACCCGCAGGTGATCGAGAACGGGTTCCTCGGGCAGTTCGAGCACGAGCTGATCGGACAGGTGACGGTCGTCGGGCCACCGGTCAAGTTCGAACGAACGCCGATGGAGCTACAGCCGTCGGTACCACTCGGGAAGCACACCCACGAGGTCCTGACCGAGGCGGGGCTGGATGACGAAGCCGTTCAGCGGCTGGCCGATCGCGGCGTCGTGCGGATGTTCGATCAGTAGAGCGCGCGAGACGACACCCGAGGACAGGACACGATGGACTTCAGCTTCACGGCCGAACAGGAAGCGTTTCGGACCGAGGTCCAGCGCTTCATCGACGAGACGCTCACGGAAGCGTTCTGGGCGGACCACCAGGCGAGCGGTGGCGGCGGATCATCTCCGGCGTTCAGCCGGCAGGCTGCCGAGACTGGCTGGCTCGCGGTCGCCTGGCCCGAGGAGTACGGAGGCGGCGGGCGCAGCTTCATCGAGCAGATGATCTACATGGAGGTGATGGCCTACGCGGGCGCCCCGCAGGAGCATCACCGCCGCGCCGTCCAGCAAGTCGGGCCGTCGATCATCCTCTCGGGCAACGACGAGCAGAAGGCCGACCTCCTGCCGAAGATCGCCGCCGGCGAGATCTCGTTCGCGATGGGGCTCTCTGAGCCAACGGCGGGCTCCGACCTCGCGTCGGTTACCACCGCCGCGAGGCGTGACGGCGACGAGTGGGTCGTCAACGGCCAGAAGCGGTTCACCAGTGGTGCCCACTTTTCGGACTTCTTGTGGACGATGGTGCGAACCGACCCGGACGCACCCAAGCATCGCGGCATCTCGATGCTGTCGATTCCGCTCGACGCAGACGGAGTGCGCGTTGAGCCGCTGATCGATATGCAGGACCGCCATGGATTCAACCAGGTGTTCCTCGAGGATGTCCGCGTGCCGGCCTCGAACCTCGTCGGCGAAGAGAACCGGGGCTGGTACGTCAACGCAGCCACGATGGACTTCGAACGGTCCGGCATCTCGCGGTTCGCCTTCCTGCGGCAGATCCTCGATCGCTTGCTCGCCGACGTTCGAGCGATCGGGGGCGCGGACGTCCAGCCGATCGGTCATACCGCCCGCCGTGCACGGGCCGCCGAGCTCGCGACGCGGACTGAGGTCGGAAAGCTGCTGGCACACCGGATCATTTCACTGCAGAGCTCCGGGGCGCTCCCGAACTACGAGGTCTCGATCGGCAAGCTCACCGTGACCGAAACGATTCAGCAGTCGGTCAACCTCGCTGTTGCGGCGCGGGGACTGGCCGGCTTGCTGGGATACGGCGGGGACAACGCCGAGGAGGGCACGATGCTCGAGTGGGGTCCGCTTTACCTCGATGCGGTGCGCCACACCATCGGCCAGGGTGCGGCGGAAATCCAGCGAAACATCGTGGCGACGCGCGGTCTTGGACTGCCGCGCGGGTAGCGGTCCGTGCGGTCACGCTGGAGGGGAAGAGGACCCGGGCCGCTAAACCTCGAACTCGACCCAGAGTGGTAGATGATCCGATACCCGATGTGAGATCGAGGTTCGGGAGAGCGACGTCTCGGTATAGACGTGCGGGAGGAAGTCGAAATTACCCCCCGTACTTAGCGTCATGTCGATCAAGGCTCTCGACCCAGTGGTGAACCAGGCGATCTGGTCGTAGTAGCTGTCGTCGCCTGGGTCGCCCGGGTCGTCGAAGATCGTCCGTGGCAAATTCTCGAGCTGTTGCGGAATCGTCAATCCGGTAGATGTGAAGGCGTCGAAGAGAGCATCGCCACGCCGGTCGATGTTGAAATCACCGAGGCATAGGAGGTTTTGATGGAAGCGGTTCGATCGTCGTGCCCAGTCATCAAACTGGTCGGCGATCTCCTGGAGCTCCGGTAAGCGCGCATCGGCGGTGCCAAACTTGATGTGCAGCGTTGCCAAGATAAAGGTCGCATCGCCGCGCCGAAAACTGACGGCATAGGGCGTCCGAGCGAACTGCTCGTTCAGGATGTTCGCGTTGTTCCCCACTCTTGCCAGACGCTCCGGCTCGACGACCAGCTCACCGGCCAAGCCCGACGGTCTGACACGAGAGCGCTGAAAGATGAACCCGAGGCGTTCGCTGTTGCCTGCGCTACCTCCTGTGACGTCTGTCATCAGGAAGCCCCAGTCATCCCCGAGGAAGCGCATAGTGTCTCGGAGCGCGCGCAGATCGCCCTTGATCTCCTGTACCGCGACGACATCGAAACGGGAGATGATCTCGATGATGGCGCGAAGTCCTCGTAAGTCGCGCTTCGGGCTGTCGTTGCTTGTTGCAGTCCACTTCCTGGTCAGCGAAGCGAAAGACCGAATGTTCCAGGTCGCGATGAGGAGGTTGCTGAGGCGCTTCGGTGGGATGTGCGCGTTCAAACTGGCCGTGAGTGCGCTCAGGTCCGCTCGTACCTGGGTTGGGGGCGTGTCCGTGACCTGCGGCATCTCCACTTTCCTTCCGCTGAAGACACAATGCGGGGGCTCTGTCAGAACTGAGAGCTCGCTGGGCAGGGTAGCCTGCTCAGCATCCACGGCGTGAGCGACCGCCCTCCAGCTCTCCTCGTACCCGGCAGGACTATCGGTCCAACACTGTGCCATCGTCGTGTCCCCCGACGGCGCCGAAACGCCCTGCCCAGAATGCAGATGGTCCAGCCCCTGGAGAGAAAGAAGGCCCGCCGATCGGCGGGCCTTCGTCTGATTCGCTGGTCTGGAGCGGGAGAAGGGATTCGAACCCTCGACCCTCTGCTTGGTAAGCACGCTGGTTCAACCCATTTCGCGGATTTCGCTACTACCCCTGGCACCTCGAGACGCTTCTGAGAGAGGCGAAGTTGCGGTATGGCTGCGGTGGAGCTGCGGCGAACTGCCGATTTTTCAGCGGATTAGCTCGTTCAATAACTGCCTCGCTCCCGCCCTTCTCGATGTGACTAATATGCGAGCCTTCTGGCACTGTAATGACGGCTTAGGTCCACGGGCGCCGGTACCTCTAACCGGCACCGATACAGGATAGCCGGCCGCGCAACATTAACAGCGCGAACGTCACGAACCGTCGATGCCTTAGGAAAGGTATTGGCGTTATGTTCGAATCGGCAGATCGTCCCGTTAGCAGACATCCCAAGTTCTTCGACGCGTTACCGCCGTATCTCGGCGGCAAGCGACGGCTCTGTCCACTGATCTTCGCACTCGTCGCTGAACAGATCCCGCGCCGCAACTGGTCGCAGCTGAGCTGGCTCGATCCGTTCTCGGGTGGCGGCTCGGTCTCGCTCTACGCGAAAGCACACGGGTTCCGCGTGATCGCCTCCGATCTGTCCGAGCGGGCGGTTCTCGTCTCACGCGCGCTCGTCGAGAATTCACAGGTCCGGCTACGCCGCTCCGACATCCTCAGCCTCTTTCGAGGCGATCGTGCCGAACGCGCCGCCACTCACCTCTCGGACGTGCTCAGCGTCGACCAGGCGCGCTGGATCTACGGCGCTCTCGCGGTCGCCGCCGAGCGACCGGAACCGGTCCGGAGTCTCCTCCAGCTCGTGGTCATGAAGGCGACGCTGCGGCTCTTCCCGATGTCGCTCCCCGCTGCAACCGACGCGCGAGCAGCGGCCCACGGCGACTTCGACCACATCAGCCCGCGCCGAGTCGGGCATTACCTGCGCGCGCGCAAGTCCCTGAGCCCGGAAGCGATCTGGCGCATCGCAGAACAGGTCAACGACGGAATCTTCGGGGGACGCGGCACTGCGCTCCAAGGGGACGCACGGGAGCTGGTCGCTCGCGAACCAGCAGACGTGCTCTACCTCGATCCGCCCTACGCGGGCACGAGTAAGTACGACAACGAATACGCAATGATCGATGAACTGCTTGGGGATACCGGGCCACCGGGCCCACCACCCACGCTCGACGAACTGCTGGACGCTGCCGTGGAGATTCCGCTGCTGGTGCTCTCCTACGGCGGCCCGACGATCTCACTCGCCGAACTCGAGGCGTTGGTCGCCCGCCATCGGCCCGTCCTGCGCGCGCTCGCGGTCCCCTACTCCCATCTCCGCTCGATCGCATCTGACCGCAAGAATCGGGAGAACCGTGAATACCTCATCATCGCCAGCCGTTGAGCTGCAGCTAGTCCGGGTGCCGCTCGACAAACTGCACCCACATCCACTGAACTCGAACCTGATGTCTGAGGAACGGTTGGAGACGCTCGCTCGAAACATCGAGCGCGAAGAGCGTTATCCACCGCCGATCGCCAGGCCACACCCGAAGCGGCCCGGGCAATGGCAACTGCTCGATGGGCATCAGCGGGTCGATGCACTGCGCCGGCTCGGATATGACGAGGCGCTCGTCTACCCCTGGCCATGCGACGACGAGATGGCGTTGCTGTTGCTGAGCACCCTCAACCGGCTCGAGGGCGAAGACGTACCGGCGAAGCGAGCGGAGTTGCTGGCGGAGCTGACGGCGCTGCGACCGCTCGAGGAGCTCGCGCTGCTGCTGCCGGAGAGCGAGGCGGTGATCCGCGAGATGACGGCACTGCTCGAAGTCGACGTCGACAAGCTGCTCGCCGAACTCGGTCACGCCGCTCAGGCGAAATCTCAGCGCGAAACCCGCGCGCTCACGTTCGCGGTTACGCCCGATGATGAGCAGCTGATCGAACAGGCGGTCGAGCAGGCGAGCCAGTCGCTCGAGGGCCGCAATCGCCGGGGACGGGCGCTCGCCCTGATCTGTGGCAGCTATCTCGGGGTGTCGGATGCGTGAGGAGACCAAACACCGGGAGGCGTTCGAGCGCTACGTGGAGCTGGGAGCCCTGCGCTCGCTCGGGCGTCTCCGGGATCAACTGCAGGGTGAGGACTCTGACGCGCCCGCGATCCGGACGCTCGAGAGCTGGTCGAGCGCGTTCGACTGGCAGCGGCGGCTCGATGATCTCGAGCATGAGTCGCGGCAGGCTCATCACCAGACGCTGACCGAGCGACGCCGCGAGACTCAGCAGCGTCACCTGCAGCTCGGCAGGGTGCTGCAGCAGCAGGGACTCCAGAGCCTGCTCGCGCGGATCGCCGCTGACGACATCAGCGCGGCAACGGCGCTGCGCGCGATCCTTTCCGGGGTGCTGCTGGAGCGGGAGGCCAGCGGGCTCGAGGAAGATCCGCGGAAAAAGTCGACCGAGGTCAGGGAAGTTCACCTGGCATTGGGCGGTGAGCAAGACCTGTTCATGTACCCCGATCCCGACCAGGACGATCCGTGACCGGGATTGCGGAAGATCTAGACGCGCCCCTCACGTCGGAGCATCTGATCCCCCGGCGAGAAACTGACATGCCGCTGCGCCGCCTGCTCAGAGCGGTACGAAGAGCTGTAGCGTCGCACCATGTCAGGCGAGGAGTGCCCGAGCAGGTACTGCACGTCCAGCTCGCGTGCATCGTGCTGGATCGCCCACGTGGCAAAGGTGTGACGGAAGCGGTGCGCATGCACATTCTTGATGCCGGTTCGCTTCCCCAAACGTCGTAGCAGCTGCTTGAGGCCGTTCGGTCTCAGCGATACGTCTTCCGTCAGCGCTTGCAGATGGCTGGCCGCGACAAAGAGTGGACCCGCTTGGGCTCCGCGGTGAACCAGGTAGTCCTCGATCGCCGCCGCGCAGCGGTCAGCGAACGGGACGACTCGCTGCTTATTGCCCTTCCCGTGGAGAATCCGCAGTCGGCGCGCGTCCAGATCGAGGTCCTCAAGCTGCAGCTCCACGATCTCCGAGCAACGCGCTCCGGTGTCCAGCAGCACGAACAGCAACGCTCGGTCGCGAGCTGCCATCGGCCCGTCACGGCACGCATCTACTAGCACCTCGATCTCTTCCCCACCGAATGGTTCAACGATCCGCTGCGGGAGTCGCACGTTCTTCAGTCCCCGGAATGGGCTCTGCTCCAGGTACTCCAGCTCCACCAACCAGTTGAAAAAGCAGCGCACCTCTCGGAAGTAGCGATGACGGGTCTCCAGGCTGTGCTCGGTGAAGGCTCCCAAATAGACGTATATATGGTCCGCCTTCACGTCGGTCGGGTCGGTCACATCGGCCGGGAGCTGCCGCAGGAATCGGGTCACGGTCTCGCGGTACGCACGCACCGTTCCCGGCGATTTCCCCTCCACTTCGCAGCGCAGCAGATAGAGGTCGGCGAGGGCGGCAAGCGTTTGGACGTCCATGCGTCCATACACCCTCTGCGCTGGCACCGAGTCAACGAGTTGTCTGTCTACTTCCGCGTCGATTAGCAGAGGTAGGGATAGCTAGTCCGAACAGGGCCCTCTGACCGTGTTCGAGACGTGACACGAGGTGCTCGTTTCGGTGGGGAGCTTCGACCAGGTGTAGCCGCAGGCGAATCCGGGCTCGTCACCCAGGGGAAGCCCCGCAGAGCAGAACACCCTCACCCGGTCAGACGTCATTTAGTCCTTGCCCTAAGTGAGAAGCAGATCCGGGCCCCGCTAGATACGCTATGGATCACCTGAGCTAAGGAAGGCGAACTGAAGAGCGACGAAAGGCAACCCGGACGGCACCGTACGCCGCGCCACCTGGTCGTATTCGGCGTCGTGAAATGTGTGGGTTTGAGAGCGATCTGAGGCCGACAAACAGTAGGCCAGACTGGCTCGGGCTGTTGGTGCTAGTCCCGCGTCGACGAAGCCGCCTCTCCCCCCGCGTCGCGCTCCAGGGCCGAGAAACAGATGCTTCCAGGGATTCGCACAATAATCGCGTCGGATAGCCGTCTCTACAGTGAGGGCCTCCGCCAGCTACTGCCCCCACCGAGATATGAGGTCGTAGCGATCGCATCTGCCGCCGTGGAGGCCGTTCGAGAAGCGCGTGCCATACGCCCCAACGTGATGGTCATCGACTCAGATATGCCCGATGCACTTTCAGCGGCATTCCATGCCACGGAGGGTGCACCTTCGGTCTACCTGCTCGCGCTATCCGTCCCCGAAAACGATGACTCGGTCATCTCCTGGGCAGAAGCCGGGGTGTTCTCGTTCGTATCCCGAAACTCGAGCACGGAGAGGTTCCGTGCCGCCATCGAGGTCACCGCTCGCGGAGACTCCTCATGCCCTCCGAATCTTACTCGGCGACTCGTCGCTCGGGTCCGCGAATCGGCTAGGAGGTCCGGCACGAGTATCACGCCCTACGCCTCCCTGACCCCCCGCGAGCGGGAAATCGCCGACCTCCTCCGCAGCGGGCATTCCAACAAGGACATCGGTCGCGACCTTGGAATCGAAGTCGCCACCGTAAAGAGCCACGTCCACAGTGTTCTTGCGAAGCTCCAGTTACGTCGGCGAAGCGAAGTCGCGGGAGCCGTGACCTCGACAACTCGTCGGACGGCGTAGTCCCCGCTGATCTTCCCGATCCTCGTCCTTCCCCCAACAGCAACACGGCATTCCCATCCGGACGCATCCCGATTCCGGAATCTAGACCTATCCCGCTTCTCGCTGATGGGGGAACTGCACCCGGAAACGATCCAGATTCAAGCCTCGGCCGATAGCCGTACCGTAGTGCCGCTGCCACGCCGATCCGGCGGCGAGAGCGCGCCATTGTTCGTGTGCAATTCGGCGCTCTCCCCGAGTGACCGTTTCGTCGACAGCTCTCTTGGTTTTCTCACGATGTTGTGCCTGGATTCCCAGGAGTTCCGGGCCTGTTGCACGGGAGGAGCGAGCCGTGGAACCTACACCGGTCCACGCTCCGGGGTGAAGGCGGGTGAGATGTCGGGCGAGCTCACACCGCGAGCAGTAGCTACGTGTCGACCCGATTGTCGAGCTGAAGCTGCATACTGACCGGCACCGTCGGTAGCCCACTCGCCGTCGAGACTCCTTCGATCCGAACCTCTACTCGAGAGACCAGACCGGGGCCCCCGCCGACACCAATGGGAGTGCTGATCCCCGTCTGGAAGGCTCCGAAGCGCGGTGAGCGGCTTTGGAACTCGTCAGGACCCTGTTCGAAGTCCGGCCGCTGATCAGCATCGAAGTCATAGGGCTCGATCAGCAATCGACGTCCGACGCTCCCGCTCCCGTTCTGCTCAACGACCGAGAGCCTGAGCGGGTGCGTGTTGACTTGGGTGTCTGATGGGCCGAGATATTCGATTCGGTAGTGGCTCGGCTGCACAACGATTACATCGCCGCCCGCCTCAACCAGCTGAAGCTGGGCTGAGAGCTTCAGGTCGCGCGCGCCGGACGATCCCGCATTCACAATCTGAATGAGGAAGCAGCTCGCGCAATGCTCCCGCTTCGCCGCGGCAATGAGCAAGACGGGTTCGGGTAGAGTCACGACCGCGTGCGAATGCTGCGCGGTCTCGCTGGATTCGTTCGGCCTTCGCTTCAAACCGCGCGCAAGGCGCGCCTTGTCCACCGCCCATTCACCCACGGATCGCGCGTACCGGACGGTGGCCGTGATAACGATAAGCGCCAGCACAGCGCCGATGAGAATCTCCACGGACCGACCGTAGCAGTCTCGTTCTCGGACTGTTCGAGATGAGTCGAGCAGCCGCGATGAACCCGTCCGAAGAGGTCTACATAGATCCCTGACACTCGGCAACGCGCTTCATCCCAAGTGCGGGTTCACGAGTTCCTCAACGCTTCAGTAGTTCCACCCGCGCTCGCGAGCGCTTGGCTGCGCGCGGGCTCGGATTCGATCTAGGGGGCCGACTTGCTATCTAAGGCGGCGAGTGCGCTCCGGGGGATTCCGGCGCGGGATCGACTCGGATCGCGAGCTGAGCGGCGTCGCCTACCTACCCGCCAGTTCCGGCCCGTTCGAACTTCGCTCACACGCGCGCGAGAGCGTCGCGAGAGCCGAGTAGTTGTCGCTCTCGGGATCCTGGGACGGCAGCAAACTTGAATGTGGTTGACGTCTCGAAGACGCACCCGAAAGGGGAGTCCGCGGTGTGGAACGCATCGACAGCAGCGGACGAGCCCCGGCGGGCTGAAGTCTCCAGTCCTGACGTCATGGCGATCGACGCCGACTTGCCGGAGCCGCTGGTCGCAGCCGCGACCGTGGCGGATCGCTGGCCGTCGGTCGAGGTCGGTGCGCTCTCCGCCGCGGCCGACGACGACTCTGTCGTGGCCTGGACCGAGGCAGGGCGCAACTCATTCGTGTCTCGTGACTCAAGCCCAGGGAACTTCCGCGAGGCGATCTAGCTCGCGGCTAGCGCTGATCGTCCATGGCCGACCAATCAGAAGAACCCGTTGACCGCTCGCGCTCACGAGTAGGTGAGGAGCAGACTGGCCGCGACCCTCTACCCGTCGCTGACGCGGCGAGAGCGCGAGATCGCTGCTTCACTCGCGAGAGGGCTGCCGAACAAGGAGATCGCAGGCGATCTCAGCATCGAGCTTGCGACCGTTGAGGCTCAAGTCCACAAAGTTCTACAGAAACTCCACCAGCGCAGAAGTCGGATGGTCACCGCGCGCTCTCGTTCGCCGTTAGGCGTCGCCTGCAACTGGTCGCTGGCTCGACTCCCACGGTCCGGGCGATTGGCGGCGCGTTCGGTCCCCCGCCGTGAGGATCTACACCTCGCGAGCTAGGCCGAGCCGGGACTACTCCTCCGCATCGATCCAAATTCGTCCCTCCGATCGATAGGCGAGCCGCGAGGCGGGTGGCACGTTGTCCTCCTGCGAGGTACGTCGTGATCCGAGTCCTCATCGGCGACTTTCCGGAGCTGCGCCGCAAGCCGATTCATGCTGTGATCGCCGAGCAGGACGACATGACTGCCGTGCTTGCCGGTGGCCAAGATCTGGCGGCCTCCTTGCGGGAGCACCAACCCGACGTCTTGGTTACGGCTGCGGGGCGCGCCGAGCTCCAACTCGGCGATGCGAACGCGGGTACGAGCTCGAGCGACCTCCAGGGCGAGTTCCCGAGGCTGCTCGTCGTAGCGCTGGGCAACGGCGAGCGTCGTGTCACGCTGTCGACCGGCTTGGCAGACGGCGACGACTCCGAGCCCAAACAGATCATGTTCGACGGCCCCGACCTCGGGTTGGAACAGCTCGTGGACGCGATCCGAGCGGCAGCGTCTCCTGGCCACTCCAACGTCAGCGAGTTTCCTGCCAGCGCCTCCGGCGATGCGATCCCGTTCGTGAGCGATTGGGAGTACCTGACTGCCGAGTTGAGGCGCCTCGATCTCCTTGTTCATCTTTATCTCGAACGGGACCCCGCGCACCGGACGGGGATCAGGGACGGGACCATCTCCGACCTCTTCGTCTCGACTGGCGAAGTCAACGCGGCAATCCAGACCAGGCCCGCTAGCCAGCAGCCGAGCGAAGACGCCATCCTTCGCGACCTCGAGTTACTCGGCGTCGAGATCGAGGACCGGCTCGACGCGAGCCTTGAGGATGGCACCGGCCCCGCGCTGGTGCAGGTCTGCGAAGCGGCGCGCCTGAGCGAAGTAGACCGCCGGTGCCTGATCGTTGCACTCGCCCCCCGGGTCGATCCGAAGTACCAGCGCGTCTTCGGCTATATCGAACACGATGCGTCCAGGCGCGGTCCGTCGCCCGGACTCGCAGCGCAGCTAGTCGCGTCTGACCCAACGCTGCGGCTGGGAGGGGGCGCGGCGCTCACGATGGCGGCGTCATTCGATCCGTCGCATCCCCTGGCGCGCCTCAGACTCGTACGGCTACTGACGCCCGATCCCCAGGTTGCCGCGGCAACAACACCCGAGATCGTCGTTGACGAATACATCGCGCGGGTCGCGTTCGGGTGGGCGGGGGTAGATCCGTCCATCGCCGACCTCGCCTATGTCCGGCCGACTCGCGGGTCAGCTGCCCCCGAGGAAGGACCGCTCGCTCACTCTGAGCTCGTCACCAAGACCTGCGCGCTACTGACACACGGAAGTCAGGACCGGGGCGCCAGTCCGCGGAGTAGAGTTCTGCACTTGTACGGCGCCCCCGGGGTGGGGCGTCGCACGGTCGTGGACGCGGTCTGCGACTCGCTCAGCCTCGGCCAGATCGTCCTCGACGGGCGCGCCGTCGCCGGGGACCCGTCGGCCGTAACGGAGAAGGTGTTCCTAGCAGCTCGCAACGCGGAGATGAACTCCGCGGCGTTGACCATCGACAGATTCGAGCGAGTGCGCTCCGCGGCGGCCGACGAGGCGGTCATCGCGGCGCTGACGGATGCGGGCGGGGTCTTTAGAGTCCCGATCTTCCTGATCGACAACGAGCCGCTGAGCGCCGGCACGGCGCTCGACGGTGTCCCGCTCACGAGCATCCCGATCCGCACACCGGGCGTCGAGGAAATCGATGGTGTCTGGGCGGCTGAGCTGTCGCGCGGAAGCATCGACCTCGACCCGTTCGAGCGCCGGACGCTCGCGTCGGCCTTCCGGTTGACGCCGGGCCAGATACGGCAGGCCGTACGGACCGCCTGGGACCTGGCGGCGTGGCGACAGCCCGACGATCCAGAGCCCGACGTACGCGACCTCCAGGCGGCCGCGCGAGGGCAGTCGATGCCGGACCTCGGCAAGTTCGCACAGCGGATCGAGCCTCACTGCGAGTGGGACGACCTCGTCCTCCCCGACGAACAGGCGGCGCAGCTCCGCGAGTTGGTGGCGGCGATGCGCAATCGCGTCACTGTCGTCGGACAGTGGGGCTACGCTAGAAAGCTCTCGCGAGGTCACGGCATCTCAGCGCTCTTCTCCGGCCCCAGCGGCACGGGCAAGACGATGGCGGCGGAAGTGATCGCGCACGAGGTGGGCGTCGAGCTCTTCCGGATCGATCTCGCCCAGGTGGTGTCGAAGTACATCGGCGACACCGAGAAGGCGCTCGATACCGTCTTCACGGAGGCCGCCAACTCAAACGCGCTGCTCCTGTTCGACGAGGCTGACGCCGTCTTCGGCAAGCGGACCGAGGTCCGGGACTCACACGATCGATTCGCGAACATCGAGGTCGCGTACCTCCTGCAGCGCATCGAGCTCCACCCCGGTACGACGATCCTCGCCACGAACCTCAAGCAGAACCTCGATACGGCATTCCTGCGGCGGCAGCTCCTGTCCGTCGACTTCACGCTTCCGGGCGTCGAGTTACGTGAGCGGATCTGGCGTGGCACGTTCCCGTGCGAGACACCGCTCAGCGCCGATGTCGACTTCCGCCTGCTCGCCGAGGCCCTCGAGATCTCAGGCGGCCACATCCGGAACATTGGGCTCCGCGCCGCCTTTGCCGCCGCGGAGGAAGGCCGCGGGGTCGTGCGCATGCGCCATGTCTGGACCGCCGCGCAGCGCGAGTACCAGAAGCTCGACCGCATGCTCGAGGATCTCCCGGTCCGACCGATCGCGGTGCCTGCATGATCACCGCGGCGAGCGCCACGCTTCTGCAGTTGCTGCGTGACGAACTCGGCAACGCCGTCCCGAATCAACGCATCACCCTCGAGTCACCCGGTGCGCGCCAGGGCGGTGCCGGTGGTTCGTTGATCGGACTGTTCCTCTACGCCGTCGCCGAGAGTCCGTACCTGAAGAACGAGCCGCCGACGATCCAGGACGCGATCACGAGGCGACAGCCGCCGCTGACGCTCGATCTCTACTACCTGCTGACCGCTTACCCGTCGGAGAACCAGGGCGACCCGAGTGCTGGGCAGCTACTCGCCCACGCCAATCTCGCCCTGGCGATGCGCACGCTCTACGACAACGGCGTGCTGGCCGGCTCGCGTTTGCGCAGCGATCTCAGCGGCACCGACGCCGAGCTCCGACTGTCCCTCAATCCGATCACCGTCGAGGACATGACGCGCCTCTGGGAAGTCTTCCCGGAGAAGCTCTACCAACCCTCGGTCGGCTACCTGCTCACGCCGGTGCCGGTGGAGTCGCAGCGCACGATCGGGCCGGAGAGCCGGGTCGTCGAGGACACACGCGTCACTGGCCAGCTGGCCGGTGCCGGCAGTACGGGGGCATGAGATGACCGCATCCCTCACGTCCGCCGACCGCAGTACCGTTCGCGTTTCGCTGGCCGTGTGGCCGCGCGATTCCTACGACCAGCGGACGGTCCGACGTGCCCTCGAGGTGACGCTCGATCGGCCTGATAAACGGGCAGTCCGCAACGCCAGCGGCATGTTTGTGTTCACCGAGTTGGCGCCCGACCGCTACACACTCTCCGTGGTCGATCGCGGCCCGGCGCCGCTGTGGTACTTGCCGCGAACCGTCGAGGTCAATGTCGCCTCACTGCCGCCGCTCGAGCCACTCGTGACGCTCGACCTCGACCCGGCGCCGTCCTATCCATACGCACCCGCGGATGCGCTCGCGCGAGGCCAGACCCGGACGTTCGACGACGTCCCGCTTGCCGGGGTCCGCGTGAGTGCCCCCGCCTTCGCGATCGCCACTAGCAGCGCCGATAACGGCGAGTTCGCGTTTCGCATCCGCCCCCAGCAGAGCCCGACCAACGTTGCTGTCCGCTTCGAGCATGGCGGGGTGGTCAGGTTCCGTCAGGCGGAGCTCAACGAAGGACAGACAACCAACATAGGGACCATCCGATTCCCAGACGTGCCATAGCGGCATAGCGACTGCCCAACGAGGGGGGAGCAATGACTACAGGACACGAAAGTCCCGATCCGGTTGTGGAGGCGGAGGCGAAGGCTCATGAACCCGACCCCAAGCCCGATCCCGAGAAGGATCTGAAGGACGACCTCGAGGAGCTGCTAGAGAAGATCCGCGCGCGCGCGCTGGAAGCCTCGCAGGCAGCGGCCGACGTCTCCGACCTCGAGGAGCAGGAGAAGACGCTACGGAGCCTGCTCGACAGCTTCGCCGACAGCGTGTCCGACTACGACGAGGCGATCGCGGGCCTTCAAAAGCGACGCGCCGACCTCGATGCCTACCGCGAGCGCAAGGGGCCTGCGATTCGGAAGCAGGCACACGGTAGAAAAGACGCGTACGACGGGGTGATCGAGGACCTCATGAACAAGAGGTCGGTGCTTGAAGGCCGGAAGGAGCTCGCGGAGCCTGAGGTCGAAAAGGCCACGAAGGCGGTCGCAAAGGCGAGCGAGAAGTTAGAGGGTGCGACCCGCGCGCTCGAACGCCTCCGCGAGTGGCCCGCCGCTCTCTCCGCATGCCTGGACGCCGCAGAGGCCCATCGTGCTGCAATCGAGTCCGCCGACGACGAGGGCCAGGTCGGTCGGATGTACTACCACTTCAAGCACAACCTCAAGCCGGAGCTCGACTGCAACGAAGACTGCAAGGTGATCTCGCCCGACGAGCTCGAGACCAAGTTGCACGACGCCTGGAAGTGTCTCGAGGATAAGTCCAAAGCGAAGCGAGAAGCGGACAACGCCCTCACCGCGGCCCAGGTCGAACTCAAGGCGGCCACGGATGATCTCGCCGCACTCAACGAGACCTTCGAGCAGCAGATCGCCGCCGAGCTCGACGAGGTCGACGAAGCGCCGATCGACGAAACAGAGGAGTAGCCTTCATGGTCTACCTGACGCCTGGCGTCTACACCGAGGAGTTCGAGACCGGCGCAAAGCCGATCGAGGGCGTCTCTCCCAGCATCACAGCCATCATCGGCGAGACCGAGCGAGGCGACACACAGCCGCAGCTCCTCACGAGTTGGGACGACTACCGCAACAAGTTCGGCGGGTTCTTCGGCCGGCAAGAGTACGTCCCATATGCCGTGCAGGGCTTCTTCCAGAACGGCGGCCAGCTCTGCTACGTGTCCCGCATCGTCCCTCGAGACGGTGGTGGAGAGCCAGACTCGGCCAGCGAGGCCCTCGGGGACTGGAAAGTCACTGCCGTCGGCCCCGGAGAGTGGGGCAACCGCGTCTTCGTGATCGCGCGCGAAGGCCGGGTGCGAGGCGTCCAAATCGACGTCTACCACTGGCGAGAGGACCCAGGCGAGCCACTCTTCGACCCTGAAGTCAGGGCCAACGAGGACAAGCCACAACCGCACATCCGGGAAACGTTCGAGGATCTCGACGCTGACGAGTCCTCGATCAACTTCTACGAGAAGCGGATCAACGGGAATTCCCGATTCATCGAGATCGAACCCGATCCACCGGCAGGAGCGCCGCCCGCGGCGATCGCGCCGGGCGACGTAGCGGCACTTGGGGGAGGCGTCGACACGGGTGCGAACCTCGTAGTCGCCGACTTCGATGGCGAAGGTGAGCCGGGCGCTCGGCAGGGCCTGGCTGCTCTCGACGAGCCGGACTTTCGAGACGTGGCTATCGTCTACGCTCCGAACTCCGATGAAGTCGCTGGCCTGCAGGCTCGGCTGGCGAACTACTGCGAGGACAGCAAGTACCGCTTCGCCATCCTCGATTCTCCAGCACGAAAGAGCGACATCGGCACGCTCACACCTCGCGCCGATGTCGACAGCAAGTACGCGGCCTACTACTACCCGTGGATCAAGGTCACTTCGGCTGAGACGGGCGCACTCAACCTCGTCCCGCCGGGCGGCCATATCGCCGGGATCTACGCCCGCAGCGACACCCAGCGCGGCGTGTTCAAAGCCCCTGCGAACGAAACGATCAACGGGGCTGTCGAGCTCGAGTTCAGGTTGACGGACGCCGACCAGGGGCGCCTCAACCCCATCGGCGTCAACGTGTTGAGGGCTTTCCCCGGCCGTGGCCGGCGGGTCTGGGGCGCCCGGACGCTGTCATCCGATCCGGCGTGGAAGTACGTCAACGTTCGCCGGTTCTTCAACTTCGTCGAGGCTTCGATCGACCGCTCGACGCAGTGGGTGGTGTTCGAGCCGAACAATGAGCAGCTGTGGGCACGCGTGGTGCAGACGATCAAGCAGTTCCTGCGGACACAGTGGCGTGCAGGCGCGCTGATGGGTCGCAAGGAAGAGCAAGCGTTCTACGTCCGCGCAGACCGCAGCACGATGACCCAAAACGAGATCGACAACGGACGCCTCATTGTCGAGATCGGGCTCGCCGCAACCAAGCCGGCCGAGTTCGTCATCTTCCGGTTCACGCAGTTCACGGCCGGATCGCAAGCCGCGTAGGTCGAGAGAAAGGCACAGCTCATGCCCCGGAATGATCCTCTTCGAAACTTCCGCTTCCGGCTGGAGATCGACAGCGTCCAGCAGGCTGCCTTCAGCGAGGCTTCAGGCTTCGACATTGCCGTCGATGTCATCGAGTACCGCGAAGGCAACGAACCAGCGACCCCTCGAAAGCTCTCTGGTCTCACCAAGTACGGGAACGTGTCGTTGAAGTGGGGCACTACCGACTCCACAGAGCTGTACGACTGGATCCAGCAGGTCGTGGACGGTGACATCGACACCGCGAGAAAAGACGTCGCCATCGTCGTGCTCGACGAGGCAGGTGAGGACAAGGCCCGCTACGAAATCGCAGAGGCCTGGCCGAGCAAGTACGACCCCATGGACCTCAACGCGAAGGGCAACGATGTCTCCATCGAATCCCTCGAGTTGACGAATGAAGGTGTCCGCCGCGTCGCATAGCTGCGGCGCCACGGTCCCGACAAACGGAGAGTGCCCATCGTGTTTGAGACCGAGGTTCAGTTCACCCTGCCCAAGGGCTACGTCACCGGCGACGGAGAGTTGCACAGCGAGGGCACCATGCGCCTCGCGACGGCAGCCGACGAGATCTTGCCGCTCCGTGATCCCCGCGTTGAGAGCAATCCGGCCTACCACACGGTCATCGTCCTCTCACGCGTGATCACAAAGCTCGGGACGCTTCCGGACGTGAACCCGAAGACGATCGAGGGGCTGTTCGCGGCCGACATGAACTACCTCCAGGACCTCTACGAAACGTTGAATGGCGACGGCGACCAGAAGCGCGCCGTCGCCTGCCCAAGCTGCGAGCACGAGTTCAGCGTCCCGCTCTGGGTGGAGGACGTCGCGTGAGGCGCTACCCCCTCGATCGGCTCTACGAAGAGATGGCGTTCATCGCCTACTACCTCCACTGGTCCCATCAGGACGTGATGGAGCTGGATCACCGTGAGCGCCGCCGCTGGTGCGAGGAGATCTCCAGGATCAACCGCCGCGTTGACGACCAGCCCGAGAACATCTTCGACCTGTCGAGCGTGGGAGCATCGTGACACGCGCCCCTGATCCATGGGCTGGGTTCAGCTTCGTCGTCGAGAAGGACGGTACGCAGCTCGGCGGCTTCTCGCAGGTCGGCGGACTCGAGCGTGAAACGCAAGTTGAGGAGTTCCGCGAGGGGGGCGTCAATGACTTCCACCACCAACTGGTCACCGGCACGAAGCAGCCCAACCTCGCGCTGAAGCGCGGTCTCGCCGACGCCGATCTATGGCGCTGGCACGAAGATGTCATCGGCGGTGACATCTCCCGCTCAACGATCTCGGTGATTGTGCGGACACGGAACGGAGGCGAGGCCTTGAGGTGGGTCTTCGCGGATGCGTACCCGGTCAAATGGTCCGCGAGCGACCTCGATGCATCCTCGAGCGCCGTGGTCGTCGAGTCCGTCGAGTTCGCCCACCGCGGAGTAACGAAGCTGTGAACCTGCGAGCTCGACGCCTCGGTTCGGCAGCGCGCTTCTCCCGTTGCAGTCGCCCACACCTCGGCCAGCTAGGGGGCCGTCGGGCGGAGGGTCGCTACCGGCTGGCGTCGCTGTGGTACCTCAAGCCGGGTGCCGCTGAGAGCGGGCCGTCGGCACCGCCGCAGACGAATTACCAGATTCTGAACACCTACCGCCCCCACCTGACGCTCTGGCTCACGCAGTGGTTCGGGACCGGCCGGCGGAGATCCGGCTCCCTGCCGGCCCTCGCGGTAGGGGGCGCGGCACCGCCGTCAGCTCGGCTTAGCTCGAGATCGACGAGGCAACGCGGACGATCGAGCCGGGACAAGATTGATCGCCACCCCTTAGCTCCGGCACTACTGTCCTTCTTGCACGGCCAACGCGCGCCTCGAGCCACCGTGCGAGTCGCGGATCTGCAACGACGGTACGCCGCCGCCCTCGATCACACGCCTCGGCTCGCCGAGGATCGACCTCCGTCGCTCAGTCCACGTCCACAAGCCGCTGCCGGTACTCGCCTACCGCGACGTCCGGCGGGTCGCGGCCGGTCGATGCACGGAGACCGGCCGACGCGCATCGAACACGCACCGGCTGAGCACACGCCTCATCGCATCGGCTGGGGAGACGAATCGCAGCCAGATCGGCTGTGGGGACGAGGCGACCAGCAACTTCGCCCGCGCCGCGTCGATTCGCTCCGACGCATGCACGCTCGACGGACGACGGCGGCCGAGCCGGCGAGGCGGCTGCGACGGGGTGGTGTGGTCCGCTTTGCCAGCGGACTCTTCACCCGCCGGACACGTCAAGCCTCCACCGAGGCTCCGCCGATTCCGGTCAGCAACGCCTTCTCGTCGCCTCCAGTGCGTAGGTCGGGGCGCGTTGCGACGTCTCAAGTCCTCCCGGCGCTCCCTCCGGTCACGCTCTACCACGCGCCCTCACCACGGCAGGATCGCGAGGCTGCGCCTACCGCAGCACCATCGGTGGCGCCGTCCACCTCCGCGCCCAGGTCTTCCGACTCATCCTCGATGAACGGCGACCCTGTCGACATCGATGACTTGACCGCGCGCGTCTACGACGCGTTTGAGCGGCGCGTAGTGGTTGAGCGCGAGCGCCGAGGACTGTGAGCTCATGACGAACCTCAAGAAGGCGTACGTCCAGGCGATCGAGGGGCGCGACCAAGAGCCGATCGAAGTGCTTTTCAACCCCGCGGAATACACGCTGGAGAAGAGCAACCAGTACCAATCCACCCCGCTCCCCGGCATGCCTAACCCAGTCATCCAGTTCGCGAACGGCAACGCCGACACGCTGAACATGGAGCTGCTCTTCGACTCGTACACGGATGGTGACAAGGAGGAGGTGAGCCGGCGCGTTTCAAGGCTGGCGAGACTGCTCGACGTCGATCGCTCGCTTCACGCTCCACCGCGCGTGCGGTTCGTCTGGGGCAAGTTCCAGTTCGAGGCCGTACTCGAGCGCCTCAGCCAGCGGTTCACGATGTTCCTTGACAACGGCCTCCCGGTGCGGGCGACCGCTAGCGTCATCTTCCGTCAGTACAAGACGGTACGGACGCAGATCGAGGAGATAGGGCGCGAGTCAGCCGACCGCGCGAAGCGCCACTACGTCACTCAGGACGACAGCCTCTGGGCGCTCGCAGCAACGGAGTACGGGGACCCGGCCCGCTGGCGACACATCGCACGTGCAAACCCCTCGATCGACAATCCGCGACTGCTGACCGTCGGCGACGAGCTCGCCATCCCACCGCTTCCGGCGATGTCCGCTTCTGAGCTCGTGACCAGGGAGCTCTGAGATGGTCGCCACCGTCGCCACGATGGAGGAGCGCCTCGCCGACTTCTACGCGCCCGGCTACCGGATACGCGTGGGAGCCGTTGACCTCGTCGCAGACCTCGGGTTGGAAGTCGCGAACGTGCAGGTGGAAGCCTCGCTCGGTACGGCCGCCCGGTTCTCCTTTGTGCTCAACGGCGTCTTCGACATCGAGCAGCGCGACTTCGCGTACTTCCTCGACTTCTTCGAGGTCGGAGCGCCGGTGCAGATCGACCTCGGCTACCGCGATCTGCTCGTCCCGATGATCGATGCGCTGATTACCTCTGTCTCGACGAGCTTCCCCTCGTCCGGGCTCCCTCAGATCACCGTGAGTGGCTACGACCGCTCCTACCGCATGATGCGCGGCAAGCGCTCGCGCAGCCGCGGCACCAATCGGTCGGGCACGAAGCACAGCGAAGTCGTCGCCAGCGTCGCCGGCGACTACGAACTCAACTCGCGCGTGCAGGACACGAAAGTGATGCACCCCAAGGTCGAGCAGAACCAGGAGAGCGACTTCAAGTTCATCCAGCGGCTCGCGGAGCTCAACGGCTTCGAGTGCTATGTCCGGCTCGACGAGCTGCGCTTCGTGCCACCCGCCAACGACCTCGACGAAAACCTCACGCTCGAGTGGGGCGCGGGGCTGATCAGCTTCAGTCCCGAGATCAACGTCAACCAGCAGATCGCCCGCGTCGAGGTCGTCGGCTGGGACGCGCGCACGAAGAAGCCGATCGTCGGCACCGCTGGGAGGCGTGACGAGCCTGGGCGCGATCGCGGACGACGCAGCGGCGCCGAGGTCGCCCGAGACGTCTTCGGGAAGGCCCCGGTCCTTCGCGTGCGACGGCCCGTCTACTCCAAGGCTGAGGCCGATCAGCGGGCAGCCTCGATCCTCAAGCAGCGTGCTGAGCGATACGTCACCGGGTCGGGTGAGGCCGTCGGACTGCCTCAGCTCCTCCCGGACACCAACGTTGAGATCAAGGGGGTCGGAGCGGACCTCGGCCGGGTCTACTACGTCGAGCAGGCCACCCACAGCCTCACGGCCAGCGGTTACCGCACGACCTTTCGGGTGAAGGAAACAACCGTATGACGAGTTTGTTTGCGGTCGAACAGGACGACAGCGCCGAAGGCGGTGGGGTGCTCACCGGCATCGCGATCGCGCAGGTCACGAAGAACGACGATGACTCCGGACTCGCCCGGGTCAAGGTGTCCTTCCCGTGGCACGACAACCCGGACGAGACGCACTGGGCGCGCGTCCTCACTCCGATGGCGGGCGCGGCCCGCGGACTACTGCTCATCCCCGAAGTCGGTGACGAGGTCGCTGTCCTGGCCGACCGAGGTTCGATCGAGCACCTCTATGTCATCGGCTCGCTCTGGAATGGGGTCGATCGCCCACCGGCGAACCCGGCTGACAACAAGAACGACATTCGCAAGCTCACCTCCAGGAGCGGGCACGAGCTCATCTTCGATGACGCTGACGACGGCGGAGTCGAGATACACCACCAGAGCGGGACCAGGCTCCACATCACTGAGGAACGCGTGGAGATCGACACCGCCGGGAACACGATCGTCGTCGACGGCGGCAGCGGCGAAGTCTCGATTCGGTCGAACTCGGCGATCTCGCTCGAGGCCAGTCGCATCAGCCTCAACGCCCAGAGCCGGCTCAGCCTCACCTCGAGTGGTCAGGTCGAGATCCGCGGCACCACGGTCAGCATCAACTAGAAGGGAAGCACGGAATGGGTCAGCCTGCTGCTCGACTCGGGGACCAGACCGGCCACGGTTCGCCCCTCGCGCCCGGTCCCGGTCTGCCTGCTGTCCTCATCGGCGGAAAGCCCGCGTGGCGAGCGGCTAGTGACACGCACGCCTGTCCGCTCAGCAGCGGCCCGGTGCCCCACGTCGGGGGCGTAGTGGCCGCCGGGAGCTCCACCGTTCTGATCGGCGGTCTCCCCGCGGCGCGTGTCGGCGACGTGGTCATCGAGGCTGGTCCGCCCAACACGATCGCCCAGGGCGAGAGTTCGGTGCTGATCGGATGACCATGGACCGGACGAAGGAAGGGAAGGCGTTCCTGGGGCGGGGCTGGAGCTTCCCCGTGCGTCTGGATGGGCACAGCGGCCAGCTCTCTCTCTCCGAGTACGACGACGATGTGTGGGAGGCGATCAAGCTGCTACTGGGGACACGGAAGGGTGAACGCCGAATGAGGCCGATCTTCGGTTGTGGAATCCATGACCTGGTCTTCGAGATCAACGACGCCACGGTCGCCGGTCTGATCATCGGCTCCGTACGTGAAGCGATCACGCGATTCGAACACCGCGTCGACCTGCTGGACGTCCGCGTACGGGATGAACAGGCGGAGTCAGGGGTTCTCGAGATCGAGATCGATTTCCGCATCCGCGAGTCCAACCACGAACTCAACCGGGTCTACGACTTCTATCTCCCCGGGGGGAGCTAACGGTGAGCGCTTCTCCACCTCCGATCGATCGGCGCCGCGCGAGCGACATACGCCTTCAGATCGAGCAGCTGGCTCGGGCCTACGCTCCTGGGTGGAACCTCGAGCAGGACGACGTCGGCGAGGCGACGGTCGGCGCCTTCGCTTATCTCGCCGACGCGGTCACGACGCGTCTCAATCGCGCGCCAAGACGCGCATTCGCCGCCTTCCTCGACATGCTCGGGGTTGGTCTGCTCCCAGCTCGCCCCGCACGGACCGCGGTCTCGTTCCGCACCGTCGAGGACTGGCCAGCCGCCATCGTCGTGCCAGCCGGGACTCAGCTCGTGGCGCCGCCGCCGGACGACGCTGCGGACGAGATCCCCTTCGAAACTGAACGACCCGTGCGGGTCCTTCCCGGAGCGATCCAGGGAACCTTTGCCGTCGACCCAGACCTGGACGCCATCTATCGGCCCCCGATCCGGTTCTTCGACGACGACCTGGATCGATTCACGCCGGACGCGTATCGGCTCGACACGTTCGCCGCGAGCGGCTCGCGCCAGCTCCAGCTATCAAGCACCTCCGGGCTGGAGCCCGGCGCCCTCCTGGAGGTCGACGGCGGATCGGAGCTTTTCGAGCTCGCCACCGTTAGCGAAGTCGACGATGCCGTGGTCGCGCTCGAGCTCCCACTCGAACGCGACCACGGCATTGGCGCGCCCTCCCGACGGGTCGACGAGTTCGACCTCTTCCGTGGCGTCAATCTGCAGCAGCACATCCTGTATGTCGGACACCCTGACCTCTTCAACATCTCAGGCGCAGGCGAGATCCGACTCCAATCGCGGCGGGCTCCAGGAACTCGCAGTGACCTCCGGCCGCTCGACGTTGAGTGGCAGTACTGGGGCACCTCCCTAACCTCGGACGAGCCAGCGTGGCGTCCGCTGCAGGTCGCGCGCGACGAGAGTCGAGGACTCAGCCGCAGTGGCGCCGTGCATCTCTCGAAGCTGGGCGGCGAGATCAGCGAACTCGAGATTCGCGGCACATCGAGTCGCTGGCTCCGGGCGGTGCTCCGCGAGGCACTCGAGCCCTGCTCGACGGAAGTGCTTCCGGCCCTCGACTGCATCGGGATCGAGGTGGCGAAGGCGGCTCAGGCTCAGGACGAGCCCCCACAGGGAAGCCGACCCGACTTCGCCGCCTACGAGACGACGCCGCTGGATCCGAATTCCGCGTTCGAGCCGTTCGGGAATGCGCCTCGACGCTACGACTCGTTCTACGTGGCCAACGAGGAGGCGCTGACTAAGCGCGGCGCCCGCGTCAAGATCGACATCGCGCTTGCGGAGACGAGCCTCAGCACGCCGGCGATGGTTGCCAGCGGGGGCAAGGCTCGGGTCTTCACCAGCAGCAGCCGCGCTGGACTGATCGAGATTGCCGTGCCGTCCGAGTCGGCGGACCCGACCTGGACTCGCCACGGCATCCCGCGCGTTGCAGGCGATCGTCACGAGGTCGATGGTGTCCTGGGTGCGCCGGCGGCCGTGGTGAGCGGGGGCACGTCCTTCAGCGTCGTCCGCGCGGGAGTTCGGGAGGGGACCGACGCCGGGGAGAGTGTCTACCTGTACCGGTCGGATAACTTGACCTGGGCTGCACTCGGTCACCCCTCAGGGCTCGGGCAGCTTTCAGATCCCTCGATCGTGGGAACACCGGGCGGCGACCTGAAGGTGCTGGTCGTTTCCTCGGGCTCTCTCTACTGCAAGGACGTACGGCTCCCCAGTGACCCGGACTGGGACGTTGTTGCCAAGCCGTTAGATCAGATCGAAGCGCCCCCGTGGGTTGGGAATCTCGGGAACAGCGTTATGGGGGTGGTCAATGCCGGCGGGGCGATCTACGCGTTGCGCGACCTCGAGGTGTGGGCCGCCCCCGACGTGGGCCGGTACGCCGACCGCACCCTCGTTCGCGAGCGACCGCAAGCTGCGCTCTACACACGCAATGGTGTCCTCCAGGCACGGATCTTCGCCCTCGTTGACGAGGGTGAGCAGATCCTGTGTCTCGACACCGACGGCGCGCCAGCGCTCATCGCTGCGCCGCCGAGCGCTCTCACTGGCCTCTCGGTGCACGTCGCCGATCCGGGCAAGCGCGAAGAGGCGATCTTCATGTTCGGGCGGGGCAAGGACGGACAGCTCTATCGCCGTTACGCCGGTAGCGCTGACACTGACGACTGGGAGCCGCTCCTTTCCGCCGGCGACCCGGCGGCCGCCGCGGGACCTACGACGGTGGCGCTCCCACTCCGAGTCGCCGGCGATGCGGACCTAAAGCAGGGCTCCTCGCCGGGCCTGATCACCGTAGCCGCGAGCGATGAGAGCTCCCTGCTCGTGCACCGCACCGCGCTCTGGTCGACCGACGTCTCGCCCGGAGTGAAGCAGGCCATCGCACTCCATCCGGACGGCGAAGTCCACACGGGCCGCATGCTCCTGCTCCGCCCTGGATCGCCCGACGAAGAGTACGTCCTGATCGACAGCAGCTCGCGGGCAACGGGCCTCGCGCGCTTGCTCTCCGACGCTCAGCAGGACATTACAGCGGCCACTCCGTATGCCGTCTTTCCGCCCCCCGAGGAACGAGTCACGGCCGGATCAACTGAAGGCCATGAGCTACAGCCAGCCGAGCCAATCCAGCGAGGCTCGATCGTCGAGCTCCCGAACCAGGCGCTAGCGAGGGTGGAGCGTGGCTCCGACCTCGTCAGCGGGCCCGTCCGCGTCGCTCCGATCGCCGGAGTGTGGCCCGCGCGCATCGAGGCCGGCATGACCTACCGCCTCCACGATGCCCGGCGTGAGCCGGAGCTGTCGAACCAACTCACCAGCCATCGCATCTTGCTCGTACATGGAGGGCTGCCCGCCAGAGCAGAGCAGGCAACCGGCGTCTGGGGCTGGCTCGAGAGCCCGTCGGGCCCACCGAGCACAGCGACCCGCGTCAGGGTCATGGGCGTCGATCTCGCACAGGGCTTGATTCTGCTCGGGCCGGGTTCGGTTCGCGTCACAGTCCCCCGTCGGCTCACCGGTGTCCCTGTGGATGTCGGCACCGCGAACTATGCCAACCAGCTTTCGGGGGCGAACCCCAAGCTCTCTTGGGAGTACTGGAACGGAGCGGCTTGGCAGGCGCTCGGCGGGGTCGACGACGACACGCGTTCGCTCGCCAATAGCGGAGCAGTCGAATTCGACCTCCCCCACGACATCGCTCCCACGCTGATCGTCGGCCAGGAAGCGCACTGGATCCGCGCCCGGATCATCGACGGCGACTACGGCAGCGAGGTCTACATCGTCACGCAGACGAAGGACGACGACTCGGACGAGATCGTGCAGAGGATCGAGCGCTCGCTTGAGGGCATCGAGCCCCCGCTAATCGTGTCGATGATGCTCGGCTACACCCTGCTCGAACCAGCGGACCCCGAGCAGTGCCTGACCTACAACAATCTCGACTACCTCGATCAGACCGCCGCCTGCCGGACTCAGCATGCCTGGTTCCGCCCGTTCCGGGCCCTCGAGGACACCCGCCGCTCGCTCTACCTCGGCCTGGAGCGAGATTTCGGAGGCGGCGCGGTTGACATCCTCTTCGACGCACGTGAACTCCCCTATCGCGGCAGCGCCCCGCCAGGGCTGCAGTGGACGGCCCGGGGTGACCGCCGATGGACGCCGCTCGACTCCTCAGACGAGACCGACGGACTCACCAGTCGGGGAGTCGTGGCGCTGCTCGATGCGCCGGAGGTGCGCATCGACTCCCTCTTCGGCACCCAGAGCCACTGGCTGCGCGCCGAGTTGACCGAGGGCGCCTGGATCACGGGTCCCATCCTCGATGGGATCTACTTCAACAGCGTCTGGGTGCTGCAGGCACGCACGATCGAGGGGGAGGTCCTCGGTAGCTCGCCCGGCGAGCTTCGGCCGCGCTTCGAGTTCGCGCGGGCTCCGGTGCTGGCCGGCCAGGAGGTGAGGGTCCTCGAGCCGCTCTCGAACGACGAGATCGAGGAGCTGCGGGAGCGGGGCGGCGCGGATGCGGTAGTCGAGCCGCCAGACATCGCGGGCAGCTGGGTCCGTTGGGAGGAGCGCGCCAGCTTCCTCGAGTCCGGGCCCGAGGGACGCCACTACGCGCTCGACCGCGCAACCGGCTCCATCACCTTTGGCGACGGCACGCGAGGCCGCGTCCCCCCCACTGGCGTCGACAATATCCGCGCCTTCCGCTACCGCTCTGGCGGCGGCAGCGTCGGCAACGTGCCTCGCGGCGGGATCGAGTCACTGGCCAGCGACATCGCGGGGATCGAAGGCGCTACCAACGCGATCGCCGCGGCTGGAGGTTCCGACAGCGGCGACCTCGAAGACGCGTTCGTGCTCGGACCACCCTCACTCGCGCACCGCGGGCGGGCCGTCACCTGCGAGGACTACGAGTGGTTGGCGCGCGAGCTCTCGCGAGACGTTCGACGTGCTCGCTGCCTCCCGCCCGACGCCTCCATCGGCGGATCGGCCAACCGTCTCTGCATCGCCGTGCTGGTCAACTCCGACGACGCGCTGCCGATGCCATCGCGCGAGCAGCGCGCTGAGCTGGAACGGAGCCTAAACGCGCTGGCCCCCCTCCGAGTCGCTGCCGGTGGGGGCGTCACGGTCGTGGGGCCCGACTACGAGGTTGTCCGCGTCTCGGTGCGTGTCGTCGTCGCCTCGAGTGACCAGGCCTCGGACGTCCGGCAACGCGTCGCCGAGCGCCTCCGGAGCTTCATGCACCCGGTCAGCGGCGGACGGGACGGCGCCGGTTGGGAGTTCGGTCGAGGGCTGCACGTCTCGGACATCTACGGCTGTCTCCGCGGCATCCCCGGTGTGCTGAGCTACGACGATGTCTCGTTCACGCTCGCGGCCGACAGTCAGCCCCGCGACCGTGTCGACGTTCCGCCTCACGCGCTCATTGCCGGCGACGCACCCGACGTACGCCTGGTCCAGTCGGCTAGTCGAGGAGGTTGAACGACGTGCCTCTCCCGATCCCCCGACTCGACGACCGCACCTTCGAGAACCTTACGACTGAGGCGCTGCATCTCATCCCGCGGTACTCCGACCGCTGGACCGATCTCAACCTGCATGACCCTGGCGTCACCTTCATCGAGCTCTTCGCATGGCTGGCGGAGATGCAGATCTTCCGCCTGGACCAGACCTCTCAGGCGCAGTACCTCGCCTTCCTCCGGCTGTTGGGCACCGAGCCGCGTCCGGCAGAGCCGGCCAGCGTGGTGATCTGGCCCGATGGTCAGCCCTCGAGGTCCCGTCTGCTGGCCGCAGGATCGCCGTTCGCCCCCCTCCCAGGGGAATGGCAGGAGGTGCGGACGCAGCCTCCACAGTTCGAGACGGAGGAGGATCTCTGGCTCACCGAGACGACCCTGACAGCGGTCGCGGCGGTCGATGGCCATCGGCGAGTCGATCACACGGAGGCGAACAAACGTCCGGGCGCGGCCTTCCTCCCGTTCGGGGAGACCGCGGCCACCGGGGCCGAGCTGCGGCTGCAGCTCTCGGCTCCGATCGCGGAGCCTGCACTGCATCTCTTCTTTGAGGTCGTCACCGAAGATCTCCCTCCCGAGGCCGCCGAAACAGCGAACAGGCCGCTGCCGGTACCCGTTCGACTCACCTGGGAGCTCGGCGGCGGGCGGCGATGGACGCCGCTCACCGTGCTCCACGACGAAACTCGGGCGCTCACACGTAGCGGTCTCGTGCAGCTGTTGATCCCGCCCGGAGACCTTGCGAACCGGGCGACGGAGCTTCGCTGCCACCTCGAGGCGGGCGACTACTCGATCGAGCCGAGGGTGCGCCGGGTCGGTCTCAACGTCGTGCCCCTGGCCCAGCTCGTCACCGTCGAGCGCGAACACCTTGAGTTCGCGGATCCCTTCGGGTCGGGGAACGGGAATCCAGACCAGCTCCGCGTCGTTCAACAGCCACCCGTGCTGCTTGACCCGCCCGCGCTGGATCTCAGAGTCGAGGATGTCAGGCGCTGGGGCGCGCTCGCAGCTGCGCTGGTGGCCCCGGACGCCTCGGAGTTCGTCGCGACGGTGACCGAGCAGGTTGCCGCTCTCCCGGGGGCGCCGAACCGCGCGCGGCTGATTGTTCTCGCTGAAGGCGAAGAACCCGATCGCCGTGAGCGCTTCATGCTCGTGGTCGCGCTGAACCGAGCGGTGGACGCGCCGAGCGTGCACGAGGCGCTCCGCCTCGACCCCCGGCCAAGCCCGCTGGGGAACGCTGAGCCCGACTCGCCGCGGGCGCATGCGGCGTCACGGCTGCGTCGAGAGCTCGTTCACGCGCTCAAGTGGCAGTCGCCGGCTCTCTGGGTCAGCGAAGACGGACGGGACCACCTCTGGGAACGCGTCGATTCTTTCGGGGCCTCCGCACCCGACGATCACCACTTCGTGCTGGAACCATCAAGCGGTGAAGTCCTCTTCGGTAACGGTCTGAACGGCAGAATCCCGCCGACGGATGCCGAGATCTTCATGGACTACCGGACCACCGCCGGTGCCGCCGGGGTTGTACCGGCGGGGCTCCGCTGGGGCTCGGGCGTCCCGCCCGCCGGCACCGAATACGGCCGGAACCTGGCGCCGTCGCGGGGTGGGACCGATGCTGAGAAACCTGCAGACGCCGGGGAACGCGTGCGCAACGAGCGCAGTGCGCCCACTCGCGGCGTCACCGCCGGAGACCTCGAAGCGCTCGCGCGGGCGACGCCGGGGA